>Ga0214471_10003679_pt1 | contig 11865 bp, 10 predicted proteins | sample RVTome_5_FD_207665 | JGI IMG/M metagenome (GOLD analysis project Ga0214471, IMG submission 207665) | Soil microbial communities from uranium-contaminated site in the Upper Colorado River Basin, Wyoming, United States - RVT142D155 | ecosystem: Environmental > Terrestrial > Soil > Contaminated >... | reverse complement strand
ATCGGCCAGGTCTGGCTCGCCAACCGTGAGCTTGGATACGACCCGGACGGCGAGCGCATCGTCACGAACGTCGTCCTCATGGGCATGGGCGAGCCGCTCGCGAACTACAGGAACGTGCTGCCGGCCGTGCAGCTCATGCTGGACGACCTCGGATACGACCTTTCGCGCCGCCGCGTGACGCTTTCGACCTCGGGGCTGGTGCCGCAGATCTACCGCCTCGCCGAAGTCTGCAATGTCGCGCTCGCAGTATCCCTGCACGCGCCGAACGACCGCCTGCGGGACGAACTGGTGCCGATTAACCGCAAGCACCCGATCGCGGGACTGCTCGAGGCATGCTGGCATTACCTCGAACGTCAGAACGGCCGCAGCGTCACCTTCGAGTACACGATGCTGGACGGCGTCAACGACCGGCCGGAACACGCGCGGGAACTCGCCGTGCTGCTCCGCGGTCATGATGCGAAAGTGAATCTCATTCCGTTCAACACATTTCCGGGCACGAAGTATCGTCGTTCGCCGGCGGAAACGATCCGCCGGTTTCGCGACCTGCTGGTGCAGGGAGGCGTCATGGCGACGATACGGCGGACACGCGGCGACGACATCGATGCGGCCTGCGGCCAGCTGCGCGGGCAGGTGCTCGATCGGACGCAGGTCAGGCTCGGGAGCAAGCGTTTCAGCCTTGCGGTGCGCGGATGACGTCCCGGTTCGCGGCGATCGCCCTGGCATGCGTCGTGGCGGCGACCGCACAGGCTCAATCGCAGTCGGAGGGCCCCGATCCGATCCTGGAGGCCGGCAAGATCAACGCGCGGCTCGCGATGGAATACCTGAAGCGCGATCAGCTTCAGGTCGCGCAGGAAAAGGTCGAAAAAGCGCTCGCGCAGAATCCGAAGGACGTCAACGTCCAGTTGGCCGCCGGCCTCGTCTACGAACGCCTGCATGAGATGAAGCGAGCCGAGAAGCACTTCCGGCAGGCGGTCCGCAGCGATGCCGCGAGCCCCGAGGCCCAGAACGCGCTTGGCGCGTTCCTGTGCCGCAACGAGGAGCAGGAAAAGGGCGAGGAGATGTTCCTCAAGGCCGCCCGGAACCAGATCTACCGGACGCCCTACGTCGCGTACACGAATGCGGGTGTCTGCGCGCGCAGCGCCGGCAATCTGGAGCGGGCCGAGCAGTACCTTCGAATGGCGCTCGCGTCGCAGGTGGACTACCCCGAGACCTATGCCCAGCTCGCGGGCGTGCTGCACGATCGCGGCAACGATCTTCAAGCGCGCGCATTCGTCGAGCGCTTCCTGGCGATCGCACCGGCGAATCCCGACATGCTCCTGCTCGGCCACAACATCGAGCAGGCGCTCAAGGATGGTGATGCCGCGGCCGCGTTCAGCACGCGGCTCCGCAAGGAGTTCCCGAATTCGGAGCAGGCGCGCGCCCTCGCGGACATGGAACGCCGGAATCGCGGATGAATGCGAGGCCCGCCGGCAGCTCGCCGGGTGTGCGGCTGCGTGCCGCCCGCGAAGCGCGCGGTCTTTCGATCGAAGAAGTCGCAGACCGGCTCCGGCTCAACGCGGCGCTCGTCCTCGCCATGGAACAGGACCGGCTCGCGCTCCTCGGCGCGCCGGTATTTGCCCGCGGGCACCTTAGAAATTACGCGGCGCTGGTCGGCGCCCCGGAGGAGGAAGTCATGGCGGCTTGCGATCCGGCCGACGTGCCCGAGCCGACATTTCTCCCGGCGCTCGATCGTCGTCCGCTGCCGCCCGGCCGCGCCCGTTGGATCTGGCCGGCCGCGGCCGCGGCGATCGTGACTGCGGTTGCCGCCGCCGTCTGGTGGATGACCCGAAACTAGACCATGGCTAGAAAACTCCAGGCCGTCCGCGGCATGAATGACCTGCTCGCGGACCAATTGCCCTATTGGCAGCGGATCGAGCACGTGGCACGCGAGCTGTTCGCGGATTACGGCTATCGTGAAATGCGGGTGCCTCTCGTCGAGCACGCCGAGCTTTTCCAGCGCTCGATCGGGGAGCACACGGACATCGTCGAGAAGGAGATGTACAGCTTCGACGACCGGGGCGGCGACCGGCTGAGCCTGCGGCCGGAGGCGACCGCGGGGCTCGTGCGGGCGGCGATCGAGCACGGACTGCTGCACAACCAGAAGCAGCGCCTGTGGACCGCGGGCCCGATGTTCCGGCACGAGCGGCCACAGCAGGGGCGCTACCGGCAGTTCCACCAGATCGACTGCGAGGCGTTCGGCTATGCCGGACCGGACATCGACGTCGAAGTAATCCAGCTTTCGGCGCGCCTCTGGCGAAAGCTCGGGATCTCGAACGTGAGTCTCTCGGTAAACTCCCTCGGCACGCCGGAATCCCGCAAGGGCTACCGCGCGCTGCTCGTCGAGTACCTTGGCGGTCGCCGCGCGGATCTCGACGCGGACAGCCTGCGCCGTCTCGAGACGAATCCGCTCAGGATCCTCGATTCGAAGAATCCCGTGATGCGTGACGTGATCGGCCGTGCCCCGCGGCTCGTCGATCATCTGGATCCCGAGTCGCGGCGCCATTTCGACCGGTTACTGGAGCTGCTCGCGGGCTGCGGCATCGACGCGGAAGTCGATCCACGCTTGGTGCGCGGTCTCGACTACTACTCACGTACCGTATTCGAATGGCGGAGCGGTGCTCTGGGTTCGCAGGATGCCGTCTGTTCGGGCGGCCGCTATGATGGCCTGGTCGAACTCCTGGGCGGAGAGCCCACGCCGGCGATCGGCTGGGCCCTCGGCATCGAGCGGATCGTAAGCCTGATGCAGGCCGCCGGCCTGCCGGCGCCGGACTCCGTTCCGGCCGTCTACATGGTCCTATCCGGCGAGGGCGCCGAACGCGCCGGCCTCGCGCTCGCCGAGCACCTGCGGGACGCGCTGCCGGGCGCGGGCGTGATGGTCAACATGGAAGGCGGCAGCTTCAAGGCGCAGCTGAAACGCGCCGACAAGAGCGGCGCCGCGCTCGCGCTCATCATCGGCGACGACGAGGCCGCGAAAGAAGTCGTGGCCGTCAAGTGGCTGCGCAAGGAAGCGGCGCAAGTGGAATGGGCCTGGGGCGAATTGCCGCGGCGGCTGGCCGAGGAGCTGCGTCCGGGCGAGCAGGCGGGGAATGACAATGGTCGATGAGTATCTTTCCGAACGCGAGCAAGCCGATCAGCTGCGGCAATGGCTGCGCGAGAACTGGATCTGGATCGTCGCCGGGGTCGCCCTGACTCTCGGCGGCTACTACGGCGTCCGCTGGTGGGAATCGCGCCAGGCCTCGCGTTCGCTCGAAGCAGGACAGCGATTCGCGGCGATGCTCGATGCGATCGGCAGCAACCGGCGCGACGAGGGGCTGCGCATCGCGGGCGAAGTCACCGGCGAGTACGCCGACACGCCATACGCCGACCAGGCGACGCTCGTGCTCGCGCGGCTCGACGTCGATTCCGGAAATCTGGCGGGTGCCGAGAAGCGTCTCGCAGCGATCGCGAAGGACTCGAGGGATCCGGACCTTCGACTGGTGGCTCGACTGCGTCTCGCGCGCGTGCAGCTCGCGCAGGGCCGCTACGACGACGCGTTGGCGACGCTCCATGCCGTCACCGAAGCCTCGGCCGGACCGCGGGTCCTGGAGCTCGAAGGTGACGTGAAGCTGGCGCAGGGGGACAAGAAGGCCGCGCTTGAAGCCTGGCGCAAGGCGCAGGCCGCTGTGGCCGCAAGCCCGGACGGCGCGGGCCAGCTCGATGCGGAACTTCTGCAACTGAAGATCGACGAACTGAGCGCGGCGCAGGCGACGGAGTAAGGCATGCGAATGAAACGGATCGTGGCGTTTGCAGGCCTGGCGCTCCTGGCAGCCGCCTGCAGCAAAGACAAGGAAATCGCGCCGCCCGCGGAGCTCGTGGATTTCGATCCGCTCGTCCGCATCGACCGGGTCTGGAGCACGGGCACGAAAGGCGGGGATGACGTGCTGCGCCTCGGCCTGCGGCCCGCAGTCGATGGCGATCGGGTTTACGTCGCGGGCCATGGCGGCGACGTTCAGGCGCTCGAGCTCGCGAATGGTCGCGACATCTGGCGCGCGGACACGGAACTCGAACTCGCCGGCGGTCCCGCCGTGGGCGAGGGCCTCGTCGTCGTCGGCAGCTCCGACGGACAACTCATCGCATTGGATTCACAGACCGGCGCCAAGCGCTGGCAGGTCGCGACCGGAGGCGAAGTGCTCACCGCGCCCTCGGTTGCGAGCGGACTGGTCGTCGTACGAACCGTCGACGGGCGCCTGCGCGGACTTCGCGTCGCGGATGGCGCGGAAGCATGGTCCTACGAGCAAGCGGTCCCGAGGCTCTCCTTGCGCGGCAACGGGGCGCCGGTCATCAGTGGCGACATGGTGCTGGCCGGCCTCGACAACGGAAAAGTCGTCGCACTGTCGCTCGCGACCGGCGAGCTCCTGTGGACGACGACGGTCGCTCCCTCGCACGGGCGCACGGAGATCGAGCGCCTCGTGGACATCGATTCGCCCGTGCGTGTCAGCGGCAGCGACGTGTTCGTCGTCGGCTACCAGGGTCGCATCGCGATGCTCGCCCTCGACTCTGGTCAGATCTGGTGGGGCCGCGACCTGTCGAGCAACCGTGGTCTCACAGCAGACGCCGAGACGCTTTACGTCACGACTGCCGAGAGTTCGGTCGTTGCGCTCCGCCGCCGCGACGGCACGCCCGTCTGGACCCAGGAAAGCCTGCTGCGCCGCTCGGTGACGGCACCCGCTCTCTCGGGCAATGCGCTCGTCGTGGCGGATTTCGACGGCTACCTGCACTGGCTCGATGCCGCAAGCGGGAAACTGCTTGCGCGCGGCAAGTCAGGCAAGGGACGGGTCAGCAATGCGCCGATCGCGGCCGGCGATCTGCTCCTCCTTCAGACGGATTCCGGCGAAGTCCAGGCCTGGCGCGCGGAACCCCGCGGCTAGCGCATGCCATGCTTCCTGTCGTCGCCCTCGTCGGCCGGCCGAATGTCGGCAAGTCGACGCTCTTCAATGCGCTGACCGGCACGCGCGACGCGCTCGTCGCCGACATCCCGGGAGTCACGCGCGATCGCAAGTACGGCTATGGCCGGAGCGAGCCGCATCGATTCATCGTCGTCGACACCGGCGGACTCGTCGAAACACCGCGCGGCGTGCAGGAACTCATGGCGCAGCAGACCCGGCGGGCGATCGAAGAGGCAGACCGAATCGTTTTCCTGGTCGACGGCCAGAGCGGCCCCGACGCTTCGGACCGCTTCGTCGCCGACGTGCTTCGCCGGAGCGGAAAGCCGGTGACGATCGCGGTCAACAAGAGCGAGGGCCGCGATGCCTCGGTCGTGATCGCCGAGTTCCATGGCTTCGGATTCGGCGAGCCGCAGGCCGTTTCGGCCGCCCACCGCCAGGGAATCGACGACCTGATGGACACGGCGCTGGCCGGAATTGCGCCGTCCAGCGCGGATGTCGCCGCGGAATCCGAGCGCGCAATCCGCGTGTGCGTGGTGGGCCGCCCGAATGTCGGAAAGTCAACCTTGATCAACCGCCTGCTCGGCGACGAAAGGCTGATCACCTTCGACGAGCCGGGAACCACGCGCGATGCCGTGGAGGTGCCCTTCGAGCGCGACGGCCAGGCCTACGTCCTCATCGACACCGCGGGCGTCCGGCGGCGTTCGCGGGTCGACGAGGGTGTCGAGAAATGGAGTGTTATCAAGACGCTGCAGGCAATCGATGACGCGCATGTCGTGATCGGCGTGGTCGACGCGCGCGATGCGGTCGCCGAACAGGATGCGACGCTGTTCGGCATCGTCGCCGAGCGCGGCAGGGCACTCGCAATCGGCGTCAACAAGTGGGACCACGTCGCGCCAGGGCAGCGGGACGAGATTCGCTCGCAGCTCGCGCTTCGCCTGCGTTTCCTCGATTTTGCACCGGTGCATTTCATCTCGGCCCTGCACGGAAGCGGCGTCGGCGAGTTGATGGATGCGGTCCGGGCCGCACACGCGGCGGCGATGCGCGAGATGCCGACTCCGGAACTGACCCGCGTGCTGGAGGCGGCAATCCGCCAGCATCAGCCGCCGCTCGTCCGCGGCCGGCGCATTCGCCTGCGCTATGCGCACCAGGGCGGGCGCAATCCACCGGTCATAGTGATTCACGGCGCCCAGGCCGAACGGACGCCCGAGGATTACCGCCGTTTTCTCGTCAACTGCTTCCGCGAAGCGTTCAGGCTCTCGGGCACGCCGGTGCGCGTCGATTTCCGGAGCGAAGACAATCCGTTCGCCGGCCGCCGCGATAAGCTGACGCCTCGACAGCGGCGCACGCGTCAACGCAGAACTCGGCGCGAGCGGACATGAATTACCCCTTGCGGCCGCCGACGCGGGCGCGGAGCCGCCCCCGCGCCAGCCGTGCCTCGATCTCCGTTCCGGCCGGTGCTTGCGCCGCATCCGTCACGATCGCGCCGGTCGACGCGAGCGTGACGATCGCGTAGCCGCGCCCGAGCGTCGCGAGCGGGCTCGTCGCCTGCAGACCGCGGGCGGACGACTGAAGCCTCCCGCTCGCAACCGCCAGGCAGTGTTTCAGCGCAGGCGTGAGGCGCGCCCGTGCGTGAGCGATGCGTTGAAGCAGGGCGGTAATGCGCGAGGCCGGCGAATGGATCTCGAGTTCCGCCCGGAGGCGCAGCAATTGCTGGTTGCGCCCGACCGCGCCGCGCCGCGCGGCGGCATGGGCACGCGTCTGAAGCTCATCTAGCCGCTGCGCGCGCTGGGCGATTGCCTGCGCGGGGTGGAACGCGGTCAGCCGGCGCGCGCCGCGCGTGAAGGCCTCACGGCGCTCCCTGAGTGCGCGCAGGGAGGCTGCAGCGAGTCGCCGCATCGTCACTTCGAGGGACGCGAGCCATGCACCGGCGTCCGGGACTGCGAGTTCGGCGGCCGCGGACGGCGTCGGCGCCCGAACGTCGGCAACGAAATCCGCGATCGTGAAGTCGATCTCGTGGCCGATGCCGCAGATCACCGGGAGCGTAACGTCCGCGAGTGCGCGCGCAAGCGTCTCTTCATTGAAGGCCCAGAGGTCCTCCAGCGATCCGCCGCCGCGCACCACCAGGAGTACGTCGACTTCCGAGCGCCGATCAGCAAGGGCGAGCATGGCCGCAATGTCTCGTGCCGCTCCGGCGCCCTGCACGGGAACCGGATAGATGAGGACCGGAATCGCGGGACAGCGGCGCCTCAGGACATGCAGCACGTCGCGAAGCGCGGCGCCGGTCGCGGAGGTCACGATGCCGATTCGTCGAGGGAAGCGGGGCAGCGCGCGCTTGCGGGCGGCGTCGAACAGGCCTTCGGCGGCGAGCTTCAGCTTGAGCGCCTCGAAGCGCCGTCGGAGTTCGCCCTCACCGGCTTCTTCGAGGTGGTCGGCGACCAGCTGGAACTCGCCGCGCGCCTCGTAGAGCCCCACACGGGCCCGGAGCAGGACCTGCATGCCGTCGCGCGGCGCGAATCGCACTGCGAGGTTGCGCTGGCGGAACATGGCGCAGCGCACCTGGGCGTCTTCGTCCTTCAGCGTGAAATACCAGTGGCCAGAAGCTGGGCGCGAGAGGTTTGAGAGCTCTCCGGTGATCCAGAGCGACGGAAAACCGGCCTCCAGGAGCCCGCGCGCCTCGCGGTTCAGGCGGCTGACCGTATAAATGTCACGCTGCGCTTGGATCCGACCGCCGGTTCCGGTGGTGACGTCTGCCATGCGGTGATGCTAAGCGACCCGTTCCCGCATGCGCCACTTACAACTGGCCGGGTGGCGTCGTACAATGCGCCGCTTCATTCGGACCGTCCCGGGAATGCCGGCCATGCGCATCGTCCAGGAAGCACTCACCTTCGACGACGTCCTGCTCGTTCCGTCGTATTCGGACGTACTGCCGCGCGAGGTCGACCTGTCGACGCGCCTGACCCGCGGCATTCGCCTCAATCTGCCCTTCGTTTCCGCGGCCATGGACACGGTCACGGAGGCGCGGCTGGCCATCACGATCGCCCAGGAAGGCGGGATCGGGATCATCCACAAGAACATGCTGGCGGCCGACCAGGCGCGCGAGGTCGGCCGCGTCAAGAAGCACGAAAGCGGCGTCATCAAGGACCCGATCACGATTCGCCCCGACGCGACGATTCGCGAGGTCATCGCGCTCACGCGCGCCAAGGGAATCTCCGGCCTGCCGGTCACCTCCGACGGCAACCAGGTGGTTGGAATCGTCACGCATCGCGATATCCGCTTTCAGGAGCAGCTCGACCTGCCGGTGTCGAAGGTCATGACGCCGCGCGAGAAGCTCGTGACCGTGCGCGAGAACACGCCGCGGGAAGACGTTTTGCAGCTCCTGCACCGACATCGCATCGAGAAAGTGCTGGTCGTCGACGACGGCGGATACCTGCGCGGCATGATCACGGTGCGGGACATCCAGAAGGCGCGCGATTTCCCGCGCGCCTGCAAGGACGAGCACGCGCGGCTGCGCGTCGGCGCGGCGGTCGGCACCGCGCCGGATACGCTCGAGCGCGTCGCCGCGCTCGTGGACGCCGCGGTCGATCTCGTGATCGTCGACACGTCGCACGGGCACTCGAAGGGCGTGATCGCGATGGTGAGCCGCATCAAGCAGGCGCACCCGCAGCTGCAGGTGATCGCCGGCAACATCGTGACGGCTGACGGTGCGAAGGCGCTGGTCGATGCGGGCGCCGATGCCGTCAAGGTGGGCATCGGTCCCGGCTCCATCTGCACGACACGCGTGATCGCGGGCGTCGGCGTGCCGCAGATCACGGCGGTCGCGACGGTCGCGGAAGCGCTTGCGAAGAGCGACGTGCCGCTCGTCTCCGACGGCGGCATCCGCTACTCGGGAGACGTCGCCAAGGCGATTGCGGCCGGCGCCCATGCGGTCATGATCGGCGGGCTCTTCGCGGGCACCGAGGAATCGCCGGGGGAGGTCGAACTCTACCAGGGCGCATCCTACAAGTCCTACCGCGGCATGGGCTCGCTCGGCGCGATGGCGCAGCGTCACGGTTCGAGCGACCGGTACTTCCAGGACACCGTCGAGGAGCTCGAAAAGCTGGTGCCCGAGGGCGTGGAGGGCCGGGTTCCTTACAAGGGAAGCCTGGTGACGATCCTGCACCAGCTCGCGGGCGGCATTCGCGCCGCGATGGGCTATACGGGGAGCGCGAACATCGAGCAAATGCGTACGCGGCCCGTTTTCGTCCGCATCACGGGGGCCGGCGTGCGCGAAAGCCATGTCCACGACGTGAGCATCACCAAAGAAGCGCCGAACTACCGGATCGGATGATGGCTGCCCGCATGCAGGCCGCGGCGGCCGACATCCATGCCCACCGGATCCTGATTCTCGACTTCGGCGCGCAGTACACCCAGCTCATTGCGCGGCGCGTGCGCGAAATCGGCGTTTATTGCGAAATCCTCCCGTGGGACGCGGGCGACGACGCCGTGCGCGACTATGGCGCACGCGGAATCATCCTGTCCGGCGGACCCGAGTCGGTTACTGACAGCGCGCCACCGCGCGCACCCGAGGCGGTTTTCGCGGTCGGCGTTCCGGTGCTCGGCATCTGCTACGGGATGCAGACGATGGCGGCGCAGCTCGGGGGCCGGGTGGCGCCTTCCACGCATCGCGAATTCGGTTACGCGAAAGTGCGGCGGATAGCGCCCTCGCGACTGCTCGACGGAATCGCCGACGAAGGCGGCGTCGAAGCGGGCCTGTTCGACGTCTGGATGAGCCATGGCGACCGGGTCGAAACGCTGCCGCCCGGATTCACCGCGATCGCGGCGACCGCAAACGCGCCGCTCGCCGCCATGGCGAACGACCGCGCGCGATTCTACGGAGTCCAGTTCCATCCGGAGGTCACGCATACACGCTCGGGCGCCGCAATCCTCGAGCGTTTCGTCCGCGAGATCTGCGGCTGCGACGCGCTCTGGGACGCGGGCAATATCGTCGCCGATGCCGTCCTGCGCGTCCGCGGACAGGTCGGCGGGGACCGCGTGCTCCTCGCCCTGTCAGGCGGCGTCGACTCCTCGGTCGTGGCAGCGCTCCTGCACCGGGCAATCGGCGACCAGCTCGCCTGCGTGTTCGTGGATCACGGTCTCCTGCGGCAGGGCGAGGGCGATCAGGTCATGGAGACCTTCGCTAAGCACTTCGGGATCCGGGTGATACGGGTCGACGCGGCGGACCGTTTTTTCGCCGCGCTCGGCGACGAGGAAGACCCGGAGAACAAGCGCAAGATCATCGGACGGCTCTTCATCGAAGTATTCGAAGAGGAAGCGAAGCGGCTCGAGAACATTCGCTGGCTGGCCCAGGGCACGATTTACCCTGACGTCATCGAGTCGGCGGGCGGGAAGACCGGCAAGGCCCACGTCATCAAGTCGCATCACAATGTCGGCGGCTTGCCGGAGCGAATGCACCTGACGTTGCTCGAGCCCTTGCGGGAGCTCTTCAAGGACGAGGTCCGGCGCATCGGCCTGGAACTCGGACTGCCGCGCGAAATGGTGTTCCGCCATCCGTTCCCGGGCCCGGGTCTCGGGGTGCGCATCCTCGGCCGCGTGACCCGCGAGGCCGCGGATCTGCTGCGCCGGGCCGACGCCATTTTCATCGAAGAATTGCGCGCGCACGATCTCTATGACCGCGTGAGCCAGGCAATGGCGATCTTCCTGCCGGTCCGCTCGGTTGCCGTCATGGGCGACGGTCGCCGCTACGACTGGATCATCGCGCTCCGTGCGGTCGAGACCGTGGACTTCATGACGGCGCACTGGTCGCGCCTGCCATACGAGTTCCTCGACCACGTGGCGCGACGCATCGTCAATGAAGTGAAGGGCGTGTCGCGCGTGGTGTACGACGTCTCGGGCAAGCCGCCGGCGACGATCGAGTGGGAGTAGCCGGGTTGAGCCGGGACGAGCGTTGGATGCGCCGCGCCCTCGAGCTGGCCGTGTGCGCCGAAGGCGAGGGTGAGGTGCCGGTCGGCGCGCTCATCGTGCGCGATGGAGAGGTAATGGGCGAGGGATGGAATCGTCCGATCGCAGCGCATGATCCGACTGCGCATGCGGAAATCCTCGCCATGCGCGCGGCGGCCGCAAGGGTCGGCGATTATCGCCTGAGTGGCGCCACGCTCTACGTGACGCTTGAACCCTGCCCGATGTGCGCCGCGGCGATGGCGCACGCGCGCATCGCTCGCCTGGTCTTCGGCGCTTGGGATCCGCGCCAGGGCGCCGCGGGCAGCGCGTTCAATCTCGTGAACGCACCCGCCTTGAATCATCGCGTGGATGCGTTTGGCGGCGTGTTGTCCGACGAATGCGGCGCATTACTTCGCCGCTTCTTCGCCGATCGGCGCTGAGGCCGGATCGTCCGCGATCATCCAGCGCAGAAGTTCTGCGTAAGTCTGGACATTTCGCACGAAACCGACCGGCTCCCAGCCGCGGGCATAGCCTCGTCGCGCCTTCGCGAAATAGCGTTCCTGCGCCAGGAGCGGGAGGTTGGCGCGCACGTCAGGCCAGCTGTCGGGATCCTGGCCGCGTCGCTGGGTGAGCACCCGCGCGTCTTCGAGATGCCCGTAGCCGACGTTGTAAGCGGCGAGCGCAAGCCAGGTGCGGTCCGGATCCTCGATGCGTTTCGGAATCGACCGCTCGACAAGGCGGAAATAGCGGGCTCCGCCCACGATACTTTCGCGCGGATCGCTGCGGTCGCGAACCCCGACGCGCCCTGCCGTTTCGGCGGTCAGCATCATGAGGCCCTGAACGCCGGTCGGCGACACGGCCTGTTCGTCCCAGCGCGATTCCTGGTAGCCGATCGCGGCGAGCAGGCGCCAGTCGATGCCGGTTTCAGCGGCGGCTTCCTGGAACCATGCCTGGTAACGCGGCA
>Ga0214471_10003677_pt1 | contig 11866 bp, 12 predicted proteins | sample RVTome_5_FD_207665 | JGI IMG/M metagenome (GOLD analysis project Ga0214471, IMG submission 207665) | Soil microbial communities from uranium-contaminated site in the Upper Colorado River Basin, Wyoming, United States - RVT142D155 | ecosystem: Environmental > Terrestrial > Soil > Contaminated >... | reverse complement strand
ATCAGTCCATCGAAGAGGTTCGGGTCAAACCCGGCGAGACCACCATCGTCATCGCCGACCTCGGGCTGGCACCCATGCCTGTGCGACTTGCGCTCCGTCAACTCGACGGAAGTACCCGATCCTTGGAAATCCCAGTGGACGTCTGGCTCTCCGGTGCGACACGGTACGAGTTCACACTGGCCTCTTCGAGCCCAATCGCAAGCATCGAAATCGACCCGGACCGGCTGTTCCCGGACATCGACAGACACAACAACGTCTGGAGCTCACTGCAATCTCAACCCCAACCAGCTAGGCCAGTCCTGGGAGGATCGGATGGATCAGAGCGCGCACGACCGACGCATTGACTATATCGAGTTGCCCGCCGCCGACGTGGCGAGGCTAAAGCAGTTCTACATCGACGTCTTCGGATGGGAGTTCACGGACTACGGTCCCGACTACACGAGTTTCTCCGATGGTCGCCTGGCGGGTGGTCTGCGTCACGAGGAACAGCGTCCAGGGAAGGGCACCTTGGTGGTGATTTACGCCGTCGACCTCGAGGCGATCCGAGAAGTGGTGGTGGCATCTGGAGGAGAAGTCACGCGCGAAACATTCGACTTCCCGGGGGGCCGCCGTTTTCACTTCAGTGATCCTGGTGGGAACGAGATCGCCGTCTGGAGTGATCGGTGAACCGGGCCGGTGAGGGTTCAATCACTGGACAGTGATGCGGCCCGCCATGCCTCCCCCCGACGGAGTGCCATGGTTTGAGCAGAAGAAATCGTACTTTCCTGCGACCGCGAACGTGAACTGGTCAGACCGCGGGCCATCCTTCAAGGGAATGGGAACATTTGGGATGTTTCCTACGATGGGGATGATGGAGTGTTGCCTGGCGCTCGCGGCCCAATCAAAAGTGACCGTGCCCCCCGCCGCGACGAGCACGGTGGATGGCACGAAGGCATTGTTGGTCACGGTAATGGTCACCGCGTTCGGTGGGTCGATGGCCGTGGCCGTGAACGTGATTGGGGAACCATTCGCACCGGCTGATGAAGCCGTCACGGAGTTGGTCCCTTCGGTGGGCCCGAGAATCCAGATGGCCGAGGACACGCCGTCCTGGTTGGTGACAGCATCGTTCACGAGTATGGAACCACCCCCGCTGGCGACACTCCACGTAACGGCCTGCCCGACCACCGGAGCGGTGCCTCGGCTCAACCGGACCTGGAGGGGATCGAGGAGGGCACGCGACGGGCCGCCGACTTGTCCTTCTCCGCTGGGTTCCGCCCGAGTCATGATCGTGGTGGGATTCCCGCCAGGGCCTGTCCCGCCATCACCGGTGCATGCCACCCCCAGGGCAGCCAGCAGAATGAACCCTCGGGCACCTTTCCTCATTCGGCAGTCTCTTTCCATGGTGTTCATCAACGGTTGAGCATGTGTGCGTCTCTGGAGACGAGATTGCAATGTTGTGTTGCACGAAGAGCGCCTGATCTGGTAGGGACCATCATCGCGCTATTGGACAGGCGGAGCGGTGTCCGTGCCCCCGGGGGGATTCTCTGAGGGCCTGATAAGCGTGTCTCTCGTGGAGATGAGGTCCGTGGCCAGGCTCACGCTGCGTTCCAGACCCGCGCGATGAAGCTGGAAACCCAATGTGGCCCGGAGGTACGCCGCGAGGGCCGAAGGCAGCGGAGACCACCGCGTCTGATCCCTCGCGAAGGCCTCTAGGAGGGCGTTGACCCTACCCGCACCCTCTCCGGTGGGGAGCGATGAGGTTGAATCGCTCAGGCCAAGGAGAGCGAGCGACTCCCGAAGTCCTCTGCGATACCCATCATACAAACCGGTCCATTGACCGCCTTGCAGACCGATGCCGGCCTCCCGGGCTTCGTCGAGGATGAGGAATTGTGTCGCAATGTCGCGCACGAATCCCTCCAGGGCCACATCGCTGGCGCCTCGGAGATCGAGGTAGGCCCTTGGAGGGAGGGCGTCGATCCACGGTGCTGCCTCGAGCAGAGAGAGAGAACCACCGTCCCAGGTTGCCAGACCGACATCACCATTGGCACGACCCGCATGAGTCGCGAAGAAGCGACGCAACGCGGGGACGGCCTCAGAGCTCACCGCCAGCGCCTGTCCGGTCCGGAGCCCATCCGTATAGACCGAATCCGCACGTCTGGTAGCGAGTGACTCGGCGTAGGCTGTGAGACGGTCCCGCACCTCTTCGAGTGGGGGTCGTCGAACCACGTGAAGACCGAGGCGACTCCCCGCACCACCCACTTGTCCGGGCTCGATGCGCCACGCGTTTCGCTCGAACTCCGGCGCCAGCACGCCACGACCCACGATGGGGAGATATCCCGACTCGGCCGTCGAGGCGTCCTCGGAGTGCTCCCGCGCCAGTTCGGCGAAGTCCGCCCCCGACTGAGCGACGGCGATGAGGGATTCAGCTCTCTGCCGGGTCGCGGCAACAGTACCCGCGTCATTGGCGTCGGGGATCCGGAGCAGAATGTGTTGGAACACCCGTCGCTCGCCGGCATATATCGAGTCGGCCCGGTCGGCCGCGACTCGTGGTCGCCGGGAGACGAGCGTGTCATGCCAGTCTCGGAGTTGTTGCAGGATGATGTCGGGGCCGAGTGCAGTGGCCGCTGTCGCCGAATCGGAAAGCGAAAGACCTTGCTCGATCGCCTGCGCGAGGAGGGCATAGTCGACCCAGACCAGCGCGGCGAATTCCGCTGCCCGAATCGTCGCTTGGCCGGATGGGTTGAGAGAGATCCATGCGGCCAGGCGATCGGGGCTCAGCGTGATCGCTCCGGCTTCCGCAGCGATATCCGACCGGCCCTCGGGCATCCCGGTTCCGCATGCGGAGAGAGCAAGGAGGATCAGTCCTACTCCCGCTGCGGTGGAGCGCTTGTGTCGAGTCGCCACGTTGGTCTTGTCCTGCGAAGGGTGTTCCCTCAGGTGGTCACTTCTTCCAACAGCCTAGCCGCAGTCCCCGCAAGTTCGTTGTCTCGACTTCCGGAGAGATCCTGCAAGATCTGACGTGCAGCCGGTCCTGCCAAGGCCAGTGCCTCGGTCGCCTGTAATCGCAGCTTGCGGTCGAACCGCTTGAGTTCCCCGGTGGCGACGTTACGAAGAGCCATGAGCGCGTCTGGCGTCCCGATCCGTCCGAGGGCGTTGAGGACTTCACGGATCACATCGCCGTCCAACTCCCGCTGCAGGAGGGACATCAATGGCATTGCCAGAGCACGACCCCGAACACCATCCAGGTTCCCAATCACCTGCATCCGAACGGACTGAGCGGGATCCTTCAGCATCCGGGCGAGAGGCTCGAGGGCGTCGCGCGTCCCAATCTTATGGAAAGCGGCGGCGATGGATCGCCGGACCCGCTCGTCCGCGTGATCGAGATGCCGAGCCAGTTCGGGCACTGAGCCCTCCAGGCGCATCTCCCCGCAAAGCTCGGCTGCGTTGCGAACCACAAACCACATCGGGCTGTCGAGGTGATGAATGATCACCTCGATCCCCTCGGTCATCTTCGTCAGCGCCGAATAGTATCCACGCCGTTCAGCCAATGCCTCGGTTTCGGACAACAGCTCCATGAGCACCTCCGTCGCGTCTCCTCCCAGTCGGCTGAGGACACTGACCGCCTCGGAGCGACGACCACCGACAGCGGCCAGTCGCGCGATCTCGGTGATTTCCCGGGTGGAGAGGAGTCTCCTGAGTTCGAGGCGGTAGAGTCTACTACTCAATTCCGAGACCGCCTCCTCTTCCGCAACCATGAAGTCTTGTGCCGTCGTGAGGAGGGAATCCCAATCCTCGGCTTCGATCGCCGAGTGCCCTCGGGTCTTCAGCCGCTCCAGCTTCGCCGGGTCCTCCCGCTTTGGTGGAGGATCGACGTTGGTCCGAGTGAGGTCCGGTGCCGACAGGGATACGGCCGGTGGGATGAGACCACCTTGTTCCACGAACAAGCCGTCGCCGGCCCATTCCTCTGAGGATCCAAACGTCAAGTCCAGGGCAGAATCCTCGTGCTGATGAATCACGGTAAGTTCGCTGCGGTCCTCCGCCAGATACCCCTTGGCGGCCACGGGACCGAGTGCCGTCCGCACGTCGTCCCAGGTCGCGTGAACCCCAGGGTAGGCGGACAGGACCCTCACGAGTGTCAAGAGCTCTCCCACCTCCGGCGGGGTCCGTAGCTCAAGGCGACTGACCCGATGCGCGAGGAACTGCTCGTTCACCGCCGAGGCTCCAGGGGCGTCGCTCGGAATGCGAATCCCATTCACGGTCAACCATGCCGGACTCGCGACGATCTTGAGAGGGGCCCCCTCCAAGGCTGCCAGGAAGACCCTCGCGGCCTCCTCGAGTTCGGGTTCACCCTCCGCCCGGTGACGGGCGAGGTACAGCAGACCGGCGAGATTTGCGGCTACGGTAACAGGGCTAATCATCGACTCACCCACGCATGATGGGGTTGCACGGACGGTGTAAACTGTTATCCACTATAGGATTACCGTCTCTTCAGTTGCAATGGAAACGGACGGTTTCCTGACTCCACACTCCTCCTACGCGAGGATCGGGCCTATCGGCTGCCTGGGTGCAACAATACCGTGTCGCCAGGAGGGGCAGGGGATTAGAATCCTGTGGACACCGACAACCCTTCGTGAGGCCAAGCGTCATGCGTCATCGAGCCCCGTTCCTGCTTCTGACCGCCGTTCTCATCACCGTACCCCGGGTCAGCGACGCCCAAGAATCGAGGGGCGTGCGGATCCCCGCAGATATGCACTACTTGGCCGACGATCGTCTCGAAGGTCGGGGTACCGGAACTCCGGGAGCGGAGCTTGCCGCCGACTACATCAGCCACCGGTTCCAGGAGATCGGGTTGCGGTCCGCGCCCGGCAGCACGGGGTGGTTCCAAAACTATGTCGTGTCGGCGCACTCTGCCGGGGGCGAAGGATCATCGGCGGCTGGTCAGACTGCGCGAAATGTCTTGGGAATGATCGTGGGTACCGACCCAGACCACGCTGACGAATACATCGTCGTGGGTGCCCACTACGATCACCTTGGGCGAGGGGGGCGTGGAAGCCTCGATCCGGATAGCGTAGGCGTGGTTCATAACGGTGCGGACGACAACGCCTCGGGTGTCGTCGCCCTGTTGGATGTCGCGAGGAGACTCTCCCTTCAGCCTCCCGCCCTGAGCGTGCTCTTCATCGCCTTCAGCGGAGAAGAGCTCGGACTCCTGGGCTCTACCGCGTATGTGAAGGCTCCATCGGTCCCGATGGAGCAGGTTCGGGCCATGTTGAATTTCGACATGGTGGGCCGTTTGCGCGAGGATAAACTGATCGTGTACGGCGTGGAGACCGCGACGGAGTTCCGCCCCATCCTCGACTCCCTCAATGGTCGTCATCGTTTCGCTTTGTCGGCACAAGGCGGCGGCTACGGACCAAGTGATCAGACCTCCTTCACCGTGGCCGGGCGCCCCGTCCTTCACTTCTTCACCGGGACCCACACCGACTATCACCGGACCACCGACGACTGGGAGAAGATCAACTACGAAGGGATCAAGCGAGTTGCCTCGTTCGCGACCGACGTGGTGAGGGCAATGGCCCAACGACCCTCGCTCACGTTCGTGGACTCACCGCCCCCGCCGGCCCCGAGTGGGGAGAGTCGGACCTCGGGATATGGAGCCTATCTCGGGACGGTGCCAGACATGAGTGAGAATCCCGGCGGTGTGCTGCTTTCCGGCGTGCGCGCAGGAGGTCCTGCCGATCTTGCTGGTATCACTGGCGGCGACATCATCATCAAGATCGGGGACCATGACGTTCCGGATCTGCAGGGCATGACGGACGCCCTCCGCGCTTACGCTCCCGGTGATGTGGTGGAAATCGTCATTCGAAGAGGCGATGCCGAGCGGACCGTTACGGTGACGCTGGGGCGTCGCGGCGGGTAATGGGCGTTCTTCGACCTCGAGGGATCGTCGCCGCCTTGCGGGCCGCCTTCGCCCACGACGCGAGCCGCGAGGAGTTGCTGCAACTCGCGGCCGACCGAATCCAACAGGCGGGGTCACCTTATACCTCGGTCTACCTCTACATGTTGCACGATTCCGAACTGGTGCTCGAGGCCTGGGCGGGACGCGCGACGGAGCACACCCGAATCCCGATTGGCCGCGGCGTCTGCGGAACGGCGGTTGCGAACGGTGCTGACCAGAATGTCGCCGACGTGCGAGCAGTGGAGAACTACCTCGCCTGCAACCTTGAAACACGCTCGGAATTGGTCGTGTTGATCCGTCGCGGAGCGGAGATTCTCGGGCAGATCGATGTCGACAGTGATGTTGTCGACCCTTTCACCGAGGAGGAGCACGCGGCCGTTCGCTACGTCGCCGATGCCATGGCGGTTCTCCTCTAGGGTGCCACCCAGGCCGTCTTTCGCGATGCGCCAGGTGCGTGGCGTCGAACTCCTCGAGCGTCAGGTCGGATCGGGCCCTCCGGTGGTCGTGCTTCATGGTGGACCAGGTGCTCACCACGATTATCTCCTCCCGGGATTCGATCTGCTGGCGTCGCACCGTACTCTCATCTATTACGATCAGCGGGGCGGTGGCCGGAGTCCGGTGTCGCGCGATGTCCCAGTGGGGTGGCAGGAACATGTGGCAGACCTGGACGCGCTTCGCGTCGCCTGGGGTTTCGATCGGCTCACCGTGGTGGGCTATTCCTGGGGTGGTCTTCTGGCCCTGCTCTACGCTCTCGAACATCCCGATCGCGTGGCTAGTCTCGCCCTCGTCTCTCCCGCGCCCTGTTGGCGTGAAGCACGGTCTCGTTTCGAAAGCCGGTTCTCCGCCCGGAACGCTTCGCCCCACCTGGTGGCCCTGCGAGAGGCGCTTCGAGGGAGTGATCTCCGGGATCGTGATCCCGAAGCATATCGGCGTCGAGTGTTCGAGCTGTCGGTCGCCGGGTACTTTGCGGATCCCACGAAGGCGTCGGATCTGACGCCGTTCCGCGTGACGGGACGAACACAGCAGGAGGTGTGGGACAGCCTGGGAGACTACGATCTGAGGGGGGAGTTGGGACGCCTTGCGATTCGCTCGATCGTGCTGCACGGTGCGGACGATCCCATTCCTCAGGACGCTTCGGAAGTCCTCGCCCGTGAACTGGGTGCCCCCCTCGAGATCATCGCCGAGTGTGGGCATGTGCCCTTCGTCGAAGCGCCGGGAGCATTCCAAACCCTGCTCCATTCCTTCTTGCCACGGGTGGGAGTCGCCCATGCTTGAGGTCCCGACACCCTATGCAATGGTGTTCGAGGAGGTCGCGGAGGAACGGTTTCCCCTGATCCAACGGTCGCTCGGAGAGTCCCAGTATTTTGATCGGGATGCGCTCCTCCTCCAACGGCCGATGGTTGAAGTCCTGCACGACCTTCGGCCCGAGGAAGGGCTCGGCTCAGGAATGGAAGAACTGGTGGCCCTGGTCCACCTTGCCTTCCTCTACTGGCACTACGGCAAACGGAGTGTTCGCTGCGGAGAGGGTGGTCTCGCAGAGGTGGTGGCAATCTCCCCAAGTGGTCCCGTGCCGAATCGTCCTGAAACCGCGTACTACGTCCAGTTACCGGGGCGCAGGATATGGGGCAGTCCCGCCGCAGACGAGGATGACATCGAGCCCCTCGATGGGTGTTTCATGGCCCGGACCCGTGATCACCTCCTCGCGGTCGCCGTGTTTGGCATCCACCCCCAGCGTGACGGTTTCACCGTGGTGGAGGTTGCGGGTCCCAGGCCAAGCTCCCCATCGCGGGTGGACGGCACACCGCTTTTCGCCCCGGTGCTGGAGGGTGGTGTCCGGGCGGGGTTGTTTTCCCTGACCGATATGGAGGAACTGCACGAACTTGCCTGGCGACTCGATCTGCTGGTGGGTGATCGAATCTACGCTGCCGACCGGCTGGAGTTCGCCTGATGGACAAGACCGGCGTTGCCCACGTGCTCGATCAGTACGCTTCCTTGCTCGAACTGACTGGTGAGAACCCCTTTCGAGTGAGGGCCTTTCGGGCTGCGGCACGGACGGTCGCGGGACTCCACGGCTCGCTCGGAACAGCCCTCGAGAACGGCTCGCTTGCCGCGGCACGTGGCATCGGACCGGCCATCCTCGAGATGGCGACACAGCTGCACCGCACCAATCGATCCGAGGCCTTCGAGGCCATGCGAGATCAGGTCCCCTCCGGGCTCATCGAAATGTTGGCGATCAGTGGGCTCGGTGTCACCAAGGTGAAGCGGATCCACGAGCACCTGGCGATCGATTCCGTCGCCGATCTCGAAGTCGCCGCACACGATGGACGTTTGGCTACGGTCCCAGGCTTTGGGCCCAAGACCTGTCAGAACATCCTGCGGGGACTCGGCTATCTCCGGCGGGCATCGAGCGCGAGGCTGCTCCATCATGCGATGCAAGAAGCCTCCGACCTGCAGGCGGCACTCGAGCGACTGCCGGGCGTGCTTCGCGTTATGCCGGCTGGGGATCTCCGCAGGCGCATGGAAATCGTCCGGGATCTGGTGTTGGTGATTGTGACGGACGTGCCCTCAGTGGAGGTGATTCGTCACCTGGCGCAGGTGCCGAGTGTGGACGAAATCGATGGGCGTGACGAACGGCGAGCGACACTCCGGTTTGCCGGCGGTGCGGTAGTACAGGTCGTGGTCACGCCGCCCGTGAATCTCGGTGCGGTTCTGGTGCAGGCGACCGGCAACCGCACCCATGTTGCCCAACTTGCGGCGAGAGCCGCCAGCCAAGGCTTTGCCTTGCATGGGGCAGCGCTGTGGAAGGGGAGTGCCTTCGTCCCCACCCCCGACGAGGCCACCTTGTATCATGCCCTGGGGCTCCCGGAGATCCCCCCGGAGTTGCGCGAGGGAATGGGTGAACTGGAGTGGGGTGATCTGCCACCGCTGGTCGAGGTTTCCGATCTCCAAGGCTTCCTGCACTGCCACACCAATTTCTCCGATGGATCGAGCACAGTGGAAGAACTTGCCCGAGCCTGTGCAGCGGCTGGGTACAGGTACCTCGGGATCACTGATCACAGCAGCGTGGCAGCGTTTGCCGGTGGGCTACGGATCGAGGACCTCGAGCGTCAGTGGACCGAGGTGGATCGGGTAAACGATCTCGTCCCCTCCATCAGGGTCCTCAAAGGTATCGAGGTCGACATTCTCCCCGACGGCCATCTCGACTACGGTGCGGAGGTGCTGGAACGGTTTGACTTCGTGATCGGTTCCATCCACGAGGACGCGGGACACAACGAGGCACAAATGACCGTGCGCATCCTCAAGGCCCTCGACAACCCGTACCTCACGATCATTGGTCATCCCACCGGCCGGCAGTTGCTTTCCCGAGAGCCCTATCCGATGGATCTCGCTCAGATCTTCGATGGTGCAGCCCGTCGGGGTGTTGCCATGGAAATCAACGCAGATCCCCACCGGCTCGATCTCGATTGGCGAGTCCTGAGCCAGGCCAAGGCGGCTGGGGTCACCATCTCCATCGGAGCCGACGCCCACCATGTCGGAGGACTCGAGAACATGAACTACGGCGTCAGCATGGCACGCAAGGCGGGACTCGGTCCGAGCGATATCCTCAACACCAGGTCAGTCGAGGCATTCCTGGACTATGCCCGGATGCGACGTCCTTCGTGACGACGGTGCGGCCTCCCGTCGGGCAGATTCTCACCCGACTCAAGCGAGAGTACCCCGCGGCGAAGTGCGAACTCTCGTATCGCACGCCGTTCGAGTTGCTGGTGGCGACGATTCTCTCCGCGCAATGCACCGATGTCCGAGTCAATCTGGTGACTCCGGCGCTGTTCAGCCGCTTTCCAACGGCGCATGAACTTGCGGGGGCAGACTCGCGAGAGGTGGAAGAATTGATCCGGTCGACGGGGTTCTTTCGAAACAAGACCAGGAGCCTCATCGGCATGGCCCAGGCGCTGGTGCAGGATCATGCCGGAGAGGTCCCATCCGAAATGGAGGCGCTGCGAGTTTTGCCTGGGGTCGGACGAAAGACGGCCAACGTTGTGCTGGGTAACGCTTTTGGGAAGAATGAAGGCGTCACGGTCGATACTCATGTCGCTAGGCTCTCGGGTCTCCTGGGCCTGACGAGGCACACCACTCCGGACAAGATCGAACGAGACCTCATGGGCCTTGTGCCTCGACCGGACTGGACACTGGTGTCGCATCTTCTCATCTGGCACGGGCGTCGAGTCTGTATTGCCAGGCGGCCCCGATGTTCCGACTGTGTCCTTCGCACGCTGTGTCCGTCTGCCTTCGCTGCGGGACCAAGGACCGTCGCCAGACACCGGTGAGGTGTTTAGTTTTCGGGACTTCAGCGAACCGAGAGCCATCATGAAGACCGCTACCATCGTAACGATCCGCGGCACCATTGTCGCCGATCTCTTCGAGGAAGAAACCCCGGGCACGGTTCAGAATTTCGAGAAACTGGCCAACGAGGGGTTCTACGATGGCACGCATTTTCATCGCGTGATCGACTCCTTCATGGCCCAGGGAGGCGACCCGCTCTCCAAGGACCCCAACAACCCACGTGCCGGTACGGGGGGTCCGGGATATACGATCAAGTGCGAAACACACCTCAACACGCACAGGCATGACGCGGGGTCGCTCTCGATGGCACATGCCGGAAAGGACACCGGCGGTAGCCAGTTCTTCATCTGCCATTTGCCCCAACCGCATCTCGACGGGGTCCACACGGTGTTCGGGCAGGTGCGAGAGGGTATGGATTTCGTGCTGGCCCTTCGCAAGGGTGACCGGGTGGATTCGATTCGGGTGACCTGAACGGGCCTCGAGGGAGGGACAGTTGTCCATGAACGGGTGGACCCGGGATCGTGCCCTCGCGCTGATGCACGACTACACGGCCAACGAAGCCCTCAGGCGGCACATGTATGCCGTGGAACTCGCCATGCGGGCCATGGCCACCCGATACGGCGAAGACCCTGACCGGTGGGGCATCGTCGGTCTTCTCCACGACTTCGACTACGAACGATTTCCGAACCCGGACCGCCTGGCCACTGAGCAGCACCCCAGCGAAGGAGTGCGCCTCCTCGTGAGCCAGGGACTTCCGCCCGACATGTGCGAAGCCATCCTGGGACACGCGTACTTTACGGAGGTTCCGCGCACCTCGGTGATGGCCCGAGCCCTCTTTGCCGTGGACGAGTTATCGGGGTTTCTGGTGGCGTGTGCGTTGGTGAGGCCCTCGCGGAGTCTCGGGGATCTCGAGGTCCGAAGTGTCAAGAAGAAACTCAAGGACAAGGCCTTCGCTCGTGGAGTGAGTCGGGAAGAAGTCACCCTTGGGGCCGAGGAACTGGGGGTCCCCCTCGACGAACTCATCGAGTTCGTGCGACAGGCCCTCTATCCGTCGGAGCAGGTCCTCGGTCTAGGCGCGTCGTGACCGCGAGGGCGCTGCCCGCCACGGATGTGCTCGGGCTGGCACTCGACCGGGCAACAGGGGGCCGTCCGATTCCCGGCAACCGGGTCCATCTGCTCTACGATGGACCTGAGATTTATGCTTCCGCCCTCGAGGCCCTGGCCGCCGCCCAGCGTTGGATCCACTTCGACAACTACATCATCCGCGCCGACCGCACCGGACGAAGGTTCGCGGACGCATTGATCGAGCGCTCGCGAGCCGGAGTGCATGTTCGTGTCCTGACGGATTGGCTCGGCTCGGCCGGCACGCCGCGGCATTACTGGGAACGATTGCGGCGCGAGGGCATCGAGGTTCGCCACTTCAGGCCCCTCCGCTTCATCGATCTTGCGGCCAATGTTGTCCGGAACCACCGGAAGCTCATTGTGGTCGATGGCCGCCTCGCCTTTGTCGGGGGTTTCTGTATCGGCGACGAATGGGCCGGCGATCCCGCTCGGCGTCGCCAGCCATGGCGGGAGAGCGGTGTCGAGATC
>Ga0214471_10003676_pt1 | contig 11867 bp, 10 predicted proteins | sample RVTome_5_FD_207665 | JGI IMG/M metagenome (GOLD analysis project Ga0214471, IMG submission 207665) | Soil microbial communities from uranium-contaminated site in the Upper Colorado River Basin, Wyoming, United States - RVT142D155 | ecosystem: Environmental > Terrestrial > Soil > Contaminated >... | reverse complement strand
AGCCATCCGAAGATCGTCCTCACCTTCACGACCTTGTTCCGGCGCGTGGTCGGCTTCAGTCCGGACCACATGCCCTTGAGCCGGGAGAACACGGCCGGCCCGATGTCTCGAACCAGCGTCCTTCCGCGGATCGTGCGGCAGAGGAACCGGCACAGGTCGAGGTACTCGCGGAACGTCACCCAGACTATGTCGCCCGATTTGACCTGGGCCTTCTTGGCGGTGAGAAACACCTGACATGCCTCTTTGAGCGTGACGGTCTCGGAGGGTTTCGCGTGCTCAAGGACAGCGGTCCTCTGGCCGATGATGACGGGCCAGTCTCGCCGCCAGTTGGCCAGAGCTCCGGCAGGATCGCTCAAGGGTCCGAAGTAGAAGTCCTTACCTGCGTACCGTTTTCGCCACTGCCCGGAACCTCTGTGGGCCGTCATGCGAACGATGTCGGGGTAGGGCCAGGGGGTAGTCTCGGGGGTACCCACGGGGGTAGCGTCGGCGAGTCGTCGCTTGGACATGAGAGAAAATCCCTTGAGATCAGGGAGATTCCCTCGAAAGCCACCTGCCGGACTCGAACCGGCGACCTGCGGTTTACAAAACCGCCAACGGTAGCTTGCGAGGGGCCTGAATCACAGCAATCTAAGCATTTCGCGGTTGGCGTCAACCCGAAAAACGCCCGAAATCTACCCTTTTTGGGGGTAGGCATCGGGGGTAGTCCCATTGCCTGAAAGGACGTGTCGTATGTCTGACTTGAGTATTGCGCCATGGAAGGACGGAGATGAGGAGCAGAGCGGCGGAGCGGTCGTGGCCAATCCCAACAAGCCCCGGCCCTCGCCCCTGAAGGCGGCAATGGCCCTGAACCATGTGGAGTGGGAGAGACTTCGCGTCTGGGTCAACTCGAAGAGGAACGTGATTTCTCAGCAGCGATGGACGCCCGAGGAGGCCGCTCTCATCGCCATCAATCACAAGATCGTGAAGGCGTGCAACGGCCAGAACATCCGCGAGATCTCGCGGTACGTCGGCGTGGCGTTCGCGGACACGCTCGTAGACCCGCTGATGGTGCCCGCGGCATCCGCCGCTTGAAGTCGTCGGGGCGTTGGACAGAGGAAAGAGACCGCACGGACGCACCGTCGAGGGATTAACGGATGTCGCTGCCACTCATCGGGGTCATGCCCGAGAAAACGATGCAAGGCGCTAACGACCTGTCGGATGAGGTCTCGGCGCTGACCGTACTTCCCTTCGAGGAAGCCCTCTCGACGCCGTGGAGCACGGACGCTCATTTTGTTACTTACCTCGTCAGGGCCAAGGGCCACGACGAGAAAACCTTAGTGCGATGCAACAAAGCGTTGCTGCCCAAGATCAGGATGGCCGGGGGCGAACTCGTTACGTCGCTGCTCGTGCTTGACTACGACAATCCCGATCACGCGGCATGGACCGACGAGAGCAAGGGGACGTTCCTGAGCCGACTACAGGACGTGGCCGATGCATGGCCGATGGCTTGGGATTGGGCGGCTCTCTACACGACCCGCCACGGCGCCCGCTTCGTCTACGTGCTGGACACTCCCGTCCCTGTGGACGAGGCCGAGGCCCATCATCGATGGCTCGTGCAGCAGTTCCGATCCCGCGACATCGCCATCGACCCGACCTGTTCGGATTGGACGCGGTGCTTCCGTCTGCCGTTCGTCGTGCGGACGGGTACGAGGACATGGGAGGAAGAGTTCGAGTTCCTTCAGCAGTACGATCGCCGCCTTGCCGTCGCCGACCTGGGCATGGCCGATCGCATCAAGACCGTCACGCAGTACGCGGCCATTCCCGCGTTCGATCATCCCAAGCCCGACCCGTCCGCGGTGACGATCCTCCTGGAGGAGCCGAACCCTGAATCGGGCCGGATCGTTCAGACCGCGTGGATCAAGACGGCCAAGGCCCGGCTCAAGAGCCGCGATTGTTATGGGTGCCTCTTCGAGCACAAACCCCTTGCCGAGAGGGGTGCCCGCGATGCGACGCTGCATCGGCACATCGGCCAGGCGATCGGCCTTCTCTACAACGTCGAAGACACGACGCCGCAGCACATCTACGCTCTCTTTCTCGATCCGGTCCAGCAACTCGAACCCGACTCAGGAACCTCCGATTGGACGGATGTTCTCTGGGATCAGGTCGGCCGGCTGTGGTCGAAGGAGGAGGCAAAACAAGCCGCGGAAAAGTCCAAGGCCGATCAAGAGATCGATGACGCTGTCGAGTTAATCGACAAGGTCTTACACGGCATGAGGGGGTGGTGCAGGGATCATCGGCTGCACGGGGACAAGGAGACCGCTCTGGCGTTCGTCGCTCGCCGTCTGATCGCGTCCCTGAATCACAACTACGTCGTCATGGCACCCAACGGCCGCTATGACTCACACCTGTTGCTCGCGTCTCAGGTCGTCCCTCGCATCCGCGCGTTGGGCATGGACAAGATCATCGCCGTCCGCACGCAGCGAGAGGATGGAATGGGGTGGAAGGAATCGCCCCTCTCTTCGATCTTGTCCGATCACGCGACCATCGTCGGGAGTGCGAGGTCTCAGCCTCAGATCGAGGGCGGCTACATCGAAGATATCGACGGGCCGGATGCTCAACTCATCGTGCCTTCCTTTCGCCGCAACGACGCCCTCGGGGGCTTGTACGACAAGGACGTAGACACATGGCTGAGAATGTTCTTCGGGGCCGACTACGACCGTGCCGCTCACTGGCTCGCGTGGTCGATCGCCTTCGAGGAAGGGCCGATCTGCGCTCTGTCGATCTGCGGCGATCCGGGAGTAGGCAAGAAGTTGCTTGTGAAGGGCCTGAGTGAGTGTCTCGCGTCGCCGTCGATGGCGGATGCGGCGGATCTCGTGGGCGATCATCAATACGGGCTTCTGGAGTCGCCGTTCCTGATCGTCAATGAAGGATGGCCCAGGCCCCGCAGCGGCAAACACCCCGCTGATCAGTTCCGAGCTCTCGTGTCGGGCGATCCGATGAGGGTGCAACGAAAGTTCCTAGCGCCGGTCACATGCTACAACCCGGCTCGAATCATATTCACAGCGAACAACCTCGATGTCGTGCGGCTGCTCACGAAGGACCGTGAACTCTCGCCGCAAGATAGAGAGGCCCTGGCGATCCGCCTTTTGCACTTCAACGTCGGCTCAGAGGCAGCGACCTGGTTAAGGGCACAGGGGGGTACGAGGTTCACAGGATCGCCGGGACGGAGATGGGTGTCGGGCGACGCCGGGCAGGAGTCCGACTATATCGTCGCCCGACATCTACTCTGGTTGTACGAGAACCGCAAAGGCCCTGTAGGTTCGCGTCTGCTGGTCGAGGGCAATTCCAACGACGATTTGTTATTCGAGATGCGAACCGGATCGGGTAGCTCTCCGCTCGTGATCGAGATCATTATCCAGCTTCTCGAACGGCAGATGCCGAGCGACGGGTTGGCTGTCGTGGACGGGAAGATTTGGGTGTTGTCTTCTGCGGTGGTCGGCCACTATCGCCAGCACATGGCGGGGATTTTGAAGGAACCTCTGACGACGCAGAAGGTCGGCAATGTCTTCCGGGGTTTGATGAAGCGGGAGTCCGGTGCGCCGACCGTGCTCAAGGGCCGCGAGGCCCAGGGCCGCAAACGATGGCATGAGATCGACGCGAAGTTGCTTCTCTCTGTTGCACAGAGGGACGGATGGAAGTGTCAGAAGTTGGAGCAGATCGTCGCGGATCAGGAGCAGATCGAAGTCGCGGCGGAACGGGGCATCAAACTGGCAACTTACGAAGAGGAGGCCGCATGATAACGATCTGTGTTGATTTCGACGGAACCATTGTCGATCACAGGTATCCCGATATAGGTGCGCCGGTCCCCGGAGCGATCGAGTGGATGAAGCGATGGCAACAAGCGGGAGCGACGTTGGTTTTGTGGACCATGCGAAGCGGGAACCGCAAGGACGGCACAGACCCTCTCGCGGACGCTATCGAGTATTGCAAGAGGAACGGGGTTGAGTTCTGCGGACACAACTATACCCCTGGCCAGGAAGCTTGGACATCCTCCCCAAAAGCATATGCCCACATCTATGTAGACGACGCAGCATTCGGGTGTCCCCTTCGAGAGAACCCTCGAATGGGGGGTCGGCCTTTTGTTGATTGGGATGTCGTAGGCCCCGCAGTCTTTTCTCAATTACTTACGAAGAGGAGGCCGCATGACTTATTGGATTTGCGCCAAGCCGAACGATAGCGATTTCCTGGCATCGCTCGGAGTGATCCTCTGCGAGTACGACGAGGAGACCGGATGCTTCGTCGGGTGCCTGATGTCGTCCGAGACGAAAGACGCTCTCGAAAACTGCTGCATGAGGTATCGCTTCGGCGTCGAGGCTGATCCTCACATCCCCGCCGTCTCGAAGATTCAAACTATCCGCGAGACCTTCGAGGACGCGGTTCAGCGAGGTTGCGATGTCGTGGGCGGGGTCGATGATTTCTTTGATAAACCTATCGAATAATCTTCTCAGCTTGCTTGATTCAGTAAAGCAGAAGGGTAGTATACGAGTGTGGCTAATACCGTCAACATCCTCTCCCTCTTCAGCGGATCAGGGCAGCACGACGAAGCCGTCTGCATCGCCCTCGAAATGCTCGGGTACGTGCCCCGAGTGGTGGGTTACGCTGAGCGGGAAGCCGCAGCGTCGGCCATGCTCCTCGCCGGTATGGAAAAGTCGCGGATACCACAAGCTCCTGTGTGGTGCGACGAAATCGAAAAGCTGGACGCCCGACCTCTTAGGGGATGGGTCGATGTCCTTGTCGCCTCGCCCCCGTGTCAGCCTTACTCTTGCGCCGGGAAGAAGGAAGGTCTCGACGACAGGCGAAGCTACGGAGACGAGGACGGTCCCCTCCCTCATGTCGTGCGAATCATCGACGAGTGCCGCCCGCAGGTGGTGTGGTTCGAGAACGTCGGAAGATGGGTCACTGGCGGATATTTCCGACGATTCGGAGAAGACCTACAACAGTTGGGTTACACGCTCGAAGAGCCGATCTTCCTCGCTGCAAGCGACGTTGGAGCACCGCATCAGCGAGAGCGAGTCTTTATCCTGGGGCACCGCACTGTCGAATCACGCGGGCGGCACGGCGGAGGATTTTCTCCGCCGCAAGCAGGAATCGGTTGCTCGCGGGAACTCGATGGGGATTGTGTTGAGCGATCTGAATCTACAGGTCTCGCTCTGGGCAACAACAACAACAAAGCAGGGAGGGGCCGAGCCGAATCGCACAAGACGGTCAGAGGAGACGGACCTCAAGACGCAAACATACAACTTCGCGGAGATGGCCAGGCCATCTCCGCGAGCAGAGGACAGCGAGAGTGCGGGGAATCATCCGGGCCGGATGGACTCGCTGCAAGCGGTAGCGAAACAATTCCTTCGACTCTGGCCTACAACAACAACGCCCCCGCACAACGACTCGCAGAACACGATCGGACGACCTCGCCCGAGCCGCCCCGGCTACGGGGAAGAGATAACAACGGCGATTGGAACCTTCCCCTGTTCCCGCCCCCACGGGGCCTTGATCTGGCGAAAGTTGCGAAAGTCCTTGCGAAAGCTAAGTCGCCCGAAGAGGAAGAGCGTGTTGCTGTGGCTGCGGCGAATCTGGCTCTGCGAATCTGGGGCGATTGGTGTGCTGTTGCAGAAATGGCACCGGCCCTCATGCCCGCGATTGAATCCGGCGTTTCAGTGGTGGCTGATGGGTTGGCTCCCGCCGCGGAACTTCTACGAATCGGGGGAAACGGAGTGGTCCCTTTACAGGTCATTGCTGCGTTCATCAGCCTTTGGACTTCTACGTTCGACGCTGTCGGCGTGGCTTCCCTCGAACACGAAAGGGCTGCATAACATGCCCGTAGCCGCTCCACAACAACCCGCCCAGGAAGAATGGAAACAGAAGCGCACCAAGCGTCTGATCGTCTCCTCGGCCACGCAGCACGAGACATTCGAGCTTTGCAAGCGTAAGTGGTGGCTCGGGTCCGTTCGCGGCCTCAAGCAGCCGACCACGAAAAGTCAGGCGTTCGGGACCGTGCTGCACGGTGTCTGCGAGCGTTACCTCCTCGCCGACGACCTGGGCCGGGACCGCAGGGCCGGACAACCCGTCGATCTCTATCCGGCCGGATGGCACATCGCCAAGTCCCGGTTTAACGATGGCGAGATCGAAGGCGAAGCCACGCCCGAAGAGCAGGACATCATCAAGCGTCTGATCTCCGAGGCGATCGACAGCGGCGTGCTTGAACGCCGGCCGGGCCGTCGCATCGAGCAGCAGTTCCGGAGAACCGTCCTGACAGTGGACTGTCCGGAGTGCGATGGCGACGGGGAAACAGGGCTTGGAGTTATCGACAACGACGAGGTCGATTACGACACTCGCAAGTGTTCGACCTGCAAAGGAGACGGCAAGGGAACCCAGATCGCCATCACTGGATTCATGGACGTGGCCTATGACGATCTGATCGAGGATCACAAGACCACATCTTCGATGAAGTGGGCCAAGTCCCCCGACAAGCTGAAGCAGAACCGACAGGTTCTCATCTACGCGAAGCAGATCCTCGAAGAGGGCCGCGAGGTAGGTCGTCCCGATCCTGCCTTTATCACAGTCCGGCACAACATCTACTGCAAAGACCCCTACGACCTTCGCGTGCGCAAGGTCGAGGTTCAGGTCACGCCGCAGGACATCGATCTTGCCTGGGAGCAGGTGCAGCTTAACTCCGTGGAGATGGCGAGGCTTCGCCGGCTCTCGGAGACCTGGAGCGACATCCCCGATCCCGCTAACCCGATGAAGTCGTGCAATGCCTATGGCGGCTGCGCGTACCGTTCGATCTGTTCCGGTCAGGAATCAGAAAAAGGGTACGAACAAAGAGTTGACCGCTGGACTAAGTCGCATAGTATTCCAGTGACGATTACATCTACACAGACATCGACCACGGCACCAACACCAACGAAAGGTACAGATATGAGCGTTTTCGCAGAAAAGATGGCGGCACGGAAAGCGGCGGCAGCCGCGGTCAATGGCGGAAACGCCGCGCCCGTGAACACGCCCCCGATCAATCCTCCGAACCCGGCGACGAACCAACCGGCCCCGTCACCTGTGCAGACGCAGGCACAGTCGCCTGCAACACCACAGCAATCTCCTTCGCAGGTCTCGACTCCCGCGACTGCTCAGGTGACGGCGTCGGCGTCGGGTGCCCCTCCGTGGGCCAATCCCTCGTGCATGGCGTGTCGAGGCTCGGGATTCAACACCAGCATGAAGCCCTGCCGCATCTGCGACCTTCATGCTCCCGCGGCAGGACGCCCGCAGTCCTCGGCCTTCGTCATCGAGCCGGTCGGCGACGGAACCTTCATCTGGGAGGAACGTGGCGGAGCGACCGTGGGTGCGAGCCTCGCCCCGACAGCGGGCCAGGTCATCAAGTCCGATGAAAAGGTCACGACTCCGGCCCCTGCCGAGGAAGGCGTTCTCTTACCTTCTGGCCACCGTATGCCCCTTCCGAAGGAGGATGACCCGATCGATCAGGTCGCGTCCGTGGACCCCGCCCCGTCGCCGGCCCCGGAGAACGACCCCCTCGCCGACGAGAAGCTCGGGAAGCCCGATCGCCGAGGCAGGCCCTCGAAGGGCTTCCATTTGATGATCGGCTGTGCCCCGATTCGCGGCAAAGACCGTATGGGCACGGGCAAGTACGTGATCTATCTCGATCGCGTTATGAGCGATCTGCACACGGCTATGGCCAAGGAAGCCGGCGTCGAGAGTTACTACCGCCTGGACGCTTTCAAGCGACGCGACGCTCTGGCGATCCGTGCCGAGGCGATCTGCGAAACCTTCGGGTCTGAGATCGTCGCCGTCCACGGCCCGCTGACGCCGGACATGAAGTCGCTGGTGGATGCGATCCTGCCGTTCGCGGACATGGTGTCGTACCCGACAGCGATGGCGTGATCGGTGTCCTTTGTTTCGACCCTTTAACTGAAATCAGCGACCATGAAAACATTCACAATCACACAAACCCCCGAGTGTATTGATGGCCAGTGGTTCTGTTCTTGTTGGCTGTATCTCCGACAAGGGGTTGCGTGTTCCTTGGCCTCCTTCGGGATTCGCTTGAATCGCAAGAACTCCCAGGCCGCAGAGGTCTTAGTGAGTCCGATCCCTTGTCCGGGGTTCTCTTGTTTGGAGTTCTCCCGAGACAGGGATAAGTGGTCGCGGGACTTCGACCACTACGTTCAGATCAACGCCCGTCGCAGGGTTCCGGTCTTTGACCACCTTTATGACACGCTGCGTCACTGTGCGACGGACCGGACAAAGGACAGCTTCACTATCTATGTCCGCGTGACGAAGATCGACCCCACAAAGTTGTGATGCAACCGATGCAAGACCGACGTGATGCTAGATCGACGTGATGCAGGGAAGCCCGTTGTATGGCAGGAAGCCGACCTCAGCGATGGACGAGAGACTTGATCGTGTCTAACCACGCGATCGAGAGGCTGAGGGCGCGTGCGCCGTGGCTCGAAGGCGCGGGAGACAATCGCCTGAGACTTCGCATCAGGGAGATGCACGCCAACGGAGTGAGGTTCGGGGGTCAGTACGGCAGAGACTATTCACTGCTGGCAAAGTACGCACTAGGGGATGTCCAGTTCGTACTTGTCTGCACCGTGAGCGTGCGAGGAAAGCACGTCGTCAAAACCATACTTACCCTCGACCTCGCCATCGCCAACATTGTTTCTCGACCCTCTGTTAAGAGGGCTACTAGAAAGGTCGCTTGAAATGCTTATGGGATACGTACTGAGGTGTCCTAACGGACATATCACTTTCGGGTCTCTTCGTAGTGACCTCACCAACGAGATGAAGAAACTTCCTTGCACGGCATCAGGAGCAAGAATCAAAGTATGGCGTGCGCCTGACGTGATTGCTGCTCTGATCGCATGGACATACCACAAGAAATAGAAAGGTCGCGTGATGGACAGCACAGACAGAGCCACGATGCTCTTTTTCGGATGGGTCGCAGTTGCCGTCGGCACCGGCATGTTGTTCGGAGAAGGTGTTGGCCCTTTGGTTTTCGGAGGGGCGATGCTTCTGCACAGTTACCTTTCAAAATCGGAGGATTGAATGTCAGGACGAACCATGAAACTTCTCAAGGCCGCGGCATGGGCCATGACCATGATCCACGTCAATAACGAGTGGGCCACGGTCACAGGCAAGGCGAAACTCTCATCGCCGGGGTATTTGCGAGAGTTCATCCGCCAGGGCAACGCTTCTCGTCTGAAGCAGGCCAAGAAACTGTGGCGGGAGTCCGACCACAAGCAACGCGAGGCGATCCGCGGGTCTTGGACGAAGCTCTGCCGACAACCCACGGCCAAGGGCATCCCCGACGAAGCGAATCAGATACTCGTCCGCGAAGCGACTCGACATGCCCCGAGGGAGGGGAGCATCCCTCGGCCCGTCGTAGCGGAAGGGGTAGTCGAGGTCTCGGACGATGCGTGCGGAGATGCGTACTTGAGCCAGGCCCGTGGCGCAGCATAGGAACCCGATCATGCGATGGATACTTTGCGTTCTATGGCTGTTGGGTCTTTTCTTTATTGATGAATGAGGTCCGGCCGAAGGGTGTCGAGTTACACCGATACGGAAATCCGAAGATGAGCAGCGACAGGGTATCGGAGGAGGCTCGAACGTCGAGGAAGGGAATCTTTCTGCTGCTTCGATTTACCTGAGACAACGCACACACCGGACCTGAAAGGAAACAAATGACACTGACCTTCGATGAACTCCGAACCGCGAACGAGGCCCGCAAGAAAGAATGGAACAAGACAGGCATCGAAGTCCCGCTCACGTTCAACACGAACGAACTCGCCGGTGAAGTGGGCGAGCTCTGCAACGCCGCCAAGAAGTACGAGAGGAAGCTGTTCGGATGGCCTGGCGGCGCCGATACTCGCGAGAACATCGCGGAGGAGGCGGCCGATGTCGTGATCTGTGCCTCGCTCGTGGCTCTGAAGGTCGGCTTCGATCTCGGCGAGGCGGTTCGCCGGAAGTTCGACTCCACGAGCCGCAAGCACGGGTTCAAGACGATGCTGCAAAGGCCCTCGTTGCAACGCCCCGCAGACGACTATCGCCCTGCCGATTCGCTTTCGCCTCGCGACCCCCCTCCCGAAGGACGCACGGTCGAGGAGAAGCAACGAGTGGCCCTGAAAGATGATGTCTACTGGATCAACGGAGGGTGGATTAAAGCGGTGAACGACCATAGCAACACGAGTTGCCCGAAACACTATTGCCTGCGCCCCCTTCCCGCGAAACCTGTCGGTGACGGATGGGAGTGGCGTCGGCCGAAGGACGGGGACAAGATTCAGGTGTTGCGAGCGGACGGAGAGCCTAGCTTTGTCGGCACGGCTCATTTGGGGGTTTCGTGGGATGTCAACGACCCCGGCGGGCGTAAAGACTATCGCTGGTGTCGGGAGGTCGAAGTTCCGACGCAAGGCGATCCGATCGAGGTCGAGGCATGAGCATCTTCGCCCTAAATCCCGTGATGGCGAGGCTGCGAGCCCGCAAGGCCCTGTTGCCGGTGGCACCGGACCCGAAGCCCGCGGACGATGTCTCTCGCGTCCTGGCTGATCGTGCGGCTCGCGTGCGTGCCGGCGACCATCCTGCCCACGCGGAGATCCAGCGAATCGTCGCGATGCCGCTCGTATTTCCGATGGACGAAGCCGAGCTCGAAGAATACAACCGCACGCATCTCCTCGCCGCGGCCTTCCAGTCGGGCTTCCGTCTGTTCCCTGTCCAGGCCGAGGGCCTGTGCGCTTACGAGATGTATGGCGGTGGGTTCTTGCCGATCCCGGTAGGCTTCGGCAAGACGCTCTTGTCCTTGATGATCGCTAACGCGGCATGGAACAAGGGCCTCAAGAAGATGGTCCTGTTCGTGCCGAGCCAGGTCTTCGGGCAACTCACCGTCACGGACATCAAGTGGGCACGTACCCGCGTGCCGATCGGCTACCCGATCCATCTCATGGGCGGCAGATCAATCAAGGCTCGCAGGTCGCTGGCACGAAGCCAGAAAGTCGGCCTCTATATCTTCCCGTACTCGATGCTCTCCACGAAAGACACGAGCGACAATCTCGATGAGATCGCTCCGCAACTGATGATCTGTGACGAGGCCCACAACCTCGCTAATCGCACGGCCGCACGCACGAAGCGGTTCTTGTCTGTGGTCGAGGCCATGAGGCCCGAGATCGTCGCACTCTCAGGCACCATCACCGACAAGAGCGTGATGGATTACTACCACATCATCCGGGTCGCTCTTCGACAGAACAACCCCCTGCCCAACAGCCTCTCGATGGCGCACGAGTGGTCGGTCATCCTCGACGCCAAGGCCACGAGCGACGGCGACATCGCTTCGGCATCCACCACAGGTCCGCTCGTGCCTCTGATCTCGTGGGCGAAACACCGCTTCCCCGGCATCGAGTTCGGAGAAGACACGCCATCGTTCCGGCGAGCTTACAAGCTGCGGCTCAACACCGCCCCCGGCGTCGTGGCCCCCGGCGATAGCTTGATCGGCACATCGCTGATCCTGGCCAACGAGAAGGTCCAGGGCGAGGGCGTGGAGGGGTGGGAAGAACTCTCCGTTCTCATCAAGAACGTGGAAGAGATGTGGGTTACGCCCAACGGCGACGAGATCGAACACGCGATCCATACGTGGAAGTGGCTCAACGAACTTTCGGCGGGGTTCTACAACGAACTCTCGTGGCCGCCGCACGATATTTACGCCAGTCGCAAGAATATCTCTCCCGACCACGCGGCCGAGACGCTGAACCGATCCAAGACGCACCACGCGGCCGGTCAGGTTTACGCTTCGGCCCTTCGCAAGTGGCTTGACGAGAAGTCCCGCCCAGGTC
>Ga0214471_10003675_pt1 | contig 11867 bp, 8 predicted proteins | sample RVTome_5_FD_207665 | JGI IMG/M metagenome (GOLD analysis project Ga0214471, IMG submission 207665) | Soil microbial communities from uranium-contaminated site in the Upper Colorado River Basin, Wyoming, United States - RVT142D155 | ecosystem: Environmental > Terrestrial > Soil > Contaminated >... | reverse complement strand
GAGGGTTTCGCCGAGCAGCTCCGGCGGATAAAGCTGCGCCAGGCGCATGCGCAGGCGCAGATGCCGCTCGGCGTTGGGGAAGAGCGCCTGGCCGCATTGCGCGACCGGCTTGCCCAGGCGCACCGCGGTGAGCACGTCCTGCAGGCGCCGGCGCGAGCGCACATGCATATGGACGTCGCCTGAGGCCACCAGAGGAAGCCCGCTTTTTTGAGAGATTTCTTTCAAAAACCCCATTTTTGCTCGATCGTTCGGACCGCAATGGAGCTCGGCGGCAATCCAGGCAACGCCGCGAAAACGCTCCGCCAACCACGCCGCGGGCGTAAGGTCTTCTCCTGGAATCCAGAGTAGAAGAGTGCCGGTACCACACAGCGATTCCAGGTCGGAACGCCGAATCGAGTAAGCACCCTTCTTGCTGCGGCGCCTTCCGGTCGTGATCAGCGTCGAGAGGGCGCCGTACGAGCGCCGGTCGCTCGCGAGCAGGACGAGCTTCAGCCCGTCGACGGCGATCTCGGTGCCGAGGATCAGAGCCAGCCCGCATTCCTTCGCCTGCTGGTGCGCGCGCACCGCGCCGGCGAGGGAGCATTCGTCGGTCAGCGCGAGCGCCTTGTAGCCCAGGTCATGGGCGCGCGACACCAGCTCCTGCGGGTGCGACGCGCCGCGCAGGAAGCTGAAGTTCGATACGCAGTGCAGCTCGGCGTAATCAGGCAAACAAGCCATGCAGGTACCATTCGCCCGCTTCGCGGTAGACCCAGCCCAGAGCGGCGTTGGGCAGCCGGGCGATGAAGTAATCGCGCTTCGCGTCGTCGCCGTCCCACCACCCGGACTCGATGCGTTCCGGGCCCGCCAAAGCAGTGAATTCGCTTTCCTTCAATCTCCTGGGCTCGAGAAGCCAAATCGGCCGCGGGCCCGGCGCCGGCGCTTCGCGCGGATCCCATTCGCCGGGCTCGACGCGGCGCCAGGCATGCTCCGGCCGGTGATCGGGCTGCGCGGCGAGGCCGCAGACCGCCGCCTGGCCGAGGCGCGCGCGCAGCCGCTCGACGAGCCGCGCCCAGTCTTCGGCTTCGCCTGCCCGATCGCCGAACAGGGCGCCGCTCGCGCCGTGCAGCGGCGCGAAGCCGCCCGCCTCGAGGCGCAGCGCCGCTACCGGCTCGGCCAAAGCAATCCTGGCCAGGTGCTCGCGCAGCACTTGCGCCAGGCGCTCGGCGTCGCGCGTCGCGGACGCCAGGCCGACATGCACCGCAGTGGATTGATCGCCCTGTAAAAAAAGCGTCAAACTGCGAACGCCTTCGTGCCGCGCCGCCAGCAGGCCCGCGAGCTGCACGAGCAGGCGGCGCGCGCCGAAGAGCAGGCCTTCGGCATGCGCGACCTCGGCCGGCAGCTCGAGCTTCGCATCGAAGCGCGGCGGCGGCGCGAAGAACGCACGCGGCTCGGGCGCGGCGCCGAGCGCGCGGTCGAGGTCTTCGAGCACGCGCGCGCCGCAGCGTTGCCCCAGCCCTTCGCGCGGCAGCTGCAGGAGCTCTCCGATCGTGGTGATCCCGATGCTTCGCAGAAATCCAGTGTCGAAGCGCGTGACCTCGACCGGCAGCGCCTCGAGCGATTCGCCTTCGCCGCGCGCAAGCCACAGCGCCGCGCGCGCCGTCGGCGCCGTGGCGAGGGAAAAGGGGTAAGCAAGCTCGGCAAGACCCGTGGCAAGGCGGTGCTTGAATGATTCAAAACCTCCGAACAAGCGCAGGCTGCCCTGCACTTCGAGCAGCAGCTCCTGAGGCGGCTCGAGCGAGACCCTAGGCGTGAACTGGCAGGCCCAGGCGGCGATCGGTGCGAGCGCCTCCGGCCGCAGGCACGGGAAATGGAGTGCGACCCAGAGCATGGAAAGGTCTTTTCAGCGGAAGGGAGAGCGGCGCGGCGGCCGGCGCCCCGCGGCGCTTGAGGATGCGGACCGCAAGCGCGTCGCAGGCCGGATCCAGCGCGATCCGCAAAGCGGCGGGTGAGGATTCGCGCTCCGCTTCGCGCGGGCGAAAAAGCGCAACCCACGCCGGGCTGCCTTCGGCCGCCACCGCCAGGCGCCGCAGCTCCTCGTAGCCGGCACGGCGGAACCAGCCGAGAAGCGCGTGGCAGCTTCCCGCGCGCAGCACCTGCTCCGCGGCCCATAGCGCATCGCGCCGGCCGGGAGCCCGCACCACCGCGAGGTGCGCCAGATCCACCCCGGCGGCGGCGAGGGCAGGCGCATACGGCAGATGCGGCGGCGCAAGCCACACGACACGCTTCCCGGCCCATGAAAGCGCCGCCACGGCCGGCAGCACGAGCTGCAGCTCGCCGATGCCTTCGTGGCCGGAGAGGATCTCGGTCAAAGCCCCGGTCGGCCACCCGCCGCCCGGCAATGCGCTGTCTAAGGCGCGGTAGGTACTTGAGATGGCTCGAGAAAACCCCCCGGGGGCGCCGCCGCGCCAGACCGGGTGTCGTTGCAGGATATGTTCGAGGGAAGCCGCCATGGATACTGTATTTACATACAGTATCCGATCAGCCGCCCCCTTTCAAGCGCCGCAGCTGGGCCTGGTACGCCCCCATGAAATCGCGCCCGAACACCTTGTTGAAATCCTCCTGGGCTTCGCGCGAGAGCTTGTCCTGCTGGGCGACGAAAACCTCCCACAGCTTCGCCTTGCGGCTCGCCAGGCTGAAGCCCTTGGCGTTCTTTTCGTACGCTCGCTCGAGGACATGCGGATCGAAGTGCCGCAGCGCGCCGAGGATCGCGGCGCGCATGCCGGCCATCAGGGCGAGCTCGTGCGAGCGCAGGTCCTCGCAGGCGTCGCCCACCGCCTGCACCGGGTCGAGGAAGCCGTCGGTGCGCTCGGCGGGATCGAACAGGAAGTCCATCGCCTCGTGCGGGTCGGACATCAGCTTGAGCGGATTGTTGTCGCGCGCCGCCACCATGGTGCGCTCCTCGGCCTCGAATTCCTTGCGCATCTCGGCGCGCGCGAGCAGCAGCATCATGATCCCCTCCACCGCGGCGCGCAGGATGGCGCCGCAGTCGCGCAGCATCCGGTCCGCCTGCATCGGCGAGAGCTCTTTCAGCGGCAGCCCGGCGCCTTCGAAAAACGCCCGCAGCGCATGGGAAGGCGGCGCGGCCGGCGCCGCCTTTTTTTGCCCGATGAACGTTTCTTCGGCGGCCGGTGCGGCGGCTGGCGCCGGCTTTCTGCGCACGAGGAAGGTTTCTTCTGCGGCAGGCTCTACCTTTTTCTGGGGTTGCCCATTGCCCAGGAACGTCGACTCGTTGAACAGGCGCTCGGAGTCGTCGGAAGGCCCGGTCTGGGCGGCGCTCAGGACCTGCATCAGCGGATCGCTCGACTCCGGCGGCGCTTTTGCGGCCTGAGCAGCCGGCTTTGCAGCCGCCGCCGGCGCCGGCTCTGGCAGCAGGACCTGCACCTCGTAATCGGCGAGCTCGAACGAGTCGCCCGAATGCAGCGTGAGGCGGGTGCCGGGTCCGTAGCGCCTGCCCTTCACCATCACCGGGTTCACCTTCGAGACGACCGACATCCAGTAGGTGCCGCCCTCCTCCTCGATCTCGACGTGGAAGCGCGACATGTGCTTGTTCGGGTCTTCCAGCGCGATGCTGCAGGCGGCGTCGCGGCCGATGCTTACCGGCAGCACGTCGAGATCGCGCGTCGCGTAGAGCGTCGGGCGACCCCCCGCCGTGCGCTTCATGATCTTTACGGTGATCGACATGCCCAACCGTGCTCGAGCCAATGACCGTTCATCATCGCGCAGAACTGCTCGCTCGCGGGCAGGCTTTCGCAGAGCAGGAGCGAGCGGCCGAAGAGGTCGGAGGCCTCGGCGAGCCAGGCGCAGTACGGCTCGCACAGCCGGTCGGCGAGCTCGCGCAGCCGCGGCGCAACCGCCTGCGCGCCCGCCGCGAGGTCGACGCACAGCATCTGGGGCTTCGCGCTGCGCATCGGCATGGTGGCGTCGTTTGCCTCCGAAACGGCGAGCCAGCCGGCTTCGAAGCGCCGCTTGACGAGCGCGGCGTCGATCGCGGCGGTATCCGCTTTGGGGGCGATCGCCTCGAGTGCGATCGCCTCGATGTCCTCGAACCAGCGGCCGGCGCCGAGCAGCGTCGCAACGACGTCGAGGCTCGCCGAGGGCAGCGCGCAGGCCACCGTGAGCGGGAAGTAGCGCCCGACCGCGTCGACGCTCGGCACCATGAGCCCGGCCCAGACGTTAGCCCCGACCACGCCCGGCCCGAGCGCGAAACGCCATGCGGGCATGGAAAGGAAGGCATCGCGCCAGCGCACGCCGAGGCGCTGCTTGCTGCCTTCGATCGCGTCCTGCAGCCAGCGGTCCCAGGGCTCGCTGAACGAGGCGGGAACGCGGCGGGCGATGAAGTCGCCGGCCCCGGGAATCTTGCCGTACCAGCCGACGGCGAAGCCTTCGCCGGGAGCCGCGCCCGTCGTGATCACGCGCGCGCTCCCGTGCCGAGCTTGCGCCGCGCCTGCTCGATGAGCGCGTCGTCCCGCGGTCGCGGCAGCGCGAGCGGCCGCTCCGTGAGCGCGACGCGTAGGTGCAAAACGAGATCCGGGCGCGCGGACTCCGGCAGGCGCCACACGTGGAGTCCGGCTTGCTCAAGAAGTCCTGCTTCGGCTGTGCCGTGCAGCGCTATATAAGCATCCAGAGCTTCCCGGCTCGGCGCGGTGCGCAAGGCGTTTTCGAGCGAGAAAGCGAGATGGGCGAGCAGCGTTTCGCGCACCGTGTTGCGGTAGGCGCGCTCGGCCTGCGCGGCGATCTTGTCGCCCTGGGACAGACCGAGCCGGCGGGTCCAGCCTGCCGGCTGCGGAGCGGCCTCGCGCAGCGTGCCGAGCGCCTTCAGCAACCGGGCCTCGTCGCCGGGGCGCAGCTCGCGCAATGCCTCCAGCTCGCGCGTCGCTGTGTCCGCGCGCGCCTGCGCGTCGGCGACAAGGGCGCGGTTGCCGAAATAGCTTGCCGTCCAGGCAGCCGCGAGCGCTAGGGTGACAACCGCCATCGCCGCATAAGCGGCCAGGCGCGCCCTGCGACGACTGCGCTCCTGCTCGAAGTCGGTCCCGGCGAGCCCTGCCTCGCCGAAGATCACTTCGTGCAGCAGGCGCCTCAGGAAGAAGCTCTTGCCGCTGCCGAGCGTCGGCGGCTGCACCTTGCGCTCGAGGTTGAAGCTGCGCGCGAGCGTACCAAGGACACGGTCGATGGGGCTGCCTTCCTGCGTGCCGCTGGCGAAGTAAACGCCGCGCAGCATCGGCGGCTCGCCCCTCCAGCCGCGGCCGAACGCGCCTTCCGTGAAGGCGCCGATCAACGGGCCGAGGCCGCGGAATTGCTGCGGGAAGCGGTAGATCGCCGCGCGGCGCTGCAAGTCGCGCTCTTCCTGAAGGCGCGCGGGCAGGATCCCGTACAGCCGGCGCTCCAGCCTGCCGATCTCCTCCTCGAAGCGTTTGGCCACATCGGCGCCGAGCTCCGAATGCGGGAAGGTCGTGCCCCAGACCTGGGCGCGGCCTTCGGCGTCGAGATTGCCGAAGAATTCCATGAAGCCTGCAAGCAGGTCGGCCTTGGTGACCAGGACGTAGATCGGCAGGCGCACGCCCAGGCGCGTAGTGAGCTCCGATACGCGCTCGCGCACATGCGCCGCGTAACGCGCCATCTCCTGGTCGTTCGAGTGCACCAGGTCGCCGACGCTCAGCGTGACGATGACGCCGTTCAACGGCTGGCGCGGCCGGTTGCGCTTCAGCAGGTCGAGGAAGCCGAGCCACGCCGCTGCATCGGCCTCGTGATCGCTCTCCTGGGTGGTGTAACGCCCCGCGGTGTCGAGCAGCACCGCCTGGTCCGTGAACCACCAGTCGCAGTTGCGCGTGCCGCCCACGCCGTGCAGCGCGTGCTCGCCCCGCGGATCGCCGAGCGGAAAGCGCAGCCCCGCGTTGAGCAGCGCCGTGGTCTTGCCGGAGCCGGGCGCGCCGATGAACATGTACCAGGGCAGCTCGGCCACGGTGCGCCGCTCGCCGGCGGGCCCGGTGAAGCGCGCCTTGCGCAGCACTTCCACCGCGTCCTCCAGGCGCTTGCGCAGCACCGAGAGCTCGTGCGCCGCGCGCGCCGCCGAATCCTGCTCGACGCCTCCGGCGATACCTTCGAGCAGCGCCTCATTCTCCTTGAGCGAGCGGCGCGCGCGCGCGAGCTCCCAGGCGAGCCAGGCGACGCCCACGCCGACGATCAGCGCGAAGCGCTCGAACGGGCCCTCGAACCCCGGGACCGTATCGCCCACGAACCATACCGCGAGCGAGAAGGCTGCCCAGGCGGCCGCGCCGGTTACCCAGCGCAGATTCATGAAGCGGTCCTGAGCAGAATGGCGACGCGCCGGTTGCGCGCCCGGTTGGCCGGACCGTCGTTGGGCGCCACCGGATCGGAGTCGGCGACGCCTTCCGCGCGCAGCCGCCCGGACTCGCGCAGTTTCGACGCCATCAGCGCCACCACGGAGCGGGCGCGCTCGGTGGAAAGCTCCCAGTTGGACGGGAAGCGCGCGGTGCGGATCGGGATGTCGTCGGTGTGGCCGGTGATCACGATCGTGCCGGGGATCGTGTCCAGCGCGCCCGCGATGCGCAGGATCACCGGGTGCAGCGCGGCATTGAGGCGCGCGCTGCCCGAGCCGAACAGCTCGTCGGACTTGAGCACGATGAGATTGCCGCCCGCCACGTCGGACACCGCAATTTCACCGCGCCCGATCTCGGCGGCGAGCTCGCGGGTAAGGGGATTCGATGCCGCCGGCTTGGGCACGTCAACGGAAACCGCACGGCCTGCAAGCGGCACGGGTTTCAGCTGCGCAAGCTGGCGCGCCACCGGGTCGGAGAACGCGCCCAGCGAGAGGCTGTAGCCGAGATAGATCGCCGCCAGGACAAGCGCGCACACGCAGGCTGCGGCCCACAGGGCAAGCGCGCCCGGGACGCGCCGCGCCGGCACCGCCGCACCCTGCCAGCGGCCGGAGAGCTCGGCGGTGGCCTGCGGGCGCTGCTGGGCGAGCATGCCGTGGAGCTTGGCGCGGGTCTGGGCGAGCGCCTGGCGGCTTCCCTCGCCGCCGCGGTACTTGCCCTCGAACCCGAGCGCCAGGCAGATGTAGAAGAACTCGAGCAGCTCGGCGTACTTTCCCGGATCCGCAGTCATCTGCTCGAGCAAGGTGAAGAACTTTTCCGCGCCACTCGCCTCGCCGTGCAGGTCGGCCAGCAGGCCGTGCGTCGCCCAGTCGCGGCCCCAGGGTGTCGCCGCCGCCGAATCGTCGAGCAGCGCGCACAGCGCATAGCGCGCGACGAACAGGCGGTCTTCCGGGACGCCCGCGGCGCGGGCGCTGCGCTCGAAGCTGTCGATCTGTTCGCGCAGGCGGGCGCGCAGGCCCGCGGCGTCGGGGTGGCGCAGCGCGTGGCGGATCTGCGGAACGGCGGCGAGCAACGGGTTCGCCGCCTCGATCAGGGGATTGAGGCCGCCGAGCTTGGCGAGATCCGCCGCGGCCGCCTGGCGCTCGAGCGCCGGCGCGTACTGGCTGCGCTTACGCCCCGGCGTAGGCAGGACTACGGTCGCATCGGCGTCAGCGGCAGCCAAGCCGTGCCAGCGCCCGCTAGCGGCTCTTCGCCATCGGAACTTCTTCGCCGAGTACGCGAGCGGCGTTGTACCACTTCAGCGACTCTGCGTAATCGCGCGAAACCCCGGCGATACCCTTGTCGTAGATCTCGCCAAGCCGCTTCGCCGCCTTGCCGTTTCCGGCCCGGGCGGCGCGCACGTAGACCTTCACGGCATCGCCGCCTTTGCCCTGCTGCTCGAGCGCCGTCGCCTGCTCGAAGAGCGCTTCGCCGCCCACCGGCGCGGCCGGCGCCGCCGCCGCGATCTTCTCCTTCTCCCTGGCCGCCTTCTCGGCCGCCGCGGCCCGCGCCGCAGCTTCCGCGGCGGCCTTCTCGGCTGCCGCGATCCTCTCCGCCGCGGCTTTCTCCGCCGCCGCCGCCGCGCGCTCCAGCGCCGCGCGCTGCTGCTCGGCTGCCGCTTTTTCCGCAGCCAGCCTGGCCGCCAGAGCCTTCTCGGCCGCTGCACGTTCCGCCGCTGCCCTTTCCGCTGCCAGCTTCTCCGCCTTTGCCTTGTCGGCGGCCGAGCTCTTCTCCTGCGCTGCCTTCGCCGCATCGGCGGTCTTCTTCGCTTCGGCGTCGCGCAGCTTGGAGGCAGCATCGGCGCTCTTCTTCGTCTCCTCCGCCCGCGCGCGCTCTTCCGCGAGCTTCTTCTCGGCCGCGAGGTCGCCCCGCTTTCTCGCCTCTTCCTCGGCTTTCTTCGCCTTCTCGAGCGCGACGCGCGCGTCTTCGGCGGCTGTCTTGGCCTTCTCCGCCTCCCCGGCCTGCCGCTTCGCGTCCTCGAGCTGCTGCTGCATCGCGGCGATCCGCGCCTTCTGCACGGCGTCGTCGGGGGCGAAGAAGTACCAGCCGGCGCCCGCAATGGCGATGATGACCGCAGGAATCCCGATCAGGATCGCCGGGGAAGTCTTCTTGCCGCCGGCGGCCGCCTGCGCCTTGAGCTCGGCTTCGCGCTTCTTGAACTCGGCTTCGCGCTTGGCGCGCTCCTCGGCCTGCTTCTTCGCGAACGCCTCGGTCTCTTTCCTGGCCTTTTCTTCGGCTTCGCGCCGCGCCTTTTCGGCTTCCTGCCTGGCGCGCTCGCGCTCCACGGCGGCTTCCTGCTTCGCTTTCTCGGCCTCGAGTCGCGTCCGCTCGCGCTCGGCGGCGAGCTCCTGCTTCGCCTTCGCGTCCGCTTCGGCCTTCGCCTTGGCTTCGGCTTCCGCACGCGCCTTGGCTTCAGCCTGGCGTTTCGCCTCGGCTTCGGTCTCGCGCTTCTTGTATTCGGCCTCGCGCTTCGCTAGCTCGGCGGCGGCCTCCTGCTTCGCTTTCTCCGCTTCCTGCCGGGCGCGCTCACGCTCGGCCGCGGCTTCCTGTTTCGCCCGTTCGCGCTCGGCGGCGGCTTCCTGCTTGGCCTTCTCGATTGCCTCGAGGCGTGCCTTTTCCGCTTGCTCCTGCGCCACGGCACGCGCTTTCGCCTCGGCGTCGCGCTGCGCCTCGCGCTGCTTGTATTCTTCCTCCTTCTTCGCCAGCTCGAGCTCGAGCTTCTCCTTCTCGTCGGCGAGCTTGGCGCGCGCCTCGGCTTCCTTGCGCGCCGCGTCCTCGGCCTCCTTCTTCTCCTGCTTCTTCGCCTCGACGGTGGTTTCCTCGGGCGTGGCGCCGCGCAGCTTGGCGATCTTGCGCTTCGCCAGCGCGGCATAGATGCCGGTCGGGAACTGCTGCACGTAGAGCTCGAAGTCGTCCGGATCGGCGCCGTCCTTGATGGCGCGCCAGAACTCGAGCTCGACCTCCTGGTTTCCGGCCTGGGTGCCGGTCTGCGTCCCGCCGCTGCCCACCGCCGCCGCGGGCCTGGGCTGCGGCGCAGGACGCGCGCTCGGCGGGATGCTCATCTCGCCGACCACGGTCTTGTCCGAGTCCTCCTCTTCGCCCCTGCCCTCGAGCGCGCGCTTCAGCGCGACGCCGAAATCCTTGGCCGACTGGTAGCGCGTTTCGGGACTCTTCGACAGCGCCTTGTTGATCACGGCGTCGAAGTAGGGCGTGACCGCGTTGTTGAGCGACGAGGGCAGCGGCGGATCTTCCTGGATGATCTTCTTCGCGATGGTCCACGCGCCGCCGCCGGTGAACGGCTTCTCGCCGGTGAGGAACTGGTACAGGATGATCCCGGCCGAGAACACGTCGCTGCGCTTGTCGATGTTGCCGCCGGTGATCTGCTCGGGCGACATGTACGCCGGCGTGCCGACCATGGTGCCCGCCTGCGTGCGCTCGGCGTGCGTGCGGTCGACGTCCTGCACGCGCGCCACGCCGAAGTCGGTGAGCTTGGTGCGCGCCTGCGAGTCGAGCATCACGTTCGCCGGCTTGATGTCGCGGTGGATGATGCCGGCGTTGTGCGCGAACTCGAGCGCATCGAGGAGCTCGCACATGATGCGCACCGCCTCGCGGATATCGAAGCGCTCGTTCGCGTCGAAGAAGTTCTTCAGCTCCTTGCCGCGGATGAACTCCATCACCAGGTAGGCGATGTCGCCTTCCTCGGCGAAGTCGTACACCTGCACGATGTGCGGATGATTCAGCCGCGCGACGGCCTGCGCCTCGCGCGAGAACCGCATCGAGTAATCCTTCGCCGTGTCCGGATCGAGGTGACTCTTGAGAATCGTCTTGATCGCGACCCGGCGGTTGAGCTTCGGATCGAGCCCCTCGTAGACGACGCCCATCGCGCCCTTACCGAGCGTGCGCTCGATGGTGTAGCGCCCGAGGGTCTTGAGTTCTGCTTCTGCCATCCCTTGCCTGTAGCGGATCTACGACCCGCGCCTTGTTTCTAATTGACCGACATTATCGAGTCATATCAAGGACCTGACAAGGAGAAAAGGCGCCCTTGGCGGGGCAGTCTGTCACTAGAGGCGGGTCGTGTAGGACCGACGACCACTGCACGCCCGCAGGCTTCTAAGTTTCTGCTTTGGCGCGGGTTTCCCATTCGCGGGCCAACTTCTTATGCGCTTCGTGCCCGCTTCTTGTCTTTACCCGTTTTTACACTACTCGCAGAAGAACTCGACCACGTCGGTCGCGCCGGCGCGCGACTGTCCGAAAGCAATCCAGCCGTGGCCGCGCAGCGTGAATTCCTCGCGCCGCAGCACGATCTCCTTGTCCCCCTCGATGGTGACGAAGGTGCCGTTCGCGCTGTGGTCGGAGAGGATGAACTTGTCGAGCCGGCGCTCGATCTTGCCGTGCGCGCGCGATGCCATGCGCTCCTTGATCACCAGGTCCGCCGACTGGTCCCGGCCCACCGCGAGCGACGGCCGCTCGGCAGAGAGCACCAGCTCGGTCTCCTGCATCTTCAGCCTGAGCGTGGCGTTGCGCGGCTTGAAGACGGACTTGTGGGAGGCGAGCGTGGTCATGTCCTCGCTCTGCTGCCACATCAGCTCGTAGACCTGGATCTCCTGCGCCTTGCCCTTGACCTGGATGGTGGTGATCGCGCGGGTGTTCGCCTTGAGCATCGGCGACATCATCATCACGGTGTCGCGCGCCGTGATGATCTGGCCCTTGGTCGCCACCGTCGCGAGGCGCGAGGCGAGGTTGACGGCGTCGCCGAACACGTCGCCGTCGCGCTCCACCACCGGGCCGTAGTTGAACCCGATGCGGATTCCCAGCGTGGTGGTGCCCACCGGCGGCAGCTCGGAGATCCCGATCTGCATCTCGATCGCGGCGTCCGCGGCGTGGTCGGCGCTCGGGAAGGCCGACATCACCTCGTCGCCGATGGTCTTGATCACCCGGCCCTTGGCGGCCTGCGTCTTCACGCGCATCAGGTTGACGCAGCTTTCCACCGCCGCGTGCGCCACCGCGTTACCCGCCGTCTCGTAGAGCTTGGTGCTGCCGCTCACGTCGGCAAAAAGAACCGCTGCCTCGCTAGCTTCTTCTGCCATCTAGAACCGCGTACCTCCCTATGAGCGGGATTGTACCTGCGAAAAAGAAACGGGGCGCCTGAGCGCCCCGTCGGACAACCCGGAAATAACGCTTATTTGCAGGGCAAGCCTTCGCGGGCCTCCTGCACGCAGCGCGGCAGCGAAATCCCGCTCTCGTCGATGCGGTGATCCATCGGCGGCGTCGCCCCGATCTCGCCCGCGAAGCCGTACTCGACGTCCTCCGCGACGCTGTCGGTGCCGAAGGTCTTGTTCGCCTCCTCCACGATCGCCGCCGTCACCGACGCCGACGCCTGGCTCGCCGCGCCGGATGCCTGCTGCTGCAGGATGCTCTGCGCGATCACCGCGCTGTTGAACGTGATCGACGAGC
>Ga0214471_10003673_pt1 | contig 11872 bp, 9 predicted proteins | sample RVTome_5_FD_207665 | JGI IMG/M metagenome (GOLD analysis project Ga0214471, IMG submission 207665) | Soil microbial communities from uranium-contaminated site in the Upper Colorado River Basin, Wyoming, United States - RVT142D155 | ecosystem: Environmental > Terrestrial > Soil > Contaminated >... | reverse complement strand
GGTTTCCCCCTGGGAACGCGTGATCTACTGGCTCGGCGATTTCTTCGTCTACGGCCCGCTCAGGAACGTGCTCGGCATGAGCCGGGTGCGCGTCGCCTACACCGCGGGCGAGGCGATCGGGCCCGACCTGTTCAAGTTCTACCGCTCGATCGGGATCAACCTGAAGCAGCTCTACGGTTCGACCGAGACGAGCGTGTTCGTTTGCATCCAGCCGAACGGCCAGGTGAAGCCCGACACGGTCGGCCCGGCGGTGCCCGGCGTGGAGCTGAAGTTCACACCCGAGCGTGAGCTGCTGATCCGCAGCCCGGGCCTGTTCAAGGAGTACTACAAGAATCCGCAGGCGACGACGGAAGCGAAGGATGCAGAGGGCTGGTTTCATACCGGCGACGCCGGCTACATCGACGGCGACGGCCACCTGAAGATCATCGATCGCGTGAAGGACGTCGGTAAGCTCAAGGACGGCACGCTGTTCGCGCCGAAGTACCTCGAGAACAAGCTCAAGTTCTTCCCCTATATCAAGGAGGCGGTGGCTTTCGGCCAGAGCCGCGACCGCGTGTGCGCGTTCCTCAACATCGACATGGAGGCGATGGGCAACTGGGCGGAGCGGAACAATCTGGCCTATTCCGGCTATACCGATCTCGCCTCGCGCAAGGAGATCTGCGATCTGCTGCGCGATTGCGTCGAGAAAGTCAATGCCGACCTGGCCGGCGAACCCGAGCTCGCCGGCTCGCAGATCCACCGCTTCCTCGTCCTGCACAAGGAGCTTGACGCAGACGACGGCGAGCTCACCCGCACGCGCAAGGTGCGGCGCGGCTTCGTCGCCGAGAAGTATCAGCCGCTGGTCGACGCCCTGTACGCCGGCAAAAAAGGCGTGCACGTCGAGGCGCAGGTGAAGTACGAAGACGGGCGCACCGGCAAGATCTCCGCGGACCTCGAAATCTACGACGCGAAGACCGTCGCGCCGGAGGCCGTGAAGCAGGCCGCCTAGACGATGACCGACACCCAGTTGCAGGATCCACCGCGTGCGCGGCACATCGGCGAAGTGGTCCTCTCGGTGGAGGACGTATCCCTTGCCTTCGGCGGCGTGAAGGCGCTCTCCGAGGTGTCCTTCGACGTGCGCGAGCACGAGGTGCGGGCGATCATCGGGCCGAACGGCGCCGGCAAGAGCTCGATGCTGAACGTGATCAACGGTGTCTATCACCCGCAGCAGGGAACGATCCGCTTGAAGGGCCGCACCTTCCACGACATGGTGTCGCACGTGTCGGCGGCGATGGGCATCGCGCGCACCTTTCAGAACATCGCGCTGTTCAAGGGCATGACGGTGCTCGATAACATCATGACCGGACGCAACCTGAAGATGCGCTGCAACTTCCTGCAGCAGGCGCTGTGGCTCGGCCCGGCGCGGCGCGAAGAGGTCGCGCATCGGCGTGCGGTCGAGGAGATCATCGACTTCCTCGAGATCCAGCACATCAGGAAAACGCCGGTCGGGCGCCTGCCGTATGGTCTGCAGAAGCGCGTCGAGCTGGCGCGCGCGCTGGCCGCCGAGCCCACGCTGCTCTTGCTCGACGAGCCGATGGCGGGCATGAACCTCGAGGAAAAGCAGGACATGTGCCGCTTCGTGCTCGAGGTCAACGACCACTACGGCACGACCATCATCCTCATCGAGCACGACATGGGCGTCGTGATGGATATCTCCGATCGCGTGGTGGTGCTCGACTACGGCCGCAAGATCGCCGACGGCACGCCGGACGAGGTGCGCAGAAACCAGAAAGTGATCGACGCCTACCTGGGTGTCGTGGAATAGGGACGCTCGGCGCATGAACTTCTTCATCGAAGTGCTGGTCGGGGGGCTACTCGCCGGCGTCATGTATTCGCTGGTGGCGCTGGGGTTCGTGCTGATCTACAAGGCCTCCGGGGTGTTCAATTTCGCGCAAGGCGCCATGGTGTTTTTTGCGGCGCTAACCTTCGTGTCGCTGCTCGAGCGCAACTGGAATTTCTGGCTGGCGCTGCTCGTCACGCTTGCAGTCATGGTGGTGCTTGGAGTAGCCATCGAGCGCGTTGTGCTGCGCCCGCTCGTCAATCAGGCGCCGATCACGCTGTTCATGGCCACCATCGGCTTGACCTTCGTGCTCGAGGGCCTGTCGCAGCTCGTCTGGGGGTCGCAGCCCCACGGCCTCGAGCTCGGCATCCCCGATGTGCCGATGGAGTGGCTCTCGCAGCGCTGGAACATCAACATCAGCCAGTTCGACCTGTTCGCGGCGTTCCTCGCCGGCTTGCTGGTCGCGGCGTTGGCGTTGTTCTTCCAGAAAACGCGCATCGGCCGGGCGCTGCGCGCGGTCGCGGACGATCACCAGGCGGCGCTGGCAGTGGGCATTCCGCTGCAGCACATCTGGGCCATCGTCTGGGCGGTGGCGGGCTTCGTGGCGCTGGTCGCGGGCCTGATCTGGGGCGTGCGCAACGGCGTGCAGTACGCGCTCACCTTCGTCGCGCTGAAAGCGCTGCCGGTGCTGCTGATCGGCGGCTTCGAGTCGATTCCGGGCGCGATCATCGGCGGACTGATCATCGGCGCCTCGGAGAAGCTCGCCGAGGTGTACATTGGCCCGTACGTCGGCGGCGGCGTGGAGTCCTGGTTCGCCTACGTGCTGGCGCTTGCCTTCCTGCTGGTGCGCCCGCAGGGATTGTTCGGCGAGAAGATCATCGATCGCGTGTGAGGCGGGCGATGCCGATTGACATCGACAGGGTCTAACGATGCTCTACCGCGAAGCCGGGCAGTTCAAGTCCACCTACGTCGAGGACCAGCAGATCTTCCCGATCCGGCAGGACCGGATCGCGGTCGTGCTGACTCTCGCGTTCGCGTTCCTCGTGGTGCCGCTGATCGCCAACCAGTACTGGCTTTCGGCCATCCTGACGCCGTTCCTGATCTTCTCGCTCGCGGCCCTCGGACTGAATATTTTGACTGGCTACGCCGGTCAGCTCTCGCTTGGCACCGCTGCGTTCATGGCGGTGGGCGCGTTCATGGCCTACAACTTCGAACTGCGCTTCCCCACCTGGTGGCCAGTGCTCGGTTCGTTCGCGCTCGCCGGCCTGTGCGCCGCAGCTGTCGGGGTGTTGTTCGGCCTGCCCTCGCTTCGCATCAAGGGCTTTTACCTCGCGGTCGCGACCCTCGCCTGCCAGTTTTTCGTGCTGTGGGCACTGCAGAAGTTCGGCTGGTTCTCGAACTACAGCTCATCGGGGGTGATCGCCGCGCAGAAGGTGGTGGTGTTCGGCATCGACATCGACACGCCCGAGACCAGGTACTTTTTCACGCTCGCGGTGGTAGCGGTCATGGCGCTGCTGGCGAAGAACCTGATGCGCAGCGAGACCGGCCGCGCGTTCATGGCGGTGCGCGACATGGACGTCGCGGCGAGCGTCATCGGCATCCCGATGATGAAGACCAAGCTCCTCGCGTTCGCGATCAGCTCGTTCTACTGCGGCGTCGCGGGGGCGCTGTACGCCTATACGTACCTCGGCACGGTCGAACCCGAGGCGTTCAATCTGGACCTGTCGTTCCGCATCCTGTTCATGATCATTATCGGCGGCGTGGGCTCGATCCTCGGCTCGTTCCTCGGCGCCGGGTTCATCATCCTGCTGCCGATCTTTTTGAGCGTCGCATCGGGGGGCATCTCGCATACCTTCGATGTCGAGATTTCGCACGCGGTGATATCCAACGTCGAGCTGATCATTTTTGGCAGTCTGATCGTGTTCTTCCTGATCGTCGAGCCGCACGGCCTCGCCCGCCTTTGGCAGATCGCCAAGGAGAAGCTGCGCCTGTGGCCCTTCCCGCATTGAGGGATTGCCCTCCGGATCGCGAACCGCGCGCACTGGACAGGGGAACTGAATTCGCTATACTGCCCGTTCCACCTAGCGAAACAGGCCCATAAGGCGGATCACCCGCGCTCCGGGGCCAAAGACCTAAAACCACGAGGAGACCAATCCATGAAACGGACCACGCTTGCAGTTGCAGCGCTGGCGTTCGCGGCGGCCGGTTTTTCGGGCACCGCGACGGCGCAGGCCAAGGAGCAGTTCGTGCCGGCCAACTTCTACTGGGTCGGCCCATACGCTCCGGGCGGCTCAGGAATCGCCGGCGGCATGCTCGATTACTTCAAGATGATCAACGCCCGCGACGGCGGCATCAACGGCGTCAAGCTGACCTGGGAGAAGTGCGAAACCGAGTACAACAACGCACGCGGCGTCGAGTGCTATGAGCGCTCCAAGAACAAGGGCCCGACGGGCGCGACGTTGATCCACCCGCTCTCGACCGGGATCACCTATTCGCTGATCGAGAAGGGTACCGCGGACAAGATCCCGATCGTTTCGGTCGGCTACGGTCGCACCGACGCCTCCGACGGCCGGGTGTTCCCGTACGTGTTCCCGCTGCTCACCAACTACTGGTCGCAGAACACCGCGAAGATCAAGTTCATCGGCCAGAAGATGGGCGGCATGGACAAGCTGAAGGGCAAGAAGATCGTCAACCTGTATCACGAGTCGGCCTACGGCAAGGAGACCATTCCGGTCCTCGACGTGCAGGCGCAGAAGTACGGCTTCGAGGTCACGCATATCGCCGTGCCGCATCCCGGCAACGAGCAGCAGGCGCAGTGGCTGCAGATCCGCCAGATCAAGCCCGACTGGGTGATCCTGCGCGGCTGGGGCGTGATGAACCCGACCGCACTCAAGGCCGCGCAGCGCGCCGGATTCCCGCGCGAAAAAGTGCTCGGCGTGTGGTGGTCGGGCGCCGAGGAGGACGTCATCCCGGCGGGCGACGCAGCGAAGGGCTACTATGCGGCGGGTTTCAACGTTTCGGGCGCGAACTTTCCCGTCGTCCAGGCGATCCAGAAGCACGTCTACGCCAAGGGCGAAGGCGAGATGGAGGACAAGTCGCGCGTCGGCTCGATCTACTACAACCGCGGTGTCGTGTTCGCGATCGTGACGGTCGAGGCGGTGCGCAATGCCCAAGGCCGCTTCGGCAAGGGCAAGCCGATGACCGGCGAGCAGGTGCGCTGGGGCCTGGAGAACCTCGATCTCAGCGAGAAGCACCTCAAGGAACTCGGTGCCACCGGGTTCCTTTCGCCGCTCAAGGTGTCTTGCCTCGACCACGAGGGCGGCGGCGGCGTGAAGTTCCAGCAATGGGACGGCAAGCAGTGGAAGGTGATTTCCGACTGGATCTCGACCGACCAGAGCATCGTACGGCCGATGATCGAGGCTTCCGCGGCGCAGTACGCGAAGGAAAAGGGCATCACCCCGCGCGACTGCTCGATGGAGAAGTAAGCTCCAATCGCATCGCAGGCGACATAGCTGAGTAGTCTGGAAGGGGCCGGCGGCAACGCCGGCCCCTTCGTTTCGCCAAGAACCCGAATCCATGTCCGCTGTTCCGATCCCTGCAGCCGAGACGCAACCGTACCTCCAGGTGAGCAACGTCGAGGTCATCTACGACCACGTGATCCTGGTCCTGAAAGGCGTTTCCCTGAAGGTCGAAGAAGGCCAGATCGTCGCCCTGCTCGGCGCCAACGGCGCCGGCAAGTCGACCACGCTCAAGGCCATCTCGACGCTGCTGCGCGCCGAGCGCGGCGAGGTCACCAAGGGCACCATCAGCTTTCGCGGCGAACGCACCGATCGACTGAACGCTTCCGAGATGGTGCGGCGCGGCGTGTGCCAGGTGATGGAAGGGCGGCACTGCTTCCAGCACCTCACGGTCGAGGAGAATCTGCTGACTGGGGCGTACACTCGCGGCGCACTCGCGGGGGTGAACGAGGATCTCGACAAGGTGTACTCGTACTTCCCTCGCCTCAAGGAGCGCCGCAGCGCGCAGTCGGGCTACACCTCGGGCGGCGAGCAGCAGATGACGGCTATCGGCCGTGCGCTGATGGCGCGCCCGAAGATGATTCTGCTCGACGAACCCTCGATGGGGCTCGCGCCGCAGCTGGTCGAGGAGATCTTCGAGATCGTCACCAAGCTCAACAAGAAGGAGGGCGTGAGCTTCCTGCTTGCCGAGCAGAACACCCACATGGCGCTCAGGTACGCGGATTACGGCTACATCCTCGAGAACGGCCGCGTCGTCATGGACGGCGAGGGCAAGTCGCTCGCCGAGAACGAGGACGTGAAGGAGTTCTACCTAGGCTTCTCCACGGGCGAACGCAAGAGTTTTCGCGACATCAAATCGTATCGGCGCCGCAAGCGCTGGCTCTGAGACGCGAACCCGTCGCCGGCTTGGCGCCGGGGCGTTGCTAGAATCGCGGCATGGATTACTTCGACAAGCTCGAGACGCGCTCGCGCAAAGCGCGCGAGACCGCGTTGATGGCCGCACTGCCCGGGCAGATCGCCCACGCCAGGAAGAAGGCGGCCGGTTTCGCGCGCATCCTTGGCGATATCGACCCGCGCGAGATCACCTCGCGCCAGCAGCTCGCCAAGCTGCCGGTGACACGCAAGTCGGACCTCGGGGAGCTGCAAAAGGTGCTGCCGCCGCTCGGCGGCCTCAATGCCACGCCGCTCGACAAGCTCGGCAAGCTGTTCGCCTCTCCCGGGCCGATTTACGAGCCCGAGGGTCGCGGCAAGGACTGGTGGCGTACCGCGCGGGGGCTATTCGCAGGCGGCTTTCGCGCCGGAGATCTCGTCGCCAACAGCTTCGCCTATCACTTCACGCCGGCTGGGTCGATGCTCGAGAGCGGGGCGCTCGCGCTCGGCTGCACCGTGGTGCCCACCGGTGTCGGGCAGACCGAGATGCAGGTGGCGGCGATCCGCGACCTGCGCATCAACGCCTACATCGGCACGCCGTCGTTTCTCAAACTGATTGTCGAAAAGGCGGACGAGCTGAAGGTCGACATCTCATCGCTGCGAAAAGCGATGGTCGGCGCCGAATATCTGCCGCCCGCGCTGCGCAGGAGTCTCGGCGAGCGCGGCATCCGCGTGCTGCAGCTTTACGCCACGGCCGATCTTGGCCACATCGCCTACGAAACCGCGCTGGCGGATGGCACGGTGAACGAGGGCATGGTGCTCGACGAGGGGCTGCTGCTCGAGATCGTGCGTCCCGGTACCGGGGACCCGGTGCCCGCCGGGGAGGTCGGCGAAGTGGTGATCACGAGTTTCAACAAGGACTACCCGCTGGTGCGCTTTGGCACCGGCGATCTTTCGGCGGTGCTGGCGCAGCCGAGCCCTTGCGGCCGCACCAACGTTCGCATCAAGGGCTGGATGGGGCGCGCCGACCAAAGCACCAAGGTGCGCGCCATGTTCGTCACGCCCAAGCAGGTGGGCGAAGTGCTGCGCCGTCACCCGGAGGTGGTGCGCGCCCGACTGGTGGTCGAGAGCGAGGCGGGCAACGACCATATGACGCTCAAGTGCGAGGCCAAGGACCGGCCCGCCGGGCTTGCGCAGGCGATCGTCGCCTCGATCCGCGAGGTTACCAATCTGCGCGGCGAGGTTGAACTGGTCGCGCCCGGCGATTTGCCGAACGACGGCAAGGTGATCGAGGACGCTCGCAAGTACGGCTAGGCGCCGTGGCGTCAAGCCTTGCGGCTGGGCGCTCACCGGCAGTAGAGCGCGTGGCCAACGACGAGGAGGGCGATATGACCGTACGCATCGAAAAGAAAGGCAAGGTCTGGACCGTGATCCACAGCCGGCCCGAGGCGAGGAACGCGATGAATCCTGAGAGCGCGGACGCGCTGGTGGACGCATTCGTCGCGTTCAACCGCGATGCGCAGGCGGCCGTAGCCGTGCTGTGGGGCGAAGGCGGCTCGTTCTGCGCCGGCTGGGACTTGAAGTACGGCGCGAGCCTGCTGGACGATCCAAGCCCGCTCGACGAGATCGCGTACCCGCTAGACGAGCGCGTGCGGGATAACGCGCAGCTGCCGCGCGGGCCGCTCGGCCCGACGCGGCTCGAGCTCGACAAGCCGGTGATCGCCGCGGTCGCCGGCCCGGCGGTGGCGGGCGGCTTCGAGCTCGCACTGTGGTGCGATGTGCGCGTGATGGAAAAAGGCGCCTACTTCGGCGTGTACTGCCGGCGCTGGGGCGTGCCGTTGATCGACGGCGGTACCGTGCGCCTGCCGCGCATCGTCGGCGTCGGTCGCGCCATGGAGATCATCCTCACCGGACGCAAGGTTCCGGCCGAGGAAGCGCTTCGCATCGGCGCCTGCGAGCAGGTCGTCGAGAACGGAAAATCGCGTGAATACGCAGAGGCGATGGCGCACGAGATCGCACGCTTTCCGCAGGCCTGCACGCGCGCCGATCGGCGCTCGGTGTACATGCAGCAGGGCCTGAGCGTGCGCGAGGCGATGCGCAAGGAGTGGTACAACGGCATTCCCGCGTTCGTCGCCGAGGGCGCGGCGGGCGCCAAGCGCTTCGCCGACGGCAAGGGCCGCCACGGTCGCTTCGACGAACTCTGATCGCTCCGGCCCGCTTGTGCGAACCGCAGCTCAAAGCTCATGACGAGGGCAGGGCGGCCTTGATGCTCTCACGACGGCGGGCGAGCGCTTCGATCACGCAGCGTTTCTCGGCTGCGCTCATCTGCGACCAGCGCGCGATCTCGTCCAGCGTGCGATGACAGCCTTCGCACAGGCCGCGCCGCTCGTCCATGCGGCAGACGTTGTTGCAGGGAGATTCGATCACGCGGCGCGCGCGGCCTGCTTGGCGCGCTTCGCGGCGAGCGCGCGGCCGGCCTTCGAGGAGGGCTCGCGCCCGAGCACGCCGCAGATCCAACGGCCCGTGTCGACCAGCTGGTCGAGATCGACGCCGGTTTCGATGCCGAGGCCCTGCAGCAGGTAGACAACGTCCTCGGTCGCCACATTGCCCGATGCGCCCGCGGCGTAAGGGCAGCCGCCCAGCCCCGCGACGGAGGCATCGAAGGTCGCCACGCCGAGCTCGAGCGAAGCGTAGATGTTGGCAAGCGCCTGACCGTAGGTGTCGTGGTAGTGGCCGGCGAGCCGCCCGATCGGCATGCGTCCGGCGCACGCTTCGATCATCGCCTTGGTCTTGCCGGGGGTGCCGGTGCCAATCGTGTCGCCAAGCGAGACCTCGTAGCAGCCCATGTCGTGCAGCGCGGCGGCGACCTCGGCGACCTTGTGCGGCGCGATCTCGCCCTCGTACGGGCAGCCGAGCACGCACGAGACGTAGCCGCGCACCTTGATGTTGGCCGCCCGCGCCGCCTCGGCCAGCGGCCGGAAGCGCGCGAGCGATTCGGCAATCGAGCAGTTGATGTTTTTCTTCGAGAACGCCTCGGAGGCCGCGCCGAAGATCGCGACCTCGGTCGCGCCGGCGGCACGCGCCGCCTTGAAGCCCTTCAGATTGGGCGTCAGTACCGGGTAGGACACGCCGGGCATCCTGCGGATCCCTTCGAGCACCTCGGTATGGTCGGCCATCTGCGGGATCCACTTCGGCGAAACGAAGGCGGTCGCCTCGATCGCCGGCAGCCCTGCCTGCGCCAGCCGCTCGATCAGCTCGAGCTTGACCTTGGTGGGCACCTCGCCGGGCTCATTCTGCAGCCCGTCGCGCGGGCCGACCTCGACGATGCGTACGCGTTGCGGCAGCTTCATGCGCTCACCTTGCCGGCCATTTTACGCCGCGAAGCGCGGCGCTCAGCTCCCTGCTTCGAACGAAACCAGCTCGGCGCCCTCGAGCACCTGCTCGCCGGCGCCGTAGAGCACCTCCTTGACGACGCCGTCGGCGGGCGCGGTGATGGTGTGCTCCATCTTCATCGCCTCGAGGATCACCAGCGGCGTGCCTTTGGCGACCTTCGCACCGGGCTTGGCCAGCACGGCGATCACTTTGCCCGGCATCGGCGCAGCGAGCGAACCGCCGCCGGCATCGAGATCCAGGCCTTCTAGTTCCTCGCGCAGCGCGAGGCGCCGGTAGCCGCCCGAGGAGAACACGTGCCAATCGTGGCCCTGGCGCACAGCGCGCGCCTTGTAGCTGCGGCTGTCGAGCCGCAGCTGCAGCCGGCCGTCGGCGAGCCGCTCGCCGGCGAGTGCGTAGTCCCGCCCGCCGATCGCGACGCGCTGTCCTTCGGCCAGGAAGCGCACCGTGACCGGGTACTGCAACTCGCCCTCAGTGAACAGAAACCGGTGGTGCGAGTCCTGGTTCAGGCGCCAGCCGTCGACCTCGTGCCAGGGTGAGTACGGATCACCCGATGCCCGCGCAAGCTGGCGCGCGCCGTTCTCTTCGAGCATCAGCTCGGCAAGCGCGGCGGCCGCCAGAACTTCGTCCGAGGGCGGTGTGCGCACCGGGAACAATTCGGCGCGGCTGCGCTCGATGAGGCCGGTGTCGAGCTCGGCCCCGGTAAAGGCGCGCCCGGCGGCGATCCGGCCGAGGAACTCGACGTTGGTGGTCACGCCGGCGATCTCGACCGCCGCAAGCGCCGCGCGCAGGCGCCCCAGGGCGACGCCGCGGTCCTCGCCCCAGACGATCAGCTTGGCGATCATCGGGTCGTAGAAAGGCGTGATCTCGCTGCCGGGCTCGACGCCGGTGTCGACGCGCACGCTCGGGGAGCTCGCAGGAAAAAGGAGATGCACCAGCCGGCCGGTCGCCGGCAGGAAGTCGCGCTCCGGGTCCTCGGCATAGATGCGCGCCTCGATCGCGTGCCCATGCAGCCGCAGCGCATCCTGCGCGAGCGGCAGACGCTCGCCCGAGGCCACGCGAAGCTGCCACTCGACGAGGTCGAGCCCGGTCACCATCTCGGTGACCGGATGCTCGACCTGCAAGCGGGTGTTCATCTCCATGAAATAGAAGCGCCCGCCGAACGCCCCCGCGCGAGCCTGATCGGTCTCGGCGATGAATTCGACCGTTCCGGCGCCGGTGTAACCGATCGCCTTGGCGGCGGCGACCGCGGCCTCGCCCATCTCGCGCCGGCGCGCCTCAGTCATGCCGGGTGCCGGCGCCTCCTCGAGCACCTTCTGATGGCGCCGCTGCACCGAGCAATCGCGCTCGAACAAGTACACCATGCTGCCATGCGTGTCGCCGAACACCTGCACCTCGATGTGCCGCGGCCGCTCGAGGTAGCGCTCGATCAGCACCCGCTCGTCGCCGAAGGACGAGGCGGATTCTCGCCGCGCGCCCTCGAGCGCCGCTTTGAAGTCCTTGGCGGCGCGCACGATGCGCATGCCCTTGCCGCCGCCGCCCGCCGAGGCCTTGATCAGCACCGGGTAGCCGATGTCCGCGGCGCCCTGCTCGAGAAATGCCGGGTCCTGATTCTCGCCGTGGTAGCCCGGCACCAACGGCACGCCGGCCTTCTCCATCAGCGTCTTGGCGGCCGACTTGTCGCCCATGGCCGCGATCGCCCCGGGCGTCGGTCCGACGAACACGATGCGCGCCTTGGCGCAGGCGCGCGCAAAGGACTCGTTTTCCGAAAGGAAACCGTATCCGGGGTGGATCGCTTCCGCGCCGGTCTCGTGCGCGGCCTGCAGGATGGCATCCGAGTTCAGGTAGCTCTCGCGCGGCGCGGGCGGGCCGATGCCGCGCGCTTCGTCGGCGAGCTTGACATGCCGCGCGTCGCGATCGGCGTCCGAGTACACAGCGACGGTAGCGATGCCAAGGCGCTGTGCGGTCTGGATGACGCGACAGGCGATCTCGCCGCGGTTCGCGATCAGGAGCTTGCGGAACACTAACCCTGTCCTTTGAGCCACGAGGGCTTGCGCTTCTCGAGGAACGAGGCGATCCCTTCCTTGCCCTCGGGCGAGACGCGGATCTCGGCGATGCGCTTGGCTGTGTTGGCGATTACGGCGTCGTCGAGCGGTTCGCCGGACACCGCACGGATCAGATCCTTGATCTTGGCATGTGCCGCCCGCCCGCCCGCGAGCAGGTGCTTGAGCAGGCCTTCGATGTTCGCATCGAGCGCCTCCGGGGCGACGAGCCC
>Ga0214471_10003671_pt1 | contig 11873 bp, 10 predicted proteins | sample RVTome_5_FD_207665 | JGI IMG/M metagenome (GOLD analysis project Ga0214471, IMG submission 207665) | Soil microbial communities from uranium-contaminated site in the Upper Colorado River Basin, Wyoming, United States - RVT142D155 | ecosystem: Environmental > Terrestrial > Soil > Contaminated >... | reverse complement strand
CCAACGATGCCGCACATCTGGATGGTACCCTGGTGATTAGTGATTGGTGGTTGGTGATTAGTGGTTGGTAATTGGTGATTGGTGGATGGTGGGGCCCGCGGCTAACACAATGGCACAAACGTCCTTCATCGGGTCTCGATAGAACACTGTGGATAGGCTTCTTTCGCGGTCCGATTTGGTCATCGTCACCTTGTTCAGACCGATTTCAGTGGCTTTCGTATGGATCATTTCGCAAGAACCCTTCTTCGATCAAATACCTCATGATCTTCAGCGCATTCTCCTCCGGCGGACAATCTGTCGTGGTTAACGTCACCTCCGGAGCAATTGGTTCTTCATAAGGATCATCAATGCCCGTATAGTCTTTGATCTCTCCCCGCCGCGCCTTGGCATACATGCCTTTCGTATCCCGCTGCTCGCATACCTCAAGCGGTGTGTCTACAAACACTTCCACGAAATGGTCTTTACCGACCATGGTGCGCACCTCGTCGCGTGTCGAGCGGTATGGGCTTACCGCCGCGCATAACACGCTGCCGCCATGCCGCACGATCTCTGCCGCGACAAAACCGATCCGCCGGATGTTGGTGTCCCGATCTTCTCTGCTGAACCCCAAGCCCTTCGAGAGATGCGTACGCACCACGTCCCCGTCAAGCACGGTGACCTGCCGATCTCCTAGAAACGACAAAGGAACCCTGGACCGTATTCCATGAATCATTGCTTCTTGTGCCTGTAAACACAACGACGAACTCTTTCCCATTCTTACTCAACCACTTATTCGAGAAATTCCAGAAAAATGTAGTCGGTTCAATCCACGGGAAGCCGAACCGGGAAATATAAGCAACCGTTGTCCATGGTCCCCACGGTTCCGGAGCATCGAAGATTCCTAGGTTTCCCTTATTAGTTTCCGTGTGTTCTGTTGTAAGGAGATAGCGTGCTATTCCGGGATTATAACTGACACTAACATTCCACCCCACTCCATTCGCGTCTATAAATACGGCTTTGCGCGACGCAAGGTCACTCGTCCAAAGCGGATTTCCATCAGCATCTAGGCCAGCAAAGAATTGATAAGCCGATCGATCCATAATGTTCTTCTGCGGGACTCTCATTAAAGCGATCTCGCCCGGCTTTTGAACTCGAAGTGTATCCCTGCTACCTGGCCGATGCTGTTTCTTCCAGTGATTGGCATAGATATAGACGAAATCATCTCTCGCACCCTGGTAAGCCTTCCCGAATTGAAGAAAAGTCGGAAGAATCATCCCGTCTTCCTTAAGAAAAGCCCAGGCGGCAACCGTCCACGAACGGCCACGGGCTGCCGATTTATACAACCTCGCCTCATTATAATTTCTCGCACCCGAACCAGGACTGACCCACATGTACAGGGCCCCTTCCAGGTAAAGTATGCCGTACGACTTCCCGTCAAATGTTGCCGGATTCTCTTGGTTTTTCCCTCCCCACACGTTGAATCCCCTATACGACCTTCCCTCGCCCTCTATCCTTGCTACGCCCAAGGACAAGCGACCATCCTTGTTTGTCCCGCCAAATCCGCCCCCATCTCCCCACGCTGTATATTGGTGGTCATCATCCGCCCAGGTCACCGGCCAGTTATCACTCCCTGAAGCTAGCCGCTTGTGACTCGACCAGTCTAAGACCATCTCCGAAATCACCTGGCTCCCCGCATACGGGGGCGCATTCCCACCCCAGGCCTCTCCCATCCACACTCCGACAAGACAAGCACCCGCTATAACCACTAAAAGTCCCCGTCCCAATTCGGATCTTCCCAACTTCCTCCCTCCCTACCCATCCCCAACCTTTCCAACCCCCAAACACCCCTCCCTTAACCTCCAACCACCCGCCTCGCCTCCTCGCTGACCTATATAGAAGGCGCATCCCGGGAGCAATGCCACTAGAAAGAGCAGATGGTTCACAAGACCAATACCAAAACCCACATCTCTAGATATGCCGATAAGACTCAGAAAATACACAAAGAGACCCTCCCGAATGCCAAATCCATCAAACGCGATAGGAAGCCTAATGATCATCAGTTCGATCGGCACTATCACGAACAAATAATCAAGTGGCACATGACTATTCAACGCAGCGGCGACCATATACGGTCGAACAATAGGCAGTACATTCTCCACACACGTCAAAGCGAAAAATAAAGCAAGTGTTCCCCTGTTCCGACTGTACTCCTGATATGATTTGTAAAGCTTCTCAATCTCCCTAGTAAGGCGACCCACCACACTCGTACCCTGATACCGTCCAACCACTTTATTTAACACACTGCTAAAGGTTGTGCTTAACGATATCAGGAAAAGACAACCCACCATAACCGTCAACCCTACCGCAATATACATAACGCGAACGCTCTGCGAATCAGCACCCGAATACCTCGTCACAAATATCAATGCTCCCGCCGACCCAAACAGCAGCAACACTATCAGTCCAAGCACCCGTTCCACTACAATGGATGTTACTACGTCAGCAAACAGAAAACCCCTCCGCGACACTCGATATGCCTTGATGACATCTGAACCCACTGTGGAGGGAAGGACGAGGCCTAAGAAGCTAGCAACGTAGTAGAGTTTTGTAACCTCATACCACGAGAGATGTATTTGTTTAGCACCTAGTAGTAAATTCCATTTAACAGCCATTAGGATCCGATTGGTTGTTGCTATGAAAAGTGCCAAGACTATGTACCAGGGATTAACATTCACCAATACGCCACTTAGCTCCTTTAGGTCGATCCAAGAGGCGATGACGCCCAGCAGAAGGACACTTATGAGCACCTGCGCTATGCGTTTGATCTTCATTGAGCTTTCAAATCTCAGGAATCAATCCGTGTCATTATTGCATCTTGAGCAGACCATATGGAGCCCGTCAGCGCGATGATTCCTTGGCAGCACGTCCTTCCCGAGGCCGCTTGACCGTAGCCGGAGAACCGGCAGCTACGCAGTAATCCGGAAGATCATGAGTCACAACACTTCCCGCTCCCACGATGCAGCCCTGTCCAACCTGGACGCCATCTAGGACTATTACCCTCATACCAAAGCGGGCCTTATTACCTATCCGGACGGGTCCGGTCGTATATTTCTCTTGCTCGCGGCCCTCCTCCTCACCTCTCCCAACTGTGAAGGATCCTCCGCTGATAAAACATCCACCGCCGATTGACACCAAGTCGCCTATGTACACTCCCCCCATCGAAATGATGGAACTCCCGGCTCCTACGTTCGTTTCCCCTCCAATATGAATTGCGCCGACCTTCGACTGAACCATAACTCCACGATTTATTATCACATCATCCGCTATCACTATGCCTCCCTCGCCCGCACCGCGCCCGTCAATTAGGCAATAGTCGTCGATCACCACCCGCTCTCCCAGGTGAATCTTGTCAGGATGGCGAATGACGACACTGCGGCCAAACACTGCACCTTTGCCAATCTTCTTGAACAAGTACGGATAAAAGAGTTTTCTCAAGACTAAGCCTAATGCCCCGGGAATCGGCCCGAGAATCGTCGTAAGAATTTCATACTTCACAAGTTTCCATACAGATCCCTCGCCAACAACCAATTCCTTGTATCTTTGGAGCGCGGACTTATTCTCGCCAAACAGCTTGTGGCGGATGAGATGTCTGTCGTCTATCTTGATTGTGTCAAGCAATTCCTTAGACATGTGTAACGCCTTTCCTCATCCTGTCCGCGTTCTCTCCAAGACCTCCATCTGAGCTAAAAAGCGTTCCCTGACGTCCTCCTTTGTCCAACCCTCGATGCACATTCGGTACCAGACTTCGGAGTTGCACAGCAGCCAGAGGCGATTCCCGTGATCCGTTCTTCCTGAAACATGTTCTGCCAACAGATGCCTGATCGCTCCATCGTTGAGGTATCCATCACGAACGAGATGAGAATCCAACAGAAAGCTCTCGAAAAGCTTCCTAAACTCACCCGCTAGGAGGTACGGCAGAGCAGATGAGAACCCGATTTTCTTCCTTCGAATGACCGCCGCCGGCAGGTATCGTTCCGCTACCCGCGTCTGAAGGTATCTCCGGCTCCTGCCGCAAACTTTCAAGGACGCCGGAACCCGCGCCATAAATTCAACCAACTTATGATCCATAAAGGGCGAACGCGCTTCCAGGCCATGCGCCATCGTTGTTCGGTCCAAGATCATTGCGGAATGGTCTGGGAGTCGAATCATACTATCGGCAAACATCATTTTATCAACAAGTTCTGACGCATTATCTGAATCAAAATACGAGTAGATGGCATCTTGGGGATCAAAGCCGTTACATCGGTGGGCCAGCTTATCGCCGTACAACTCGCGCTGGAACTGGCTTGTGAAATAAAAGTAGCTGAGACTTTCAGCGTAGCGTCGTCCACCCTCCAGGAAAGATAGTTGATGCAACCATTTCAGTTTGTGTGTGAAGCTCTTATACCAAAAGCGATCTGGTACGAGCTTTAACGCTGGACTCAAGAGACGCTGCCGGAACCATCTTGGGAGTAGGGCGTAGTGGTTTACATAGCTGCTTCCATAGTACCGGTCATAGCCGCCGAATAGTTCGTCGCCGCCGTCCCCACCCAAGACGACCTTTACTTCGCGGCCCGCCATTCGTGAGATATAATACATGCAAGCCGAAAGGGGATCCGATGGCTCGTCAAGATGCCATACCAATTCAGGAAGTATTTGGATGATCGAAGGATAAATTGTATCTTCGAAATGCTCTGTCTGATAACGCTTTGCGACCAGGCGCGCGAAGGGAAGTTCGCTGTAATTCTGGTAAGGCACCCCCACAGAAAACGTCTTCACGGGCTCTTGGCTCACTGTTCTCATCATCGCTACGACAAGGCTCGAATCGAGGCCGCCGCTCAGAAAAGCCCCTACTGGGACGTCACTCACCATATGGTAACGAACTGTTTCAAGCATCCGCTCTTCCAGCTCCTGCAGCAAGGCGTCTTCTGGAAGATCAAGCTTTGGCTCATAAGTCAGACGCCAATACCGTTCCGTTCTGACCTGTCCGTTCCTAAATACCAGGATGTGGCCCGGGGGGAGCTTTCGAACAGATCGAAACATTGTTCGGGGGGGGGCTATTAGTCGCAGGGTAAGGTATTGATGCAGGGCTTCACAGTCCATTTCCCTCAAGGAGGAATCTATGGTCAGGAGGGCCTTGATCTCCGAGGCAAAGGCGAACCGGTCTCCCTGGTGAACATAAAACAACGGTTTTTGTCCCAGGTGATCCCTTGCCAGGAAGAGGGATCGCTCCCGCGTGTCCCATATAGCAAACGCGAACATACCACGCAGTTCATTTACGCAGTTTTCCCGCCTTTCTTCGAAAAGGTGCAGGATCACCTCGGTGTCACTGTCAGTCGAAAACTGGTGAGTGCGCTCAAGCCGAGCACGAAGCTCTCGGTAATTGTAGATCTCGCCGTTAAAAACGATCCAGAGAGTCCCGTCCTCATTGCTCATTGGCTGCTGGCCGCGGCCGAGATCAATGATCGAAAGCCTACAATGACCCAGGCCAGTAATATCGCCGATGTAGATATTCTTATCATCCGGTCCCCTATGGCTGAGAGTATCTGTCATCGTCTGGATTTCTTCTCTCGTCACGCCTTCGGGACTTATCGTTCCGCAGATTCCGCACATAGCAGCCTAGCCTCTTCCCGAACACACCTCGTCTGCCGGGGGAGTCCGAGCCTCCTTCACTCTCACACGATCGCTCTTAGATTCCTTCAGCACGTCCTCGAACAGATCTATGTATTCCTCGCAATTCGCGGACATATAGTATTTCTTGATATCCTCTCTGTTATGATTCCCCATCTCATCCGCCAACTCTTCATTTTCATAAATCGTCAAAATCGCATCCGCAAGCATCCTGACATCTGCCGGTTTGACCAAGATCCCATTTCGACCATTCCTGATCAGGTCCACCTGGCCTCCCTCATCGCTGCATACCACCGGCAGCCCGGCGTACATCGCCTCCTGTACTACGATCCCCAACCCTTCATGCAAGGACGGTAAAACAAAACAGTCCGCCTCCTGTAAATACTCGTATATCTCATGGCGGCGTAAATACCCGGTGAAGATGACCCTATCCTCCACCCGGTTTTTGTCGGCCAAATCTCTCAAATACGTCTCCAGTGGACCATCACCCACGATAATCAACCTGATCGTGGGCGGCAACAGATTCAAGCAGCGGACCAGGTACTCAAAGCCTTTTCTCTTTACGAGCCTACCGACGCCAATAAGATAATAATACCCATTTTCGCGCGCTAAATGGTTACCGCTCGTTGTTGGGAGATCTACTGGTACGAAACCATAGTTTATGATCTTTATCTCCTTCTTTATCCGGTAGTGCATTTCGGCTCTGCGTTTCGTGTCACTCGAAATGGCGACAACTGTGGTCGAGGAATTTATGATAACGGCGTTGATACAGCGCATGATACGGTTTCTATGCGGAGAGGTTTTCTTGCTGGGGTCATAGATGTCGCCCCCAATAATTGTCAACACATTCGGAATCCTCAGAGCCTTGGATGCCAGAACGCCTAAGGGGCCCGTCGGGACCGCGAAGTGGGTATTCACAATCTTTTTGGCGGCAAAGTCTCGCATATGAAGCAAGACGTACAGAGAGCCGAACACAAGATACGACAACATGGAGAGAAGCGACGCAGTTGCTCTACCGCCTCGTCCAAGGGTTGGTACCCTAATTATGTCTACGTTGTTGATTCTCTCCCTGAATTCGAGTCCTCTCGCCCGACCTGTCAGGACGGTAACCATATGGCCGTTACGCGCCCATGCTTCCGCATACTGCTGGGCACCGACCCCACCGCCGCCCCCAAGTGGTGGATACTCGTAACACAGCAGCAAGATCTTCACAGTCTCATTCCCTTCCCGGGTCACGACTCAAGGACGGTACCTATGGTCTGCTTGTTTGCCTGGACCCAATCCACCAGGTACTGGATGCCCACCGTACAATTCACGTTGGGCTGCCATCCGAAATCTTGCTTGGCGCTGCTGACATCGGAAACGTAGACAGGCTGGTCGCCCGACCTCCATTGGGCGTACCCCACGGACAGCATTGGATTAACCTTTTTGTTAAGATACTGAATCAACTGGCATAGTGAAATTGCGTTTTCCGGACCCCCTCCGATGTTATAGACATTACCCGACGTGTTGCCTATGTTCGTCCATGCCAGATCGAACGCCGCAATCAGATCATCGATAAACAGCACATCTCGTACCTGTTTCCCGTTGCCAAACACCGTGATCGGTCGTCCCAGGACAGCAGCTATGACGAACCACGCAACCCAACCTTGATCCTCCACCCCGAACTGCCTATACCCATAAATACAACTCTGCCGAAATACAACCGTCTGCAGTTCATATATTCTCGCATAATCTCTGACATATTGATCCGCGCAGCCCTTCGAACACCCGTAGGGGGAATGAAAATCAAGATGCCGGGCCTCGCCTATGCCTTTCGGGAAATCTCGATACGCATATGAATCCTCGCCTTCGATGATTGCAATATCCTCCATGCCCCCGTAGACCTTGTTAGTGGAAGAATACAAGAATACCGGTCTCTTCCCTTTTGACGTGCGAACAAGTTCTAGAATGGCAAGCGTGCCCATCGCGTTGATCTGAAAATCGTTCCACGGATCACTCACCGACGTGGTAACCGCCACCTGGCCGGCCAAGTGAAATAACGCATCTGCCGATTCAACTGCCCGGACCAGAGCCTTTGTCGGGAAACGTATGTCCCCCTCAAGGATCTCCAGGTTGTGCGAACACTTGTGTTGCCTTAGCCACGCCAGATTTTCCCTGGAACCTTTCCGGGAGCAATTATCGTATACCAGGACCCTGTATCCCTCATTCAAGTAATGATTCGCCAGATTTGCTCCTAAAAAGCCTCCCCCACCGGTAACAACTATTTCCTTCATAGGGCCCTCCACATACCCTCAACAGTCCTCCCACATCCCCTTCATAACTTATGCCGCATTTCCCACGTATTCCTAATGCTCGACAGCCTTTTCACACACAGCCCCAATCTTCTTCGTCAGGATCTTCACGGATTTCCCATATAACAGAAAACTGAATCTAAAGAACAGCGTATACATCATATCAAGCGTCATCAGTACGTAGTTCAACGGGTTCTTATAAAAGACATATAGTTTCAGTGGTATTATCTCTATATCGGTATATCCCGTATACTGCAGTACCTGACGTAGGGAATATTCGGTAAACAGGTTAAAATGATCAAAGTTATGGGCGAGGTTTTCCGCTCCTGTTATCGGATTCGCTCCGTTGAGACCATAAACGAAGAGCTTCCCGTTCCGTTTTAACCGGTTATGACATAGCCTCAGGAATAGCACCATCTCCTCTTTCGTCAAGTGATTGAGTTCCTGCTCACACACGATCAGGTCCCATTCATCCGTTTGCTCTTCCATGAACGGAAACGCCTCTGCCACCTTGCAGTTCAGCTTCTTCGACCCTGCGTATCTCACCTTCTCGGGTGAGGAATCGATCCCCAGGACGTTGTGGTAGCCGTGCTTCCTCAGGAAATTCACGAAGTAACCTGGTCCGCAGCTGACGACAAGGATGTGTGCATTCTTGTCGGATGGCAAGTATTTAAGGTAGTTGGCCTTATAAAAGTGATAAAACTGTGAATAGCCCTTCTCTATATTCTTGGGAGCCTGCCAGAAAGAATCAAACGGCTCCATTTTTGCCGTCAATTGTGTCAGAGGGGCCATGGTTCGATCCTCCAGAGACGTACAGGGTCGCGAAGACTGCGTGACAGTGGGAATGGATATAGGTTCATCGAGTGGAGCCGTTATGTTTTCGGACGCGTCCAGATAGCCCATTCCGACGTACCATCTGAGCGTTGCTTCGGCTCCCCTCTGAAAATCGTAGCGCGGGGCAAATCCTAACAGCCGCGATGAGGCCGCGTTCGAGAAATTGAAACTCTTGCGGAAGAAATCCATTCTTCGCCTGTGGATTGGTGGCTGAATACCAAGAGGTCGCAATGACTTCTCTAGTATGTACGCAAGGCCAAGGCAAGGGGAAAGCGGGACACGGAACGAGGGTATCTTTTTCCCTAGGCTTGCAGCAATGAATGTAGCCATGTCATGGGTTGTAATTGCTTCCTTCCCAGCCAGGACGACCACTTTTCCGACGGCTTCCTCCGTAATAGCTGCCAACATAAGCGCATCGGTTAAATCATCAATATATATGAGGTGGTGGAGATTTCTCCCTGATCCGATGACAAAGAACGCCTGCTTTTGAATTGCCTTGAAGAGCTTCAGGAGCCTCCGGTCCCCGGGCCCGTAGGTTTCTGATATCCGAACGATTACAACCGGGATATTTTCGGCGAATGACAGTGCGAGCTTTTCGCCCTCGAGCTTCGTCACACCATAGATGTTGTCCGGAGAAACCGGAGAATTTTCATTGATCGGTCCGCGGGAGTTGGAACCATATACGCCGATAGTACTGGCATGGACAAAACGCTTTACAGCTGCATGTATGCTGGCTTCAAGAATATTTCTTGTTCCCGTAACGTTTACGTCCCAAAAGTGCTGGTCCGGTGCGTTGGCCTCATGTTGAGCCGCTGCAAGATGATAAACACAATCAACGCCTTGCATCACTTCAAACACCTTATCCCTCTCGGTGACAGATGCGAGCGTGACTTTTGCCCCTTTTTCTTCGATCAGCTTCCTATTTTCTGCTTCCGCAGAGGTATTCTCCTGGCCGAGGATCCACACGGAATCCCCCATTTCCATACATTTGAGAGCCAGCCTAGACCCGATGAATCCGGTGCCCCCGGTAATCAACACTTTCACGATTTGACCCCTCCGCGGCTGGGGTGTTCCAGTGGCCGCTGCCGGAGCTGAAAGGGGAAGGCTGTCCTTACCTCGTCCATCTCTTTTTGTACGCGTACCTGATCCCATCCGAGCTTCGGGGCCATAATGTCAGCACACGCCCTGAGCGCTGCCTCCCCGGGGTTCCCTCCTGTCCCCAGGTCCGTACGCCGAAACACAACGTCTCCCAGGCGCTGTGCCATCTCCCGATCCACAGCATAGGCGACTTCCGCCTTGATCGTCGTTGATCCTGGAAGTGTTTCGCCCCATACGGGATTTTCATCGACATACTGAAGGACCTTTCTATACTCAGAGCCGTGATTGTACACCAAGGCACGCATCGTTTCAGCGGGCAAGGCAGGGGGGCCCTTTTCAACAGAGGACTGCAGGAATTCGTCGAAACAACTGAGTTGGCCCCCAGAAATGCGGGTTGTCGCTGTCCACGATTTTGGCTTCTCCTTGCCCAGCTTTCTGAACACTAGGTCGACAGCCTTCTCAGCCACACATCTTGATGTCGTAAAACGCACACCGACCATCGTCACGAGTCCGTCCACGCCGTGAGTCACCCCATGGTCGATAAGTTCTGAGCGTTTTCCGTAACTGAGGTCGGTCGCCTCCCGTTCGTTATGGCCAAAGAGGATTAAGCCTGCATTCCACAAGGAGACATCTTTCAACGTGAGCTGCAATATAGGATAGGCTTCGTTCACTTCGTCAAGAAACCCTTGAATGTCTTCCTCGGTCACCGTGAATTCACCCGGTCCCCCTCGATGGACAGCGTGCCAGACGCCTATTAACGTGTAGGTGCGCCACGGGACCAGAAAAAGATGGCGGTGTCCTCGGCTCACTACTGCGTCGGGATCTCTCGTTCTCGCTTGCACGGCGAGAGCGTGATTCTTTGAGAGGCGACGCGAAACGACGACGTAGGCGTCTCTCGAGAACGTCAGCTCACGGTTCAGCCGAAGTCCCACCTGGAGCTTAAGCAGGTGTTCAGCCCAAGGGCCGGCGGCGTTGAGCACGACCCTCCCACGGATCTCCACTTTACTTCCAGTCAGAACGTCTTCCGCTTCGACCCCAACGACACGATTACCATTCCGGAGGAAATTTGTTGCTCCGACATAATTCACTGCATCAGCCCCAGCCCCTACAGCAGACTTGAGAAACGACAGGGCGAGCCGGGCCGGGCTGTACATCTGTGCATCATAGAAAATTACGCCCCCCGTCAGCCCCTTTTTCTCCAAGCCCGGGAAGAGCCTGAGACACTCATGTCGAGACATGATATGCCCGGAGGGAATGCACTTCTGCGGATCGGTGATCCCCCAGTTGCGATCGAAGGTAATCAGTCCATAGGCCAATAGACCCGCACACAGGAGTTCCTTGCCCTCTAACCAATGGCCATAGGTGGGAACAACAATGGGAAGAGGGTGTACCAGGTGTGGCGCAATACGAAGCAGCACATTGCGCTCCCGGCTTGATTCACGAATGCGATACAGGTCGGCATGTTGCAGATAGCGGACACCCCCGTGAACAATCTTAAAGCAGTTCGCAGAGGTCGCATGCGCAAAATCACCTCGTTCCACAAGGGCCACCGAGAGGCCTCGTAACGCAGCATCCCAGGCGGCGCAGATTCCGAAGATGCCGCCACCGACAATGACGAGATCGTAATCCTTCTTGGCCAGTCCCGCGACGTCTCGGCGCATGGCTTTACTCTTATCGATGATCCCCAGGAACAGTTCCAGGAGATGGGACAAGCTGAGGCAGCGAAGAGACGGTCGAAGTAATGATTGGTTAACCCGCTGGTCGTACGTCGGCGGCGTCCAATTCCACCGAAGCCGCTTGCTGGATCAGGTGGATGGCTACTACAAAACGCGCATGGTTCCCTTTCCGGACCAGGATGCCACGGACCCCTACGAGGGGGCCCCGAAGGACCTCGACCTCCATCCCTTCCTTCAGGTATGGATGGGGATCAAAGGGCAGGGTGCTCGTGACCAATAGGCGGACGGCTTCAATCTGCTGGTCGGGAATCGGTATGGCGTT
>Ga0214471_10003670_pt1 | contig 11874 bp, 13 predicted proteins | sample RVTome_5_FD_207665 | JGI IMG/M metagenome (GOLD analysis project Ga0214471, IMG submission 207665) | Soil microbial communities from uranium-contaminated site in the Upper Colorado River Basin, Wyoming, United States - RVT142D155 | ecosystem: Environmental > Terrestrial > Soil > Contaminated >... | reverse complement strand
GCGCAGGCGCCGTCGCGCTACGAGATCAGCCAATCGGTCTGGCAGAGCCAGGGCATCCGGCGCGTGCCGATCGCGCGGCTCGATACGCTCTATGCCAAGGGCACCGTGCCGCGCGCCGATTTCATCAAGCTCGATTGCGAGGGCTTCGAGCCCGAAGTGCTGAAAGGCGCGCGCCGGTTCCTGGCCGAAAGTCCGCTGCTCGGCGCGGACATGGAAAGCAGCTTCAACGTCAGTCCGGTCCTGCCCGATACGCATTTCTGGGCCAGCTACGAGCCGTTCCTGCGCCGGAACCTGCTGGTGTTCGACCTCAGGTTCAACCGCGTGCCGCGGGCAAGCTATGCCGAGCGCGTGAAGTCGGCGCGCAACGGCGTGCCGATGATCGGCAGCACCCATCGCCCGGCCACCTGCAACCTGCTGTTCGCACGCGACCTGTCGCAGGAGAGGGACTCGCCGGACTCGTTCACCCATCCGCCCGCGCCGCCCTCGGCCGACGAGGTGCTGAAGACCATCGTGCTGCTCGAGCTCTATGGCCTGGTCGACTGCGCCTTTGACCTGCTGCGGTCGTTCGAGCCTGTGCTCGAGGATCGGCTGGACGTCCGCCTGGCCGCCGAGATCCTCGTCCCGCCGGCGACCTGGCTCGGCGGGTTGCGGCTGGTGCCGCGCCGTCTGTGGCGCGCCTGGCGGGCGTTTCTCGGCGACTGAAACCCCGGCGGAATTTGATTCTTCGGACCAGTTGCAGATCGGACACAGCGGCTGAAAACGGTCTCGACCGGCGCGCGAATCGATCGGCGACACGCGGTCGCGGCGCGTTCCGGAGGCCTTCGGCGGGTTGTCGCGGGATCGGCTAAGCACTTGAAAAGCTGGCGCGCCCGGGAAGATTCGAACTCCCAACCCTCAGATCCGTAGTCTGATGCTCTATCCAGTTGAGCTACGGGCGCCCGCAGGAGGGCGGACACTACTCAATACCGCCAGCGATAGCAAGCAGGCCATAAACCACGGAAATACCATGCAGATCGCGGAAAACGCGCTTGTTGGCGCGGCGCAGTTTCAGGTAGAGTCCGATCGTTCGAATACCTTGGCAGATAAGTAAAGCATCGTCTTGCCGCAAGTCCGTCGCTGGGCGGATGGTTGCGCCATCCGTCCTAGGGGAAGGCGATCGAAGGGTTGCGCTTGGGGATGAGTCCGCTGCGTTGTGTCCTTGCTGTGGCCGGCATGGCCGTGCTCGCCGGCTGCACGCTTGGCGACATGTCGCCGACGCTGCAGGCCGGACGGCCCGGCGGCAAGAGCGAGCCCAGTTCCGTTTCCAACCTCGCCCCGAATCCGCCGCAGCCCGACGTTCCGCGGGTAGCACCGGCCGCGCAGAGCGGCGGCGCCGTGCCGCCGGCCTATCAGCAGCAAGTGGCCTCGGCCCGGCCGGTGACGATGAGCCCGGCGCAGACCATGATGGCCCAGGCGGCGGCGCCCGCGCCGGCACCGGCGCCGCAGCCGCAGGCGGCGCCCGCCAACACGCCCGGCACGCCGACCGGCACCTTCGTCAGCCAGAAGATCGGCCAGCTGCGCGGCGAGCTCGTGCGGCTGCAGGGCCAGATCTCGAGCCACAATTCCGACCTGCAGCAGAACCGCGGCGCGATGATCCAGCAGTCGCGGACCTATCACCAGATCGTCGCCGCGGTGAATGCGCGGCTGCAGGTCGGCACGACCCCCGGCAATCCCGAGCTCGTGGCGCAGTGGACCCAGGCGCAGGGCGAGCTCGACAAGCTCGACGGCAGCATCGCGCGCATGAACCAGCTGACCAACGCGACCGGCAGCGACGCCTCGATGGCGACCTACCTGCTCGACTCGACACGCGCCGCCTACGCGCTGTCCGGCGCCGTGGACGAGGACCATCGCCAGCTCGCCATCCTCGAGGACGAGATCAACCGCACGGTCGTGCTGATCGAGCGCCTGCTCAACGAGCTGAGCGAGGACCTCTCGCGTCAGAACAACTACCTGTCCGGCGAGCGGCGCAACCTGCAGCTCCTGGCCGTCGCCGTGAAGAACGGCGAGCTCTATGGCCCGAGCCTGTACAACCGCCCGTTCGTCTTCATGGGCGGGACGCCGACGCAGGCCGCCGCCGCCGGGTCGCCGCCGCCGGCGCCGCAGCGCGCGGGAACGCGGCGTCCGCTCGTCGTCATCAAGTTCGACAAGAGCACCGTCGAATACGACCAGCAGCTCTACGCGGCGATCAGCCAGGCGCTCGATCGGCGGCCCGAGGCGGTGTTCGATCTGGTGGCCGTCTCGCCCTCGAAGCCCGGCAAGGGCTCGACCTCGGGCACGGCGGCGCGGCGCAACGCGGAAAACGTCATGCGCTCGTTGACGAACATGGGCCTGCCGCCGAACCGGGTGACGCTCTCGGCCACCAACAGCCCGCAAGCCCAGGTCAACGAAGTCCACCTCTACGTCCGCTGACGCCGCGCCGGCGGAAGGAATCCTCCGAACGGCCGGTTGCCTTCGCGGCGCCCCAGCGTCGCGCGCAGGCAGCAAGGACTTGATTTAACAGCAGGTCCTTCCAATATCACGGGTTGGGCCGGCAAGAATCCTGCGCCTGCCGCGGGAGCTTGCCCTGGTATCATCCGGAGTCCGCTGCGGCGCGTACACCGATCAAGAGGGACGCTTCCGCGAAATACCGCGGGGTGCGGCGGTGTTCATGGATCGAAGGACGGCGCTAAAAGGCGGCCGGCCGGCCATGCGGGGGGTTTCACCATGATGCGGCGATCGTTTCTCTCCCTGTTGTTCCTGGCGGTCGCGCTGACGACTTCGGTCGGCAGCGGTGCGGCGCGGGCGCAAGAGGGCGGCGTGCCGATGATGCTGCCGGTGCCCGACCAGCGGGCGATCCGCCAGGTGATCGAAAGCCAGATCCAGGCTTTCCTGCGCGACGACGGCGCCGCCGCCTTCTCGTTCGCCACGCCGTCGATCCAGAGCCAGTTCCAGTCGCCCGACGTGTTCATGCAGATGGTGCGCACCGGCTATCAGCCGGTCTACCGGCCGCAAGCCGTCACCTTCAAGGACATCGTCGAATTCAACGGCGGGCCGGCGCAGCGCGTGGTGGTGATCGGTCCCGACGGCGTGCCGGTGCTCGCGGTCTATCCGATGCGCCAGATGCCGGACGGCGTCTGGCGGATCGACGGCTGCTTCATCCTGGCGTTCAGCCGCGACGACGCCTGAAGCGACTGCCGTTGCCCTCGAGCGTGCCGGCGCGCTAAATCCAGCCCCTTACGGGTCCAGGGCGAGGGGGCATCGGTGGACGATCCGCAACGGTTTCAGAAGAACTTTCCGGTCTCGTGGGAAGAGCTGCATCGCCATGCGCGTGCGCTGGCCTGGCGGCTGGTCGAGAAGGGGCCGTGGAAAGGCGTCATCGCCGTCACGCGCGGCGGCATGGTGCCCGCCTGCATCGTGGCGCGCGAGCTCGAGGTGCGCGTGATCGACACGATCTGCGTCGTCAGCTACGACCACCAGAGGCAGGGCGAGATCCAGATCGTGAAAGGCACGGTCGCCGGCGACGGCGACGGCTGGGTGATCATCGACGACCTGGTCGACACCGGCGCCACGATGCGCGCGGTGCGCCAGCTGCTGCCCAAGGCGCATGTCGCGACGATCTACGCCAAGCCCGCCGGCAGGCCGCTGGTCGACACCTACATCACCGAGGTCAGCCAGGACACCTGGATCTTCTTTCCCTGGGACCTGGAGCCGCAATTCGCCCAGCCGATCGCCGGCAACCGCGCGGCGCCCAGGTAGCGCGCGTTCGCTTTCGGTTCAAGATTCCCCGTCGACCGACGGTGCGCCAAGCGGATGTAGAAAAAGCTGTTCTGAATCTGACGAATCTGACGAAACCGGCGGAAATCCGCCATTGTCGGTCGGCTCGACCGCCCGCGGGACCGATGAAAAACATGCGTCGGACGCGTCACTACGCGTCACTCGCCGGTCGCCGCAATTTGCGTTTCGCCCCGATCTTGCCGATGGTTCAAGCCATCATGACCGACCGCCGTCTCTACACGATCGGCTACCAGGGCGCCGGGCTCGCCGCGTTCCTTGCCTGCCTCGCGGCGCACCGGGTCCGCACGCTTGCCGATATCCGGTTCCATCCGTTCTCGCGGCGGCCCGAATTCCGCCAGACCGCGCTCCGCGACGCGCTCGAGAACGCGGGCATCGCCTATCGGCATCTCAAGGACCTGGGCAATCCGCCGCCGAGCCGCGATGCGGCGAAGGCCGGCGACGCGGCGACCTACCGGCGCCTGTTCCTGGCGCATCTCGACACTCCGGCGGCGCGGGCCGCGCTCGGCATCGTCGCCGACCTGGCGGCGGCCGGGCCGGTCTGCCTGATGTGCCTGGAGCGCGATCCCGCCGATTGCCACCGGCTGATGGTGGCCGACCGGCTGGCGAGCGACGCGGGGCTGGCGCTCGCGCATCTCGCGCCGGGCGGCAACGGCGATCCGGGGCAGATGCGGTTGTTATGAAGGCCGATCGAACTGCGGCACGTCGCTTTCGGCCATGATCGCCAGGCCTTCGTGGTCGCGGATCTCGACAGTGCCGCCTTCGCGCAGGCGGATGACGCCGGCGCGCTTGAGCGCCGAGATGGTGCGGCTGACCGTCTCGGTGGTCAGGCCCAGGAAGTCGGCGATGTCGCTGCGGCCCATCGGCAGGCGGATCGGGTTCTCCGGCTGATGGCGCCGCTTGGCGCCGCGCTGCAGCTGCAGCAGGAACGAGGCGATCTTCTCGCGCGCCGTCTTGCGGCCCAGCAGCAGCATCTGGTCCTGCGCCGCCAGCAGCTCGTTCGAGGCCATCGCGAACAGGCGGTCCTTCATGTGCGGGAATTCCTGCATCAGCCGCTCGAGCTTGCTGCGCGGGAACCGGCACAGCCGGACCGGCTCGAGCGCCTCGGCCGTGTAGCCGTAGCGATCGCGCACCGCCAGGCCCAGGAAGTCGCCGGGAAACAGGAAGCCGGTGATCTGCCGGCGACCATCAGACAGCAGCTTGTAGAGCTTGATCGACCCGCCGGTGACGTTGAACAGCGAGCTGGCTTCGTCGCCTTCGCTGAAGATGGCGCTGCCCGGCTGCGAATGCGTGTCGACCAGGATCGCGGCCAGCCGGTCGAGCTCATCGGGCGCCAGGACCGAGCAGACCGACATGTCGCGTACCTGGCAGCTGGCGCAAGGCTGACAATGAATCGCATCGGCAACGGACGCGGCGGCTGCGCGCGTGCCTGGCTGGCGGACGGGCATGGGGTCGACGCTAGACCCCGGTGCGACCGCTCGCAACGGACAGGCACGCGGAGCAGGGTTGAACGCCATGACGTGCGCCTAGCGCCTACGGGTTGCCCGGGGCGGGCGCGACGCCGTCTCGACGTCGTCGTCGAACAGGATGCGGCTGCCGGCCCCGTCCAGGTCGTCGAACTGGCCGCTGCGCATCGACCACAGGAAGGCCAGCAAGCCCAGCAGTCCGAGGCCGAGCGCGACCGGCACGAGGATCAGGAGCACGTCCATGGAATCCTCTCAACCACGATTGAGCCGCAGCGCGTTGGCCACGACCACCAGCGACGAGCTCGACATGGCGATGGCGGCGATCAGCGGCGTCAGGAACCCGGCCATGGCCAGCGGCACGGCGACGACGTTGTAGCCGATCGCCAAGGCGAGATTCTCGCGCACCAGGCGGCGCGCCTTGCGCGCCACCGCCAGCAAGTCGTCGACCGGGGCCAGCCGGTCGCCCTGGAACACGGCGTCGGCCGCGACGCGGGCGATGTCGCTGGCCGCGGCCGGCGAGGCCGAGACCAGCGCGGCCGCCAGGGCCGGCGCGTCGTTGATGCCGTCGCCGACCATCAGTGTGCGCCTCGCCTCGCCGGCCAGCTGCTTCAGCCGCGCCACCTTGTCGACCGGCGTCTGCGCCGCGCGCCACCGGGCGATGCCTGTCTCGCCGGCCACGTCCGCCACGACCGGCGCGCGATCGCCCGACAACAGCTCGACCCGCAAGCCGCGCCGCGCCAGCGACGCCACGCAAGCGGCAGCGTCGGACTTGAGGCGATCGGCAAACAGGAAGCGGACCGGACGCATTCCGGGCCGTGCGAACCACAGCTCCGGCCCATCGCTGCCGCCGTCGCTCTCGCCCGGGGCGACGCCGCAGAAGAGGCGGCTGCCCAGGCGCTCGTCGCCTCGCGCCAGACCCAGTCCCGGCGCCTCGACCACGCCGTCCGAAGCGGCGACTGCATGGCCGAGCCGCGCCTCGGCCGCGCTCGACAAGGCGCGCGCCAGCGGATGCCGGCTGTTGGCGGCGATCGCGGCCGCGCGCGCCAGCGTCGCCGCGTCGACGGCGCGCGGCTCGACCAGCACGGGCCGGCCCTCGGTCAAGGTGCCGGTCTTGTCGAACACGACGGTGTCGACCTCGGCCAGGCGCTCCAGCGCCGTGGCGCTCTTGAGCAGGATGCCGCGCCGCATCAGCCGCCCGGTCGCCACGACCTGCACGACGGGCACGGCCAGCGCCAGGGCGCAGGGGCAGGTGATGATCAGCACCGCTACGGCGCTGAGCAGCGCCGCATGCCAGCCCGCGCCCGCGAGCATCCAGCCGGCGAAGGTCACGAGCGCCAGCAGATGCACGACCGGCGCGTAGAGCCGCGCCACGCGATCGGCCAGCACGACATGGCGCGCGCGGCCCTGCTCGGCCGCTTCCATCAACCGCACGATCTCGGACAGCAGCGTGTCCTTGCCGGAGGCGGCCACTTCCAGCCGCACGGGCGCGCCCAGGTTGACGGTGCCCGCGAAGACGCGGCTGCCCGGCCCGATATCGGCCGGCCGGGTCTCGCCGGTGACGACGGCGGTATCCAGCTGCGACATGCCCGACACGATCGTGCCGTCCGCCGGCACGCGCTCGCCCGCGGCCACGAGCACCAGGTCGCCCAGGCGCAGTCTCTCGCCCGGCACGCGCCGCGTCGCGCCGTCGGCGCCGATCACGCTGGCCGCGCCGGCATCGAGCGCCGCCAGCAGTTCGGCCGCGCCGCGCGCCCGGCCGCGCGCGCGGCGGTCCAGGTAGCGCCCGATCAGCAGGAAGAACAGCAGCGTGACGGCGGAATCGAAATAGGCGTGCGCGCCGCTCGACGCCGTCTCGAACAGGCTGGTGCCGGTGGCGAGCAGCACGCCGAGCGAAATCGGCACGTCCATGTTGGTGCGCCCGGCGCGGAGCGCGCCCAGGCCCGAGCGGAAGAACGGCCTCCCGGCATAGATCACCGCCGGCAGCGCGATCAGGGCGGAGATCCAGTGCATCAGGTCGCGCGTCGCCGGGCCCATTTCGCCGACCGCGCCCGACCAGACCGAGACCGACAGCAGCATGATGTTGCCGGCGGCGAAGCCCGCGACGGCGAGCGCGCGCAGCAGCTCGGTCTCGCCGCCGCGATCGTCCGCCGCCAGTCGCGCCGGATCGAACGGCGCCAGGCGATAGCCGAGGGCGGCGACGATCCGGGCCGGGTCGAGCGCGGCTTCGGCCGGCTTCCAGCGCACGGTCAGGCGGCGCGTCGTCATGTTGAGGCGCGCCGACACGACGCCGGGCTGGCGCAGCAGCACCTGCTCGATCAGCCAGACGCAGGCGGCGCAATGCAGTCCGTCGACCATGTAGTGGCCGGCGGCGATGCCTTGGGCGTCGGGTTCGGGCGGCGCGGCGGCAGGCTCGCCGGCGTCGAGCTCGGGTTTCGGCGCGCGGGCGCTCGGATCCAGCACGCGCCGTGCGTAGTAGCCGTCCAGCCCGAGCTGTTCGATCAGGTCATGCGCGCGCGCGCAGCCGGCGCAGCAGAACCGCGCGGAATCGGAGCCGCCCAGGATGGCGCCGCAATGCGCGCAGGCATGCTCGGCACGCGGGGCGGCGTTGGCGACCATGCTATTGCGGCACGACCACGCGCCGCGCGGCCTGGTATCGATCCGCGCCGCGCGCGACGGCGATCCGCGCCTCCCACTGGCCCGCCAGGTCGATCGGCAGCGTGGCGCCGTAGCGCCCGGCGCCGCGTTCGGCCAGGCTTGCCGTGCGATCGTGGCCGCGCTCGACCGGACGGACCAGCGTCACCGAGACGTCGGCCCCCGACAACGGCGCCCCGTCGCGGTCCGCGGCCTCGACGACCAGCCGCACGATGCCGGGCTCGGCCGGCGCCACGCCCAGCCGCACGTGCCAGCCGAGCGCGTCCTGCGCGGCGCGCGCCGCGAGCGTGCGGTTGTAGGTCCGGCCGCGGTCATAAGCGCGGTCGGTCACCAGGCCGGAGAAGCTGCCGAGCGCGATCGTCACCATCACGGCATTGACCGCGAACACGATCAGGAAGCCCAGCACGAACAGCCACGGGATGAAGCGGTCGAGCGGGCGGGGCGAGGCGGTGCTGGTCATGGCAGGTCCCCGTTCAACGATCCGGCCCGACGAAGACCGAGGCGTGCTGCGCGGTCTCGCCGGTCGCTGTTTCCTGCAGCGCGAAGCCGATCGGCAGCGAGTCGCCCTTGAGGCTCGCGCGCGGCGCGCGCAGGAAGACGCGGAAGGTGCCGACCGTGTCGGGCTTCACCGTCAATTGCGCCGGCCCGCCCCAGCCTTCGCGCCCGGCGACCTGCATTTCGCCCGCCGGCAGGCCCTGGGCGGTCAGCGTGAAGCTGCGCTCCGCGCGCGCCTTGTTCAGGATCTTGATCGTGTAGCCGTTGCGGATCGAGCCGTCGCTCAAGGTCACGAACAGCGGATTGCGGTCGCGCAGGATGTTGATGTCGAGCGTCGAGCGCAGGCCCAGCGCCACCAGCATTACGGCGCCGACGATCAGCAGCAGCGCCGCGTAGATCATGGTGCGCGGCCTGACCGGGCGCCACTGCACGGCGCCGCCGCGGGCGCGCGCTTCCTGGTTGGCGGTCGTGTCGTAGGCGATCAGGTTGGGCGGCAGCCCGACCTTCTTCATGACGGCGTTGCAGGCATCGATGCACAGCGCGCAGCCGATGCATTCCAGCTGCTGCCCGTCGCGGATGTCGATGCCGGTCGGGCAGACCTGGTGGCACTGGCCGCAGTCGACGCAGTCGCCCAGGCTCTGCGCCGCCGCATCCTTGCGGTGCTTGCCGCGCGGCTCGCCGCGCCAGGCTTCGTAGGTGACGATCAGCGTGTCGCGGTCGAACATCGCCGCCTGGAAGCGCGGCCACGGGCACATGTAGGTGCATACCTGCTCGCGCGCCCAGCCGGCGAGCAGATAGGTGCTGAAGGTGAACAGGCCGGCGAAGAACAGCACGCCGGTCGACACGTCCAGCGCCACGAGGTCGCGCGCCAATGTCGGCGCGTCGTTGAAATACATGACCCAGGCGCCGCCGGTGAGCGCGGCGATGGCAAGCCACAGCGCGTGCTTCAGCGCCTTTCGGCCCAGCTTTCCGGCCGTCAGCGGTTCCTTGTCGAGGCGGATGCGGGCGTTGCGGTCGCCCTCGATCAGCCGCTCGACCCACATGAACAGATCGGTCCAGACCGTCTGCGGGCAGGCATAGCCGCACCACACGCGGCCGAGCAGGCTGGTGACCAGGAACAGGCCGATGGCGCCGAGGATCAACAGGCCGGTGAGGTAGTAGACCTCCTGCGGCCAGATCTCGATCCAGAGGAAGTAGGCGCGGCGCGCCGGCATGTCGATCAGCAGCGCCTGGTCGGGATGCCCCGGCCCGCGGTCCCAGCGCAGCCAGGGCGCCAGGTAATAGACCGCGAGGCACAGCGACAGCACGGCCCATTTCAGCCAGCGGAACGGCCCGCCGACCGCCTTCGGGTACACCTTCACCCGGTTGGCGTAGAGCGGCGGGACCTCGTCCTGCGGCGCCTCGGGGCGTGTTTCGATCAGCGTCATGCTGTTTCCATCCGGTGGCGCCATGGCACCCTGCCCAACCCTTCCGGTGACCTATTGACCGCCGCCGAGCGAATGGACGTAGACCGACAGCTGCTTCAGCGTCACGTCGTCCAGGCGACCGCCCCAGGCCGGCATGACGCCGCCGCGCGCCGCGTGGATCGTCTGCGCCACGCTGCCCTTGTCGCCGCCATAGAGCCAGATCTGGTCGTCGAGCCTGGGCGCGCCGAGCTCGCGATTGCCTTCGCCCTTCTCGCCGTGACAGGCGACGCAATTGTCGGCGTAGAGCGGCTGCCCGCGCTCAGCCGCCGCCTTGTCGCCCGACTTGCCGCTCAGCGACAGCACGTATTCGGCGACATCGTCGATCTGCTCGCGCTTCAGCATGCCGTCGACGCCGAAGCGCGGCATCTCCGAGGTCCGCGTCTTGGCATGGTCGGCGCGCACGCCGTGCTGCAGGGTCGTGTTGATCTCCTTGAGGCTGCCGCCCCACAGCCAGTCGTCGTCGTTCAGGTTGGGATAGCCCTTGCCGCCGGCGCCGCCCGTGCCGTGACACGGCGCGCAATTGTCGGCGAAGGCCGCCCGGCCGCCCGCGAGCGCGAACGACCGCAGGTCGGGATTCTTGGCGATCTCCTCCAGCGAGGACTGCTCGATCTTCGCCCGCCATTGCCCCTGCGCCGCGCGCGCCGCCGCGACGTCCTTGCCGACCTCGCCGCGCGCGGTGTAGCCCGAGATGCCGGAGGTGTGGCCGGTGAACCAGGGAATCGCCGGGTAGACGATGACGTAGCCGGCCGACCAGACGATGGTCGCGTAGAACACGTAGATCCACCAGGTCGGCAGCGGCGTGTTCAGCTCCTTGACGCCGTCCCAGTCATGGCCGGTCGTCTGCGTGCCGGTGACGGAATCCTTCTCGATCTTCGTCGGCATGGTCTAGTCCTTTGGGCGCGAGGCGCGCGCCGCGTGGTTGTCGTCTTCCAGGGGGATGCGGCCCAGCGCGTCGAAGCGGCGCCGGTTGGCCGGCCAGAACGCGTAGGCGGCGATGCCGGCGAACAGCAGGACCATCCACACGGTCCAGGCCGGCTTCAGCAGGGCGCGGAGCGCTTCCAGCTCGATTCCCATGGCCGTTCTCCTATTGCCGGAGGTTCTCGGGCGTGGCGGTCTTGAAGTCGACCATCGTGCCGAGCGCCTGCAGATAGGCGATCAGCGCGTCCAGCTCGCTGACCTTGCGCTTGTCGCCGTCGAAATCGGCCGCGCGCGCCTTCGGATAGCGCGTCTCCAGGCCCTTGCCGTCGGTCTCGGGATTGGCCTGCGCTTCCAGGTCGGCGGACGCGGTCTTGATCATGTCGTCGGTGTAGGGCACGCCGACCGCGCGATTGGCCGCGAGGTGGCCGGCGATATCGGCGTAGTCGAGCTCGCGCTGCATGAACCCGTAGCCCGGCATGATCGATTCCGGCACCACCGAGCGCGGGTCGATCAGGTGCGCCGCGTGCCACTCGTTCGAATACTTGCCGCCGACGCGCGCCAGATCGGGCCCGGTGCGCTTCGAGCCCCACTGGAACGGATGGTCGTACATGCTCTCGGCCGCCAGGCTGTAATGGCCGTAGCGCTCGACCTCGTCGCGGAACGGGCGGACCTGCTGGCTATGGCAGGTGTAGCAGCCTTCGCGGATGTAGATCGCGCGCCCCGCCAGCTCGAGCGGCGTGTAGGGCCGCATGCCCTGGACTCGCTCGATCGTCGTCTCGATCGTGAACAGCGGGACGATCTCGACCAGGCCGCCGATCGTGACGGTGACCAGGGTCAGCGCCATCAGCAGCGGGATGCGCGTCTCGATGACCGAATGCTTGAGCCACATTTCGAGGATCTCCTTACTCGGCCGCCGCGGCCACGGCGGGTGCGGTCCCCGCTTGCGGCATGCGCTCGGATTCGCGCACGTCGCCGCGCGCGGTGCGCACGAGGTTGTAGGTCATGACCAGGGCGCCGGTCAGGAACAGCACGCCGCCCATGGCGCGGATGACGTAGAACGGGTGCAT
>Ga0214471_10003667_pt1 | contig 11875 bp, 11 predicted proteins | sample RVTome_5_FD_207665 | JGI IMG/M metagenome (GOLD analysis project Ga0214471, IMG submission 207665) | Soil microbial communities from uranium-contaminated site in the Upper Colorado River Basin, Wyoming, United States - RVT142D155 | ecosystem: Environmental > Terrestrial > Soil > Contaminated >... | reverse complement strand
GGCGGCGGAGCGCAGGATGACCGTTTCGCTGGCCAATATGCGGAACGAGATGAGCTACTCGCGAACGGTGCGAAGTGGTTACGAGGGCACAGACGCCGCTGCTGACATCCAGCAAGAGATCGCGTTGCCCGGGCTACCGGACGTATCGAGTCAGCATATCGTGCCGATCTTGGCGCGCGACCAGCTGCTGGGTGCTCTGCTTCGAAAGCACGGAGCCAGGGCGGTTCCGCCACACAGACGATTTCGTGTTCCACCTGGCGGCGCGCGAAATCGGCCTGCAGCTCACCTTACTGCGTGGTAGTGCACCGCCTACGGTCGGCGTGACGGTTGAGAGCAAGCCCGCCGCGGCGGCTCAGACGGCGCTGGTGCGCTACTACGCCGCCGACGACAGCGTCTTCATCGATAACGAGTACCTGATCAAAGGCGTTGCGGGCGGGTGCTGTGGCGCCTGCTGCAGAGCTACGTCGCAGAAAGCCGCGTCGACTTCACCAACAAGGAGATACGCCTGGACGCGACGCTGGAGCTGCCGGACATAAAGGACAACCTCGAAGCCCGACTGGCGCTGCTGCGGCGCCGGCTCGAGGATCGCTGCGAGTTCATTCGCGTCTCGAGTCGGTGGCCGCGGCCGGATTCACCTTGACGTGCAACGCGCACTGACGCTGCGCGAAGCCTGATCTAGACGGCGTCCTGCATGAAGTAAGACGCGCACGCCGCATCAATCCACTCCGGCGTCAACTGGGGCTGGATGCCTTCGAAGCCGCCCATATCCGTAATCAGCCCTATGAGGTCGCGCGGATGGACGGCGCGTTTGGCACGCCCTGTTGCCCGATAGTGCGTCTCGATCAGGTATCGTCCGCCGTCATGTGTGTACTCGATCTCATTCTGTTGACACACCGTCCGCAGGATGCTGAGGAAGATCTCGTCGCTGGGGTCGACTATCTCGACCTTATGGCGAATGCGGCGCCAGAACGCTTCGTCACCCAGGGACTCCGGGCGCAGGTTGGTTGAGAAGACGACGAGGAGCTCGAATGGCACCTCGATCGTCTCTCCGCTGAGCAGCGAGTAGTGATCAATCGCGTCCTCCATGGGGACGATCCAGCGATTTAGAAGCTCATCGGGCCGCATCTTCTGGCGGCCAAAGTCGTCGATGACGAGGATGCCGCCGTTGGCCAGCATCTGGATTGGCGCGAGGTAGAACTTGGTCTGCGGTGAGTATTTGAGGTTAAGGTCTTCCAGCGTCAACTCGCCGCCCACGGTAATCAATGGCCGTTCCGCGAGCACCCAGCGCTGGTCGCGCCGGCGCTCGGAGGGCTCGCCTTGAGGTTGTGAGCCCTCGCGACGGTCGAAACCGGGGCCGATGTCTAGCGGGACGTGGACGCGGGGGTCGAAGACGCGAATCGTTTGGCCGCCGACATCAATGGCGTAGGGGATCAGCACGCCGCCGCCGAGCATCCTGGTGATGCGCTTGGCGATGCTGCTCTTTCCGTTGCCTGGTTTGCCGTAAAGCAGGATCGAGTGGCCGCCGTTGACCGCGGCTCCGATAAGGCGCTGGATGTCCTGGCTCAGTTCGAGGTCGGAGAGCGCGCCGTAGACCTGGCCGGGCCTGATCGAGACGGCGCCGACGGCCTGCTGCTTGACGACTTCGACATATTCGCGCAGCGGCACGGGGGCGGCACCGACATATTGATTGCGGTCCAGCGCCTCGGACGCCTTCACATAGCCTTTGTCCGACAGGGTGTATTCATATTGTTGCTCGACGACGCCATTGGCTCCGGCGACTTCGATCAATTGCTCGCGTTTCAGGAAGGCGATGCCGCCCTCGATCACCCGGTAAGGGAACTTCATGCGATTGGCGATCTCACCGCCGGAGAGGCGCCCTCCAAAGCGAAGGGTCTTGAGTATCAGGTCGATGCATTGCGATGTGTCCAGTCCGGATTCTTCAACTGTCTTCGGTTGTGGACGAAATGGGATGGACTCGCTGGCCGGCTTCTCGCCGTCCTGCGGCCTCTCAAGCAGAGCTTCCAAGCGACCTCCAACGTCAACTAGCCGCCGATGGGCGGGGGCTCGGTGGCTGATGCGGCTGACTCCCGTCGCAACGGAACGGCGAATCTAATTCCTTAAGGGAATACCCGCACCTAATTAGTCGGTAGCCCTGTGGTGTTTGTGTACCCTGTCACGAGGGCAAAATTAGCCTCCGGCCAGCTTGACCGTGTAGCCACGTCCGCGGAGTCGCTCGGCGATGCGCTCGCGGTGGTCTCCTTGAATCTCGATTGCGCCGTCCCGCAGCGTGCCGCCGGCGCCGCAGAGGCGCTTCAGGTCGGCTGCCTGCGCTTCGAGATCGGCTTCGGGCAGTCCGCGAACGACGGTTACCGTCTTGCCGCCCCGGCCGCCCTTCTCGCGGGAGAGCCGAACAACGCCGTCGTCCGGGAACCCGGGTTGTGGCGCATTAGCCTTCGCATCCTTGCGACGATCGACACGGCCGCCGTCGCTGGAGAAGACGATGCGACGGTTGTGCATGGTCATGGCGCGAGTCTAGCAAAGCCGCGCCTATACTGCCGTGACCCACGAACTAGAGGGAGGAACCGATGGACGTTTCCTGCGCTTTTGCGACGAGCCTGAACACACCGGATCACATCGCTGAGGCGGAGCGCCTGGGCTATGCCCGGGCCTGGTGCTACGATTCGCCGCCCCTCTACCCGGACGTCTGGATGGAGCTGGCGCTGGCGGCGACGAAGACCAGCCGCATCGGCCTCGGGCCCGCGGTCCTGGTGCCGCACCTTCGCCACGTCCAGACCAACGCCGCTGCGATTGCGACGCTGGAGGCGCTGGCGCCGGGCCGGGTCAATGTCGCCGTCGGCTCCGGATTCACGGGACGGCTGGCGATGGGCAAGCGGCCGATGCCGTGGCGCGAGGTACAGGCCTACGTCGTGGCGTTGAAGTCGTTGTTGGCCGGTGACGAAGTAGAGTGGGAGGGCACCGTCCTCAAGATGCTGCAGACCGAGGGCTTCGCGCCGCGATGGCCGGTCCGCGTACCGGTCCTCGTCGCCGTCGGCGGGCCGAAGGGGCTGGCGGTTGCGGAGGCTGTCGCCGATGGCGTGATCCTGACGGGCACGATAGGGAACGTCGACGCCGGGAAGCTAAACCGGGTGCTTCAAACAACGAGCGGCACGGTGTTGGAGTCTGGTGAGGATGCTGGGTCGGCGCGGTCGCTCGCTGCGGCGGGGCACGTGGCAGCGCTGGCGTATCACTTCGCCTACGAGAATGGGTTTGCGGATCGTCTGCCGAACGGCGCCGAGTACGCCGAGACGATCGATGCGATACCGCCTGAGCGCCGGCACCTCGTGGTGCATGAAGGGCACCTGGTGGCGATGAACGAGATCGACAGGCGTTTCGTGACTGGGGAATTCATGGCGAAGGCGGGCATTGCAGCGGAGGCTGGCGCGTGGCGGGCGAAGCTGGCGGAGATGGAGGCGCGCGGCGTGACGGAGGTCGTCTACCAGCCGGCGGGACCGGATATCCCACGCGAGCTACGGGCCTTTGCTGAGGTCGCCGGGCCTCTGTAAGACCCACCAGAGATGCCTCGATCTATGATCGACGCGGAATCCAGACGAGGGGGCGGTTGAGATGGAGCCATTCGAGTACGCAGCATTGCCGAGCCACGTCCTGTTCGGCGCCGGCTACCTGGACCGCGTCGCGGCTGAGGCCGGGGCGCTGGGCGGCCAGCGTGTCTTTCTGATCCACGACCCGACGTCTGAGGGCAACGCGGTGAAGGTGGCGAGAGACCTTGCGGAGAAGGCGGACGTCAAGCTGTGGGGCCAGGTGGTGCAGCATGTGCCGATCGACCTGGCGGAGCCGGCGCGCAAGGCCATCGACGAGCATGGCAGCGATCTCGTGATCAGCATCGGCGGCGGGTCCTCGACAGGGCTGGCGAAGGCGATCGCGCTGAGCCACGGCCTGCCGATCCTGGCGGTGCCGACGACCTACGCGGGCAGCGAGATGACGACCATCTACGGGCTGACCGGTGATCGCCACAAGCAGACGGGCAAGAGCCCCCAGGTGCTGCCGAAAACGGTGATCTATGACCCGCTTTTGACGCTTGGCCTGCCCGCGAATGTGACCGGGCCGAGTGCCTTCAACTCGCTGGCGCACTGTGTGGAGGCGCTGTACGCGGTGGGGCACAATCCGGTCGCCAGCGCGATCGCACTGGAAGGAGTCCGCGCCATCGCGGACTCGCTGCCGCGGGTCATGCGTCAGCCGGAAGACGTGGATGCGCGTGGCGACCTGCTATACGGTGCGATGCTGGGTGGCATGTCGCTGGGTGCGACGGCGTCGGGGTTCCACCATCGGTTGTGTCACATCCTAGGCGGCAAATTCAACTTGATCCACGCCGATACGCACTCGGTTATCCTGCCGCACGCCGTCGCATTCAACGCCCGGGCGCTGCCGGAGGATATGCGGCGGTTGGCCGAAGCGCTCGGCGTGCCCGGCGGCGACCCGGCCGCTGCCCTGTGGGACCTCGCGAAGACGAGCGGCATCCCGACCGACCTGGCGAGCCTGGGCCTGCCGCGCGATGGCCTCGAAGAGGTGGCCGCTGAGGTGGTCGTGGAGGAAAAGAACAACCCGGTTGCGCTGGAGGAGGCGAGTGTTATGGCGCTGCTGAACGCGGCGTATGACGGCATACGGCCGAGCGCCACGGCGAGCGTCTAGACGGAGCGGAGATGCCTGAAGGCAAGGTCGAGCTCTACTACCAACCCGGCTGAAGCAGTTGCCTGCGAGCGAAGGAGTTTCTTTCGCGTTACGAGGTGCTGTATGAGCCGGTAAACATCGCGGGTAACGCCGAGGGACAGATGCGGTTGAACGGCCACGGCTTCGACGCGGTGCCTGTGGTATGTCTTGACGACGAATGCGTTCCGGGCGGCGATCTCGGAGCAATCGCCAGGCTGCTCTGTCTGGACTATGAGCCGCCGGTCACGCTAACGCCGGCGCAGCTCTTCCGGAAGTGGATGCTGGTGCTGGATGCGGCGAAGCGATACCTGCAGCAGGCGCCGTTCGCCGGGCTGTCGCACAAGTCGCCAGACCGGGACCGGACGTTTCGTGAGCTGGGCTGGCATATCGTCCTGATCCCGCGCGCCTTCGTGACGGCGTACGACGCGAACGAGTTCCCCAACAGCCTGTTCGCGGAGAAGGACGTGCCGGTGGAGTTGACGGGCAGTGACATCGCGACGGAGATGGCGGAGTCGCAGCGCGTGGTGCAGACGTGGTGGCGGGACGCCGGGTCGCAGGACCCGCTTGACCGCGTGCTCGAGACCTACTGGGGCTCGCATACGCTGCTGGAGTCTTTCGAACGTGAGGTGTGGCACACAGCGCAGCACACGCGACAGGTGATGATGTTCTTGCGGCAGCTCGAAGTCGAGCCGGACCGGCCGCTGACCGCGGAGGACCTGACCGGACTGCCGTTACCGGAGGGCGTCTGGGACTGACGGGTGTCGCATTCTTGAGGAGGTTCTGATGACCGACTACGACGCCATCGTGATCGGTGCGGGGCAGAGCGGCCCGCCGCTGGCGCACAAGCTGGCCGATAGGGGACAGAAGGTGGCGTTGATCGAGCGCGAGTTCCTGGGCGGCTCATGCATCAACTACGGCTGCACGCCGACAAAGACGATGATTGCCAGCGCACGGATCGCGCACTACGCGCGCCGTGGACCAGAGTTTGGCGTGCACACCGACGTACGAATTGACCTGCGCGAAGTCGTGGCTCGCAAGGACGCGATGGTGAAGCAGTGGCGTGACGGGCAGCAGGGGCACGTCGACCGGCGCGACACGCTGGACCTGTACCGAGGTCACGGCCGCTTCACCGGGCCGCACGAGGTCGAGGTAAACGGCGAGGCGCTGAGCAGCGAACGCATCTTCATCAATACGGGCACCCGGCCACGCATCCTCGACATCCCTGGCCTCGATGAGGTTGAGGTGCTAACGAACCGAAACATCATGGACCTGACCGAGGTACCGGACCACCTCATCGTGCTGGGTGGCAACTACCTTGGCTTGGAGTTCGGGCAGATGTTCACCCGCTTCGGCAGCAAGGTCACGGTGGTCGAGATCAACGACCAGATCACGCCGCGCGAGGATGAGGACGTTGCGAAGACGCTGCAGGAGGCGTTGGAGGACGAGGGCATGAGTTTCCATCTCGGCGCCTCGGCATCGAAAGTGGCCAAGACCGCCGACGGCATCGAGGTAACGATAGAGGCGAAAGGCGGCGGCGCGGCGACGCTGCTGAAGGGGACGCACCTGCTGATGTCGATCGGCCAGGTGCCGAACTCGGACGAGCTGGGGCTCGACGCTGCAGGCATCGAGACGGACCGCGGCTGGATCAAAACGAACGGAAGGCTGGAGACTAACGTGCCGGGCGTGTGGGCCATGGGCGACGTCAAGGGCGGCCCTGCCTTCACGCACATCTCTTACGACGACCACCTCGTGATTTACGACAACCTGATTGGGGCCAAGGACCGGACGATCGACGGCCGGATCCTGCCGTATGCGCTGTACACGGATCCGGAGCTGGGACGTGTCGGGATGTCAGAGAAGGAGGCACGGGAGGCAGGCTACAAGCTGAAGGTCGGCTCGATACCGATGGGGTGGGTGGCGCGCGCCATCGAGCGGTCGGAGACAAAGGGGATGATGAAGGTCGTCATCAATGCGGCGGACGACCGCATCCTGGGCGCGTCGATGCTTGGCGCAGAGGGCGGCGAGCTGATTCAGACGATCATGACCTTGATGCTGGCGGACCAACCGTGGACCCTGTTCGAGAAGCGCATGTTTATTCACCCGACGCTGACCGAGGGCTTCTTCACGCTGATGGACAACGTCAAGGCGGTCTAGGCGCCGGCAGTCACCGTCACCTTGATCGGGTGCTGCGCCTTGTCGTTAGCGACCGCGAAGGCGTCTTCGACTCGGCTTAGCGGGAACTGGTGCGTCTGCAAGGCGCGGATCGTGTCGCGATGGCGCGGCAGGATCTGGGTTGCGGCGGCGAACTCGGGTCCGTGAAGGCTCTGGCCGTAGATCTTTGAGCCGGTCATCGTCAGCTCTTTGAAGATGAACAGATTCGCGTCGATCGTTGAAGGCTTCGAGAAGAGGCCCTGAACGACGATCTTGCCGCCGGTGCGCGCCGCAGCCATCGCCATCTCGATTGTAGAGGCGGTACCGCCGACGGACTCGATGACGACATCCGGTTCGTATTCGCGAGCGAAGGCGCCGATGTCGCCCTCGGCGACGGGCTCGATGCCGATCTGGCGCGCCGCTTGCGTCTGGTGCTCGTAGCGCGTGGTGATCGCGACGCGGCCGGCGAAGTCACGGGCGAGGGCGCCGCAGATCAGGCCCAGCGTACCGCCGCCGATGACCAGGACGCGTGTATCCAGCTTGAGCTGGGCGAGGTGAATCGTGCGGGCGCAGACGGCGAACGGCTCGTTGAGAGACGCCTCGACCGGAGTGAGTGACGCGTCCTGCGCATGGACGTTGCGAGCCGGCACGTCGACGAACTCGGCGAGGGCTCCGGTGACGTGGACGCCGATGATGGCGCCGCTGCGGCAGCTGTTCGACATGCCGCGCAGGCAGTAGTCGCAGCGCCCGCAGGCAAGCCAGGGGTCGACGCCGTAGAGGGCGTCGGGGAGGTCCGTGGCGTTACCGGCGTCGGCGATGGTGCCGACGAACTCGTGCCCCGGCGGGACCTCGCGGCCGAGCGTGGAGCCGGTGTCGCGGTAGCGGTGGAGGTCGGAGCCGCAGATGCCGCAGGCCGCGACCTTCATGCGCACGAAGCCCGGCTCCAGCGGCCCCGGCTCAACCTCGCGCAGGCCGATTCCGGTGTCGGTCCAGATGCTCTGCAGCATGGCAGGCCCCCTCATTTCGAAGCGATTCGTTTCGGCCGGAATCTAACAGGGCGGCGCGACTCAGTCCACCGCGAAGAGTCAGGCCTGGCGCGCGTACTTCTCGCCCAGCTCCTCTTCCCAGCGCAGGTAGTTGAGCATCTCGGCGTAGGAGCGGCGTACGGGCAGCACGTCGTTTGGCGGGTCGGTGACGCCTGTCAGGCCGGTCTCAACAGGCAAGCCGAGTTGTGCCCACGCATCGAGTCCGCCGGCGAGGGCCACCACGTTCTCGTAGCCGAGGTCGCGCATCGTGGCGGCGGCGAGCGTGGCGTTTGCGCCGTCGGCGCAGGTGAGCGCAACGGGCGTGGCAAGAGATGGGACGTAGTCCGAGATGCGGGGCTCGAGCCAGCTGCGCAACAGCCAGCGCGAGCCGGGAATGTGGGCGCGGCTGTACTCATCGCTGGTCCCTACGTGGAGGACGGTGAGTCCGTCCCGGGCAATGCCGGCGCTGAGACGCGCAGGGGTCAGATGCCCCACCCGCTGGCGCGCCGCCAGTAGACCGAAAGGTGTCTCGTCCTGAGTACCGTCCGCGAGCTCGCCGCCCGAGGCCTGCCATGCCGCGGTGCCTCCGTCGAGAACGTAGACGTCGGGGAATGCCATCTGGCGGAACCACGCGGCCGTCATGGCGGCGCGCACGACGCCGTCGCAGGCGAAGAGCAGCGTGCCGCCGCGCACGGCGACGTAGTTGTCGGTGGCCTGGACGGCCTGGCCGCCGGGAACCCATGAGAAGCTGGGAATGTGGCCCTCCGCGTACTCCTCACGGCTGCGAACGTCGAAGGCGTAGACGTTCTGCTTCTCAGCGGAAGCGAGGAGCTCGCGCGCTGCCGCGGCGTCGATGAAGTGCACGTCCTCGGCCTCAGCAACCTTGCGGGCGGCGGCTTCGGCGCGCCGGCTGCCCTCCGGTGACGGCCGAGGCAGCTCGAGGCGGTCGGAGCCGTGCTCGAGCTCGAGGCCGGCGAGTTGCCAGCCCATGGTGCCGTTCTTGAGGGCGTAGACGTTGGGCACCCCGAGGCGCTTCAGCGTGCCGGCGCCGATGATGCTGCGCGTGCGGCCGGCGCAGTGCACCACGACGGGCGTCTGGGGGTCCTGCGCAAGGTCCCATATGCGCAGGCCGAGCTCCGCGCCGGGCATGGAGCGGCTGCCGGGGATGCACATGCGATGGTGCTCTTCCGGCGTGCGTGAGTCCAGAAGGATGGGTTTCTTGCCTTCCGCGAACCAGGACGCGAGATCGTCCGGCTCCAGCTCCGGGACCTCCTGCTGCAGCAGGACCTTCTCGCCGAAATCCTTGCTCGGTACATTGAGGCCCCACTCCGTGTTGTGGCCTTCCGTGACCCAGCGGTTGAGGCCACCGGCCAGGAACGAAACGTTGGTGTAGCCCATCGACTCGAGGGTGGCGGCGGCGAGCGTGGCGCGGACGCCGTCGTCGTCACAGACGATAACGCGGGCGCCGCGCCAGGGGACGAGACCGGCCAGACGAAACTCGATCTGGCGCCGCGGCAACGAGCAGGAGCCGGCGATGTGCGCCAGGTTGTACTCGGCGATTTCGCGCACGTCGAGCAGGGCGATACCGTCGCCGTGGCTATCGAGCATCGCGCTCAGGTCTGCAACGCTGATCTGGCCGGTCATGGAGCCTCCGTGAGCAGGACGACATCGTACCGCTGGACGGCGAGGGGCGTGATGGCGAGGCCGTCCACGTCGCTCATCTCGGCGCTGAGCACCTTGGGGTCGAGCCGTGCGGCATCGGTGACGACGTGAAGGCCGGTGTAGTGCGATGGCGATTCGAGGTCCTGGAGCAGACGGCTGCCGAAGACGTCCTCGATCGCGTGGTAGGCGGCGTTCCAGCGTGCGGCGAAGTGCGCGGCTTCGGCCGCGTCTGCTTGCCAGTCAGCCATTGCGGCGGCTGCCGCGGGTGTCATGGCGCCGCGGGCTGTGGTGACATCGTAGCCGTGCATCGCCGCCGGAGCGTCGTTGGCCTCACGCCAGGCCTGCTCGTGCTCCGGGGTGAGCCACATCGAGACCGATGCGAACTCGGAAGCGTTGTCCATGGAGCGCAGCAGCATCGACCAGCGGAAGCCGTCAGCTTCGCGGCGGGAGGCGTGGGCCGCCTCGACCTTCGCGACGAGGTCGCTTTCAGTGTCACCTTGCAGACTGATGATGGAGCGCGAGATGTACATGAGGTTTCGTTTCTAGGCGACGAGGACGTCGGGCGAGCCGGCGTCGTATTCGAAAATCCAGGCGCCGCCGCGAGAGCTGGTGCTCTTGCCGAGACGCTGCTTGATGGCGATTAATGCGTCGCGCTTGAAGGCGGCCCAGGGCGACACGAGGTGGTTGTCTTCGCCGCGGTCGCGGGCCATGAGCACGACGCGGCTGGCGCGCGGGACGCGGACGCGCTCGTACAGCTTGAGCGCGCTTTCGACATCGTCCGGCATCGAGTCGAGGGCGGTGGCGAGGACGCAGCCGTCTTCCATCGCCTGGCAGGCGCCCTGACCGAGGTAGGGCAGCATCGGGTGAGCGGCGTCGCCGAGGATGGTGGCGCGGCCCCTGGTCCATTGCTGAAGCGGCTCGCGGTCGTAGAGAGCCCACTTGTAGTGGCGCTCGCTGGCGGAGAAGAGACGGGCCAGGGACTCGTGCCAGCCGGCGTAGTTCTCGATGACTTCGGAGCGGTCGCATTCGCGGATCCAGGACTCCTCGGTCCACGTCTCGTTGTCGTAATGGGCGACGACGTTGACGAGCTCGCCGCGGCGCACCGGGTAGACGACGACGGCGCCGTGGGGTCCGAGCCACGTCGTGCCGTCCATCGTCGGCAGGCCGCCGGGGATGGCGTCGACGGGGACGAGGCAGCGCCAGCAGATCTTGCCGGTGAATCGCGGCGCGTCCGGGCCGAAGAGGCTGGCGCGCACGCCGGAGTGGATGCCGTCGGCGCCGACGACGATGTCGGACTCGACATCCTTGCCGTCGTTGAAATGCGCGACGGCACCGCCGTCCACGTTCTCGACGCCGGTGCAGCGCGCACCGAGGTGAATGATCTCGGGTGGCAGCGCGGCGCCGAGCACGTCGAGCAGGTCGGCGCGATGCACCGTGCAGCCGCGGGCGCCGTAGCGCTCAGCGGTGCCCTGGGTCGGTGTTTTCGAGATGATGCGGCCGTTGCGCCAGTTCTTGAGGTACTGGTACTCGGATTGCCAGGCGACGGAGCGCACGCCGTCTTCGAGATCGAGTGAACGCAGCGCCTTCATCGCATTGGGGCTGAGCGAGACGCCGGCGCCGATCTCCTTGAGCTCCGGCGCGGCCTCGTGGACGGAGACCTCGAAGCCGCGATGAAGCAGGGCCTGCGCCGCCGTCAGCCCACCAATGCCGCCGCCGATTACCGCGATGCGTGGTTTTCTCGTCATGACCTGCCCCCGCTAGTCGCCGCATTATAGGCTTGAAGATTGAATCCCGGGGGTGCCCCGGACCCCACTCATGGGGCGCCGGTGACGTTTTGCCCGACGGACGTTCCCGGGTTGACAGAGCGACGCTGCGTTGACAGTGATTCGCCAGAGGATTAGCTTCGGCTCCCCGGCTGATAGTTGCGAGGAGCGACGCGATGCAGCGTAGCGAGAACAGGATCCTCACGAGCCACGCCGGCAGCCTGCCGCGTCCAGACGCATTGATCGAGATGAACCAGGCGCGCCTTGATGGTAGGGCGGTTGACGACGCGGCGTTCTCGAAGACGCTGACGGACTCCGTGGCGTCGGTGGTTCGAGAGGAGGTCGACGCAGGCGTCGATGTGGTCAATGACGGGGAGTACGGCAAGGCGTCGCGGGGCACGATCGACTACGGGCCGTGGATGAGCTACGCGTACGAGCGGATCACGGGTTGGGAGCTGGACCAGCCGTCGAGCGGCGGCGTGATGGCGGCGAGGCGCGATCGCCAGCTGTTCCCCGGCGCTTACTCCGAGATCACATCCGGTGCGACCC
>Ga0214471_10003666_pt1 | contig 11883 bp, 11 predicted proteins | sample RVTome_5_FD_207665 | JGI IMG/M metagenome (GOLD analysis project Ga0214471, IMG submission 207665) | Soil microbial communities from uranium-contaminated site in the Upper Colorado River Basin, Wyoming, United States - RVT142D155 | ecosystem: Environmental > Terrestrial > Soil > Contaminated >... | reverse complement strand
TCGGGATGCGGCTCCGCGCGCGGTCGCCCGGTTCGGGCATCGGGTCGTGGCCATGGACGACGCCCTGGTCGCCGCGACACTCGACGCAGGAGGGAGCGCCTACTACGAGGGACCGCTGCCCAGCGCATTCTACGACCATTTTTCCGGTCGTTCTGCCAGGGGACGTGGATGGCGGACGGGTGGTGAAAGGGGTTGCGCTTTCGCCATCTCGCGGATGCCGGCTCGCCCGTGGATCTGGCGACACGCTACGAGCGGGAAGGCGCAGACGAAGTCGTCGTCCTCGATGTCTCGGCCAGCGCAGAGGGCCGGAACCTCGTCCTCAACGCGGTTCGCGCGACGGCCTCGGCGCTCTTCGTCCCACTCACGGTCGGGGGCGGGATTCGATCCGTTCCCGACATCGAGCGCGCCTTGTGTTCCGGAGCGGACAAGGTGGCGCTGAATACCGCCGGCGTCGAGCGGCCGAACCTGCTCACCGAGGCCGCCCGGCGATACGGTACGCAATGCGTCGTCGCGAGCATCGATGCGGCTCAGGACGGCAATTCGTGGCGTGTGTTCGTTCGCGGGGGACGGGAATCCGCAACCCGGGATGCCGTTCAGTGGGCCCGCGAGTGCGCCGATCGGGGCGCCGGTGAGATCCCGCTCACCAGCATCGATCGCGACGGAACGCGATCCGGCTATGACCTCGAGCTCACGTCAACAGTCGCGGAGGCCGTGTCCGTACCCGTCATCGCGTCCGGCGGGGCCGGCACCGCCGACCATGTCCTTGAGGCGTTCACCCGCGGGGACGCCGATGCGGCGCTGGTGGCGGGAATCCTGCATGACTCGATCACCTCGGCGCGCGCGCTGAAAGAACGCCTGGCAGCCCACGGAGTGTCAGTCCGCCTCGTCGCATGACCAACAGGCTGCTGCTCGACGCCGTCCGCGACGTTGCCCGTCTCATGGGAGAGCGCGCGCTCCGCTATTTCCGGTCCGGCGTCACGGTCGAGACCAAGGCCGATGGCTCCGAGGTGACCGCCGCTGACCGCGAAACCGAACGACTGGGGCGCGAGTGGATCGAGCGGCGATTTCCAGGCGAGTCCATCCTCGGCGAGGAATACGGGTCGTATCCCGGCTCCGCTGAGCGCCGCTGGCTCATCGATCCAATCGATGGGACGCGGAGCTTCGTGCGCGGCGTGCCCCTGTGGGGATCCATGGTCGCCGTCGAGCAGGACAACACGGTTCTGGCAGGCGCCATCTGCTGTCCGGCCACTGGTGACCTCGTCGCCGCCGCCGCGGGTGAGGGATGCTGGCACAACGACACGCGCGCGCAGGTGTCGAAGGTCTCCGACCTGATGGACGCGGTCATTCTGGCAACGGACGCTCGCTTCCCGGCCAACCCGGAGCGAGTCTCTCGCTGGACCGCGCTCGTGTCCGAGGTCGCGACCGCCCGCACGTGGGGTGACTGCTACGGCTACGTGCTGGTGGCCACCGGGCGCGCGGAACTGATGGTTGACGACCGGCTCAGTCCCTGGGACGTCACGCCCCTGGTGCCGATCATCACCGAGGCCGGCGGCGTGTTCACCGACTGGCGCGGTCGCCGCGAGCCCGGACCTGACGGCGTGGCAACAAACGCTTCACTCGCTCGCGTTCTTCGGGACCGACTTGGCGTTCCATTGGTGAGCCGCGGTGGATTGCCATGACGCAAACCGATCTGCGCGCCAATGACGCTGGACTTCCACAAAGGAGGTTGGATTCATCACAGTGGTTACGCAGGATGCCCTGACTGGCGCGGTCCTCATGACCGCGCGCGCCGACCGGGAGGTCGTGACGCGCCGCGTGGAGTCTGGTGAGATGCACAGGCGGCGGACCTGCTGTATCACGTCATGGTCGCGTTGCGCGGCGTGGGAGCCGGTCTTGACGACCTCGCAACGGAACTGGCCGCGCGCCGACGCTGCCCCCTGCGTCAGTACCGCTCCATGGTCTTGATCGGGGCCTTGCTGGCATCGCCGATGTACACGAAGCGCACGTCGCGCATGTACCGCCTGGCCGCGCGCCTGATGTCCTCCGGAGTGATGGCCCGCAATTCGTCGACGAAACGGTCGGCTCGGCGATAGTCCCCATAATACAGCTCGGCCCGGGCGAGGAAGTCCGCCTGCTGCACGCTGGACTCGTTGTCGAGGAAGTACTGGGTGATGAACTGCAGGATGAGCCGATCCAGTCCGTCCGGATTGATCGAACCGTTCTGAAGGTCGAGCAGCTGTCGCCGCATCAGCTCCATGGTGACCTCCGGGGAAACGGTGGTCACGTAGAGTCCGCCGGACGACACCGCCCGTTCGACGAACGGTGCCTCGACCGCATACGTCAGATTGCGCCGCGAGCGGATTTCCGTGAAGAGCTGGCCGGAAAGTATCGCTGCGGCAATCCGCAGCGCGTGATAGTCCGGCGAGTCGGCTCTTGGCCCGGCGTACTGGCCCAGGATGTAGTTCGTGGGAAGTGGTCGGTCTATCGTCAGCGCGGCCGACGGCCGTCGCGGCAGTGTGTCGGGGAGCGACCAGGCGTAGGTGCCGGCCGGCAACTTCCCGATCGAAGCCCGAACGAGTCGCTCCACCTGGGTGCGGGCGACGTTCCCGACCACAACCAGGAGCATGCGGGACTTCACCGTGTGCTCGCGGTGGTACCGTTGCAGTTCCCCAACCGTGATTCGTCCCAGTGAGCCCTCCGTACCGGACGGCGCGACGGCGTAGGGATGTCCGCTGAACGCGAACGAGTCGGCGACGAATTCGGCCAGGGCATCCGGCACGTCCCGGCGTTGCCTCACCGCGGCGAGCAGCCTGCGCCGCACCAGATCAACTTCGGCGGAATCCAGCAGCGGCTCCATGACCCGACTGGCCAGCACGCGCCAGGTGGAATCGAAGGTCTGGCGCGTCGCCTCCGCGCGCATGCTGGTCCAGTCCCGCGTCACTTGCGTGTGGATGCTGGTGCCGAGCCGCGCCATCTGGTTGCGCAGCTGGTCACGGGAATACGATCCGGTGCCGCGCTCGCTGGCGTCCATCAGCAGTAGTTCAACGCCGGCGTTCTCCGCGGTCAGCTGGCGCACGCCGCCCAACAGGTAGAGGTTGGCCACCACGATATCGCTGCTGGCCGCGAAGCGGTGGAGGATTTTCACTCCGTCCACCGTATAGACGATCGTCCCGGTGTCACCCGACACGGCCGCCGCGCTCGTGCGCCGTGCAGCCTGCGCGGGCATCACGCCGGGAAGGCCAGCCACGAGCACCGCGAGTATCAGGCCCGTCCGGAATCCTGTTCCCGTGTTCATGGAATGATCCTCGGCAGCACGTCGGCGTCTGTGATACCGAAGCGCGATCGCACTTCGGGGGGCAGCAGGATGCCGACAACCATCGGCTTCCCGACGATGTACTTGCGGGCATACCCGCGGACATCATCGAGCGTCTGTGCCGCCATGCTGTCCACATATCCCATGTAGTATTCCAGTCCCGACACACTCCACCAGAACCCGATCGTCTGCGCGTGGTCCGACGCGCGGTCGAAACCGTACGCTGTGGTGACCGCCCGCCTGGCCTTTGTCGCCGCGAGTTCATCCGACGTGATGTAGTCGGGATCCGCCAGGTGCTGAATCTCCTTCTGCAGCGTCCCCATCGCGTCCTTCAGGCGTTCCGGGCTGGTCTGTCCCGAAACGGTAATCGGTCCGATGTTGTTCAAGGTGTAGTAGTGCACACTGAGCCCCTCGAAGAGCCCGGAATCGACAAGGCGTCGCTGCAGCCGGGAACCCGGCTGGTTGAGGGTCTCGGAAAACACGTCGGCCGCATACGTGGCTGCGGCGTCCTTCCGGACGCTGGGCCCCTGCCATTGCACCAGAACCGTCACCGCCCCGACCGGCTGTTCCACAAACACGACCGAGTGCCCTTCGAGGGGTGGAATGGGCGGGATCGGATCGGCGACGAAGGGGTCTGCACCACGCTGCCAGTCCCCCAGTAACGCCTGCGCCAGCGCGAAGACCGTGTCCGGATTGACATCGCCGGTCACGACGAGCGCCGTATTGTTGGGCACGTAGTAGCGGCGCTGGATCTCGAACAACTGGGCCGGCGTGACCTGCTGCAGGACCTCACGGGTTCCAATGGTGTTCTTCCGGCTCCACTGCCCGGGATACAATCGCTTGTCGATTGCCCGCTGCAATGCGAAGAACGGGTTCGACTCGTTCCGGTCGTACTCGCCAAGCACCACTTCGCGCTCCCGATCCAGCTCCGACCCCAGGAACTTGGGACCACGCAGCGCCGATACCATCAGGCTCAGGCCACCCGCCAGACTGTCCGATGGGAGCGTCATGTAGTAGTTGACACGCTCCTCCTGAGTCCGGCCATTGAATGACGCACCAAGCTCCGAGGCGCGCCGGATGAACTCGTCCGGCTCGGGTAACTCGTCGTTGGCCTTGAAGATCATATGCTCGTACATGTGCGCCAGGCCCTCGGTGCCCGGTCGCTGGGTGAATGCCCCATTCCGTACGTCGAACTCGATCGTCGCCAGCGGCACGCCATGGCTTTCCGCCACGATCACTTCCAGGCCGTTCGGGAGCACGCGATGATGGATGAACTTCTCGAGTTGCGTGCGCTGAGCGGCCAGAACGCCTGGCAGCAGCAGGAACAGCCCCACCGGCACACCGCGCACTGCGCGCGACATGCGGGATCGGGCGGGACGACCGTGGGGCTGGTGGAAGAGACGTATCACGCTGGCGAGTTCCGGGGTCGTTGGGTTTCTTTGTGCGCCGATGCCTGAAGTCCGCGAATCCTTGCGTACGTTCATCGCGGCGGCGGCGTTGCGGCTCGACGTCGCACGCCTCCGGCGGGATATCCCGCTGGCTCCGTACACCACCTTTCGCATCGGCGGTCCCGCCGACGTGCTGTACGATGCCACCTCGGCAGACGATCTCGCAAACGCGATCAACCTGTCCCGCGAGGTCGGAGTCCCGCATTTCGTGCTTGGCCTTGGGGCCAACATACTCGTCGGCGACCGGGGCGTCCGCGGCGTCGTCATCCGCAACCTGGCTCGGACTTTTCGGTTCGAGGAAGCCCGGCTCCGGGCGGAGTCGGGCGCGGTGATGCAGGACCTCATCCTGGCTGCCGTGCGAAGAGGGCTCTCCGGACTGGAGCACTACATCGGCATTCCGAGCACGGTCGGCGGGGCGGTCTGGCAGAACCTGCATTTTCTCGCGCCCGCGCCGGAGCGGGAACGCACGATGTTCATCGCCGAGGTGGTGGAATCGTGTGAGCTCCTGGCCGAGGACGGCACCCGACGGCTGGTGGACAGCCAGGCGATGGCGTTCGGCTACGACACCAGCATACTGCACCAGGGCCGTGACACGGCACTCGCGGTCAAGTTCCTGCTCGCCCCCGGGTCGCAGGATCGTATGCAGCGAATCCTGCAGGAGAACCTCGCCTGGCGCGGCGGGCGACATCCGTGGCTCGAGATCCACCCCAGCGTCGGCTCGATCTTCAAGAAGATCGAAGGCGTGGGCGCGGGACGTCTCGTGGATGAGTGCGGGCTCAAGGGTCATCGCATCGGCGATGCCCAGGTCTCCTATCTCCACGCGAACATCATCGTGAACCTGGGATCCGCCACGGCCTCCGACGTGCGCCGGCTGATTTCGCACGTCCAGGAAGCGGTGCGGGTGAAGTTGGGGCATCAACTGGACCCCGAAATCGGATTCGTCGGTGAATTCTGAGCACTACGGGCGGGACCCGCTGGCGGGCGTGTCATCCCCTCAGTCGCAGTGATCCCACCCGCGGCCGCTTCGCCGACAGGTACTCCGAGGTCGTCGCGGACCGCGTGGCTCGTGGCCGGGCCGGCGTGTTACGGGCTTCTGGTCCTGGTGGCTCCCGCGAGCCTGGCCCTCGAAGCGCGTCAGGTCCTCGGCCTGAGCGGGTGGATGGCCATCTGGTGGGTCACCGAACCCGTGCCCCTCGCCGCAACGTCGCTCCTGCCGGCCGGCCTGCTCCCCGCACTCGGCGTCGTCACCGCGCGGGACGCGGTCGCGCCCTACGCCAACGAGCTGGTCTTCCTCTTCCTCGGTGGCTTCATGCTCGCGGCGGCACTCGAACGGTGGAACGCGCACGCCCGGATTGCGTTTTCCCTGATCGCCGCCATCGGGGTGACCAGCCGCCGAATCATCCTTGGCGTGATGGTGGCGACGGCCTTCATATCAATGTGGATCTCGAACACGGCCACGGCGGCCATGATGTATCCCATCGTGCTCGCCATTGGAGCGCTGTTCGGTACCGATGGTGAGGCGAAGCGGACGCGCACCGCTCTCATGCTCGGCATGGCCTACGCGGCGTCGATCGGCGGCATGGGGACCCTTCTAGGCACGCCGCCGAACCTCATCCTGGCGGGATCAGCGAGGGAACTGATCGGCCGCGACGTTTCCTTCGTGTCCTTCATGGCGGTCGGAGTGCCGCTCACGGTGATGCTCATCCCGATCTGCTGGGCGCTCCTGGTGTTCGTCCTCTATCCATCGCGCGCATCGCTCGGGACCAACGCCAGCCAGGTGCTGCTGGAACGCCGTCGCGCGCTGGGGCCGCTGGTGGGTGGTGAAGCGCGCACCCTCGCCGTCTTCGCCCTGACTGCGCTCGCCTGGCTGTTCCGCGAGCGGAAGGACATCGGCGGCGTCGTGGTGCCGGGTCTGGTGGACATTGCCCCACGCCTCACCGACGCCGCGGTTGCTGTTCTCGGCGCCACACTCCTCTTCATCCTCAGTGTCCGGACGGCCGATGGCACCCGACGGCCACTGCTCACGTGGGATGAGGCGCGCACCATTCCGTGGGACGTGCTGTTGTTGTTTGGCGGCGGCCTTTCACTCGCCGCGGCCATGGAATCCACCGGACTGGCCGCCTGGCTGGGCGGCCAGATGACGGCATTCGGCCAGTTCCCTCCCCTGTTGATCTACCTGGGACTGGCGATGCTCGTGCTCCTGCTCAGCGAGCTGGCCTCGAACACTGCCGTTTCCTCCATGACGATGCCGATCGTCGTCACGTTGGCGGGTGCGATCGGGCAGCCGCCGCTGCTGTTGATGTTGATCGCCGCGCTGGCGGCGTCCACGGGCTTCGCGTTGCCAATCGCGACGCCGCCCAATACGATCGTCTTCGGTTCCGGTCAGGTCTCCGTGAGGGAAATGGTGCGGGCCGGTGTGTTGCTCGACCTGATTGCGGTCGTTCTGGTTGTCCTCGTGGTGAGTCTGCTCTACCCGATTGTCTTCGGGTGACCGGGCGCGGCATCCGCCGCGACGTTTTGTCGTGGTGCGCCGGCGTCAGGAGGATCCACGTCCCCGCTGGTGTCGGTCGGCAACCAGCGAGGCGACGACGCTGACAACCAGGATTCCAATCACCAGTCCCAGGACATACAGGTTCACCCGCGGTCCCAGATACTCCTTGAGCAGGTCCGCCGTCAGCATCTTCAAGCCGATCAGGCCGAGAATGGTGGACAGCGCCGGCTTGAGGTAACGGAACTTCTCGATTGCCCCGGCGAGCGCGAAGTACAGGGACCGCAGACCCAGAATGGCGAACACGTTGCTGGTGAAGACCAGGAAGGGATCGGCGGTGATGGCAAACGCGGCCGGGATGGAATCCAGAGCGAAGATCACGTCCATTGCCTCGATCAGGACCAGTGCCACCGCGAGCGGCGTCAGCATGCGCCGCCCGTCGAGTCGCACCGTGAGGTGATGGCCGCTGATCGTGCCCGAGATCGGGAACACCCGCCGGATCTGCCTGACGATGAACACCTCTTCTGCCTCGAGGGCCGCCTCATCCTTCGTCACGGCCATGCGCACCGCCGTGTAGATCAGGAAGAGGCCGAAGAGGTAGAGCACCCAGTGGTACCGTGCGACCAGCGCAGATCCGACGGCAATCATCGCGCCGCGCATGAGCAGCGCGCCCAGGATTCCCCAGAACAGTACGCGGTGCTGGTACTGCGCCGGAATGCGCAGGTGGGCGAAGATCATGGCCATCACGAACACGTTATCTGCGCTCAACGACAATTCGATGAGGTAGCAGGTCACGAACTTCAGCGCGGCCAGCCGGCCGTCGTTGATGGCACCGTCCATCCGGTCCGGCTGGGTCCCCAGCGTCATCCACTGGTGGTCGTACGCCACCCAGGCGATCCCGGTGAAGGCCATGGCCAGCACGACGAGGATCGATGTGAATACCAGGGCCTCGCGAATCGACACCACGTGGGCCCTGCGATTCAAGACCCCCAGATCGATCGCCAGCATGGTGAGCACGAAGAGGACAAAGCCCCCCCAGGCCCAGAACGTGTGTGTGATGGTTGGTCCCTCGCTCAGCGCGAGCGCGGCTCGATCGCCACGCGCTGGACTGAATCGCGACGTGTCATTGCTGGAGCCATATTTGCCAGGCCGACTCGTCCAGGCCGACCGTGACCCGTTGACCGAACCGCACCAGGGGCTGACGAATCATCGCCGGCTCCTCGGTCAGGCGCGTCAGCCACCAGTCGTCGGAATGCATCGACTGGCGCAGGCCAAGATCGAGAAAGCGTCGTGATTCGCGGTCAACCAGCGACTGAATGCCGAAACGATCGGCAAAGCGGCGCAGCTCGCCGGGCGCCGGCGCTCGCTGCTGAAAGTCGACGAAGTGTGTGGGGATCCGCCGTTCCGAGAAGAACCGGAGGGCCTTGCGCGTATCGGCGTGCCTCCGCGTCCCGAAGATCTGCACCTGACGACTGCTCGCCGTTGCGCCTGCCACAGGGGAACGCCTCGTGCTGTTGGTGGATCGCCTGAGGGGTTTCCGGGAGCGCCACGCCGCTCCCGACCGACGTACTCCGCGGTAATGTAGCAGCGTGGCGAAACGATTCCGCCCCGCCTGGTGGTTGCCCGGGCCCCACACCATGACCATGTGGGGCAAGTTCTGCCGCACGCGCGCGCGGCTCACCGTCCAGACGGAGCGGTGGGAAACGCCGGACGGCGACGACCTCACGATGGTCAGGACGGAAGGAGACGACGCTTCACCAATCGTTCTCCTGTTGCACGGCCTGGAGGGATCCATCCGCTCGCACTACGTAGGCGCCATCCTGGCCGAATCGGTGCGGAGGGGTTGGACCGGAATACTCTTGCACTTCCGGACGTGCGATGGGCGGCTGAACCGGGCCCGCCGCACGTATCACTCGGGTGAAACGTCCGACCTGGACTTCGTCGTCCACCGACTGCTGGCTGCTTACCCCGCGCGTCCGATCGGGCTGGCCGGGATCTCCCTTGGGGCGAACGTGATGCTGAAGTGGCTCGGAGAGCACCCTGAGCGGGTTGACCCACGGATCGCGGCGGCTGTGGCGGTCTCGACGCCGTTTGACCTGACCCGTTCAAGCGAACGCATCAACTCCGGATTCTCGCGGCTCTATCAGTGGAACTTCGTAAGAAAGCTGCGGCGAAAGGCGCTGGCCAAGCTGCGGGATTATCCCGACATCGCCGCTGCCGACCCGATCGCGGCGGCCACCACCATCCGGCAGTTCGATGACCGCTTCACCGCCCCGCTTCACGGCTTCCGGGACGCGGCGGACTACTACGAGCGAAGCAGCTCACTCCGACTTCTCCATCGGATCAGGACGCGTACGCTGCTACTGAGCGCACGGGATGATCCGTTTCATCCCGCCGAGGTCCTCGATGAGGTGATGACGATCGCGGCAATGAATCCGTGTCTCGAGCTCGAATTCCATGAGCGCGGCGGACACGTCGGTTTCGTTGAGGGCCCGCCGTGGCGTCCTCGGTACTATCTCGAGTGGAGGGTCCTCGACTTCCTGTCCCGCGCGCTCCAGAGCCCGACCGCCTGACGGAACCGGCCGAGGCCGTTCGGGGCAGGGGCGAGTCTTGCTGTCAACGCCGCCGGTCGCGACGTTGGATCGATCAGCGGTGAGTCATCCCGGGGTCGGTGGCCGGGTCAGCTTACCGCGAACGTGACGTCGACGAGGCGGCCTGTGTCCGACGCAACGCTGTTCATCCTGGTCTTCAGTGGACTGGTGGTCCTGCGGGTGGTGCTCGCAACGGTCTTTTTTGCACTCATTCTGCCGCGCGGCGACCGCTGCCCGAACTGCGACGGGACGACCCTGCGCCTGGGGTCGTTTATCTTCGACCGATGCCTCCCGTGGTTCCGTCGCAGCTGGTGCCTGACCTGCGGCTGGCGAGGCGTCCTGCGCCGTGGCGCGCCCAGTGAGCAGCCAGCACCGCTGGAGGCAACTGCTCGGCGTTAGGCACCACTGGGAGTGCGTCCCCCATCCGTCGCGATCAGGGAGAGCCAGTCCGGCCAGTTGCCGCTCACCTCGAAAAAATCGTCGAAGTAGACCAGGCCTGCTTCCTCGAGGGCCGCGATGAGGTCGGGCACGGCAGCGCCTTCCAGAATCGGACCGACGACTACCAGACCCCCGTCGACGCGGAATTCGTCGTCGGTGAGCCTCAGACGGGCGTCCAGGCCGGCGCGGACGATGCCTGCCGCTTCGTAGGCGGCGCGCCGGATGATCAGCGTCGAATGGTCGTGCGGGAGACGTGTCGGCATCGGGTGTATTCCGCGGGAGATGTGCAATGTGATCGGCCCCGGTCACCTGCACGAGCCTCCCGGCGCGACTACTTTACAGCGCCATGTCGCTGACCAACGCACTGCGCGACCTCGAAGAACACTTCGACGTGATCGTCATCGGCGCCGGCCACGCCGGCACCGAGGCAGCCGTCGCAGCTTCTCGCGCGGGTTGCCGCGTCGGCCTCGTGACGAGTGCCCTCGAGACCATCGGTCAGATGTCCTGCAACCCGGCCATCGGCGGCGTGGCGAAAGGTACGGTCGTCCGCGAGGTGGACGCGCTCGGAGGGATCATGGGGCGAGCAACCGACCTGGCCATGATCCAGTTCCGCATGCTGAATCGGGGCAAGGGCGCAGCGGTATGGGCTCCACGCGCGCAATGCGACCGTGGCCTCTACCGGAGAGCCGTCCGATCGCTACTGGAAAAGCACCGATCCCTGCGAACCATTCAGGGAACCGTCGCAAGCCTCCTGTTCGATGGCGATCGCCGCGTCGCCGGTATCGAGACTGTGGAGGGCCGCAGACTTGGTGCGCGGACCATCGTCCTGACCGCCGGGACATTCCTTCGCGGCCGGATGCACATCGGCACAGGAACGCGTATCGCGGGTGGCCGCGCGGGCGAAGCCGCTACTACAGACCTCGCCCGCCAACTGGACGAAGCGGGCCTCGAGATCGCCCGATTCAAGACAGGAACGCCCCCCCGGATCGACGGCCGGTCGGTGGACTACTCCGGGCTGCAGCGACAGGACAGCGAAGTCGACGACTTCAACTACTCATGGTCGCACTTCTGGCCGTCGCAGCGCGCGGAGGCCAACGGCACGCGACACCCCGGACAGTTGCCCTGCTGGATCACGTTCCTCGAGAACCGCGGCAAGGCGATCATCGCTGAGCACATCGCCGAGTCGGCCATGTACGGCGGCGCGATCAGCGCGCGCGGGCCGCGCTACTGTCCTTCGGTCGAGGACAAGGTCGTTCGATTCCCGGACGCGGAGCGTCACCAGGTGTTCCTCGAGCCTGAGGGTCACGACACCACCGAGCTCTACGTGAACGGGTTGTCCACTTCCCTGCCGGTCGCGGTCCAGCTGGAGATCCTGCGATCGATCCCCGGGCTGGAAAGGGCCGAGATGACCCGCGCGGGATACGCCATCGAGTACGACTACTTCCCGCCCACGCAGCTCACGGCCTCACTGGAGTCGCGTGTCATTCCGGGTCTCTTCTTCGCGGGCCAGGTGAATGGCACCACCGGCTACGAGGAAGCAGCGGGCCAGGGACTGATGGCTGGACTCAATGCGGCGCTGGCGGCGCGTTCGAGGGAGCCGGTCCT
>Ga0214471_10003665_pt1 | contig 11884 bp, 9 predicted proteins | sample RVTome_5_FD_207665 | JGI IMG/M metagenome (GOLD analysis project Ga0214471, IMG submission 207665) | Soil microbial communities from uranium-contaminated site in the Upper Colorado River Basin, Wyoming, United States - RVT142D155 | ecosystem: Environmental > Terrestrial > Soil > Contaminated >... | reverse complement strand
GGGGACACCCCCAGACCCCCACTGAAGGGGCGCATGTTTTGCCTTAAGCGCTTCATCGGTCATTTACCCCCAGAGACGCTTCGAAGCGATCGCGGCGCCCTCCGACATGGCGCGGAGCTTGGCCCAGACCACCTCTTCGTGGCCGACGCGGGAGCCGATGCCGCAGTCCGTCCCCGTCTGCACATTTTCCTTGCCGACGAGGTTGGCGTAGTTGACCAGCCGCTCGGCGACGAGCTCAGGGTGCTCCACGAGGTCCGTAGCGTGCGAGAGGACGCCGGGCATCAGCATTCTGCCGTCCGGCAGCCTGACGTCCTCCCAGACGTGATACTCGTGCTCGTGGCGCACGTTCGCGGCTTCGATCGAGTACTGCTGAGCGTTGATCTTGACCATGAGGTCGGCGATGTACTTCAGCTCGATGTCGTTGGTGTGCGGGCGGTGGCCGCTGCCCCAGCAGGTGTGGAAGCGGATCAGGTCCTCGGGCAGTCCTTCGATCGAGTGATTGAGGATGTCGACGCAGAAACCGAGGTACTTGCGGTACTCCTCGACGCTCCAGTCCGGGTAAAACATCCACGACGTACAGAACTCCGGCTCGTCGAGCTGGACGATGAGGCCGGCATCGGTGATTGCCCTGTACTCCTCACGTACCGCCTCGGCGACGGCCGTCATGTACTCCTCTTCCGTCTTGTAGTAGTCGTTGCGGACGCCGGCGCCTATGCTCAGCGGCCCCAGTGCGGCGACGTAACCTTCGACATCCTTACCGGCGATCGCGGCTTTGAGGTTGTCGACGTCCGCTTTGACCGCGGTGTGTCCGGTGTAGGTGATCGGACCGGTACAGGCGCGCTGCTCGCGCAGGTTGGTGTTGCGTACCTCGCCGGGCGTCGCGAAGCCGGGGCGTATCGGGCCGCCGGAGCCGGAGAACCAGAGGCCGGAGGTGAAAAAGCCCGGGAAGTCGCGGCGGTCTCGCTCCGCGGTGCCGGCGCGCTTTGGCGGGCGGTTGGGGTCGACGTCGACCATCGAGTAGCCGTTGATGCGGTCGTGGATGTAGCCGCCGTAGCTGCCAGCCTTGGCGTACTCGCCGTCGTTGACGATGTCGACACCGCATTCGATCTGCTGATCGACGATCCACTTCACGGCGCCGGGGAGCCGTTTTGCGTACTCCGCCGAGTTGGCGCCCTCGCGGTTGAGACCGCCGTCGATCAGCTCGTTGAGGGCGTCAGGCCGGGGCAGGTTACCGGCGTGGGAGACCAGGATGCGATCTGTGCTATGCCTCAACGCATTCTTCCTTTCAATGTCGCGGCCAGTATAAGTGAGAGAAGGACTCTCTTCGGCAGAGAACAAGGCCGAGACCGGAGGAGCACCGGTCTCGGCCTCGCCTGCCACGGGCGGCGGAAGGGAGCCGCCTTCTACACGTCCTTCGTCTTGTCGTACCAGAATCGCGGCCAAGTCTCCGACTGCTCCGTGAAGATGGAGCGTGGCGTGAACGCCCTGTAGTTGGCGAAGTACGGCCAGGCGACGGAGAAACCGCTCGCGATGCCCGGCCAAGGCACGGCGACCATCTGGTCTGCCATCTCGATCTGCAGGTCATTGAGGACGCTGAGCCTTTTCTCGCGGTCCAGCTCAACGCGCTGGGCCTCGACCAACTCTTGCGTCTTCGCGTACCAGGGGAACACCTCCCGGTAGAAGACCTGCGGCGCGGCGCCGACGTTGAAGCGGACGCTGATGTGAGCATCGATGTCGCCGCTGGCGCCGGGGCCGTTGTCCAGGACGATTCCTTCAAACTCGCCACCGCCGTTGAAGTAGTTGGGCAGGTACTCGGTACGTTCCACCTGATTGAGCTGAAGGTCGAACAGCCCGCTGCTGTTCAACATGCCGTGCAGGATCTCCTTCTGGGACGCGTTGCCGAAGGGGCCGATGTATGCGCCCATCTTCAGCGGTGCGGTCACTCCTGCCGCTTCGATCATCTTTCGAGCTTCATCGACGTTGTACTGGAAGTACGTTGCGGCCTCCCCGAGACCGTCGCCCTTCGGGTCGATCCAGTAAGGCGGCTCACCCGCCGCGAAGTGTGTGTGCCAGTTGGAAATCACCGGCAACCCTTCGCTCTCGAACTGCGGGATGTTGTAGGCGGTATCGAGGTAGAGATCGCGGTCGACGACCATCGAGGTGGCTCGCCTCACGCGGACGTCGTGGAACGGCGAGTCGGGCAGCAGACCGAAGTTCATGAACACGGGCCGAGTGTCCGGGAAGGCATCCGCGTACATCGCGAGGCGCGGTTCCTCCTTCTTGACCGCCAGGGTATCCTCGGCAGTCAAACCGGAGAAGGAGGCGCTACCGGGGTCGGCCCAAAGGTTGCCAGCAACCAGCTGCACCCGCCGCTGCGCGTACTCACTGATGATCGTGGCTTTCAGCCCATCGAGGTAGGGTTGGCCCGGCGCCACCGGCCAATCGTCGTTGCGTTCGTAGGTGAAGGCGACGCTAGGCTCCCACTCGACGAGACGCCAGGGGCCGCTGCCGCGCATTTCATTGGCGGCGTCGAAACCACCATCGGCCTCCTTCGGCATGATGTAGAGGTAACGCTGGAAGGCAAAGCGGGCCATCATGTTCGCGATTGGGAACGCGAGCTTGACCTGTACCGTGCCGCTGTCAATCGCCGAAACGGACTCCACGGGCGAGGTCGGCGCGAATTCGTTGTAGAACTCAGACCGCGAGAGGCCGGTCGCGCGGAACTTCTCAGCACTAAAGACGACGTCATCGGCGTCGATGGGCCGGCTGTTGGTTGGCGGCCGCGGGTCGAACTTCATGCCGGAGCGTAGTTTGAAGGTGAAGGTCAGGCCGTCCGGGGTCGACTCCCAGGACTCGGCGCCGTCGGGTTCGACCTCACTCGTGGCGTTCTCCGGGTAGATGCCGGGGGCGTAGCTGACGAGGCGGCTGTAGGTCCATGGCGCGTGCGCTGACCCGGCCGTCACCAGGTAGGGGTCCAGGCTCTGGAGGTCCGCGGTGATGAAAGTCGGCCAGGTACCACCTTGCTTCGCCGCGCTACTCGTGTCTTCAATCGGCGTGATCAGGTCGGACTGAACCTGCGACGACCCGCCGCCGGCGCTTGACGAACCTCCCGAGGTGCTTCCGGATGTGCCGCCGCCATCATCGTCGTCGTCTCCGCCGCAGGCGGCGAGGAGGATAGCAGCCACCGATGTGGCGCCGGTTGCGGCCAGAGCGCGACGTCGAGAGATACGCCTTTCCAGGGTTCTTCGCCAGTAACTCATGTTTGCTCTCCTTGTGCGCTGCGAGTGCTCTTGCCAACGTGCGTTCGGCCTCGGGCGCGGTGCCATGATAGTGCGCCTACCGTGAATTTTGTCAACCCCTGTAGTTTTGTCGGAAGGAGTGTATGATTGGGCATCAATCTGCAATTTAGAGTCTATAATCTGCCTCGATGCCGATATTCCGCATTCATGAGGAATTTATCTCACCTATGTCATGTATGCATAAAATATGAGAAGTTTAGGCGTGGTCACATGATTACGGGGCGTCAGCGACCGACAGAACCGGCCAGATAGGAGGGCTGAGGCTATCGCTGAAAAGCTAGCAGAGACGCTGCAGGAGGCTGAGCAAAAGCTCCTTCTCCTCCTGCGAGAACGTGGCGCAGGAGGCCGTCATGCGCTCGCTCATCACTGGCAGGACCCTGAGAAAGGTCTCTTCTCCCTCGGGCGTGAGCTCGGCGAAGCTGACGCGTCTATCGGACTCGCTGCCGACGCGCCGCACCAGCCCAGTCTTGGCAAGCGCACCGACCAGGTTCGTGGCCATGGTGGGACTGATGCCGGCGGCTTTGCTCAACTTGCTCAGCGCCATTCGCTTCTCCGGCGTGCAGTACAGCGTCCGCATGATCGCCAGACGGCTGCCCGTGATACTCACAGGCAAGTCGAGGGCATCGATGGCGCGCGTGTTGTCGAGGACTTGCCGGTGATTGGCCAGCCACAGCATGAGCTGCACGGCGATCGCCAGCGGGTCGGCCGAGCCCAGCAGCTCCGCGTACTGGCGCACGCCCACCGTAACCCACTCCTGGGGGTCGGCCGAGTTGACCGACACGGGGGCATGCGCGGCGTCCGGCTCGGAGACCTGTCCAGCCATGTGGCTAATAGTTCCACCCTGAGGGTAGGAGCGTCAAACGCGAGGAAGGGAACGGGGGCCAGCAGGATTCGAGGCCAGTCGATTCGAAATCTCGAGCAACGACCATGGGTTAGAAGTAATACACTGCAGGCAACGCAGGAACTAGTGCAGAGGAGGTCAACAATGGCGACCGAAATCGTCAGAGGTAGCAAGGCAGGCGTCACCGTCCGTCAGCCCGATCCGCCCGCGCCGGGAGAGTTGCGCCAGACGCCGCGCGAGATCGAAGGTCCTTACCTGAGGCTGGCGCCGCCCGAGCGATCCAACCTGCTGGAGCCGGGCGACAAGCCGGAGCTGGTGCTGACGGGCCGCGTCACCAACGAGAAGGGCGCACCGATCCCCAACGCCATCGTCTACCTCTGGTCCTCGGATGCGGCGGGCAATTACGACATGGTCGGCTACAAGTACCACGGCTACCAGGTGACCGACGCCGAAGGGCGCTACGAGTTCACCACGATCATCCCCGGTTGCTACGAGCCGCGCGACGCCAAGCACCTGCACGTCAAGGTCCAGGGCGACTCCAGCCCGGTGACGACGCAGCTCTACATCGAGGGTGAGCCCGGCAACGAGGAGGACGACTACTACTCGTCCGACCTCGTGGTGAAGTGCACGACGGGCGCCAACGGCACGAAGCGCGGCTCATACGACTTCGTGGTCAAGCAGGTCACCGAGCGCGAAAACGTCACTCCGGAGAGCCTGGCCGCCCGGGTCTGATCGCCGCAAGCGCCTCCCGCGTATAGAAGGAGCTTCATCGTGCCCTACGATCTGCTGATTAAGGGCGGCCATGTGCTGGACCCCGGCGAGGGCCTCGACAGCAAGCTGGACATAGCCGTTACTGACGGGCGCATCGCGGCAATCGAGCCGAACATCGACGCGGCGGAGGCGAAGCGGGTCGTCGAGGTCAAGGGCGACAATCGTTATGTCACGCCAGGACTGATCGACATCCACACGCACGTGGCCTACGGCGCCACCACGCCCGGCGTCGGCATGGGCTGTTGCGACCCCGACCAGGTCGGCGTGCGCGCCGGGACGACGACGGTGCTCGACTGCGGCTCGGTCGGCGTGGCGAACATCGGCGTGCTGCAGGCGCATGTCATTCCGAACGCGAAGACGCGGATCATCCCTTTCGTCAACGTCGGCAGCTACGCCCACACGATGCCGGGCTTCGCCGACGTCAACAGCCTCGAAGACGTCAACGCGAAGGCGATCGCGGGCGCGATCGAAGCCAGCCCGGGCTTCATCAAGGGACTCAAGCTGCGCATGGTGGGCGACGTGGCGCGCCATCAGTACGAGGAGCTGGTCACGCTGTGCAAGCAGATCTCGCGCGAGCACCACATCCCGTTGATGGTGCACATCGGCGACATGCGCGCCGAGGACTACGAGAAGGCTTCGAAGGCCACAGGATTCCTGCTCGACAACTTTGACGAGGGAGACATCCTGACCCACCTCGCGACGCCGAACCCCGGAGGCGTCATGGCAGACGAAGCGAGGACGAAGGTCATCCCTCAGCTTCAGGAGGCCCGCAACCGCGGCGTCGTGCTCGACCCGGCGCTCGGCGCGGGCAACTTTGGCATCGACGTGGCGCGCATGCAGGCGGACCTCGGGCTGATCCCCGACACGATCAGCAGCGACCTGACGGCGGGCGGGCGCGGCCGCGTCGTCTACAGCCTGATGGAGTGCATGGGGCGCTTCATGGCCGCGGGTTATACGGTGGCAGACATGGTGCGCATGTCGACCGTCAACGCCGCGAAGGCGCTGGGGCTGCAGGACGAGATCGGCGCGCTGAAGGTCGGGCGCGAGGCCGACATTACCGTGTTCGAGGTCGTGAACGGCAGGTGGAAGTTCATCGACACGACTCAGAAGGACTTCACTGGCGAGAAGGCGATGCAGCCCATCGTGACCGTCCGCGCCGGTGAGGTCATCACGCCGGAATGGGGCCCGCACCCCTGGGGCTGGCTGCCGCCGGAGGCCTAGCCCCTCCCCATGTCCACCCCACCGGGAACAAGGAACCAGGAACAGGGAGCAAGCGGGGCAATGCCGGGGGCGCTGGACGGCATTCGCGTAGTCGACTTCGGTCAGTACATCGCGGGGCCGTTGGCGGCCGTTATGCTGGCCGACCAGGGCGCGGACGTGCTGCACGTCGACCCGCCGGGCGGGCCACGCTGGAAGCACCCTTCTGACGCCTTCTTCAACCGCGGCAAGCGCCGCATCACGCTCGACCTCAAGACGCAAAACGGCGTCGAGACGGCGCGACGGCTGATCGACGGCGCCGATGTGGTTATCGAGAACTTTCGTCCCGGCCTGATGCAGCGCCTAGGGCTGGGCGGGGAAGCGATGACGCAGAGCAACCCCAGCCTGATCTACTGCTCGATTCCAGGCTTCGCGGCGGACGACCCGCGCGCCGGCATGCAGGCGTGGGAGGGCATCCTCGACGCGGCGACGCACAACTGCACGCCGCGTCCCGGCGAGGAGCCGCCGGAATGGGACTGGACGCGGCCGTTCTACTCCGCCGTGCCGCTGGCATCGAACTTCGGCGCATTTCTGGGCGCGACGGGGATCGTCATGGCACTCATCGCGCGACACCGCACCGGGCTCGGCCAGACGGTGGAGGTGCCGCTGTTCGACGCGATGTTCACGCTGATCGGTCACTCCGGCGCTTACGTCGACGCGAAGAGGCTGCATCCACCGCGCCCGATCCACGGACGAGGTGCGGGCTCGTTCCGCTGCAAGGACGGCAAATCGGTGCAGTTCGACACATCCAGCGCGCGACACCTGACGTGGTTTGCGCGAGAGGCGGGGCTGGTGGAGTCTTGGGAGCCGGAGCTGCTCGACATCGTCAAGCTGCGCGACGATGGGCTTAACCAGCGCCTGCACGCCAGGCTTCGCGAGTTGTTTTTGACCAGGACGGCGGCTGAGTGGGAAGCAATCGGCAACAGGGCCGGCGCCGCTATCGGCTGGTGCCGCACGGTCGACGAGTGGATCGATACGCCGCACGCACGAGATATCGGCGCCGTTACGGAACTAGACGACCCCGAGTTCGGGCCGACGTGGATGGCGGGCGTGCCGGTGCAGCTGAGCGCGACACCGGCCGCGCCGCAGGGACCACGCCGCGTGCCGGACGCCGACCACGACGCGATCGTTGCGGAGTTAGACGGCGCTGGGACGAAGCCGGCCTCAACCGGCGCCGAGCCAGACCTCAAGCACCCACTGCAGGGCATGAAGGTCATCGACGTCTGCGTAGCGCTGGCTGGGCCGACCTGCGGACGGCTCCTGCTGGAGTTCGGCGCCGAGGTGGTCAAGATCAACGCACCGAAGGCAGGCGTCGGGGGTTATCTCAACCGTGGTAAGGACTCGCTGCTGCTCGACCTCGAGTCGTTCGAGGCGCAGCAGGTGTACTGGAAGCTGGTCGAGGAGGCCGACGTTATCGTCGAGAACTTCTCGCCGGGCACCGCGGAGCGCCTCGGTATTGGCTACGAAGAGGTCAGGGCGCGTAACCCGGAGATCGTCTATACATCGGGCACCTGCTACGGCGACGGCGGTCCCTGGCAGGGACGGGGTTGGGAGCGCCAGGGGCAGGCCGTGAGCGGCATCATGGAGCGCGCCAGCGACCCGCCGTCGGTGCTCGGCCCCTACAACCTGGTCGACATCGGCACCGGCACGTTGGCGGCCTTCGGGACCGGGCTGGCGATCTTCCACAGGCTGCGCACAGGGCAAGGCCAACGCGTCTCGGCGTCGCTGTGCCAGACGGGAACGTATCACCAGACGCCGTACATGCTGCGCTACGAGGGTTACGTGGCTGATGAGCCGCGCGGCTACGGCGCGCTGGGTACGGGACCAACAAACCGCTTCTACCAGGCGTCAGACGGTTGGTTCTTCCTGGCGCTGCCCGAAGCAGACCTCTCGAAGCTAAGAAATGTCGAAGGATTGAGGATCGAAGACGTTTCGGGGCCGCGGCTCGAAGCGGCATTGGACGCTGCCTTTGCCACCGATACCGCGCAGGCGTGGGTCGAGCGACTGAAGGCAGCTGAAGTCCCCGCGCAGGCGGTGGTGCCAGTTGGTGAGCTGATGCAAGATGCGTACGTCCGTAGCCGCGGCCTCAGCGTCTCGCAGGAGGTCGATGGGGTCGGCACGACGACGGCGCCGGGGCTTTCGGTGCGCCTTTCGCGAACGCCGATGCACCTCGGCGAGCCAACGCGCCGTCCCGGCGCGGACGCGGCGAAGATACTCGAACGCCTCGGCATGGCAGACGAGTTGTCGAAGCTGGAGAAGGCCTGGGTGCTCCAGGTCAACGACCTGCCGCCGGCCTGGTAGCCGCCAGAACGCTTGCCTGCTATATTCCGCACCGTGGAACGCACTGGAGTGAGCTAGACGCATGAACAAGAAACAGATTTGCACGCCCGCCGAGGCCGTCGCGGACGTCTTCAGCGGCGCGATGGTCTGCATGGGCGGCTTCGGCCCGATCCGCAACCGGCCGATCACGCTTTGCGACGCGCTGGCGCAGCGGCCGGGGATCAAAGACCTCACCATCGTCTCGAACAGCTTCCCGCACCAGCCGCTGGCCGAGAAGCACATGGTGAAGAAGTTTATCGGGGCCTTCGGTGGCTCGGTTTACCGGCGGGCTGCGGCCAGTGAGGAGCAGATCCGCAGCGGCGAGCTGGTCTTCGAGCCGGCGCCGCAGGGCATCTTCACGGAACGCCTACGGGCCGGCGCCGGCGGCATCCCGGCGTTTTTCTCACCGGTCGGAGTCGACACCGTTGTCGCAGACGGCAAGGAGCGCCGCACAATTGACGGCCGCGAGTACATCCTCGAGAGCGCGTTGCGGCCTGACTTCGGCTTCATACGCGCCGAAAAGGCGGACGAAGCCGGCAACCTGACCGGCGTCGGGTCGACGCTCAACTTCCACCCGACGATGGCAGCCGCCAGCAAGGTGACGATCGCAGAGGTCGACGAGATCGTGCCGATCGGGACGTTCGCGCCGGAGGACGTCAAGATCCCCGGCATCTACGTCGACCGCATCGTGTTGCGCGACCAGGAACTGTCGAGGGAGGAAGAGGCGGCGGAGATCGTGCGACGGCAGCGACGCAGCGTGCCACAGGAGGGACGCGCCGGGCTGTCGCAGGACCTGATGGCGATGCGCGTGGCGCAGATGCTGCAGCCCGGCCAGTACGTCAACCTCGGCATGGGGATTCCGACCAAGGTGGCGAACTTCATCAGCCCCGAATCCGGCATCCTGATGCACGCCGAGAACGGCCTGCTGGGCTACGGCCCGGAGCCGAGCGAGGACGAGTATCGCTGGTATTACTACAACGCGCAGGGGCAGCCCGTGACGATGCTGCCCGGCTCCGCGATTTTCGACAGCTTCGCGGCGTTCACCATGGCACGCGGCGGCCACCTCGACGTGGTCGTGCTCGGCGGGTTGCAGGTTTCCGAGAAGGGCGACCTGGCGAACTGGTGGGCGCCCTACATGGCGGCCGGCGGCATGGGCGGCGCCATGGACCTCTGTACCGACGTGCCGGAGCTCATCGTGGTGATGGACCATGTGACACGCGAGGGCGATCTCAAGATCCTCGACAAGTGCGAGTACCCGCTGACAGCGGCCCACTGCGTCACGAAGATCGTCACCGACCTCGCGCTGATCGACGTGACGCCTGACGGCCTCGTCCTGCGCGAGCTGGCGCCGGGGATCAGCGCCGAGTACGTCCAGGAGCGCACGCAACCGAAGCTGACAATCGCCCCCGACTGCAAAGAGATGGCGTTTTAGGACGCAGCGAGCCTAGCTGGAGTAGATATGAGGAAGGACCTTTCGAGGACCACGGCGATCGTCGGCGTGGCGGAGTCGGACGACATCGGCCTGACGCCGAACAAGTCAGCACTGATGCTGCACGCCGAGGCCGGCTACAACGCGCTGGCAGACGCCGGACTCAGCATCAAGGACGTCGACGGTCTGTTTACCGCCGGACTCAGCACGCTGGCCACGGCGGAGTACATGGGCATCAATCCGCGCTACACGGACAGCACGACGGTCGGCGGGTCATCCTTCGTGATCCACATTGCGCACGCTATCGCGGCGATCAACGCGGGCTTCTGCGAGGTTGCGCTGGTGACGCATGGAGAGGTGGGCCGCAGCGCAAGGGCGCGCCAGGGGCCCGATCCGCGGCTTCCTGGCCCGCAGTTCGAAACGCCTTACGGCATGATCGGCGCGCCGATCAACTATGCCCTGGCCTGCACCCGTTACATGCACGAGTACGGTGAGGACCGCACCCGCCAGGCCCTGGCCGAAATCGCCGTCTCGACGCGCAAGTGGGCGCAGTTGAACCCGAAGGCGATGATGCGGGACCCGATGTCGTTCGACGACTATCACAACTCGCGCTGGATCGCCTGGCCTTTCCACCTGCTCGACTGCTGCCTGGTCACCGACGCGGGCGGTGCATATGTCATCACCACGGCCGCGCGGGCGCGAGACCTGCCGAAGAAGCCGGTGTACGTCCTCGGCGCCGCCGAGTTCCACGATCACGCGCTGATGAGCCAGATGCAGGACCTCACGGTGCACCCGGCGAAGGACGCGGGCAATCGCGCATTCGAGATGGCGGGAATCAAGCGGGACGACGTCGACCTGAACATGATTTACGACTCGTTCACGTACACGGTCCTGATGTCGCTGGAGAGCCTGGGCTACTGCGGGCCGGGCGAGGGCCCGGACCTGTTCAAGGATCAGCGCACCGCGCCGGGCGGTGACTGGCCGGTGAACACCAGCGGCGGCGGCCTCTCCTACACCCACCCGGGCATGTACGGCATGTTCCTGGTGCTCGAGGCTGTGCGGCAGCTGCGCGGCGAATGCGGCGAACGCAACGTCAATCCGAAGATCGCGCTGTGTAACGGCTCGGGCGGCTCGCTGTCTTCGTCCGGCGTCGCAATCCTGGCTGTGGACTAGAAGGACACCGACGATGACTCAGCAAGCGAAACCACCGATTCCGGCGCCGACACCGCAGCCGGAGTGGGATTACTACTGGGAGAAGACGAAGCAGCACGAGCTGTGGCTGATGCGCTGCAAGGACTGCAACCAGGCCTACTTCTACCCGCGGCCAATCTGCCCCAGCTGCTTCTCGCGCAACACGGAATGGTTCCAGTCGTCCGGCAAGGGGACCGTTTATACGTTTGCCATCGTGCATCGCGCGCCGACCACGGCGTTCACCGCGCCGTATGTCGTGGCGTACATCGAGCTCGAGGACGGGGTGCGGCTTCCGACGAACCTGATCGATGTGGAGCCTGACCCGGAGCACGTCAAGATCGGGATGGCGTGCGAGGTGGTCTACGAGGACATCAGCGACACGATCAGCCTGCCCAAGTTCCGGCCGACATAGGAGGACGCTCTCCGGCCCAGGCCGTCACTCCATCCTCACCTGCCCTTGACTTACAAGCCATCGCGTTAGAGAGTTACTCAACCACAACCAATCAACATAGGAACAAATCAAAGAAGGCCGTGGCCGACGAAGCATCTCGGGTCGTCGCGAGCGCCATCCCTCGCGATCGCTTCGTTCAACACTCAACGGCCAATACGGAGGTAGCCGTGATCGACACACAGGCCGAGCTCGAGATCGTGGCCCGCCTCGCCTACGCCGCCTTGCTCGGCGGACTCATCGGCCTTGAACGTGAGCTGCGCGGTTTTCCCGCCGGCGTTAGGACTGTTGCGCTAGTCGCGCTGGGCTCCGCCTTGTTCACGGACGTC
>Ga0214471_10003663_pt1 | contig 11888 bp, 9 predicted proteins | sample RVTome_5_FD_207665 | JGI IMG/M metagenome (GOLD analysis project Ga0214471, IMG submission 207665) | Soil microbial communities from uranium-contaminated site in the Upper Colorado River Basin, Wyoming, United States - RVT142D155 | ecosystem: Environmental > Terrestrial > Soil > Contaminated >... | reverse complement strand
AGCCGCTCCGCCACCTGGGAATTTGGCACCGCAACGGCACCGGCGTCTCGCGCAACCCGCAGCTCGTCGGGCTTGACGTGCGATCCGAACGCCAGCACCGGAATCCCGCGCTCCACGAGCGCCCGGATCCGCCCGCCGTCAGCGGCACCGAGCTCGAGCACCACGAGGTCGCACTCCATCTCGTCCCGCGCTACTTCGGCGCCCGCCGCCTCCGCCACCGCCCTGAGCTTGGAGCGAAAGAACAGGTCGCGCGTCAGGAACAGCACACGCTTAGCCATCGAGGCGCTCCACCGTCACGACGGCCTGGGTGACCACAGGCCGGCGAAACACGTCGAACACGGAGCCGCGTCGCGGCAGGACGAGCACGGCGTCCCCGGGCGGCGGCTCGTCCAGCCCGTCGAGCACGATATAGGCGGGCCTCCCCATCTCCGCCGGCAAGGGCACGCTGTACCGCCTGCCGTGCCAGCCTACCTCCACCGCCCCGCCGCCCTGTTTCACGTTGCCCGTTGCCCGTTCGAGGAAGACGTCATCATCGACTTTGTAGACCCCTGGCGCAATCTCTTCACCCGACCGATAGAACGCCGGGTCGAAGTCCTTGGACTCGTGGCGGGCAAAATTGTGCTCCGCGGCCCAGTCGTAGGCCTCGAGCGCTCCTTCTTTAGCCCGCCACTCGAGATGGTGCCGTAGCTCGTGCGTCAGCGTCTCCCACGCTTCTTCCCGCCAGTCGAAGTCCCCGAAGCGCGCGAGCGCCTGAAACGAGCCGTGATACAGCACGACGCGGGACTGGAGGTCGCTCCCGTCCCCGCTCCATTCCAGCGGCACGCACTCGCCCAGGGTGTAGATGTCGGCGTGCACCGGGTGGGGGATGGTCTTGGGGCTGACTTCGATCGCGACGACGCCATCACGGTACTCCGGGGGCACGTCGCGCGCGAGACGATCGACGAGGGAGCGGAAATCGTCGAGGTGCAGTGACCCTACTCCTTGAGCTTCTCTCCGAGATACGCCACGAGCCGGTCCACAGCGACACGCTCTTGCTTCAGCGTGTCCCGGTCCCGCACGGTCACCGTCTGGTCCTGCGTCGACTGGCCGTCCACTGTGATGCCGAAGGGGGTGCCGGCCTCGTCCTGGCGCCGGTAGCGGCGACCGATCGACCCGCCGTCGTCGTAGAACGCGTGAAAATGCGGGCGCAGCCCGTCGTATATCCTCCGAGCGAGCTCCGGCATGCCGTCCTTGTTGACCAGCGGAAGGACCGCCGCCGTGAGGGGAGCGAGGGCGGGGTGGAGCTTCAGCACGACGCGCTGCTCCCCTTCGACCTCCTCCTCGCGGTAGGCGTCGCACAGCACGACGAGCGCGGTCCGGTCGGCGCCGGCCGAGGTCTCGACCACGTACGGCACGAAGCGCTCGTTGGTTGCGGGGTCCAGGTACTCGAGCTTCTTCCCCGAGTGGCGCTGATGGTTGGCCAGGTCGAAGTCCGTGCGGTTGTGGATCCCCTCGAACTCGGACCACCCGAACGGGAACTCGTATTCGATGTCGAACGCGTCCTTGGCGTAGTGCGCCAGCTCATCCTTGCCGTGCTGATGCCATCGCAGCCGCTCCGGCCGGATGCCGAGGCTCTGGAGCCACTTCATCCGCTCCGCGCGCCAGAATTCGAACCACTGCCCTTCCGTCCCGGGCTTCACGAAGAACTGCATTTCCATCTGCTCGAACTCGCGCGTACGGAAAATGAAGTTCCCGGGCGTGATTTCGTTACGGAAGGCCTTGCCGATCTGGGCGATCCCGAACGGGATCTTTTGGCGCGACGACTGCAGCACGTTCAGATAATTGACGTAGATCCCCTGCGCAGTCTCCGGCCGCAGGAACACCACCGCCGCCGCCTCCTCCACGGGCCCCATGAACGTCTTGAACATGAGGTTGAACCTTCGCGCCTCGGTGAGCGTACCCTTGTTGCCGCACACCGGACACTTGGTGTCGGGCTGGCCCGGCGGTCCCTTGAGCCGCGGGTCGTCGGCGCGGAAGCGGTTCTTGCACTGCTTGCAGTCCACCAGGGGGTCGGTGAACGTCGCGACATGGCCCGACGCCTCCCAGACCTTGGGATGCATCAGAATGGCCGCGTCGAGGCCTTCGACGTCGTCTCGCTCTTGCACCATGGAGCGCCACCACCGCTCTTTGATGTTCTTCTTCAGCTCCACGCCCAGCGGCCCGTAGTCCCAAACGGATCCCAGGCCGCCGTAGATCTCGGACGACTGGAACACGAAGCCGCGTCGCTTGCACAGCGACACGAGTTTCTCCATCACATTGTCAGTGGGAGACATAGAGGGCCGGAAGATAGAAAGGCACTAGGGCACCGGCAACCCGAACGCTTCGCGCACCACGCGGGCGGCGAGCGCACTGATTCCACGGGCGTCGAGCCGCGCGCCGGTTCCGGTCGCCACGTGCACGCCGATCAGGTCGGACGCGGCCCCAGCGACGACCGCGATCTTCTTCTTCGCCTGTTGCGCACGGCGCACGACTTCACCAGACGCCTTGCCGGCGAACGACGTTCGGTCGAACCGCCCCTCACCGGTGATCACCAAATCGACAGTGGCGAGCGCCGCATCGAAGCCGACCCGCTCGAGTACCCACTCCGCCCCGCGAACCAGCTCGGCCCGGGCGAAGAACACCAACCCTGCCCCGAGTCCACCCGCAGCTCCGCCACCCGGAAGCGTGGCGAGGTCGCCACGCCCATGCCGCGCGAGCAACTCCGCCACGCGCTCCAGGCCCTGTGACAGTCGCTCCACCGCCTCACGTGCCGCTCCCTTCTGCGGTGCAAAAACGGGCGCGGCACCGTCTGACCCGGTGAGCGGACTCGACACGTCTGCCAAAGCCACGACCTTGGACCCGAGACTCCAGCCCGGCTCCAGACGGACCAGTTGCGTGAGCGCTCCACCACCCTCGCGCAACGGCTCACCGGCCGCGTCGTAGAACGACCAGCCCAACGCGCGGGCAGCTCCCGTCCCCGCATCAACGGTGGACGACCCGCCGAGCCCCACAATCACTGTGCGGGCGCCGCGCTCGGTGGCTTCCCACACGAGCTCGCCCACACCTCGGGTCGTGGTCCGCAACGGATCGCGGCTCCCGACCGGGACGAGTGCGAGGCCGCAGGCCGTGCTGCATTCCAGCATGGCCGTTTCGGGATCGAGCCACCCCAGCTCGGCGGACACTGGCTCCCCGAGCGGGCCTGTGACCTGGAGTCGTTCGCGCAGGGAGCCTGGTGCCAGCACTGCGTCGAGCAACCCGTCTCCGCCGTCCGACACGGGACACTGCAACACGCGCGCTTCAGGGAGCGCGTGCCTCACGCCGATCGCCAAGGCCTCGGCCACCTCGCGGGGACCGAACGTTTCCTTGAAGGCCGCAGGGGCGACGAGAACATTCATATCAGTGCGTAATGCAATGATTAGTGCATATTGCGGTGTTTGTTGCCATCGCGCGCTAACTTAGCTCCATTTGGTGCCGCGAGATACGGCATAGGCACTCTTTTTGCAATACTTTGCTCTCTAGCATCTCTGTTAGGGGCAAACCGCCGGCGACGGCGGGACGCAAAGCCAAGGGATCTCGTCTAGCGAGACCGCCCGGCTGCCAGAGGTCGCTGCAGGAAGCGGCCAAGGGTCCCTGAAAGAGATCCCGGGCCGCTTTTTAGTCGGGTGCGCCCCGGAACCAGAGTCGCTTCGTCCACATCGGGTTCTAGGGCGCACGATGTCGGGCAAGCGGCACCCCCCAGGGGAAACCCTGGGGGGGTTTTTTTTCTCACCGAACGGCGTTGCCAGACGCACAGCCGCGCAGCGGTGCACAGTGCTAAGGAGTGAGGACCAGCGTGTCAACGGCAATCACTCGTCGCACATTGAGCGGCAGGACCCACAATTCCCCGCGGAGCCACGGGCCAGTCTGATCGCGATAGTGGCGCGAGAGGGGATGGCCCGACTCACCGGTCGGTAGGATGAACCCGCTCGCCCCATCCGGATCTCCGAAATCTACGACGTGACGGAGCGAAGGTCCGTAGTCGCTCGTGAAGGGCGATCGACGCCTAGAGGAGCTGGAGTTGTTGACCGTGTAGTTGCTGCCACCCTTGCGCAGCGGACCGATCCGGAATCCCAAGAGACGGCCGAGCACCGGAATCGCGGCGAGCGGGTGATCCATGACAGTTTGGTGCACGTCGGCCCAGGCGACCGCCCGCCGGCCCGTGAGCGCCTGGGATATGGCCCGCCGCGCCATGGTGTCAAGTGTTTCATGCTCCGGGGTCCGCACGTCATCGAACCAGCGGCTCTCGCCTCTCTGCATCCATTGGTGGAGGGCCGACGCCGGCCGGTAGTCGGGCGACTCGTCTTCGAAAGTCAGACGCTGGAGCTCGCGATACCAACTCCAGTAGACCGCCGGCTCCACCGCGTCGGCCGCCATCACGCCATCCCAACCGCGCAATCGATCGGCCAGGTCGACCCTACCGAAGTCGCGGACCGACTTGACGAGGAGCGACCGATTGGCCCGGGCGAACCCGTCCACGACGTCCATTTGGTGGCGGGAAACTGATGCAATGGTGGCGCTTGTGTCCTCTCGCAGCATTTCCTCGATCCTTTCGGCGCGGTAGCCCAGGTCGTAGTGCCGGCTGAGGAAATGTGGGTAGGTCGCGTCCACCACGCGATTGTTGCCCGTCGCGATCCAGCCCTTGGCCGGATCCAGGAAATGGGGCAGTTCCGCCGGCTCGAGAAAACGCATCCAGTGTCGCACGTCAAGCCACCCGGGCGCGGGCGTGGCGCCAACCACGCCACCCTCCCGTACCGGCACGCGTCCCGCCAGCCAGTATGCGATGTGGCCGCTCGAGTCGGCGTAGACGACGTTTTGCTCGGGCGTGCGGAACAGGGCGACTGCTGTGCGGAACGTGCGCCAGTCGCTCGCCCGCGCGAACCCCAGCAACGCGCCGACCTCGTCTGACCCCGGATCTTGCGCGGTCCAGCGGAGCGCCAGCGCGCGGTTCGAATCCAGCCGCGGGCCGGATGACACCAGCGGACCGTGAGCCGTGCGCCGGCGGGTCCGCACAACCGACTCGGCACCCTTCACCGTGACCGTCTCGACGACGGCTTCGACAGCGCTCCAACCGCGTGCCGTGCGGTAGCGCGCGGAATCAGCGCTCAGCTCCTCGATCACGTAGTCGACATCATCCACCATGGCGTTGGTGAAACCCCACGCCACCCGCGTCGTGTGGCCCAGCACGACGACAGGCGCGCCGGGAATGGTGGCGCCCACCACGTGATAGCCGGGCGCATGCGCACCCACGAGATACCAAATGGACGGGGCGCGCAGGGTGAGGTGCGTGTCGTTGGCCAGAATCGGCTTGCCGGAAGCGGTCCGGTGGCCGGCGATGACCCAGGAGTTGGAGGCGAAACTGGGGTGGGGGACGGCCCATCGTTCCCCCCCTCCCGGCAGGGAGAGGGGGACAAGTGAGGACGCTATGGCGGACAAAGGAACGGGGGTTGAGGACGGCAGCAGCTCCAACGCCCGCTCCGGCCCCAGTCGCGCGGCGACCTCGGCCAGCTCGAGCTCGTCCCCCGTGTTTCGCAGGTCCCACGCCTGCAGCACGCCGATCTCGAGGCTATGCTCCAAACGCCACGGCTCCGGCGTGTGGCCCAGGAGCCGGAACTCCAAGGCGCGCCGTCCCACGGCGAGCCACGCGTTCACGCCGCGCGCGTAGGCCCGAGCGGCGCCGAGCGACTCTCGACCCAGCTTGTCGATCCGCGCCGCCGCGATGCGACCCATTTCCAGCTCGCGCAGGTCGAGGTCCAGGTCGACGGCCCGCTCTCCGAAGAGCTCGCTCAGCCGCCCTTCGGCAGTATGTCGCAGCAGATCCATCTGCCACATGCGGTCGCGCGCGTGGAGGTAGCCCAGAGCGACGAAGAAGTCGCTGTCACGGACCGCGATCACGTGGGGGATCGCGAGGGAGTCCCGGAGCACGATGACGGAATCGGCGAGCCCAGCCACGCGCTCCCGCCCTCCGAGCGGCGGCAGGCTCGCGTCCAGCCAGAGTCGGGCGACGCCGAAGAGCGTGATCAGCACCACCCCAAGGACCGCCAACGCCCTCAGGAATCGCGTCACGTGACCTCGATGATCTGGTCGCGTCGGGTCCCGACGCTCACGTAGCGGATGGGTGCGTGGGCCAAGTCTTCCAGCCGGTCGAGGTAGGCCCGCGCCGCAGGCGGCAGATCGGCCAGGCGGCGTACGGCGCCGAGCGATCGGTTCCACCCTGGCAGGACCTCGTAGACCGGCTCCACGCGGTCGATGCGCTCCACGTCGGCCGGCATACTGTCGAATGGCTCGCCGTCCAGGCGATACCCGATGCAGACGGGGATCTCGTCGAAATGGTCCAACACGTCGAGCTTGGTGACCGCCAGGCCCGTGAGCCCGTTGACGCGCACGGCGTAATGCACGACGACGGCGTCGAACCAGCCGCAGCGGCGCGGACGGCCGGTGGTGGCTCCGAACTCGTCGCCGACCTCCCGAATCCGGTTTGCGAGGTCCGGGGGCGCTTCCGTTGGGAGCGGGCCGTTGCCGACGCGCGTGGTGTATGCCTTGACGACACCCAGCACGGCGTCGATGGCCGTCGGCCCGATTCCCGCTCCCACCGCCGCACCGCCCGCCGTCGTGTTCGACGACGTGACATAGGGATACGTGCCGTGATCCACGTCGAGCAACGCGCCCTGCGCACCCTCGAGCAGCACCGACTCGCCCCGCGCCAGCGCTTCGAAGACCACCCGGCCCGAATCGACCGCGAGGGGGAGCAGCCGTGGCGCGAGACGGTTGAGCAGGTCCTCGTGCTCGCGGGCGTCGGCGCGCTCCGTGGCGCCCAACAGCTCGAGCACGGCGTTTGCCTGCCGCACGCGCTCTCGCACTGCGTTACGGGCGCGCTCCAGGTTCCGCAGATCGCCTACCCGGATGCCACGCCGGCCGTACTTGTCCTCATAGGTCGGGCCGATCCCGCGGCCCGTCGTCCCGATCTTCTCCCGCTGCTCGCGGGCGCGGTCCAGCAGTTTGTGAAGTGGGAGGGTGAGGTGAGCCCGGTCGGAGACCAGGACCTTGTGATCCACTCGGACACCCCGTTTGGCGAGCGCGTCGAGCTCGGTGAACAGCGTCTCGGGATCGAGCGCCACGCCGTTACCGACGATGCAGACGGCGCCCTGGAGCACGCCCGAGGGCACCTGATGGAGGACGAACTCGCCCTCGCCCGTGTCGACCGTATGCCCAGCGTTGGCGCCACCCTGATATCGGACCACGATATCGGCGCGCTCGGCTAGCACGTCGACGATCTTGCCCTTGCCCTCGTCACCCCATTGGGCGCCGACGACCACGACGCAGTGGGTCTTCGGTCCGAACACGGCTCCCCCTCAGCAAAAACGCCCCGACCGGCGGGGCGTGAGTATCCTCTGCGAAAAGCTAGGCGTGATGAGACTGGCGGTCAACGTGAAGTCCCAGGCTGAAGCCTGGGCTCGGCGAGACGCAGCCCTAAAGGGCGCGGCGGCTGGTGCCCTTCAGGGCATCGTATCGCCGAGCCCACCCTTCAGGGTGGGGACCAGCCCAACCGCGACTCCCTCCGCCACCTCCCGCACGCCCTGCAGCGTCAATCGATTTGCCGTGTCGCGACGCGTATGGACCACGCGCATGGTGGCCCAGCCACCCCGCATGACCGTCATGCATTCCCGGGCGGCGGCGCGCAACGCCAACCCATCCACCACAACGGGGAGCCATCGGGCGCGCCGAGCTCCAAGCGCCGCGGTGACAGCGTCGACGATGGGCCCCGCGCGATGGACAAACCCGATGGTGGCACCTCGGTCGTCGATGCCGTCGACGTTTACCACGATCGCGTCGCGCAGCAGCTCACGATGCTGGCGCGCGAACGCCCGTGCGCCCACCAGGCCCAGCTCTTCGGCGTCGGGCAGGAGGACGCCGATGGATGCGCCAGGCGGGAGGCGGTCGACGATGCTCAGCACCGTCAGGATGCCGGTGGCGTTGTCCACCGCACCCGGAGAATCCCGCAGCCAGGCGTTGAGTGTCAGGGGTCCACCGCCCAGGAGAGCAGCGATGGCCGCCGCGGTCCATGCCACAGCCGGCGGGGCTGCGCCCAGGCGGGCGAGGGCCGCCAGGGCGAGCAGGGCCGTGGCGCCGAGCCCAGCGCACCCGGCAAGGAGCAACCGTGTGGCCATCGAGAACACTTGGCCCTTCGCGTCGTAGTGCGCGACGAGCCAGACGCGCGGCGTTTGCTCTCCGCGCGTGGCGATCAGATTGATGGCCCCCGTGGCTCGGCCACCCAGCGCGCCGCGGAGCGGCGTACCCAGAAACAGTGCGGCGAGCCCCAGGCCGATCAGCACGAAGCGGCTCACGTCGGATCCGGGCTCTGCCGATCCGAACGACAGCACGGCCAAGCCGGTCCAGGCGACCACGCCCCCCAAGAACGCCATGGCGATGAGACCTGTCGGCTTGGCACGAAAGCGTTGCTCCGCGATCGTGAAGCCCCGGTTGGTCAGCTCCCGCTTTAACGGCTCCATCATCCGCGCCTGCGACAGGCTGCCGGCCAGACGCGGCACGGCGATCTCCCGCAACAGGGCCGGGTAGTCAGTCACGGCCGACGAGCTCGGCCACGCGCCGCCGGTCCGCCTCGGCCAGGGGCCCCAGGGGCGGGCGCACAGGTCCGCCGACGAGGCCGACCAGGTCCATGGCAGCCTTGATGCCGGCGGGGCCGAGCCGGGCCACGATCTCCTTGTCGAGCGGCGTCAACTGCAGCTGCAGCGCGTGCGCCCGCTCGCGATCGCCCGCGCAAAAGGCCCGGTACAGCTCGGCGCACCGCGGAGCGGCGTAACACGCGACGCCCACCACGCCGCCGTCACAGCCCAACCCCAGTGCCGCTTCGAGTAGCGAGCAGGAGCCCGCCAGTATGGACCAGCGTGGTGCGATCTCGCGGTACGCCGCCAGGCTCTTCACGTCTCCCGACGAGTCCTTGGCTCCCACGATCCGTGGATGATCGACGAGCCGCTCGATCACGCTGGCGGCCAGCGTAACGTGGGTGAACTTGGGAATGTTGTAGACGAGTACAGGCACGGGGCTCGCGTCGGCCACGGCGCGGAAATACGCGGTCAAGCTCTGGGGCGTGTACGCGGCGGAGTAATAACCCGGCGGACGCACCAGCACGAGATCGGCTCCCTCCGTCGCGGCGGCGCGGGACAGGGCGATCGCCTGCCGGGTGGCCTCGGCGCCGGTACCGACGACGAGCCAGCGGTCGGCCGGAATCGCACGCCGCGCCGCGGCCACCAGGCGGCGGACTTCGTCGAGCTCGAGCAACGGCGCTTCCCCGGTCGATCCCGCGACGACGACGCCGTGCAGGCCGTCGGCCAAGTGCCGCTCGACGTTGCGACGGAAATCCTCGGCGGCGACCTCTCCCGCAGCGTCGAATGGCGTCGTGACGGGCGCCAACACGCCTGCGATGCGGCGGGCGCTCACTTGCTTCCTTTGGCGACCGGCGCCGGCCGCCGGTGCACCGCGCGAATCTGGAGCTCGAACTCCGTCGGGTCTACGACCGCGGCCAGCGCGGCGTCGCGGGTCACGACGCCGTCCGCCACCAGCGCCAGCAGGTGCTGGTCGAACGTCTGCATCCCGTACTGCTCGCGCGACGCGCGCATGAGCTGGGGGAGCTCGAGCGTGCGCTCAGGGTTCCGGATCATGTCGCGCACCACGCTGGTCGAGATCAGGATCTCGACGGCTGCCACCTGCCCTTCTCCCTCGGCCTTGGGGACGAGACGCTGCGACACCACGGCCTGGAGCGTCTCGGCCAGCCGCAGCCGGGTCACTTCCTGCTCCTCCGGCGGGAAGGTGGCGAGGAGCCGGTTGATGGTCGTGAGCGCGTCTGGGGTGTGCATGGCCGAGATGAGCAGATGCCCGGTCTCGCCGGCCTTGAGCGCCATGTCAATCGTCTCCGTGTCCCGCATCTCGCCGATCATGATGACGTCGGGGTCTTGCCGCAGGGCCGCCCGCAGTCCGGCACGGACGGAGTCGGTGTCCACGCCCACTTCACGCTGGGTCACCGAGCTGTTGACGTCCCGATGCAGGAATTCGATCGGACTCTCGAGGGTGAGCACGTGCCGCTGTTGCGTCTGGTTGATGTGGTTCACCATGGCCGCCATGGTCGAGCTGCGGCCCGAGCCCGTCCCGCCGGTCACCAGAACCACGCCGTGCTCGGCCGCCGTGAGCGTGGCGAGGACCGGCGGCAGTCCGAGGCTCTCGAACGTCGGTATGTCGAAGGGGATCACCCGCATCACGATCATGAACGACGAGCGCTGCCGCAGCAGGTTGACCCTGAACCGCCCGACGCCGGGCATGCCCCAGGAGCAGTCGTAGTCCTTGAGTCGATCGATCCGCTCCCGATCCTCCTCGTTCGGGATGAACCGGAGAGCGATGGAGCGCGTCTGTTCGGGCGTGAGCCGTTGCTTGGTGAGCGGCACGAGCTTGCCGTTGATCCGAGCGCGGAACACGTCGCCCGCCTTGATGTGGAGGTCCGACGCACCCCGGTCCACGGCGGCCTTGATGATCTTTTCCATCAGTATCCGGCCTCGAGGTCGACGACGTTTCTCAACGGCTTGTCTTCAAGATACCGCCCGATATTGTCGGCGATCAGTGCCAACTCCCGCTCCCAGAAGCGCGTGGTCACCGCGCTCACGTGGGGACTCACCAGCACCCGTGGATGCCTCCACAACGGATGGCCGGGTGGCAGCGGCTCGGTAGCGAAGACGTCGAGCGCGGCGCCCCGCAGGCGGCCGTCCTCCAGCAGCTGAAGCAAGGCGGCTTCGTCGAGCAGGGACCCCCGAGACACGTTGACCACCACGCCGCCTCGCGGCATGCGCTCCAAGACCGCGCTCGTCACCACCCCAGCAGTCCGCTCGGTGTGCGGCGCCGTGATGACCAGGCAGTCGCTCTCCGCTGCCAAGCGTGGGAGATCGTCCGGCCCTCCCACCCAGCGCAGCCCGTCCGGGCCGCCGCGCTGGGGCCGGCGCCGCACTCCAGCGACCTGCATCTCCAGAGCCAGGGCGCGCCGCGCCACCGCCGTGCCGATCCCGCCCAACCCGACGATGCCGACGCGCAGATCGCGCAGCTCCGGGACCGGATGACGCAGCTCGACGAACTCGTCCCTGGCCCAGCGCTCCGCACGCTGCGCCGCGACCATCCGGTCCAGTCCTCTGGCGAAATACGCGATGGCCGCCATGACCCAGTCACCCATCGGCTCGGCGTGGACGCCGGCTGAATTGGTGAGGACGATGCCCGAGCCGCGGAGCGGCCCTAGGCTCGCGCCGATGCCCGCGGTGCCGGAATGCGCCCACCGCAACGTGCCCCGCCCCGCAGCCACCACGCCCGGCGGCACCCCGTAGCCGAGATAGATCTCCGCGCCGCGCGCGGCCCCGGCCGACTCGGGCGACCCCAGCCCGCCATCGCCGTCCGACGCTGCCGGGGATCGGACTTCGATCACTTCCCATCCGGGTCCCAACGAGTCGCGGATCGCGCCTACCACCTCTGGCGCGACCCGCCAGGCCGCGTGTGGCGATGCGAGATCCACCACGAGCTTCCGGCTCACTCCCCGGTGGACACCGTGCGGACGCCCGGCTGATGCAGCAGGGCGATCAACGCTTGATCGTGCAGCCGCTTGGGGCCGCGCAGCTCGTACTCGACCACGACGTCGGTGTTTTCCCGCCGGTGGGCGTGACGCACGATGTCGAGGCCCGCACGCCGCACGACGGTCTCGATCTCCTCGACGACGCCGGGATCCGGGTGCGCGTGGATCGTGAGCCGAGTGGTGGTCGCCCGCCGCTCCACGATCTGCTCGACCC
>Ga0214471_10003662_pt1 | contig 11890 bp, 16 predicted proteins | sample RVTome_5_FD_207665 | JGI IMG/M metagenome (GOLD analysis project Ga0214471, IMG submission 207665) | Soil microbial communities from uranium-contaminated site in the Upper Colorado River Basin, Wyoming, United States - RVT142D155 | ecosystem: Environmental > Terrestrial > Soil > Contaminated >... | reverse complement strand
CGAGCCCTTCATCAGCACGCCTTCGCCGTAGCTACCGCCGAACACGAGGCCAGCCTTCACCATATTCGGGAAGACCAGCACAGCCTTGGCCGTGCGCGAAAGCGTCTCGGCTAAGGGTTCGGAGTCATAGAGCGTCTTCAGGGCCTGCTGGGAATCCTGATCCAGGTCCTCAGCGGTTGCTGCGATTGCTTGACCCATCACGCTCATCGAGGCGACGGCCGCCGTCGCGAGCATTAGCGCGCGGATATTCTTACGTATGCTGTACATGTTAGTGCTCACTTTCAGTTGGTGTAATCAGTAAGCCGGTAAAAGTCAGTCAAATCATTTTGCGCAGCCCGCTGCGCGCCAACTAAAGTGCCGTTAGCGTCCGACGCGGATCGTGCCTGATTCGATCGTTTGGCCGCCGGCGACGGCGGAGTCCATTCGCGCGTTATAGGTCACCGTTCCCTCCGCCGTGAAGCACAGACTGGCGCTGTCATTCGGCCTCAGGGTGATCGAGTCTTGGAGCCTTCCCCTCAGATTGGTAAGTCCGCGGCTGGAGAAACCCTCCTCGCAGGATACCTGGCTCAAGGCACCTTCAAGGAACTCCACCGCAACCGGCGTGCTGCGCGCGTTTATCCAGCGGATCTCATCGCCCGGCTCGATCCGCAGGTTCGCAGGGGTCATACGTTCGGCGAATCTTACCTCGTGAATCGCACCCGTTCTCGTCGTGCTCGCGACGCCGGCGCAGCCGGCAGTTGCCGCCAGCAGCATCGCGCCGATTACCGTTTTCTTCGTGCCAAACATCGCATCATCCTCTTAGTGTCATGTTGCGCAGGATTTTCCTGCCGTTAACTGCAACGTTACCGGCAACCCGCGAGGGAGTCTGTACGCTTGCGCGCATATGCACAGCCGTCCAGGCGACGGCGCTTGCTTGATGAGCAGTCATTTCGGCGGACGTCACTCTCTTCTGACGCCCTGGGCTATCCGCGACTAGCGGTTTCCACATGCGTGCGAGAAGACTCGCTCGAGCAACGTCTTTGGGCCTTGTCTTGGTACATGGCGAGGTCCGAAACGCGCAACAGGTCGCCGTAGCCGTCTCCATCGGTGGGATAGACGGCCATGCCGATGCTCACCGTCACCTCGATCGAGGTGCTGTCGATCAGATAGGGAGGTGCCAGGCGCGCGCGGATTTTCTGCGCTACGGCCATGATGCATTCACGGCCTTCGAATTCTGGCAGCAAAACGACGAATTCATCGCCGCCGTAGCGGCACGCCGTATCGGAGCTGCGCAGGCACGCCGTCAGGCGCGCTGCGACTTGCTGCAACAGCTTGTCTCCGGCGTCGTGTCCCATCGAATCGTTGATGTACTTGAACTCATCGATATCGAGGAACAGCAATGCGACGCGCTGGCCGTGCCGCGCCGCCAGTGCCATGGCCTGGTTGACACGGTCCGCGAGCAGCTGGCGATTGGGAAGCCCGGTCAGCTCGTCGCGATTGGCGGACCGTTCCGCTCTTGCGACAGCCTGCGTGAGGAGCGCCACCTGCCGCTTCAGAACGCGCTCTTGCTCGCGAAGCGCGTCGATTTTTCTCTGTGCCGCTTGCAACGCGTCCGCTGGAACGGATGCGGCAGCAGCGGACCTCGGGCCGTGCGCTGCGTGGCTCGAGGTCGGGCTCTGTATTCTCGTCTGGCTCATCTTCTCGGTGAGTGACCGCTGATCGTCGTCGGGTTCATGACACGACGACCTTGGCTTTGAATCGGCGTCGGACCGTGAGACCGAGGCCCACGAGCGCGGACACGAGCCCCGCGAGCAGAAGCAACGGCAGCGGGCCGGCCGTGCTCGGGAGCCGCGGCTCGACTTGCGCCGGCGTGCGATCGGCCTGCGCGAGTTGCGGCGCGGGATCCGCCTGGGCCACACGTATCGGGTCGCGCACGATCTGCGCGAGTTGCTCGGGCGGAGCGCCGGGCTCGACGGCGACTGCGAACGTCCCTTCCGGAACGTATAGGCTCACCCGCTGGCCGCGCGTGAGATCGGAAAACGGGTATGGGCGCCCGTCGATCAGCACGCGTTGCTCCGCAGCGAACATCAAGGTGAGCTCTTCGATGGATTGGCCTTGACGGTTCTTGAAATCCAGCGTGACCGAGCCGTCGCGATTCCCTTGTATGTAGTCCGCTTCGAACCGAGCCCACTTGACATCGTCTGAGACCACGACTTCCTGGCAGCCCTCGGCGATCCGCGGATACAGCGCGAGCAAGTCCTTCTCCCAAGTCACTTCGGCACAGCTTGCGGCCTGAACTCTCGATGCGGGCAGGCTCTGCGTATCGAGGGGCTGCTGTTGCGCACTCGCAGTGCTTACACAAGCGGCGCCGATCAGCGCCGCAGCCATCCGGATTCCACCGGCCTTACTCATTGTCGTCTTCATTCATTCTTTCCCTTACGTTTTAGCATTTAGTTGCCCGGGCACCGCGGTTGCAGCCCCGGCTTCTCAATAGATCTCCAAAGCTCGCACGATATAGCGCTGCGGCGCAGCGCCTGCGAAATAGAACGGATAGCAGGTAACGAGAGTAACCGCTGGCGCATCCACGTCGTCGAGTGGTGACATGTCGGTCGGCGCGACGATGGCGAGCTCCGTAACCCGATAGCGTCGCTGCCGTGACAAGCTGTCGAGCTCTAAGACGTCTCCAACCACTACGTGCTCGAGCGCGCGAAAGTAACCGTCGCGATGTGCGGCGATTGCGACGTTGCCGTCGCCGTCAGGGACCCCTGTCCCGGCGATCAGCCCGCCTCCGCGGTTCAAGTTGCGCTCGCTGGTATCGGCGTAAACGGGTACCTCGAGCCCGACGCGCCGGATGCGCAACAGCGCCGCCGGCAGCGGCGCCGATTCGGCCGTCAGGGCTGGGACTGCGTAAGCCCGAATGCGGCTTGCCGACCAGTGCGTTTGATCGGGCGCTACCGAACGCGCTTGCGTGAAGCTCGAGACTGCTTGTCGTCGCTCGACCTCGCCATATGCTCGCGTGCCGAAGTACATAGCGGTCAGCAGTACGCCTGCCGACCAGCAAGCCGTCTCCAGCATGCGGCCGTACGGTTTCGCAGTAGTGGCTCTACGCATGCCTGCTCCGCGAAAGGTTCGCGCCGACGTTGGGCAGGACTCCTTGCCGGTTGCTCGTGCCCATGAAAATGCTTGCGGCCCAGCCGATGAGTTCGCCCATCAGCAGTAGCCAAACGACGATGTTCATGCTTCCGCCTCTGGATAGTCTGCAATGACAAGCAAGTTATGTCGCACGGGCAGGTACGTCTGTACGCTGGCGCACGTTGCGTTGGAGGCACACGGAGTGACGGTGCGCGAAATGGGCTATGTGTTCTACCGTACAGACTCTGAGCCTCCTGAGCGGCAACGATTCGTGCACTCGGAAATGGCAATGAAGTGGCAATGGAGATATCAGTGAAAGGGTTTGCGGTATTGCTGATGATGTGGTCGCTCCTCGGGTGCAGCCGAGACGGTCCTGCGGAGCGCCTAGGTGAAGGAATCGACGAAGCTGTCGAGGATACCGGCGAGGCGATCGACGACGCGGTCGATGACGTGGAAGATGCGGTCGAGGACGCCGGGGATACTCGCCGCGACTAGTTTCTCGTGTTCAATGAGGTCTGGGGACGTCCAGACTTCGGATGCCTGAATTTGCCGGAGTGCGCGGACGCCGAAGCGCTGTCTGCGTTTTCGCCTTGTTTTCTGGCACACTATGGCGCCTCCCGAGAGTCCCAGGCTCCCCATGACCACGACGACCCGAGACATCGTAACGCTGCAAACCACATCTTGGCCCAGCAGGCGAATCATCCCGAATCCACGGGCACGCTGTCCTGGATACTGTCAGCACTTTCGATTTCGGCCAAGGTCATCGCGGATCAGATTCGGCGCGCCCGGCTCGTCGACGTCCTCGGCAAAATGGGATCCGACAACGTCCAAGGCGAAGAGCAGCAGAAGCTCGACGTGATATCAAACGAGGTTCTCATCCGAACGCTCGGAACGCGCGAGGGTGTCGCGATCATCGCCTCGGAGGAGTAATGAGGAGCCCGTCATCATCAGGAGCGACGCGGGCGGCAAGCTGCGCCTGATGTACGAAGCCAATCCCATGGCGATGCTGATCGAGCAAGCGGGCGGCAAGGCGCTCACGGGCCTCGGCGAGGACACCAGCCGGAGTCGCGTCATGGACGTGCAGCCTCGGGATATCCACCAGCGCTGCCCGGTCATCCTCGGCAGCCCTGCGGAAGTCGACCACGTCACCAGGCACCTTCAACCCGCCGTCTGAGCGTGAAGCCTTTCTTCGCAATCACCCGGTCGCTGCACGCCTGGGGCGGCGCGCTGCTGGCTCTACTGCTGCTCATGAGCAGCGTGACAGGCACGCTGCTTCTTTGGAAGCCGGAATATCTCAAGCTCACGATCCCCGCGGCGCGGGCGGACTTCGATCCCACGCCGGAGACCTTGGCGCCGCTCATCGAGCGGATCGAGGCGCAGCTAGATCCGAACGAGATCGTGCAGATTCAACTGCCGACACGCGATTTCGCGCTCGCCAAGGTCACGATGTTCGACACGCACTATGCCTACGTCGATACGCAGGGCAACATTGTCGACGAGTGGTTCCTGAACGAGCGCTGGGAAGAATGGCTCTATGACCTGCACCATCGTCTACTACTCGGCAACGCCGGGCTCACGATCATCGGCTTTGTCGGCATGACAATGCTGCTTCTATTGATCGCAGGTGTCGTGACGTTCTGGCCGATGCGCCGCGGCTTTCGGCACGGATTTCGGATTCGTAGCACCGCGCGGCCGCATCTTCTGACTGCGCACCGCAACATCGGTATCGTCGAGGCGCTGCCGTTCGGCCTCACGCTCGTGACCGGCATCGTGCTCGCCTTCCCGACCCAGGTCGAGGAGCGTTTCCTCCAGCCCGTACGCATGAGCCAGGACTATAGTGACGCGCTGAGCCTCGGCGTCGATGACGTTTCCGGCGGAGATTCGGGCGACTGGTTGCCGGCCATGCGTAGAGCGCTCGCAACGTTTCGCGCGGGCGAGGTCCGCTCGGTGCAGGTTGCCAACGACATCAGCAACTACCGCATCATCGGCGTCAAGCAGCCCGAAGAGTGGCATCCCGACGGTATGAGTCGCGTCTACGTCGATGAGGCCGGTGGCTGGATGGACGTCCGCTACGATGCAACGGCGTTGCCGTTGATCGAGCGCACCTACAATACTATCTATCCGCTGCACACCGGCAAGCTGGGGAGCTTCGCTTATAAGCTCCTGCTCACCGTCAGCGGTCTGCTCGTCGCGCTGCTGAGCACGCTCGGGCTCACCAGCTTCCTCCAGGGTAAGCTGCGGGGGCGTGGCTCGCCGCTGGCGGCTGACCGAAACGCGCGCCGAGCCGGTCGGCAAGCGAGCTAGGTATGGGGGTACTATATTTCATAGTATCAATTGCTTATGCATTCTTTATCATGTTACGTAGCAAATGCCTTTCAGCCGTGGCATGGGGTGTGAGTCACTGATCACGGGCGTCGTATCGTGACACTGGCTAGCGGGACGCTACAGTCGGTCGTAGCTGGTCTGGCCCGGCACGGGACGCGAACCGCAGTGCTGCAGATGCGGCAAGTGAACGCCGAGCAGTGGAGTTATTCCGAGCTGCTTCACTTCTCGGCTCGTCTTGCGGCTGGGTTGCGCGCCCGCCGGCTGACGCCCGGCGAACGGGTAATCCTGCTCGCGCCCAATTCCATTGAGTGGGTGACCGCCTGCCTGGCGTTGCTGGAGGCCGGCTTGATACCCGTGCCGGTCGACAGCCAGATCAGCCGGGACGATCTCTTGCACATCCTCGAAGACAGCAGGTCGGCCTGGGCGTTTACCACGGTGCTCGGCGCCGAGCGATTGAGCCGGTGCGAGGTCTCCCAAAGGCTTCGTGTCGTGCTTCTCGATCGGACCGGCGAGCATGGCCTGTTCTGGCGCGAGCTGCTCGCCGAGGACTCCTGCGAGCATCCCAAGGTCAACTCGGAGGATTGCGCGGTTCTTTTCTATACTTCCGGAACGTCCGGCCCGCCGAAGGGCGTGCCGCTCAGTCACGCCAATCTCTTGAGCAACGTGGCGGCTCTGTTGGAGGAGGATCTCGTGCGACCGGACGATCGGCTGCTCTTGCCGGTGCCTCTGCATCACGTCTATCCGTTCGTGGTGGGGTTGCTTACGCCGCTGAGCGTGGGCATGAGCGTGATCCTTCCGCGCTCGTTGATCGGCGCACATTTTTTTACGGCCATGAACAAGGGCGAAGTGACGATATTGCTCGGTGTGCCGCGCCTGTATACGGCGTTGCTCGATGCAATCGAGCAGGGTTTCGAGGGGAGAGCGCGGATGCTTCTCAGTGCTTTTCGGGTCGCCATGCGTGTATCGATTGGCGCGCGCAAGGCGCTGCGGATCGATTTGGGCCGTTGGTTGTTCGCTGCACTGAGACACAGGATCGCGCCGCGGCTCCGATTACTCGTGTCCGGAGGTTCCCCACTGGACCTGGATCTGGCACAAAGTCTTCAGGGTCTGGGTTGGCCCGTGGCTAGCGGTTACGGCCTCACCGAGACGTCACCCATACTGACACTCAATCTGCCTGGCGTGTGCCCCGTGGACAGCGCGGGCAAGCCTCTGCCGGGCGTGCAGCTTCGGCTCGCGGAGCCCGCGTCCGGGTTTCGGCACGGTGAGGTGCAGGCGAAGGGGCCCAACGTGTTCTCGGGCTATCGCAATCTACCGGACAAGACCCAGGAAGCATTCACCGCGGACGGCTGGTTCCGGACCGGCGACCTGGGCTACTTCGACAAATCCAGCGCGTTGTACCTCGTCGGCAGAGCCTCGTCGATGATCGTGCTACCGGGGGGTGAGAATGTCGTCCCGGAGAACCTCGAGGAGATCCTGGAGCGATCTCCGTACATCGGCGAGATCGGCGTTCTCGAGCACGGTGGGCGGCTCGTCGGCGTAGTGGTCCCTGAACGCGCTCCCGGCTTGCTGTTCGACGCCGGAGGGGCAGAGCAGCGGATACGCGAGGAGATTGTAGCTCTTTCTCAAGGGCTGCCCAGCTACCAACGGCTGGGCGATCTCGCGATCGATGACTGCCCCTTGCCACGTACCCGGCTCGGCAAGATTCGTCGCCACAAGTTGGCGGAACGGTACACGGAGCTGAGCAGCGGCAGGCCGCGGGCCCAGGAGTCGGTGCCGATTCCACCGCAGCTTACTCCGGAAGACCGTCAGTTGCTGGAGGACCCTGTCGTCGCTCAAGTTTGGGCGTGGCTGGGCGAGCGGTTCGCCGGCCATCGCGTGACGCCCGACACGCATCTGAGGATGGACCTGGCGGTCGATTCTCTGGAGTGGCTGAACCTGACATTGGAGATTCGCAACCGCGTCGCGGTAGAGCTCAGCGATGAAGCGGTGGGACGCATTGAGACAGTGCGTGACCTGTTGCAAGAGTGTGCCATTGCCGAGCACGCTCTTGGTTTACAGGGCGATATTTTGGAGTTGCTGCGCGACCCGGAGTCGCTGCTCGACGAGAGGGAGCGTGCCTGGTTTAAGACGCATCCGTGGCTGTCGGGTATTTTCGATTCGGTGGCCGTCTTGCTGGCGCGGGCATTAATGAGGGCGGTATTCCACTTTCGTGTGGAAGGTCTGGCGCTTCTGCCGGCCGTCGGGCCGTATGTGCTCGCACCCAATCACTGCAGTGCCCTCGATCCCATCGCGGTCGCAGCGGCGTTGGGACGACGGCGGCTGCACAACACCTACTGGGGCGGATGGGTCGGGATTCTATTCCGCAGTCGACTGATGAGCGTGCTGAGTCATGCTATGCGCGTGTTGCCCGTCGAGCCTCGATTGGGGCCGCTATCCAACCTCGGCCTCGCAGCGGCGGCTCTGCGCAGCGGACGCGATCTTGTATGGTTTCCTGAAGGCGGGCGTTCGCCGACGGGTGAGCTACAACGCTTTCGCTCAGGTATCGGGCTCCTGTTACGGGTCTATTCGGTGCCGGTCGTTCCCGTCTGGATCGAAGGCAGCCGGCAGGCGCTGCCCCCGGCAACTCTACGACCGCGACGCTCGGCTGTATCCCTGTGGTTCGGTGAGCCGGTGCTCGCGGCGCAGCTGGAAGGCGAGGGGTCCGGTGAGACGCCCGAGGAACGTATCGCCAGCGGGCTGCGGGCGCGAGTGCATGCGCTCGGCGAAGCCGCGAAACGGGCGCCCGGAGCTTCCATTGGCCCGCCTAGGACCGGCGCCTAGGGCCGGTCACTCCGACGATCATTAGGCGAGTGCATATCGATTCATTCGGCGAACGACGTTCCGACCTACGCGGGAGGCCTCGGGGTATTGGCGGGCGACACGCTGCGGTCGGCGGCAGATTTGGAGCTGCCGAGGTGGCTGTAACACTCGTGAGCCGGGCCGGCTATTTCAAGCAGATATTGAGAACCCTCCTGAGGACAGACAACTCACACATTATCTATATGGTGGGGATGAGGCGTACCGACTGAAGCAGGAAGCCGTGCTCGGGATCGGCGGGGTCCGAATGCTGTATGCCTTGGGATTCAGCATCCGCCTGTGCCGGCGTGCCCATCCCTGTGGCGTTCGGCGCCAGTTTGACGCGTGTATCGGTACGCGATACAATCGCGCGGTGATCAAGAGCTTCCGCCACAAGGGCGTCGAGCGCTTCTTTTCCAAAGGGATCAAGGCGGGCATTCAGGCGGCACATGCCGCGAAACTCGCGCGTCAGCTACAGCGACTGGATGTCGCACGGCGTCCCCAGGACATGAACGTGCCGGGTTGGAAGCTGCACCCATTGAAGGGCGATCAAGAAGGGCATTGGGCCGCATGGGTGAGCGGGAACTGGCGACTGACCTTCAGTTTCGAAGGCGAAGACGCCGTTCTGGTCGACTATAGGGACTATCACTGAGAGACGAGGATCATGGGACGAATGTTTAATCCGCCGCACCCGGGCGAGTCGATCCGTGAAGATGTCTTGCCGGCTTTGGGCATCACGGTGACGGAGGCCGCGAAGCAGCTGGGTGTGGCGCGCGTGACGTTGTCGCGACTGATCCACGGCCGGTCCGGTGTTTCCGCCGACATGGCCAGGCGATTGGAAGCATGGCTCGGAGGCCCGAAGCGCGGTCCCAGCGCCGAGAGCTGGCTGAAGATGCAAGCTGACTACGATTTGTGGCAAGCGATGCAGCAGCCGGCGCCGAAGGTCATCAGGGCACGAACGGCCGTGTGGGGTGCGAATTCGTAACTAAGCACGAATCGAAATCTTTAACATTGTTCACGGAACTCGAACAGGGTTCGCCGCGATCTCTAGAAAAAGCCAATGGAATCAAGGCAGACGGATTTTTGGGAAGGACAGCTTCAGGACGCTTTCTTGCGGTTGGCTTCGAGGCGCGCGTCGACCAGCGCCACTTGGGCGTCGATCTCTGGATGGCTCAGGCCCTTCTGCATGGCGGTGAGTTGCACAAGCTTGTCGGCGCGCTCGATGTTGGCTGCGCCGTTCTGAAGTGCGCGCGCGGCGGAGGCCGGGCGCGTCAGGCTCTGTGCGGCGGCCGCATACTTCTCGAACGGCACCAGATCCTCGGGCTTGGCGCCGAGCTTCACGCACAGGTCGTTGACGAAGTTGTAGACCGAGCGCGAGGTCTCGATGTCGCTGTGCACCGCCTCCTGCGTGGTGCGCATGCCGTCCTTGGTGATGCAGCGGTAGTTGCCGGCGAGCAGCATGGCCCACTTGGCGAGCGGCACGAACACCGAATCGTGCACCTTGAGCTTCACCGGAAGCTCGATCTTGGCATCGCCGACGTCGTATCGGATGCCCTCGATGTCGTCCTGCAATTGGCGCAGGATGGCGGTGTGCTGGTCGGACGCGAAACGCGCGACCTTGAAGTTGGTCGGCAGGGTCACCTGTAGCACGTTGACCTTCTCTTCCGGCGGACGGATCGCCTGCGGGTCCGGACTGCAGAGCGTCAGGACCGCGGGATCGAAATTGTCCCACACGCTCGGGTCGGTGTAGGTGGGTTTGAGCTTGTCGGCGTCGAGGTCCGGGATGCGCCTCATGTAGGGCAGCGGCGGCATATTCATGATCGACATGCACGGCACGCGCGACCTGGCGACGGCGTCGAGCAACTCGCGCACGCCGGGCGAGCGGTACTGCGGCTCCTGCATGGCGAGGCCGACGAGGTCGAATGCCTTCGGGTCGACGCCGGCTGTGCCGCCGGCCGTGACCTTACCCGGGAGCTTGCGCGAGTGGAGCTCGACCGGGTCCTTGCGGCCCCTGACCGGCAGGCGCACGCGGAAGCCTTCGGCGTTGATCAGATCGGCCTCCGCGGGCAGGCACACGAGATGGATCCTATGGCCGCCGAACAGGGTCTTGGAGGCGAGTAGCGACCCGTAGGAAGCGCCCATGATCAGAATATCGTATTGCTTGCCCATACCGGCGTTCTCCCAGTGATGATCGCTTGAAGGTCGAGCAGCCGGGACGGTGCGGTTGCGCCACCCCAGCCCAGTTTTCGCAATGCTAGTGAGTAAGACCAGATCGCGCAAACAGATCCGTTGCACGCGCTCGCGAGCAGATGCTCCGGTCCTGCTTCCTACGCAGCGTCACATAGAGGGCGCCGTCGCCGCCGTGTCGGGGATGCGCGGTTGTGAAGTCGATGACGAGGGCAGAGAGCTCGGGCTCGCCGAGCCAGTGCGTGTTGATTTACATTTAAAACTGACCCACCCATGGAGTGAACGCCTACGCCAAATACTGTACGCCCGAGGTGCAGGAGCGCTGAAAGGCCGCCAAGATCGACGCGGTCAAGGCCGCTGGCTTCGAGCAGATCCTGCCACTGATCGAGGTAGCGGTCCGGCATCCGGCATCCGTCCTCCGAGCAAGCCGCAGCGATTCGTCGACGAGTGGAAGTCGCTCCTCGCGCCGTTCTCGGCCGGTCTCGATGATCGAATGAAGGCCGAGGCGCAAGAGTTCTCCTAGAGTTCGATTGCGTTGAGGCCCGCTTGGACGGCCACCTCGCCCATGCGGCGATCGAAGGTCAGGATATGACTGGCCCCGCCAGAAAAGGCCAGCGCAATGTGCAAGGCGTCGAGCGTGCGCAAGGGCAGCGAGTCGGTCGCGAACAGCAGCCGCTCGGCTTCGCGGTGCACTTCAGGGCTCAGATCCAGGCGCCCGAAAGAACCGGAATCGGCGTCGCCGAGCACAGCCTCGTGGATCTCGTTGGCTTGCTTGGCGTGCAGCTCGCCCTCGCGTTTCCTTCGAGCAACGGCGGAAAGCACTTCCGTAATGGCAAGCTCCGAGATCATGAGACGTCGTCGGGCGCGCAGAAAGGCGTCGAGGATGTCACTTTCGGCTTCGGGCACGTAGAGTTTCGCCAGGGCGCTGGCATCGACGTAGATGGCGGCATCGACGCCGATGGCTTCCTCTTGTGCCGGTGGCTCAGTTTCGCTCGGCTCTGCCATCGAGAACGGCCTCCGAAAGCGGGGCTGCCAGCGCCGGCATTTTGCGACGAAACGCCCCGCGGCCCCGAAACGGCTTGGCTTCGGCGGGACGGGGCGGCACGAGCCGTGCGACGGGCTTACCGCGATCCGTGATCGTGACTTCATGGCCCTTGCGAACCTCCGCGATCAGCGCGGACAGGTTTTGGCGGGCCTCGCGTATTCCTGCTTGCTTCATTGAGCGATTGTGCTACATGTAGCACTTCTTGACAAGCGAAAGCGCTCGTTGCGCCACCGAATTCGGAAAAGCTGAATATTCGGGACTTCACAGGGGTAGCGGTGGTTCGATTCCGCCCCTAGGCACTATTAAAACAAGTACTTAGCGTTGACACACTTCTGCGGTCCACCTACTGTTATGGCATTGTCCCACCCTTGAGGTAATTCGTGCGGG
>Ga0214471_10003661_pt1 | contig 11891 bp, 15 predicted proteins | sample RVTome_5_FD_207665 | JGI IMG/M metagenome (GOLD analysis project Ga0214471, IMG submission 207665) | Soil microbial communities from uranium-contaminated site in the Upper Colorado River Basin, Wyoming, United States - RVT142D155 | ecosystem: Environmental > Terrestrial > Soil > Contaminated >... | reverse complement strand
ATGTCTCAGGTGCCCTTGTACCAACGGGCGATGGGGCATTCAAGCTTCCCACGAACACAGCCCTGCATCTGTCCCCCGAACGGCCGTAGGATGCGGACGATCGGGGGACACGACATGGAGCTCGAGGTCTTCGTCACGCCCGGCCTGGGCGACAACAGCTACCTGCTCGCATCCGGGGGCGAGGCGGCGCTGATCGACCCCCAGCGGGACGTCGAGCGGATGCTCCGGGCGGCCGCGGCCAGGGGGGCCGACGTCCGCCTGGTCCTCGAGACGCACATCCACAACGACTACGTCTCCGGCGCCGCCGAGGTGCGCGCCGCCACGGGGGCCGAGATCGCCGGCCCGGCCGAGGCTGGGTACGCCTTCGCGTTCACGCCCCTGAACGAGGGCCGGGAGCTCCATGTGGGCGGGATCAAGCTGGTGGCCGTGGAGACCCCGGGGCACACGCCGGAGCACACGGCCTACGCGGCGTTCGCCGAGGGCTCGGAGGCACCGGCCGCGGTGTTCACCGGGGGGAGCCTCATCGTCGGGAGCGCCGGGCGGACCGACCTGCTCGGACCGGACCTCACCGACCGGCTGACCCGGGACCAGTACCGGTCCCTCCGCCACCTGCTGAGCTTCCCCGATGACACCGAGGTCCTGCCCACGCACGGGGCGGGCAGCTTCTGCGCCACGGTTGCCCCCCACCAGGACCGGACCTCGACCATCGGCCGGGAGCGGGCCTCCAACCCGACCCTGGCCGAGGTCGACGAGGACGCGTTCGTCCGCGAGCAGCTGTCGGGGCTGCTGGCGTATCCGCGCTACTACGCGCACATGGCGCCGATCAACCGGGCCGGGCCGCGGGTGTTCGGCCAGGTCCCCCTCCCCCGAGCGCTCGTCCCCGATGAGGCCGCCGCGCTCCTGGGCGACGGCGCCTGGATGATCGACGGGCGCGGCGGGGCCGACTTCGCCGCGGCCCACGTCCCCGGATCGCTGAACGTCCCCCTGGACGATTCCTTCGGCAGCTACGTGGGGTGGCTCGTCCCGTTCGGCGATCCCGTCGTGCTGGTCCCGCCGGAGCCCGAGGACGAGTCCGTGGCCGAGGCGGCCGCGCAGCTGTTCCGCATCGGGTACGAGCGCTTCGAGGGCTATGTGGCGGGAGGGATCGGCTCGTGGCGCGGTTCGGGGCGCGACGTGCGCTCCTATCCGGTGGCGACCGTCGACGACGTCGTGGCCGCGGCCCGGAGCGGCGCCGACCGCGTGCTCGACGTCCGGCAGCGGACCGAGTGGGAGGCCGGCCACCTCCCCGGGAGCACCCACGTGTTCGTGGCAGACCTCCCGGGCCGGGTCGACGAGTTGCCGCGCGACCGGGAGATGCTGGGCGCGTGCTCCTCGGGCCACCGGGCCGCGATCGCTGCGAGCATCCTCGACCGGGCGGGGGTGCCCGTCCGGTTGGTCGCTCGAAGCGGCGTGCCGAAGGCGCTTCGGATGCTTGGCTGAGGCTTACCCCGCCCTGGCCTCCAAGCGGGGCTCGAACCGCCCGCCCACGTTTCGCACCAGGCCCTTCATCTCCAGGCTCACCAGCAGCGGCAGCACCTCGGGTACCGACAGGCCCAACCCCTTGCCCACGTTCTCCGGGAGCACGGGTTCGGTCACCAGGTCGAGCGTGGCCTGCTCGGCCAGGGTGAGGTCGAGACGCCGGCGCGGAAGACCCGGGCCGCCGTCGAGCTTCAGGTCGCGCATCAAGTCGTCGACCCCACGGATCAGCGTGGCGCCCTCGCGGATGAGGGCATGGGGCACGTATGCGAGGGGGTTCGTGATGGCCCCGGGGACGGCGAACACATCCCGGCCGAGGTCGAGCGCGTGCTCCGCCGAGATCATCGAGCCGCTGCCCTGCGCGCCTTCCACCACCACCAGCGCCGTCCCAAGCGCCGCCACGATGCGGTTCCTGGCCGGGAACCGGAACGGCTCCGGCGGCACCCCCGGCGGGTACTCGCTCACCAGCGTGCCGACCTCGGCGATCCGGGCGATAAGGGCCCGGCTGCCGCGCGGATATCCCACGTCGATGCCGCATCCGAGCACCGCGACCGTGTCGCCGCCCGCTTCGAGCGACCCTTCGTGCGCGGCGGCGTCGATCCCGCGGGCAGCGCCGCTCACCGTGCACATCCCCGACGCCGCGAGGTCCCGTCCGATCGTCAGAGCCAGCTCCCTCCCCAGGTCCGAACAGTTCCGGGCCCCGACCACCCCCACGGTTCGATCTCGCCTGGGGAGCGGAAGGCCCCTGACGAACAGCCCGGCGGGCGGGTCCTTCAGGTTCTCGAGCTGCGGCGGGTACGCCTCCGATCCGTGGGAGGCGAAGCGCGCGCCGCAGGTGGCGACGGCGGCCTCGATGGCGGCCGGATCCAGCTCGCGCGCGTGCTCACGATCGGCGGCGCTCCCCGCCCGCCCGGCCTTCACCGCGGCCAGGCAGGCCGAGGCCGAGCCCTCGCGGTCGGCCACCTCCAGCATCTGTCGCGGCGTGATGCCGCGGAGCGCCGTCAGCACGAGGAGCGCCCGGCGATTCGCCCTACCATCGGCGAAGCCGGGAGGCCATCTCGTAGGGCGGCGGTCCTGATCCGCCGAACCGTGGTCGCCAGCCAGGGCGTGACCGGGATCCTCCGTGGGCTTCTCACCCGGCACGGGCCAGGCTCCCCTCGGACAGGCTCATTCGGTACGAGAGCGCCTCGGCCACATGGTCAGCGGAAACCTCGACCGCCGAGGTCAGGTCGGCGATGGTACGCGCCACCTTCAGGGCGCGGTCGAAGCCCCGGCCGGTGAGCGCGAGCGCGTCCACGGCCTGAGCCAGGACCTCATGCGCGCCTTGCGACATCCTGGCCTCCCGCCTGGCCACCGGGCCCGGCAGCTGGGCATTGCACGGGTAACCGAGCGACGCGTAACGGTCCCGCTGCCGGGCCCTGGCCTCCTCCACTCGTTCCCGGATGGCCGCGGAGGGCTCGCCGGCGCTCTCGCCGAGCAGCTCCTTCTTGGAGAGCCGGGGCACGATCAACCGGATGTCGATCCGATCGAGCAGCGGCCCGGACAGCTTCTGACGGTACAGCTGGATGCGGTGGGGAAGGCACCGGCACTGCCGCTTGGGGTCGCCCTCGTATCCGCACGGGCACGGGTTGGCCGCCGCGACGAGCGTGAACCGCGCCGGGAACTCCACCGCGCCTACCATCCGCGTGACCACGACCCGACCGTCCTCCAGTGGCTGGCGGAGGGCCTCGATGGCGTCGCGACGGAACTCGGTCAGCTCGTCCATGAACAGGACGCCGTGGTGGGCAAGGGACACCTCGCCCGGGCGCACGTATCCGCTCCCGCCGCCGAGCATGGCCGGCAGGGAGATGGAGTGGTGCGGCGAGCGGAACGGACGGGAGCCGACCAGGCCGCCCCCCTCGAGGAGCCCCGCCACCGAATGGAGCTGGGTGACCTCCACCGCCTCCTCGCGGGACAGGCCGGGAAGGATGGTTGCAAGCCGTCGGGCCAGCATGGTCTTGCCGGCTCCCGGGGAACCCACCATCAGAACGTTGTGGCCGCCGGAGGCGGCGATCTCGAGAGCCCGCCGGGCCTGAGCCTGGCCGCGGACCTCCGCGAAGTCCACCGCGTCGTGCCGGGCCTGCTGCGGCTGGCCCGGCACAGCGACGGGCGGGTCCCACGCGCCGCGGAGGAACCGCACGGCGTCGGCGAGCCCGGCCGCACCGACCACCCGGAGGCCGTCCACCAGGGCGGCCTCCCCAGCGTTCGCGGCCGGCACCACCACTCCTTCGAGCCCTGCCTTAGCGGCGGCGATGGCCATCGACAGGACACCGGGCGTGGAGACGGTCGAGCCCTTGAGCGACAGCTCGCCGGCGAACGCGAACCGGGCCAACCGGTCACCTGGCACCTGGGCCGAGGCGGCCAGCACGCTCATGGCGATGGGCAGGTCGAGGCCCGGCCCGTCCTTCCGCACGTTCCCCGGCGAGAGGTTCACCACGATCCGCCGGAGGGGCCACTCCAGGCCGGAGCTTTCCACGGCCGGGCGGATCCGATCCCGGGCATCCTGCACCGGCGCGCCCGGGAGGCCGGTCAGCGTGAGTGAGGGAAGGCCCCGCCCGATGTGGGCCTCGACCACGACGGGATGGCCGCGGACCCCCACCACGGTGACCCCCATGACCATGCCGTACACGACCGCGCGACCCTAGCGCGCGGCAGTGACATCAGAAGGCGTCCTCGAACAGCTCGACGCTGTTCCCGCGCGGGCCGGCTTGCACGCTCGCCACGTCGAACCGGACCGCGTCGTGTGGAACGCGAGCAGTCGCGATGAACGCCTCGGCGAGCTGCCGGAGCTTCCGTTGCTTCGTCCAGGTCACCGCGTCGTGGCCGCCGCCGAAGCGGCTCCCCGAGCGCGCCTTCACCTCGCAGAACACGAGCAGGCCCCGCCGCTCCACGATGAGGTCGATCTCGCCGAGGGAGCACCGCCAGTTCCGGGCCACGGTCCGGAACCCCCGGCCCGTGTACAACGCGAGAGTGGCGTCCTCGCCCGAGCGACCGAGGGATGCCCGGTGGTCGGTCGAAGCGTCGTCCACGACGGCTGGAGCCTAGCCCGGGCCACCGACACTCACTCTGGGAGCTGCATCGTCTCGTCGCGCCGGAGCTCCTCGACGTTCACGTCGCGACGCGTCATGACGCGCACGTTCGAGACGAACCGGGCCGGGCGGAACATGTCCCACACCCAGGCGTCCGCCAGCACCACCTCGACCCATCCGTCGTCGCGGGGCCGCACGTCCACCTGGTTCGCCAGATAGAACCGGCGCTCGGTCTCCACGACGTACGTGAACATCGGAAGGACGTCGCGGTACTCCCGGTACAGCTCGAGCTCTCGCTCCTCTTCGAACCGCTCGATGTCGTCGCCCTCGTTCACGGGTCCTCCACGGTCTCGACGTCCACCGTGCCGTTCTCGCCCACGCCCTTGAACGACAGGCGATGGATCGGCGTCGGGCCGAGCCGTGACAGGACGTCCCAGTGCTCGCGCGTGCCGTACCCCCGGTTGTGGTCGAACCCGTACGCCCGGAAGCGCCGATGGTACCGCTCCATCATCCGGTCCCTGGTGACCTTGGCCACGATCGAGGCCGCGGCGACGCAGGCCGTCACGGCGTCGCCCTTCTTGATGGCCAGGCTGATGGTCGGCAGGCGCCGGACCGGGAAGCCGTCGATCAGCACGTAGTCGGGCGGGACGGCGAGCGAGCAGACCGCACGCCGAAGCAGCCACAGGTTGGACCGGTGCAGGCCCCGGTGGTCGATCCTCCGTGGCGTGGCCCGGCACACCGCGAAGGCCATGGCCCCGGCCACGATCCGGGCGTACGCGTCGTCTCGCTGGAGGGGTGTCAGGACCTTCGAGTCGTTCACGCCGTGGAGATCGAAGTCCTCGGGGAGGATGACGGCCGCGGCGACCAGGGGGCCGGCGAGCGCTCCACGGCCGGCCTCGTCCGCACCGGCGATAGCGCGGAAGCCCTGCTCCCGCAGCTGGCGCTCGTAGCGCCCGAGGTCGAGGTCTAGCGCAGCCACCCGATCCGGGAAGGCGGCCAGATGGTGACGAACGCCTCCCCCACGACCTTATCGAGGGGGATGAACCCGAGCGAGAACCTGGAGTCGGACGACGCTCCCCGGTTGTCGCCCAGGACGAACAGCGCGTCCGGCGGGACCGTCGTCGGCCCGTAGTCGCTCATCGAGCGAACGGCGTCCCGCGTGAGGTAGGGCTCGGCCAGGGCCTTTCCGTCCACGTACACGGTGTGCCGGCGGATCTCCACGGTCTCCCCCGGCAGCCCGACGACCCGCTTGATGAAGTCCTCGTTCTCCGGCCGGGCGAAGCCGAGCCCCTCGGAGAGCCAGTGCACAAAGCCGTCGATGAGGCCGCGGTCGGGCTCCTCCCCCGAACGTGGGTTCTCGAAGACGACGATGTCGCCCCGGTCCGCCTCGAACAGCACCTTGTTAACCAGGACCCGGTCGCCGGGCACGAGCGTGGGCTCCATCGAGCCCGACGGGATGTAGAACGCCTGGATTACGAAGGTCTTGAGCAGGATCGCGAGCGCGAACGCCAGGACGATGAGGACCGGGAGCTCCTGGAAGAACGCGAGCACGCTGCGGCGGGTGGGTTTCGTGGACGACGTTCTCTCGGCCGCACCATCCCTCGACACGAGCCCGCCCGCGGCGGGATTGGGTGCGGCGCCGGTCGGGGCTGTGGGGTCTCTTACGGCGTCGGCCGCCGTCGTCGGCGGCTCGGGGCTCGCCGGCTCGGGCGAGCCGGGCCGAGGCTCGGCCACTCCTAGCTCCGGCTTTCGGCGTCGGCGGCCTCGACGTCGGACTCCTCGACGCCGGCGTCCATGACCTCGGCCTCCTCGGCCTCGGCGGCCGGTTCGGCGCTCTCCGGGACCGCGCCATCTCCGACCTCGACCGTTTCCGCTTCGGCTGTCCCCGCATCGCCGGCGCCCCCGGCGTGCTCGGCGTCGGCTCCGGCCTGTTCGGCCTCGAGGGCCTGGAGGGCGAGGAGCTCCTCGCCCTCGACCCGGCGCTCCCGGATCCGAGCCTTCTTCCCCCGCCGTTCTCGCAGGTAGTACAGCTTGGCCCGGCGGACCTTACCCCGCGAGACCACCTCGAGCTTGGCGATGGAGGGCGAGTGAAGCGGGAAGGTGCGCTCCACGCCGACGCCGAAGGAGATCTTCCGGACGGTGAACGTCTCCTGGAGGCCGCCGCCCTGCCGGCGGATCACGACCCCCTGGAACACCTGGACGCGCTCCCGGCCGGCCTCCACCACCCGGACGTGGACCTTCACGGTGTCTCCGGGCCGGAATGGTGGGAGGTCCGTGCGGAGGTACTGCCTGTCGACGAGATCGGTCTTGTTCATGGCGGGAGTCCCGATGATAGCAGGCGGATCGGCCGCTCCCGGTCAGCCTTTCAGCAGGTCGGGACGGTTACGGCGGGTCTTCTCCAGGGCCGCCTCCCGCCGCCACCGTTCGACCTCGGCGTGGTTGCCCGAGAGCAGGACGTCCGGCACCGTCATGCCCCGGAACTCCTGGGGGCGTGTGTAGTGGGGGTGGTCCAGGATCCCTTGCTCGAAGGATTCCCTATCGAGCGATTCCTCCTTCCCCACCACGCCCGGCACGAGACGGGTGACCGCCTCGATCAACGCGAGCGTCGGGATCTCCCCGCCCGAGAGCACGTAGTCGCCGATGGAGACCTCCTCGGCCGGGAGTCCCCCCACGACGCGCTCGTCGACGCCCTCGTACCGGCCGCACACGAGGACCAACCACGGCTCGCGGGCCAGCTCCCGGGCCAGGGCCTGGTCCAGGCGACGCCCCGCCGGCGACAGGAGGATCACGCGTTTGGGGCCATCGCCGAGCGACTCGACCGCCGCGAAGACCGGCTCGGGCTTCATCACCATGCCGGGTCCGCCGCCGTACGGCTCGTCGTCGACCTGCCGGTGCCTGTCGGTGGTGAAGTCGCGGATGTCGTGGACCCGCACGTCGAGGATCCCAGTCTCGATGGCCTTGCCCAGCAGGCTCTCCCGGAGCGGGCTCTCGAAGATGCCGGGGAAGATGGTGAAGACGTCGATCCGCACAACCGCAGGCTAGCAGCGGGGGTCCGGCCGCGGTCTCAGCTGTCCGGGGCCGTCAAGCCGGGGATCTCGCGGACCACGATCCGCCTGCCGGCGACGTCGACCGAGACGATCACGTCCTTCAGGGCCGGGATCAGCGTCTCGCCACCCTCCGCCACCGCGCTCCACACGTCGTTCGCCTGGGTGTGGATGACCTCTCGAAGCGTGCCGAGGGACCGGGCCGATTCCGTCACGACCTCGCACCCCACGAGCCGGTGGTCCCACCAAGAGCCCTCGGGGAGCTCGGGCGACATCGACTCGGGCACCACCAGCGCCCTGCGGGAGAGCTCCTCGGCCTGCTTCCGGTCGCGGACCTCGCGGAACTTCACGATCAGCCCACCCCGGTGCGGCCGCGCGGACTCGACCGTGAGAACCCGCCCGTCCTCGAGATACACCGCCGCGCCGTCGGCGAAACGGCCTTCGACCTCGGAGAGCACCAGTACGCCGACCTCGCCCTTGATGCCGTGGGCGCGGCCGATGCGGCCGACCGCCACGGTCGGCTCGCGCACGTCAGTCCACGATCTCGACGGCCGCGTGGGTGCCTTCCCGCAGAGCGGCCGCCTTGACCACCTGACGGATGGCTCGGGCCGTGCGCCCGCCCTTGCCGATGACCTTGCCCATGTCGTCGGGATCGACCCTGAGCTGGAGGAGGACCCCACGGTCGTCGTGGACCTCGGTGACCTCGACGGCGTCCGGGTTCTCGACGAGCTCCCTCGCGATGTACTCGAGGAGCTCCTTCACGAAGCCGCCTTGCTCTCCTTCTTCTCGGCCTGGAACTTCTCCCAGATGCCGGACTTGGTCAGCAGCACCTGGACGGTCTGGCTCGGTTGCGCGCCCTTGCGGAGCCAGTCGAGAGCCTTCGCCTCGTCGATCTCGATCACCGACGGCTCGTCCATCGGGTGGTACTTCCCGATGATCTCGATGAACCGGCCGTCGCGTGGGCTCCGCTGGTCGGCCACCACCACGCGGTAGAACGGGCGCTTCTTCGCGCCCATCCGGCGGAGCCTGATCCTGGTCGCCATACCTTGTCTCCTACCCCATCCCGGGCATCTTCGGCATCCCCGGGATCCGGGGCATCCGCTTCCCGCCCATCATCGACTGCATCATCTTCCTGGCCGCCTGGAACTCCTTCAGCAGGGCGTTCACGTCGGCCGTGGTCGCTCCCGAGCCGCGGGCGATCCGCAGGCGCCGGGACCCACCGATGATAGCGGGGTTCCGGCGCTCCTCCGGGGTCATGGAGCAGATGACCGCCTCGGCCCGGGCGATTTGCCGCTCGTCCACCTGCCCGGCCAGGTCCTTCAGGGCATTCTTGCCCCCGGGGACGCCGGGGAGCATGGCCAGCAGGTCCTGGAGCGGTCCGAGCTTTCGCATCTCCCGCATCTGGACCAGGAAGTCCTCCAGCGTGAACTGGGCCCTGGCCATCTTCTCGGCCGCTTCCATGGCCCGCTCCGCGTCGAGGGTTTCCTGGGCCTTGTCGATCAGCGTGAGCATGTCGCCCATGCCGAGGATCCGGGACGCCATCCGGTCCGGGTGGAACGGCTCGAGGTCGGCGGGCCGCTCCCCGGTCCCGGCGAAGAACACCGGGCGCCCGGTGGCGGCGGTGATCGAGAGCGCCGCGCCGCCACGCGCGTCGCCGTCCAGCTTGGTGAGGACGAACCCGGTGGTATCGACCTCGCGCATGAACGCTCGGGCCTGCACCACCGCGTCCTGGCCGGTCATCGAGTCACAGGCCATCAGGACGTGGTGGGGCCTGATGGCTTCCCTGACCCGCCGGGCCTCCTTCATCATCTCCTCGTCCACGTGGAGCCGGCCGGCCGTATCGACGATGACCACGTCCAGGCCCTCGCGATCGGCGTGCTTCAGCGCCGCCTTCGCGACCCTCACGGCGTCCTTGCCGTCGGAAACGACCGGAACGCCGATCTCGCCGCCCAGGGTGAACAGCTGCTCGACCGCGGCAGGGCGCTGGAGGTCGGCGGCCACCAGGAGCGGGTGCTTCCCCTTCTCCTTCAGCATCCGCGCGAGCTTCGCGCAGGCCGTGGTCTTCCCCGACCCCTGCACGCCGGCCACCATGATCACGACGGGCTTGGCCGAGGGGAGCGTGAACTCGGCCTGGGTCCCGCCCATGGTGGCCTGGACCTCGTCTCGCACCACCTTGATCACCTGCTGGGCGGGGGTCAGGCTCTTCATGACCTCCTCGGACAGCGCCCTGGCCCGGACCCGCGACAGCAGATCGTCTGCGACCTCCACCGAGACGTCGGCCTCGAGGAGGGCCGTGCGCATCTCGTCGAGCGCCCCCTCCACCTGCTTGGGGTGGAGCTTCCCCTGGGACAGGAGCTTCTTGAAGATGCCGTCCAGGCGGCCGGTCAGCGTGTCGAACATGTCCTACGGGGCGCCTTCCGCCGACCCCGGCTCCAGCACCTTCTCCACCGTGCGAAGGAGCGCGAGCGGGCTGAAGGGCTTGGTGAAGTACTCGTCGGCCCCGAGCGACAAGACGTAGTCGCGCCCCTCCTCGCCCGTGGCGGTCACGATGATCACGCGGACGTCGGCCGTGTCAGGGTCCGACTTCAGCACCCGGAGGACCTCCGCACCGCTGGTCCCGGGGATGTTGAGGTCGAGGAACAGGAGGTCAGGGGGCCGCTCCCGGACCATGGCCAGCGCGGCCTGGCCGTCGCCGGACTCGCGGATGTCGAACCCCTCGTGCTCCAGGACCATGCGCATGGCTTCCCGCATCGTCGGGTGGTCCTCCACGATCATGATGTCCGCCTTCGACACTCAGCCCTCCAGGATCCGCCGGGCGAAGGCCCGGGCGTCGAAGGCCTGGAGGTCGCCGATGCCCTCACCGGTACCCACCAGCTTCACCGGGACCCCCAGCCGCTCCCGTACCGCGAGCACGATACCGCCCTTCGCCGTCCCGTCGAGCTTGGCCAGGGCCACCCCGGTGACCTCCACGGCCTCGGTGAACGCGGTGGCCTGGGCCATCCCGTTCTGGCCGGTGGTGGCGTCGAGGACCAGCAGGACCTCGTCCACCCGCCCCGCCGCCTTCTCCAACACCCGCTTCACCTTGCGGAGCTCGTCCATGAGCGGCGTCCGGGTGTGCAGCCTCCCAGCAGTGTCCACGATCAAGACGTCCACTCCCCTGGCCCTGGCCGACTGCACGGCGTCGAAGGCCACCGCCCCCGGGTCGGCCCCCCGCTCCTGCGACACCATCTGGACTCCGGCCCGTCTGGCCCACACGTCGAGCTGCTCCGAGGCGGCCGCCCGGAAGGTGTCGCTGTTCGCCACGCTCACGTCCCGCCCCTCCGCGGCCAGTCGCGCCGCCAGCTTTCCGATGGTCGTGGTCTTCCCCGCGCCGTTCACGCCGACCACCATCAGCACGGCCAGGTGATCCGCGGGAAGGTGGAGCGCACCGTCCTCCCCCAGGATCCGGACGATCTCATCCTCCAGGAGCGCGGCAGGGTCGGCGCCATCGTCGTACCGTTCGCGGACCGCCTTCACCATCGTCGCGGCGACGGCCGGACCGACGTCGGCCTTCACCAGGAGGTCCTCCAGGAGGCCCCAGTCCTCGTCTCCCATCGATCGTCCGGCGAACAGCGCTCGGACCCGGGTGCCAAGCCCGGCGCCCACCGGCTTCGCCGGGGGGGACGTCTTAGCGCCGTGCGACGGGATCGAGGGCGACGACCGCGCTCGACGCCCCCGGAGGTACAGGCCGACGTCCAGCAGGCCGACGGCGACGACGAACACCAGGCCGACCATGACGACGAACACCAGGCCGACGATCAGGAAGTCCACAGCGCTACAGGCTAGTGGACGCCGTCGGACTCCGGTACCGCGACGATCCTCGCGGCCGGACCCTGGTCGGGCAGGGGGTTGTCGAGGCGCTGGCCCACGACCTTCGAGGTCCCCTCCTTGCTCATCGAGACCCCATACATCATCTGGGCCACCTCCATGGTCCGCTTCTGGTGGGTGACGATCAGCACCTGCGAATCGACGGCGAAGCCCTCGATGAGCCGTAGGAACCGGTGCAGGTTCACGTCGTCCAGGGCCGGCTCCACCTCGTCCATAAGGTAGAACGGGCTGGGCCGGGCCTTGAAGATGGCGAACAAGAAGGCCAGGGCGGTGAGGGCGCGCTCGCCGCCCGAGAGCAGCGAGATGCGCTTCACCCGCTTCCGTCCGGGGCGGGCCTCGATCTCGATGCCGGTGTTGAGGAGGTCCCCCGGCTCCGTCGAAACGAGGCGGCCCTCGC
>Ga0214471_10003660_pt1 | contig 11893 bp, 9 predicted proteins | sample RVTome_5_FD_207665 | JGI IMG/M metagenome (GOLD analysis project Ga0214471, IMG submission 207665) | Soil microbial communities from uranium-contaminated site in the Upper Colorado River Basin, Wyoming, United States - RVT142D155 | ecosystem: Environmental > Terrestrial > Soil > Contaminated >... | reverse complement strand
CGGGCAATCGGCTATGCGAGAAACTCGGCGCCGGCTGAGTGTGACGAGTTGAACGCCGCCTTCGTGCCCACCGGCGGATGAAGAGCCCGCGAAAGCGCAAGGGCAACACGAGTCCTGCGCGACTCAGCAGGGCACGCCTCGACGAACTGGTCGCGGAAGCGATCGTCGATTGTTACGACGAGTCAGAACAGGCCACCGGCCTGTACACGATGATCGCAGACAACCTGGCGCTCCCCTTCGCGGCGACCGTGCTCGGAGTTCCGGTCACTGTGGAGCGTGTTCAACTGACGCCACGGGACGAGATCGTCGCCGTGTGCCGGCGCGCCGGCATCCGCCAGACCGTTCCACTCCTCGATCTCCCATTGCCCTCACCGCGACCGGCAGGCATCGAGTGGATCGCCGCCTATCGCCACTGGCTGGGTGGCGGTAGCTCGGCCCGGTGATGCCGGGTGAGAAGAAGATCTATGAGACGGTCGACGAGCTTCGAACGACTACAAGCGTTCGGATTTTGCGCACCTGGTTCGGGGAAAGTACGCACGACGAGTCGCAGAGTCCACGAACGTCGTCGTACTGGAGCCGCGAGTCGCGAAAGCATTTCTGGGAATGAAGCGACGGGCGGGGAAGCGCCCTGGCCCGCCGCCGAGACCGGGAGTGGCGGATGCCCTGTTCGCCAAGTGCAGCAGCGCGTGCTGGGGGTGCTCTTCGGCACTCCGGGCCGCAGCTTCTACGCCAACGAGGTGATCGGGCTGGCCCGCTCCGACACGGGCGCCGTGCAACGCGAGGCGCTCTGATCTTCTAGCGCTTCACGTTGACACGCGACTCCTCTCGCGCGATCGTGGGGCCCTCTCCAAGGCACCCGGCCGGTCGAGCACGAGAGGGAGACCGCCATGAAGCCTCCGCCCTTCGAGTACGCCGCCCCCCGCAAGACCGACGAGGCCCTCGCCCTGCTCGCCCAGCACGGCGACCGCGCCAAGGTCCTCGCCGGCGGGCAGAGCCTCCTGCCGCTCCTGAACTTCCGCCTGGCCCAGCCCGAGGTGCTTGTCGACGTCAACCGCGTCGCCGAGCTGGCGTACGTGCGGCCTTCCGATGGCGGCCTGGCCATCGGTGCCCTCACGCGGCAGCACGCGCTGGAGTGCTCCGAGGCCATCCGGGCGCGGGTGCCGATCGTCGCCGAGGCCTGTCGCCTGATCGGGCACCTGCCGATCCGCCATCGCGGCACCCTCGGCGGGAGCCTCGCCCACGCCGATCCAGCCTCCGAGCTGCCGGCGGTGATGGTGGCGCTGGAGGCGGAGCTGACCGCGAGCCGGGTGGCAGGGCGGCGCACCCTGCCGGCCGATCAGTTCTTCACCGGGATCTTCACCACCGCCCTGGCGCCGGACGAGCTCCTGACCGAGGTCCGGGTGCCCGGCCTGCCGGCCCGGACGGGCGGCGCCTTCGTCGAGGTCGCGCGACGGGCCGGCGACTTCGCGCTCGTGGGGGCTGCCGCGCTCGTCACACTCGACGACGGCGGCCGCGTCACCCGCGCCCGGCTCGCGCTGTGCGGGGCCGGTCCCACACCCCTCCGTGCGCGGGAGGCCGAGCGCGTGCTGATCGGCGAGCGGCCGGACGGCCGGGTGCTCGACGATGCGGTCGAGAAGATGGCGGCGGCTACCGATCCGCCGGGCGACATCCATGCCTCCGCGGCCTTCAGGAAGAAGCTCGCGCGGCACGTGGGGCGCCGGGCGATCGAGCTGGCGGTGCGCCGCGCAGGAGGTGGATCATGAAGCGCTCGGCCAGCGTGATCGGGCTCACGGTGAACGGCGTCCGGCACGAGCTCGCCGTGGAGCCGCGGCGGCTGCTCGTGGACTGCCTGCGGGACGACCTCGGGCTGACCGGCACCCACATCGGCTGCGAGCACGGCGTGTGCGGGACCTGCACCGTGCTGGTGGACGGCGAGACGGTGCGGTCGTGCCTGATGCTGGCCGTCCAGGCCGACGGCGCCAGCATCACCACCGTCGAGGGGCTGGCTCCGGACGGGGCGCTGCATCCGCTGCAGCAGGCGTTCCGCGAGGCGCAGGGGTTGCAGTGTGGGTTCTGCACGCCGGGCATGTTGCTGCTGGCCTGGGAGCTGCTGCGCGACAACGCCTCGCCCAGCGAGGCCGAGATCCGCGCGGCGATCTCGGCGAACCTCTGTCGCTGCACGGGCTACCAGGGCATCGTCGAGGCGGTCCAGCTCGCGGCCGAGCGCCACGCGGTGCCGGCGGCCGCGGCGCGCTGAGGGAGGACGCCATGGCCACGCGCACCTGGATCGGCAAGGACGTGCCGCGCCTGGAGGATCCGCGCCTGCTGACGGGGCGCGCCAACTACACCGACGACGTGCGGCTGCCGGGCATGGCGCACGCGGCGGTGCTGCGGAGCCCGCAGGCCCACGCCCGCATCGTCCGCATCGACACGAGCCGGGCCCGGGCGCTGCCCGGCGTCTTCGCGGTGATCACCGGCGAGGATGCGAAGGAGCTCTCCAACCCCCTGCCCGCCTTCTGCGCCGAGCCGGTGGTGGAGTACGCGCTGGCGGTGGACAAGGTCCGGTACGCGGGCGAGGCGGTGGCGGCGGTCGCCGCGGTCGACCGCTACACGGCCGAGGACGCGGCCGCGCTGATCGACGTCGAGTACGAGGCGCTGCCGGTGCTGACCGATCCGATGGAGGCGATGAAGCCCGGGGCGCCGAAGGTGCACGACAACCTGCCCGGCAACCTCGTCTTCGAGAAGACCATGAGCTTCGGCGACGTGGCGGGCGGCTTCGCCGCGGCCCACCGGGTGATCCGCCGCCGGCTGCGCTGGCATCGCGCCAGCGCGCAGCCGCTGGAGACGGCAGGGGCCGTGTGCCGCTTCAACCCGGCCTCGGGGCGCATGGACGTGTGGTCGAACACCAACATGATCAACTACGTCGGCTGGCTGGTCGCCGGCACGCTGAAGGTGGCGCCCAGCAAGCTGAGCATCAATCCCATGGACGTGGGCGGCAGCTTCGGATCCAAGCACGTGCTGGGCAAGGTGATCGCCATCGCCGCGATGCTGGCCAGGCGGACGGGGCGCGCGGTGAAGTTCATGGAGGACCGCGTCGACAACCTCACCGCCTGCGAGAACCTGGCCTGCGACCGCTACTACGACGTGGAGCTGGCGGTGGCCGCCGACGGCACCTTCACGGGCCTGCGCATCAAGGTGGTCGACGACTACGGCGCCTACTTCCAGTTCGGCCATGGCACCCACGGCAACGCGCTCGCCCAGGCCACCGGGCCCTACCGGATCCCGGGCTTCGAGTACACCGTGCAGTGCGTGCTGACCAACAAGTGCCAGCAGGGGGTCTTCCGCGGCGCCGGCTCGGACGCGAACAACTTCGCCCTCGAGCGGCTGGTCGACGCCGCCGCCCAGGAGCTGGGGCTGGACCGCGTGGAGATCCGCCGGCGCAACTTCATCCAGCCCGACGCGTTCCCCTTCAAGATGCCGGCCGGCAACATCTACGACAGCGGCGACTATCCGAAGGTGCTCGACCAGGCGCTCACCATGGCCGGGTGGAACGAGCTGCGGAAGATGCAGGCCGAGGCGCGGGCCCAGGGGCGCCTGGTCGGGATCGGGCTGGCGACCGCCCAGCAGCGCAGCGTCTACGGGCCCACCGAGTTCTGGTTCTGGTACGACACGCCGGGCCTCACGAGCGTGCCCGAGAGCGTCGGCCTCTCGCTGGGCCCGACCGGCGAGTTCATCGTGACGATGTTCTCGCCCTTCTGGGGCAACAGCCCGGAGACGGTCGTGGCCCAGGTGCTCGGCGAGGAGCTCGGCATCGACCCCGCCACGGTGACCGTCACCTACGAGGACTCGCTGCACGGGCTGCCGAGCGCAGGGCCCGGCGGCAGCCGCATGACGGTCATGCTCACCGGCGCCGTCGTCGGCGCCGCCCGCAAGCTGAAGGAGAAGATGGCGCGCATCGCCGCCCACCTGCTCGAGGCCGCGCCCGAGGACATCGTCTTCGGCGCCGGCGGGGCGAGCGTGCGTGGCGTCCCCAACAAGGCGGTGGGCTACGCCGACCTCGGGCTCAAGGCCTACTGGTTCAAGCTCGACCTGCCGGCCGGCATGGAGAGCGGGCTGGAGGCGCGCCACACCTACGACCATCCATACCTGACGCCGCCGTCGGCCGACCGCAAGGACCTCGGCGCCTTCTACCCGATGATGGGGCACGGCGCCCACATTCCCGTGGTGGAGGTGAACCCGGAGACCGGCCAGGTGCGCATCCTGCGCTACGTCGCCGTCCACGACGTCGGCACCATCGTCAACCCCCGGAGCCTGCGCGGGCAGATCGCGGGCGGCATCGCCCAGGGCATCGGCATGGCGCTCTACGAGCAGGTGCTCTACGACGCCGGCGGCCAGCCGCTGACGGCGAGCTTCATGGACTACCTGCTGCCGACCGCGCAGGAGGTGCCGCGCATCGAGATCGGCCACGTGGAGACGCCCTCGCCGTTCACCGAGTACGGCGTCAAGGGTGGCGGCGAGGGCGGCCGCATGATCGCCCCCGCTGCGCTGGCCAGCGCGGTGGAGGATGCGCTGGCGCCGCTGGGGGTCACGATCGACGAGCTGCCGATGACGCCGGAGCGGCTGGCGACGCTGGTGGAGGCGGCTGTATCCCACCCGGCGCACATCCTTTGACCCATGGCTGGTCGTGCGCAATACTCGGATTCAGTCGAGAGACGCACGATGGCGTACCAAGACTGAGGTCCTTCGCGAGGCGCTGCGCCGCTACTCCGAGGAGCGACGGTGGCGGGGGCTTCAGCGCTATGGTGCCGGCCGGGCCACGAAGGCCGGCATGAGCGAGACCGAGGTGGAGCGCGCCGTCCAGGAGTTCCGTCGCGGCCAGTAGCGTGCCGCGGATCGTTGCCGACACCAACATCTACATCTCTGCATTGAACTTCGCCGGCACGGCCGACAAAGTGCTCGCTCTCGGTCGTGCCGGTCTGATTGAGATCTGTATCTCCCCGGCGATCCTCGACGAGATCGGCGGCGTGCTGGCCCGCAAGTTCCGCTGGTCGGCGACGCGGGTGCGAGAGGCGAGATCGGCGATCAGCTGGCCAGGCGCGTGAAGCAGGACAACGCCTTCGTCACGCGCGTCCTCGAGCAACCGAAGCTGTGGCTGATCGGTGACGAGCGTGCCCTCGCCGCTTGAGAATCTCAGCGGCCCGGGTCAGCCGCTGCGTCGGGAGGCACCGGATGCCAAGGAGCTCGCCAGCCTGCAGCGATCCGGGTTGCGACGGCTGGCGGACGCCGAGAATCCTGCGAACTCGGCCGCGGGCCGTCCGGGCGTTCGGGCTTTTCCGTCGATTCGCGACCCGCAGCTGTTCTACATTCACTCGCAAGACAATGGCGGCGGGTCACGACGATGCGACGGAGATCATCGGGCTCGAGGACACCGTGGCGGCCACCGCGGGGGAGGAGGTGGCGCAGCGGCTGCTGCGGCCGTTCCATCTCTTCGCCCGTCAGGAGATCTCGGGCGGAATCGTGCTGTTCCTGGCCACCCTGGTCGCCCTCGTCTGGGCCAACTCCCCGTGGGCGGAGATCTACCAGCAGCTCCTCCACGAGCCCTTCGGCCTGCAGCTGGGCGAGTGGCGGATCGCCTACGACCTGCACCACTGGATCAACGACGGCCTCATGGCGATCTTCTTCTTCGTGGTGGGGCTGGAGATCAAGCGCGAGGTGCTCGTCGGTGAGCTGACGGAGCCCCGCAAGGCCCTGCTGCCCATCGGCGCCGCCGTCGGCGGCATGCTGCTGCCGGCGACGGTCTACCTGGCCTTCAACGCCGGGCAGCCCACGGCTGCCGGCTGGGGCATCCCGATGGCCACGGACATCGCCTTCTCGCTGGGGGTGCTGGCGCTCCTGGGACCCCGCGTGCCCGACGCGCTCAAGATCTTCCTGGTGGCCCTCGCCATCGCGGACGACCTGGGCGCGGTGCTGGTGATCGCGCTCTTCTACACGGCCTCGCTCGACTGGGCCGGCCTGGGCCTGGCCGCGGTGTTCTTCGCGGCCCTGGTGGCGGCCAACCGTGGTGGATTCCGCCACCCGGTGATCTACTTCTGCCTGGGGATCGGCCTCTGGTACGGCTTCCTGATCTCCGGCGTGCACGCGACCCTGGCGGGGGTGCTGGCGGCGTTCACGGTGCCGGCCCGGGTCCGCATTCCCCCGCATCGCCTTGCCCGGGTCGTGCGCCGCGCCGCCGACCGGCTCGATGCGCTCGATGCCGGGGGTGACATGGACTCCCAGCGCTTCGCCCTGGTCAGCTTCCTCCGGACGGTGGCCGAGGGCGCCAAGAGCCCGCTGCAGCGCTTCGAGCACATGGCCCACCCGTGGGTGGCCTTTGCGATCCTGCCGGTCTTCGCCCTGTTCAACGCCGGGATCACCATCGACGCCAGCGCCCTCGCCACGCTTCTCGATCCGCTGCCCCTCGGGATCGCCGCGGGACTGGTGGTCGGCAAGCAGGTGGGCGTCTTCGGGGCCACCTGGCTGCTGGTGCGGGCGGGGGCCGCCAGCCTGCCCCAGGGAGTGCGCTGGGGCCACATCTACGGCGTCGCCTGGCTCACGGGCATCGGCTTCACGATGTCGCTGTTCGTCAGCGGCCTCGCCTTCCCGGCTGCCGACTTCGATCAGGAGGCCAGGCTCGGGATCCTCCTGGGCTCGATCGTGTCCGGCCTCGGCGGCGTCGTGGTCCTGACGAGCCTGGCGCGCACGAGGGCCGTCGAGCCCGCGCCCGGGGTTCCGCTCGCCTGAGGGAACGGCCGGCGCTACGGCTCCACGTGCAGCAATGGATGGCGCCACCAGAGATAGGCGGCCATGACGGCAAGCACGCCTCGAAGATCACGAACAGGAGGAGGATCCCGAACCCGAGGTGTGGCGAGCGCTCGGCCACGGCGAGGAGCCGGGCGGCTACCTCTTGCCCGGAGCAACGACCAGCGCGTTTGGCACCTCCCCTCCGCCGCGTAGCGACAGCGCCAGTGTGGGGAGCTTCACCACGAGCTGTGTCGACGGTCCCCCGTCGAGGTTGAGCGCCTCCCCGCAGCCGAGCCCGCCCTTCTCAGGGGGATCGGCAAGGAAGCGTGCGAAGGCTGTAGCCTCGGCTTTTGTCGCAACGACGAGGACGACGACATTTCCCTCGGCGCACACCGCGGTCCGCTCGGCGACCTGGGGTTTGAGCTGCTGGACCTTCCCCCCGACAACGAGCCGGGGAATGCCCTGGACGATGAGGCGATGCGCAAGATGATTCTGGATGTCAGCGCCGCGCATGATCCGCGCATTCTTGCCATCGACCACGAGAGCGCCCCAGCTCGGCCGCTTGCCACCGGCTATGAGTCGTCCCCCGTCGACAGCGAGGCCCATCGCCCGACCTTCTTTGTCGAAGAAGCTGGCATTGATCGCGACGACAGCAGGATAGGGCGCCACAATCTCCTCTACGGTGCGCCGCGACAAGGGGCCCCCGGCGGGAATTAGACGGACTTCTGCCCCGTCGAGATCAATCCTGAACGCGTGGCCTGAGAACGACTCAGCGTCCCCTGGCCGTACCCGGAAGGTCGCATGTTCGATGCCCGGAGCTACTGCCACGAACCGCGATGATTCTCCCTTCACCGATGTCGCGACGGCGCCGCTCACTGTCAGGAGCACCGCTGAGACGTAGAGAGCCAGAGCAAAGCGACGGCGTGTCAGGGGCAAGGCTGTCGCACCCGCGGCCGAATCGCCTTGGCTTGCGGGAGTGTGTCCGAGTGACGGGCGGCAAAGGCACCGCCGCCCGTACGCACCGAGTTTGGGCGAACCGTCAGCCATATAGTGTTGCCATTCAGGGGTAACACCTCGGCTCTTGTGATACTAATGGGTCGGTTTTCAGTGCAGCGCCTCTCGCTCGGGAGGGTTCGATGGTATCCGAAAAGGCGATGTCTCGACGCACTGCGATGAAGGCGGTGGCCACGGCCGCCGGCGTGACGTTCATTGCCCCCGGCATGGTGCTGGCCCAAACGCCGAAGCCCATGGAGCCGCCGAGCGTGATCACGACGCCGCCGCGCGACTTCGGGCCCAACGCGCCGCCGAACGTATATTTCGTCGATCCGGACGTCATCACCGTGGATCCTTCGTTCAACGCACTTCGACAGGGGAACGCACCGATCCAGCGCCTGTGGACCGGCGCACTATGGTCCGAGGGGCCGGCGTGGAACAGCCAGGGCCGCTACCTCGTCTGGAGCGACATCCCCAACAACCGGCAGCTGCGCTGGCTCGAGGACGACGGCCGCGTGAGCGTGTTCCGCATGCCGTCGAACAACAGCAACGGCAACACGTTCGACTTCCAGGGCCGCCAGCTCTCGTGCGAGCACCTCACGCGGCGCGTGGTGCGCTACGAGAACGACGGCTCGGTCACGCTGATCGCCGACATGTACAACGGCAAGCGGCTGAACTCGCCCAACGACGTCGTGCCGCATCCCGACGGCTCGTACTGGTTCACCGATCCGCCGTACGGCGGCCAGTTCTACGAGGGCGCGCCGGACGCGGCAGGCGGGCCGAGCAACCGCGCCGGCCGGCTCAAACCGCGGCTGGGCCAGCCGCTCGGCCTGGGCGAGTACAAGCGCGAGCTGCCGCACGGCGTCTATCGCGCCGATCCGGGCGGCCGGGTGGACCTTGTGATCACGGAGCAGCAGGTGTCGAATCCAAACGGTCTCTGCTTCTCGCCCGACTACAAGAAGCTCTACGTGGCGAGCACGGGCCGCGGGCCGGGCGACACGGGCCCCGGCGGCAACCGCGACATCCACGTCTTCGACGTGGGCACCGACAATAAGGTCTCCAACGGCAAGGTGTTCACGGACTGCATGGTGGACGGCATCAAGTGCGGACCCGACGGCGTGCGTACGGACGTCGAGGGCAACCTGTGGTGCTCGAGCAACGCGGGCCGCAACGTCGGCTACAGCGGTGTCGTCGTCTGGAACCCAGAGGGCAAGCTCATCGGACGCATCCGGCTGCCGGAGGTGTGCGGCAACATCTGCTTCGGTGGGCCCAAGCGCAACCGGCTGTTCATGGCTGCCAGCCAGTCCCTGTACGCGCTCTACGTCTCGACGCAGGGTGCTGCGCCCGCGTAAAAACGGGGTGGCCGGGCGAGGAGGTCGGCGGTCCCTCTGCACTGTGCAAAGGTCCTGCCGGGGAGGCCGCCCTCCGGGCGGGTCGGTCAGTCGCGCAGGGACTGCAGCAGCCGGAGGAGCGATCGGCGGGCCAGGAGGTCGGAGCTGACCATGCCGAGGACCCTGTGTCCATCGACGACGGGCAGGGCCGAGATCTCGTGGTGCTCGAGCTTCCTGATGACCTCGACGAGGCTGTCGCCGGGGTGCGCGGCCACGACCGGCTGTGTCATGATCCGCGCCAGCGGGAGGTCATCGGGCGATCCGTGAGCGGTGGCGCGCGTGATGTCCCACTCGGTGACGACGCCGACCAGGTCGCCGTCGGGCGCCACCACGGCGAGGATCGGGCTGCGCGCCGCCACGAGGCTCTCGGCCGCCTGCCGCACGGAGCCGTCCAGCCGGAGCACCGGGATCGGCTGCATGAGGTCGGCGGCCGTGCGGCCACGCTCGTGGGCGGTGATGCGCCGCACGCTGATCTGCTCGGCCGCCTCGGCGGGGAGCCTGTCGGCGTCCACGAGCAGGAGCTCGATCAGCTCCTGCATGTTCCGGCGGATGACGGCATCCGCGGCGGCCTCGGCGGCGACGCGCCGCTCGGCCGCGAGCGCCGCGAGCTCGGAGGCATGCCCGGCGAGCCAGCGCTCCACGGCCGCCTGGTCGCCCTGCATCGCGGCCGGGATCTCCAGGTGCTTCGGCGTCCGGATGAGCCGCTCCTGGGCGGCGAAGACGACACCGCCGGAATTCACGAGGTAGTCGGCCGCGATCAGGACGCCGCGCTCGCGGTACACCGCGCGCTCCATCCGCGCGCGCGCCGCGCGGCGGGCGGGCTCGGCCGAATAGGTGTTGGCGCCCTCCACGCTGAGCCGCCAGGCGCCCATGCGGTCGACCGTGACGGAGGGGCCGGACGCCGGATCGACGTCGAGGTAGTTCGCGACCGGGGCGGCCGGGATCAGACAGAACGCGTCCTCGCGCAGGAGATCGTCCGGCCGGCTCGAATACTTCGTCGTCGCGCTCCCGGGCCTGGCCGTGGCCAGGACGTCGAGGAAGTACGATCGAGCAACGGGCCCGTGCTCGCGCCAGCGGCGGAAGAGCTCGTCGACGGGCAGGCCTCGCGGATCGTAGAGGCAACCGGTGGCGTCGCTGATCCCGACGACGCGGGCGCCCCGGAGCCGTTCGCCGATGAACCGGGCGGCATGAGCGCCGACGGCCCCGAAGCCCTGGACCATCACCGTCAGCTCCGCAAGCGCCGGGACACGCAGTCGAGCAAACTGCGGCAGGGCCGCCAGGCGCGGCATCTCCGTGAGCAGGACCTCCAGGGCGACGACGACGCCGCGGGCCGCCGCGCCGAGCTCGTCGATACGGTTGCCGCCCAGGTCGGCGGGCTTCGAGACGGCGCTGTCGAGGCCGTTCTCGACGGCGATCAGTTTCATGTCGGCGTCGCTGGTGCCGACGTCCGGACCCGGCAGATAGACGCCCTGGTACCGGCGCAGCAGCCGCGCGAAGGCGCGCACCACCTCCGCGCGCGCCTGAGGAGCGAGCTCGTCGGTCGCCAGGAGACCGGCCTTCCCGCCGCCGTACGGCAGGTTGGCGGCGGCGTTCTTGAGCGTCATGCCCCGCGCCAGGTTGTGGACCGCGGTCGGTGTGAGGTCGGGCAGCATCCGGATGCCGCCCATGGACGGACGCCCCATGGCGAGGTTGTCGACGACCAGGTACCCGCCCACCTCGAGGGGCGAGGCCTCGTCCCACATGCAGACCACGAGCAGGGGCCCGAGAGGGTCCGGCTGGATCCCGAGCCTGGCCAGGCGGTCGGCATCCGTCGCGGTGAACTCCACGAAGCAGCGGCCGTCCTCGCGCGCGAGCCGGCTCGCCCACATGCCCTCGGGCAGGTGCTCGCGGAGATGGGTCTCGAGCGCTTTCGGGATCACGCTCAACAGCATAGCGCCGGGCGAGTTGACAAGGTGAGGCTCGCCCGATATACCTCGCTGCCAAGCGAGGACTCACAAGAGGTCGTGCTCCTCGAGCGGATCGATCACCTCCGCGCGCTCCCCGCGCACGTGCAGCGCGTGAGGCTCGTCGCCGCCGACGCCACCGGCGAGCAGCTTCTGGCCGTACACGTTCGTCCACACGCCGTCGCACGACTGATCGCGCTGGACCGACTCCCCTGAGCCTCGGGCTCAGCCTTCCCCGTACCCCACGAGCTCGACGTACCCCTGCCCCGCGGTAGGCCGCCCCGCGCCGAGTCACGTACCTGGCATGGGGCAAGGGCCGGTCAACGCCGGGGCTGGCGGCGGCCAGTATCCGCAACCTGGCCGGCACGCCGTTTGCGGCGGGAAGGCCGCCGATATCGATGGCAACGGGGTCGATAGCCACGAACGCGCGCTCGAGCAGTGAGGGAGTAGCAGTATGAGCACTCGGAACTTCGCGATGGTCGCGGGCGTGGTCTATATCGTCGTCGGCGTCCTGGGCTTCGTGCCGCCGCTGCTGACCCGTCCCGCCGATGCGCCGCCGCTGGCGGTCGATCAGGGGTACGGATACCTGTTCGGGCTGTTCCCGGTGAATATCCTGCACAGCCTGGTGCATCTCGGCGTCGGGGTGTGGGGGGTTCTGGTCGCCCGCACCCTGGCCGCCGCGCGGACCTACGCCGTCTCGCTGGCGGTCATATTCGGGGTGCTGACGGTGATGGGGTTCATTCCCCGGCTCAACACGGTGTTCGGGCTCATTCCCCTCTTCGGCCA
>Ga0214471_10003659_pt1 | contig 11893 bp, 11 predicted proteins | sample RVTome_5_FD_207665 | JGI IMG/M metagenome (GOLD analysis project Ga0214471, IMG submission 207665) | Soil microbial communities from uranium-contaminated site in the Upper Colorado River Basin, Wyoming, United States - RVT142D155 | ecosystem: Environmental > Terrestrial > Soil > Contaminated >... | reverse complement strand
CCAAGCCCGACCAGGAGACCCGGCGGTTCATCGAGCGGATGGTCCGGACGATGCGCTCACATGCTCGCTGCGTCGGCCTGGCCGCGCCGCAAGTCGGCTCCCGGCTTCGCATCGCCGTGATGGACGTCACCGGCCACCCGAAGGCCGGCGCCGGCCACGGGCTCCTGGTGCTCGTCAACCCGTCTCTGCGCCGCCTCCAGGGGGGGCGGCTCGGGCGGGAAGGGTGTTTGTCCGTGCCGGACTTCACCGGAAACGTGCGCCGGGCGCAGCGGGTGGAGCTTGAGGCGCAGGACGAACGGGGGCGGCGGTTCGCGCTGTGGCTTGAGGGGTTCGAGGCCGTCGTCGCCCAGCACGAAGTGGACCATCTGGACGGCCGATTGTTCCTGGACCGGGTGGCGAGCCTCGGCGCCGACGTGTTTCCCCGCAAGACCTACCGCTAATTTCCACACCACAGAGACACAGAAAAAGAACACCACAGAGGCACAGTGAACGGTTGAAACGGCTCTCTCTGTGCCTCTGCCTGCCCTGCGAAGCGCAGGGCGCGAAGCAGGGTGAACGCTCTGTGCTTCTGTGGTGTTAGCTGTTGGAAGGTTCAACGACGCTGAGGCGGGGCACGCGCTCGATCAATCCGGCCCGCGCGGCCTGCGTGAAGAGGAGGCGCAGCGCCTTGCGGCAGCCCGGGGTGAGGGCCAGCGTCTCCTGATTGACGTACATGCTGATGAACTGGCGGGATCGGTTGGAGTCCGTGCCCCGGCTGTAGCGCATCGCGTACGCGAGCGCGTCATCCTGGTTCGCCATCGCGTGGAGGATGCTGTTGCGGAAGACCGCGGCGATGCGCGAGCCGGTCTTGCGGCCGAGCGACCGCTTGATCACGTTCAGCCCGAGGGGGAGCGGCAGGCGCGCATGCTGCTGCCACCAGGTGCCGAGATCGAGGACCGGCAGCAGCCCCGCATCCCGGTACGTCAGCTGCCACTCGTGAATCACGAGCCCCGCATCGACCTCGCCGCGCAGCACCGCCTGCGGCACTTCCTCGAACGGCTTCTCGACCGGGATGAACCTCGGAAACGCCATCTGCAGCAGCAAATACGCCGTCGTGTGCAGTCCCGGCACCGCGATACGCTTTCCCTCCAGCTCCTCGGGGCTGGTCGGCTCGCGGGAGATGACCAGCGGCCCGTACGAGCGGCCGACGCTGGAGCCGACGGACACGATCGCGTATTCCTTCGCGATGAGGGGATAACTGGCGGCGGAGATCGCGGTCATGTCCAGTTCGGCGTGCAGCGCCCTCCGGTTCAGCGCCTGAATGTCCTCGACGACGTGCTCGAAGCGGAAGCCGTCGGTCGGCACGACGCCGGAGGCGATCCCGAAGAACATGAACGCATCGTCCATATCGGGCGTATGCCCGACGGTGACGGCCCGGATTCCGGTATAGGTGTCGGCGGGATTGCGGGACGGCATGACGGCTACGCCCACTCCTCGAAGTGCAGCTTCTCCGCCGGCACCCCGAACTCGCCGAGGTCGGCGCAGATGGACCTGATCACCTGCGTCCAGCCGCACAGGTAGATTTCCTTGTCTGCGATCTTCGTGGCCGGGTCGGGGAAGTACTTCTTGAACGTCTCCTGCAGATGGCCGGTTGCCCCGCGCCATTCCTTCGGCCGGCTGACGGTCGGCACGTAGTGGAAATTCGACCGCAGACCGGCCAGGGTGCGGAATTCCGATTCGTACAGCACCGCGTGCTCATACCGGCAGCCGAACAACAGCCAGACCTGCCGTGTGATGTTCGCGTGGAAGAGATGCCGGATCATGCTCCGCAACGGGGCGACCCCGGTGCCGGTCGCCATGAAGATGACGTCGTAATCGTAGGGCTCCAGCAGGAGGAACCGGCCGTGCGGGCCGTTCAGCGAGACGGGGTCGCCCTCCTTGAGGCTCCAGAAATACGTGGAGGCCGTCCCGCCTTCGACGTGCTGGATGCACAGCTCCAGCACCCCCGTGTCGTGGGGCGGGGACGCGACCGAGTACGCGCGTTTGACCACGCTCCCATTCTTGGGGACATTGACGATCATGAATTGGCCGGCCTGGAAATCGAGGGTCGGAGGATCCTCGAGGCGCAAACGGAAACTCCGGACGTTGTACGAGAGGACCTCGATCTTCTCAGCGACGGCGCGACATGCGGTGGCTGCCATCGTCGGGATTCGCTATTTTAGCAGAACCCTCACCAAGAGTAAACCGGTCCGCAACCGGGGGACGGAGCTCGACCATCGTCCACCGATGAAGTCCACAGTCCACAGACCACCGTCCACAGACGTCGTCCATAGTCCACCGTCCATAGTCCATGGTCCATCGCCGAACCGGAGAAAAGCGTGACAGGTCACAAGTGACACGTGACACGTTCAGGTCTTGTGCCGCGACGACACTTGACGTGTGTGCCGCAACGGAAGACGACGTCTGTGCAACTGTGCAGGGCCTTGTGTGTGCCACGATGGACACGTCAACAACGAAGGCACTGCACTCATGCACATACGTCATGTTGCGCCATGGGACAAGCCTGCTCTCCCGGAATGGCACACGAGTCATTTCGAATTCCCCATTCCGCATTACGCATCATGACTCCCGCGCTCGTGTCCCGCGTTCCGCGTGACGCGAGCGATTGACGGGGGCGGGTCATCCTGGTACCCTGCTGTCCGATGACTCGCGACGCCCGTTTGCGCGCGTTCCAGAATCGGATTCTCGCCTGGTACCGCGTCCATCAGCGCGACCTCCCGTGGCGCAAGACCCGCAACTCCTACCGGATCCTCGTGTCGGAAATCATGCTGCAGCAGACGCAGGTCGAGCGCGTGATTCCGAAATACCGCGAGTTTCTCAGGCGCTATCCGACGCTCCAGACGCTCGCGCGGGCGCGGATGGGAGAGTTGCGCCGGGTCTGGTATCCGCTCGGATACAACGTGCGGCCCCGCCGGCTGCGGCAGATCGCCCGGGATGCGGCCCGCCTGCACGGCAACCGGATCCCGGATACCTATGACGGGCTGCTGGCCATGGACGGCATCGGCCGGTACACGGCGGGAGCGGTGCTCAGCTTCGCCTACCAGCAGGACGCGCCCATCCTGGATACCAATGTGGCCCGGCTGCTGTCACGGTATTTCAAGGTGCCGGATCGGATGAAGCGGCGCCTGTGGGCATTGGCGGCTCGGATCATTCCGCCGGGGCGGGGGCCGGTCATCAACCAGGCCATGATGGATTTCGGGGCCATGGTCTGCACGGCCAGAGCGCCGAAATGCCCCTCGTGCGCGCTCAGGCGGACATGCCGCAGCTATCCCGTGCGCGTGTGAGACGTCCGCAGGTGCACGTCGCTCTGGCCGTCATCGAGCGCCGTGGACGGGTGTTGATCGCCCGTCGTCCCGCCGGGACTCATCTTGGCGGCTACTGGGAGTTTCCGGGAGGAAAACGCAATCCCGGAGAGGCCTGGACGGCATGCGTGAGGCGCGAGCTGGATGAAGAGCTGGGCCTTGCCGGGGGCGTGCGTCCCGTCAGGCTGATGAGCTTCAGCCACCGATATCCCGGCCGTGAGATCTTCTTCGTGGCATTTCACGTTCCCATGGCGCCCGGCCGCCGGTTGCCGCGGGCCCACCGGTGTATGCGCTGGGTCAGTGTTCCGGCGCTCGGCCGCTACCGGTTCCCGCCCGCAAATGGGCGTTTAATACAACATCTTATCAATCAATGTGTTATGTCGTAAAAGTTCTCCGGAGACTTGCATCGATCGCCTGAAACGCCTATAATAAAACTAGGCAGACTCATCACCGTGGAGGAGGAAACGCACATGATCACGTTGACCCAAACGGCGGCGCAGCGGGTGAAAGAACTGATCGGGAATGAGCAGAACCAAAACCTGGCGCTGCGAATAGGCCTCAAGGGCGGGGGATGCTCGGGAATGACCTACGTCCTGGCCCTGGACGAGGCCGCCCCCAAGGAGGAGGACACCGTGCTCGAGCAGGACGGCCTGAAGATTCTCATCGATGAGAAGAGCCGCTCGATCCTTGAGGGCACCACCATCGACTATAAGAACGATCTGAGCGGCGGCGGATTCGAGTTCAGCAACCCGCAGGCCAAGCGGACGTGCGGTTGCGGAACGTCGTTCTCCGTGTAGTTCCATCGGATCATGGCCGGAGCCGCCGGCGCGGACCCCGTCCGGGAATTCACGAGCGACGAAGCGGCGCAGTTGCTGCCTGTGATTACGCCGTTTCTTGAGCGCTTGCGCTCGCTGCACCAGGCGCTCGCCAGGGTGAACGCCGAGATCGACGAGCTGACCGCCAAGCTGTCCGAAGGCAACGGCTACCCCGTCGAGGAACTGCGCGCCCAGCTCGAGACGCTCACCGACCGCCAGCTTGAGCAAGTCCGCGAATTCGAAGCGACCGCCCGCGAAATCGAAGAACACGGGTGCCTGCTCAAGGATCCAGAAATCGGCCTCGTCGACTTCTACGCCCGCCGGTCCGGCGCGCTCGTGTTCCTCTGCTGGCAGCTCGGCGAACCCGCCATCCAATATTGGCATACGCTGGATGGGGGTTTCGCGAGCCGGCGACCCGTCTAAATGCGCCCACGATTGCATCTTAACATTTAGAACCGGTTCCCGCACTCAGCAGCAACGTGACGGATTGCGGGTCGGCGGGAGCAACCCGCAATCCGAAGCTCGAATCAGTCACCCGCAACTCGCAACCCGAACTCTGCAACTGTACCGCCGGTATCTGGAGCATGTGATGGCTGAGATCGGAACCGGACAGTTGCCGCCGTCGGTCTGGACGAGCCGGACCCTGCGGGAAGCCGTCCAGCGCCAGCTGGGCGATCATCTGTTCATCATCGTGTCCAACCGAGAGCCGTACATCCACCGGCTCGAAGGCGACGAGATCGTCTGCCAGGTGCCCACCGGCGGGTTGACGGTGGCGCTGGACCCGGTCCTGCGCGCTTGCGGAGGGCTCTGGGTGGCCCACGGCGTGGGCGAGGCCGACCGGCGAGTCGTGGATGAGCAGGACCACGTGCAGGTGCCGCCCGAAGACCCGTCGTATCTGCTGCGCCGGATCTGGCTGTCGACGGAGGAAGAGGACGGCTACTATTACGGCTTCGCCAACCAGGCGCTCTGGCCGCTCTGCCACATTTCCTACACGCGCCCGGTCTTCGATCTGGACGATTGGAACACCTACCGCGCGGTGAACCGCAGATTCGCCGACGCGGTGCTCGAGGAAATCGGACACCGCAACGCCTTCGTGTTCATCCAGGACTACCACTTCGCGCTCCTGGCGAACATGCTCAGGAGACCGAACATCCGCATCGCGCATTTCTGGCACATTCCCTGGCCGAACCCCGAGGTGTTCCGCATCTGCCCCTGGGGGGACGAGATCCTGACGGGGCTGCTCGGCAGCGACCTGTTGGGCTTCCACATCCGGTACCATTGCCAGAACTTTATGGAAACGGTGAACCGCCTCCTCGAAGCCCGCGTGGACTACGAGCGATACGAAGTCAGCCGGGGCGGGCGCACGACGCGCATCCGGCCGTTTCCGATCAGCGTCGATTTCGACGCGATCAGCTCGATCGCGGCCGGCGAGGACGTGACGGCCCAGGTCGACCGGCTCCGCCGGGCGCACGGCCTGCGCGGAATGTACGTGGCGCTGGGCGTGGACCGCGTCGATTACACCAAGGGGATTCCTGAGCGGCTGCGGGCGCTGGACCTGTTCCTGGAGCGGTATCCGGAGTTCCTGGAGCGCTTCGTGTACGTGCAGGTGGCGGCCAAGAGCCGACAGCGGCTGCCCGCGTACCGGGCCGTGGCGGAGGAGATCGACCGGACGGTGGAGTCCATCAATCGGAAGTACCGCCGGAGCGGCTGGCGGCCCATCCTCGTGCTCGATGGCGACGTGCCGCAGCCGGAGCTGCAGGCCTGGTACCGCCTGGCGGACATGTGCATCGTGAGCTCGCTGCATGACGGGATGAACCTTGCGGCGAAGGAATTCGTCGCATCCCGGGTGGACGATGACGGCGTGCTGGTCCTGAGCCAGTTCACCGGCGCGGCCAGAGAGTTCACTGACGTCGAGCTGATCAACCCGTTCGACCCGTCTGCCACGAGCGAGGCGATCCACCGCGCGGCGACGCTGCCGCCGGAGGAGGTCCAGCGGCGCATGCGGCGCCTCCGGATGCACCTCCACGAACAGAATATTTTCCGCTGGGCCGGCAAGATTCTTTCCGCGCTGTTCCAGTTCGAATTTCACGATGGGTGACCGCCGCCCGGCCGGTCGAGGCCGGGTGATCCTTCCGCACGCGCTCCGGGATTGGCCCCGCCTGCGCGGGCGCCTCGTCCGAGCGCGCGCCGTGATCCTGTGCGACTACGACGGCACGCTCGCCCCCCTGAAACGGACGCCGCTGCTGGCCAGGATGCCGGCCGGCACCCGCCGGGCACTGGCCGCCCTGCACAGGCCGCCGCGCGTCATCGCGGGGGTGGTCAGCGGCCGCTCGCTCGCGTCGCTGTGCCGGTTCGTCGCGGTGCCGGGGCTCCTGTACGTGGGCAACCACGGATGGGAGATCAGCGGAGCGGGGATGCGCTACACGGCTCCCGGCGCGCGGCGGATCAAGCCGCTCCTGGCGTCGCTCTCCAGCCGCTTGCATGAGGCCCTGCGCGGAATTCCGGGCGCCTGGGTGGAGCCCAAGGGCGTGTCGCTCAGCGTGCACTGGCGCGAGGTCGCACCGGGACGGACGCGGGCGTTCCGACGCGCGGTGGACGGCGTCCTCGGTCCGTGGAAGCGGCGGGGCAGGATCCGTGTGACGCAGGGCAAGCGCGTCGTCGAGGTGCGGCCGCCAGAGCGGTGGGACAAGGGGCGGAGCATCGAATGGGTCATGCGGCGCCTACGGGCCGGTTCCGGCGTCGCGCTGTGCTATCTCGGAGACGACTCAACCGATGAGCACGCGTTCCGGTCGGTCAACCGGCTGGGCGGCATGTCCGTGTTCGTCGGCGCCGCCGGGAGTCCGACCCGCGCCCGCTGGCGGCTGGACGGCCCCGCCGACGTGCGGCGGTTCCTTGCCGGGATCCGCCGCGAGTTCATCCGCGCCGGAGTGCTCCCGGACGAGGTCTCGCCATGACCGCGCGATGGAGGCTCATTCTGTTCGACATGGGCGGGGTGGTGATCGATTGCGAGACCGACCGCCTCATCCATCAGGCGGCGCAGCTGCTGGGCCGTTCCTTTGACGACGTGGCGCGGGCGGTCTACGACCCGGTGCTGCTGCGCGCGTTCGAGGTCGGCTCCATCAGCCCGGAGGGGTATTACGACGGGCTCAAGCGCGCGCTGGGTATCGGCTGGACGTACACGCAGTTCGTGCGGATCTGGAACGACATGCTGCGCGAGCGGCCCATCGTGCCGGAGATCATCCGGCGGCTCCATGGACGGTACCGGCTTGCCGCGCTCACCAACACCAACGTCCTGCACCTGGCGCATTTGAAGACCGGCTTCGAGGCGCTCAGGCTGCTCGATGACTGGATCGCGTCCTGCGAGGTCGGCGCGTGCAAGCCGGAGCCGAAGATCTATCAGGCGGCGCTCGAGCGGGCGGGGGTCGGTCCGGAGGAGGCGGTGTATGTGGACGACCGCCCGGAACTGGTCGACGCCGGCCGGCGTCTCGGCCTGACGGCCATTCGTTGCGAGAGCCCCGCCCAACTCGAGGCGGACTTCATCAAGCTCGGGCTCCTTCCGTAGCGGCCAGCAACCAGGGAGATCCTGACACATAGGTCTGAAGCTCGAAGCTGGAAGTTAGAGGCTGGAACAAGCGGTGGAGGTCCTACCCGATCATTCCAGCTTCCAGCATCTAAATGCGCCCACGATTGCATCTAAACATTGGGCGCATTTACGCTGAGCGAAGTCGAAGGGTAACCCCTCGACTCGCTTTGCTCGCTCGGGGTAAATGGAACCCATTCGAATGTTAAAATGCAATGTGGGTTCCATTTAGCTTCCAGCTTCCGACCACCGAATTTCACCCGCGTGACGCGTGACGCGAACGCCGCGCGTTCATGAACGACACGAGGGCTTCGAGGACGAGCCACAGCGCCAGCACCAGGACAATCGCGCTGACCACCCACAGCGACGTCTGCCCGGCGGCCCGGAACTCCCCGAGCTTGATCGTCATGGCGGTCGTGGTGGTGACGAGCATGAACAGCATCGGCAGCGCGTAGGCGGCTGCGGGACGCCGGCGCTGGGCGAGATACGCGGCGACGGCAAGCAGCGCCAGCGCCGCCAGCAGCTGGTTCGTGGTGCCGAAGAGCTGCCAGAGGGATTTGCCGGACTTCATTAGGGCGAAATACCCGATGGCGGCGACCGCAAGCGCGGAGGCGGCGTACCGGTTCGTGGCGAATCGCACACCGAGGGTGCGCCCCAGCTCCTCGATGTTGTAGCGCAGGAGGCGGGTCGCGGAGTCGAGTGTCGTCAATGCGAAGCCCACGACGACGACCGAGATCAGCACCGAGGCAAGCGCGCGCGGGATCCCCACCTGCGACACGAAGAGCGCGCCTCCGTCGATGAACGTGCCGAGGCTCGCTCCGAGCCCCTGCATCGACTGCCAGCCGCTGTAGCGTTCATGCCACAGAAGCGGCGTCGCGACGCCCGCCGTGCATGCCAGGAGGACAATGACCGCCATCGAGGCTTCCGCGAGCATGGCGCCGTAGCCGATGGGGCGCGCGTGCGGCTCCCGGTCCAGCTGCTTGGATGTGGTTCCGGAGCAGACGAGACTGTGGAATCCCGAGATGGCGCCGCAGGCGACGGTGACGAACAGGAACGGAAATACCGGAGGCAAATCGGCGGCCATGCGGTTGACGGGCGGGGCCGCGAACTCCGGACGCAGGATGAACAGGCCCGCGTACATCAGCCCGATGCCGGCATAGAGCTGAAACGCGTTCAAGTAGTCCCGGGGCTGCAGGAGCACCCAGACCGGCAGGCTCGAGGCGACGTACGCGTACGCAAGGAGCACGACGATCCACTGGGTTCGCGAGAGGCCCGTGATCGGGAAGGCCTGGCCCAGCCAGAGCGAGCCGGTCATGAGCACCAGGCAGACGGCAGTCGCCGGCCCCAGCGGCACGCGCCGCCGGTAGACGAGCATCCCGATGGCGACCGCCAGGACGATCAAGATCGCGGAGGGCAGCACCGCCTGGGGATAGTGGTCCGGATCGAATAACGTCGCGATCACGGACGCGAAGACCCCCATCGCCAGGGCGATCAGGAAAAAGATCAGCACGAGGAACAATAGCCTCGCCCGCGGGCCGATCAGGTCGTTCGTGATGTCGCCGATGGAGCGCCCGTCGTACCGCACCGACAGCACGAGCGCGCCGAAATCGTGCACGGCGCCGATGACGACGGCTCCGCAGACGATCCACAGCAGCGCGGGAAGCCATCCCCAGAGGGCCGCGATCGCGGGCCCGATGATCGGGCCGAGCCCGCAGATGGAGGCGAAGTGGTGGCCGAAGAGGACGCTCGGACGGGTGGGGCAGTAGTCGATGTGGTCCTTGCGCGAGTGGGCCGGCGTGTCCCGGTGCGGGTCCAGGAGAAAGACGCGCCGGTCGAGCCAGCGGCTGTACAGGGCGTACGCCGCGGCAAAGACGGCCAGCACGCCGGCGGCGAGCAGGGCCGCGTTCATGATGCCGCGCGACCGGACGCCGCGTCGGCGGGGCCGGGCGAGCTCCGGGTGAGCCGCAACGACGCCCAGTAGAGCGGCGCGCCCGCCGCCAGCCAGGCGAATCCGAACACCGCCTGCTCCGGCTCCTTGGCGCAGACGCTGAGGATGAAGGCCGCCATCACCAGGCAGTAGAGGATCGGGCTGAACGGATACCCCCAGGCCCGGTACGGACGGGTCGCGTCCGGGCGGGTCCGCCGCAGCAGGATCAGCCCGTACACGGCCATGGTGAAGAAGACGGAGATCGCCACCGTTGAGTAGATCATGATCTGGTCGAACGTCCTTGTCAGGACGAGCGCGATCGCGATCGCCGCGTTCATCCAGAGCGCGACCGCCGGCGTACGGAAGCGCGGGTGGACGGCGCCGAGCCGGGCGAAGATTTCATGGTCGCGTCCGAGCGCGTACAGAATGCGCGCCCCCGTCAGGATGTAGCCGTTTAGGGCGCCAAACGCGGAGCAGACGACCATCGCCGAGATGAGCGTCGTGCCGGCCCCTCCGATGGCGGCCTGGAGCGTATCCGCGGCGACCAGCGGACGTTCGGCCAGCAGCGGAGCCGGGATGGCGACCAGGTAGCTCCAATTGACCAGGATGTAGAGCCCCGTGACCGCAAGGAGGCCCCGGATGATCGAGCGGGGGATGTTCCTGGTCGGATCCCGCACTTCATCCGCGACATAGGCCGATTCCGTCCAGCCTCCGAAAGTCCACAACACGAACACAAACGCCACCCCCATCGCCGGCAGCATGGACGGCTCCAGGGGGCCCAGCGACCAATCGACTCCTCCCGCGCCCGCCGTGAGGCCGTCCCCGAGCGGCTGAGCGCCGCCGGAGGCGATCCAAACGCCGGCGGCGATCACCGCGGCGAGCGCCCCGATTTTGAGAATCGTGAACACGTTCTGAACGAGCGTGCCCCACCGGATGCCCAGGACGTTGACGGCGGTCAGGAGGAGGATTGCCGCCGTGGCGATCGCGCGCATCGCGCCCGCGGACAGGGGGACCATGCGGCCGAGATATTCAGCGAACACGAACGCCAGAATGGCGATCGTGCCGGTGCGCTCGACGAAGAGCTTCGTCCACCCGAACAGGAATCCCCAGAACCGGCCGTAGATCTCGCTGATATAGACGTAATCGCCGCCGCTCCTCGGGAACATCGCCGCAAGCTCCGCGTAGCAGAGCGCGCCGCAGAGGGACACGGCGCCGCCGATGAGCCACAGCGCGAGAATGAGGGCCGGGGAGGGGACGTGCGCCGCGATGGAGCTGGAAGTCCTGAATATCCCGACGCCGACGATGCAGCCGATGATGAGCAGCGTCGCGTCGCCCAAGCCGAGCGACCGCAGGAGCTGAGCGGGGGCCGCAGCGCGACCGGGCGCCGGCCTCATGGCTCCGCGGCGGGGCCGCGGTAGTGCCAGTGCCACGGTTCGAAGGCCGTGTTGTAGGCGTTGTCCCGGGGGTAGGACAGGGCGAATCCGAAGTCCCCGGCGCGCTCGGTGAGCCAGCGGTACTCCGGCAGCGCCTCGAACTCTTCGGGGTGGTCCTCGCCGTTGACGCCCGCTTCGTTGATGAAATCGATGGCCTGGCGCGCCGGGTTGCCGTGCTCGCTGTGGCCGGGCAAGGCCACGAAGCGGTTCGTCTCCCGGATGGAATGATCGTGGTTCGGGAGGTAATAGAGAAACAGGTACAACTGGTACGCGGGTGAGCGGTACCCCGATTCCACGAGCAGCCGCCGGCCGAGCTCCCGTTCCATCGCCCTCATCATGCGCTCATACGCCTCGGCGACGGGGCGGGGCAGGAACTGCGTGTCGATCGGGACGCGCTCGCCGTCTTTCAGCGTATGCTGGGATCCGACCGGGACGAGGTTCGCTCCGCCGGCGGAGTCGCCGAAATAGTGCGCGGTGGAGCCGAGCTCCGCGCCCCGGAGCTTGCGGAACGCGTCGAGGAACGCGCGCTGCGGCTCATCCAACGGGGCGTAGAGCTCATCCCAGGTGAGGAGGCAGGCGGTGCCCTGCTGCTTGCGGGCGTCGATGAGCGGGACCAGGCGCGCCATGGCGCCCGAGAGGAGCGCCAGGTCCTCGCCGCTCAGCCGCTGGGCGTCGAGAGCGGCGGCCGCCGGCGCGAGCCAGCACAGCGCGGTGAGGACCGCGAGGAGTTGGCGGGAGCCCCGCCGGATCATTCGCGCTTGGATTGGACCTGTTGGATCAGCCGCTGGACCCATTGC
>Ga0214471_10003658_pt1 | contig 11894 bp, 14 predicted proteins | sample RVTome_5_FD_207665 | JGI IMG/M metagenome (GOLD analysis project Ga0214471, IMG submission 207665) | Soil microbial communities from uranium-contaminated site in the Upper Colorado River Basin, Wyoming, United States - RVT142D155 | ecosystem: Environmental > Terrestrial > Soil > Contaminated >... | reverse complement strand
GGAGTAGAGCGGGCTGTCGAGCACGTTGGCGCCGACGCCCTCGTCCACGGCCTTGCCGCCCTTTCGCAGGACGATGCGGGCGGCCGGCAGCAGCGCCTCCAGGTGCGGAATGCTTTCGACGGCGACCGGCGTGCCGAGGACGAGCCGCCCGTGCATCCCGTTCGCGGCGGTGCAATCGGGCAGCTTTATCTTCCAGTCCGGGTGGAAGCACTGCACGATCTCGAGCGAATGCGCGACCCATTCGATCGCGGCGAGGATGGCGTGCGCATCGTGCGAGCGCGGCGGCGGCGCCTTCAGCCCGAAGCAGATCTCGGCTTCGATGCGCGGCTGCGCGAGGCCCGCGAGCGGCACCTCGGCGCGGTTGTGCACGCTGCGGATCAGCGTGTGGTCGTAGACGAAGCCCCAGATCGGCTGGTGCACGCCGTAGCGCTCCCAGATCGTGCGGTTGGTGAAGCCGATCTTGCGCCCGAGCGGCTTCCAGCCGATGGTCAGGCGGTGCTGGTGCAGGCGCAGCATGGCGCGGTAGCCGGCGTCGGCGTTCAGCTTGGGGTAGCGCTCGCTGAAGGGCGGCGCGGTGTGGCCGCTCGCCGCCAGCTCGATCAGTTCCTCCGATACCTTCTTCAGCGTGGGGTCGGGCATGCGGAAAATTCTACCCTCGTGCGCCGGTTGCGCCGCTGCGTTTCGCGTGCCACATTAGCGCGCCGTGGAGGGGACTCTGACATGCCGGTGAAGCGCATGGACCATTTCACCATCCTCACCGACGACCTGCCGGCGACGCTGGCGTTCTATGGGGAATTCCTCGATCTCAAGCCCGGCGCGCGCCCGCCGTTCAGCTTTCCGGGCGCCTGGCTCTACGCCGACGGCGGCCGCGGCAAGGACCCGATCCTGCACGTCGTCGCAGGAAAGGACAAAAAACTGTTGCTAAAGGGCGTGATCGACCACATGGCGTTCTACGGCAGCGGGCTCGGCGAAACGGTGTCGAAGCTGAAGGCGAAGGGCATTTCCTACGAGTTGCGCCGGCTGCCCGAGTACGGCACCTGGCAGCTCTTCTTCCACGATCCGAACAACGCCAAGGTCGAGATCGACTTCGACGCGGCGGAGCCGGGGCCCGCTTGAACCTCGTTCAGCGCATCGCCGGCATCGCGATCGGCCTCGTCCTGTTCGTCCTGGCGTTCATCTTCGCTTCCGTGATCCTCGCGGTGGCGGGCGGCATCGCGCTTGGCGTCTGGGCGTGGCTCGCGTGGAAGACGCGCAAGATGCGGCGGGAGGCGGAGAAGGGGAGAGGAACCGTCGTCGAGGGGGAGTACCGGGTGGAGAGAGAGACGCGGCGCATCGACGACGACGTGCGCTAGCCTCATGAACGTCCTCATCGTCGACGACCACCCGATGTGCCGCACGGCGACACGCTCATCGCCGAAGTCCGGGTCGGCAATCAGGACGTAGGCTTCGTGCGTCCGGGCTAGGGCGTGAAGCTCAAGCTCGCGGCCTTCCAGTTCCAGAAGTACGGAATGATTGAAGGAGTCGTTCGCCAGATAAGCGCCGACGCCACGGAGGCGCCCTCGGCGAATACGCGCTCGGACGCGCTCCAGGCGGGCATGCAGGTCTCGAGCGAGATCAACCTCGGCACGCGCACGATCCTCGAATATGTGCTCTCGCCCGTGCAGAAGGCCTGGCACGAGGCGGGGCGGGAGCGCTAGAAAACCGGGGTCAGAGCCCGATTTCCCGGCTCACGCCCGCCACGGATCCACGACCGGAACCTCCAGGTCTCCGAAGTGCCGCGCGTTGCGCGTCGCGAGCGTCGCGCGCCTGGCGAGCGCGATGCCGGCGATGAACGTATCGCGGGCATCGACCGGCCGGCCCCTGCGTTCTCGCGCCGCCGCCAGAGCGGCCGCCGCCGCGGCGGCGGGGCTGTCGAAGTCGAGGGTCCTGTTCTCCAGGTATTCCTCAAGCAAGCGCTCGAAATCGGACTGCAGGGCCCGGCGCCGGCGGCCCGCAGGCAGCCGGGCGATGCCGAAGCGCACCTCGAAGAGCGTCACCGCGGTAATCCAGATCGACTCGGCGGCCTGACGGTCCAGCCACTGCACCACGGCCCGGTCCGGCGCATTGGCCATCAGCGCCGAGAGCACGTCCGTGTCGAGGATGATCACTTGCCGAACTTGGCCGCTCGAGCCGGCTGCCCGCGCAGCACCGGCAGCGGCTGCGTGAGGCCGCGCCCGGCGAACAGCGCCGCGATGCGCGAGCCGAGCTTCTGCGGCACGCGGTACTCCTGCTTGACCGCGTCGCGCAGGATGTGGCGCACCTCTTCCTCCATGCTGCGCCCGCGGCGGGCGGCGCGGCGCTTGAGACGCGCCTTCACGTCCTCTTCCAGGTGGCGAACGATGAACTGGGCCATGCGCGTCTCCGCGTTCCGGGCAACTATGATATCACGATATCAAGGCCGTGCCTCCGCCAGCCGCCGCCGCTCGATGAGCTGCGCCGCCGCCACCACCGCCAGCAGCCCCAGCCCCGCGCCGTCGGTGTAGATCCCCGGCTTGATCAGGAACATCGCCGCGGCGAAGAGCAGTATGCGCTGCCACGTCGGCAGGAGCGCGAGCAGCCAGCCGTGCAGGCTCGAGGCGAGGCAGACGACGCCGACGATCGCCGTCGCCGAGGCGAGCACCACCTGGTGCCACTGCGCGCCCCAGTCCTTCACCACGAGGAGCAGCATCGGCTCGTAGACGAACATGAAAGGCACGATGTAGGCGGGGGCCGCCGCGCGCATGGCGGCGAAGCCCGAGGCCCACATGTTGGCCTTCGCCAGGCCCGCCGCGGCGAATACCGCGAGCGCCACGGGCGGCGTGATCGCCGAGAGGATGGCGAAGTAGAACGCGAACATGTGCGCCGCCGGCGTTACCGCGCCGAGCTTGATCACCGCCGGCACGAGCAGCGCCACCATCATGATGTACGCGGGCGTGGTCGGCATGCCCATGCCGAGGATGATGCCCGCCATGGCCGTGAGGATGAGCGCCAGGATGAGCGACTGCTGCGACAGCGCTTCCACCATCTGCGTGAAGACGATGCCCAGGCCCGTGATCGTGACGCAGCCGATGACGATGCCGGCGCAGGCGCAGGCCATGGCCACCGCGAGAGCGTTTCTCGCACCCTCGTCGAGCGCCTCGATCGCGGTCATCCAGCGAATCCCCTTGCGCGTCGTCGCCCGCAGGAGCGCGACCGGCAGGCAGGAGATCGCCGCCACCAGCGCGCAAAGCGGCGCGGAATAGCCGGCCATGAGCCCGAACAGGATGATGAGGATGGGAATGAACAGGTGCCCGCGCTGCAGCAGCACGCGGCCGAGGAGCGGCAGCTCGGAGACGGGCACGCCCGCGAGCTTGTAGCGCTTCGCCTCGAAGTGCACGGCGCAGAACACGGCCACGTAGTAGAGCACCGCGGGAAGCACTGCCCACAGCGCGACCGTCGCGTAGGGCACGGCGAGGAACTCCGCCATGACGAAGGCGGCGGCGCCCATGATCGGCGGCATGATCTGGCCGCCGGTGGAGGCGACGGCCTCGACGGCGGCGGCGAAGGGCGGGCGGAAGCCCGTGCGCTTCATGAGCGGAATGGTGATCGGCCCGTCGACCATGACGTTCGCCACCGCGCTGCCCGAGACCGTGCCGAACAGGCTCGAGCTCACCACTGCGACCTTGCCCGGGCCGCCGGCATAGCGGCCGGTGATCGACATGGCGAAGTCCATGAACAGTTGGCCGGTGCCGCTTTTCTCCATGAAGGCGCCGAACAGCACGAACAGCATCACATAGGAGGCCGACACGCCGAGCGTGGAGCCGAAGATGCCCTCGGTGGACAGGTAGATCTGCTCCCCCACGTTGGACATCGACACGTTGGTGAAGCCGACCGTGTAGGCGAGGAAGCAGATCGCGGTGAGCGGCAGCGCCCAGCCGATGACGCGGCGCGTCCCCTCGAGCACGACGAGCACCGCGACCACGGCGAAGAACTTGTCCCAAGCGGTCAGGTCGTCGATGTAGATGATGCGGTTGGTGAACGTCTCGTAGTGCAGGAATATCTGCAGCACCGCGCCCCAGCCGCCGGCGAGCAGCAGCAGGTCGAGCGCGCGCCAGCGGCCGCCGCCGCGATACGGGTAGAGCAGGAAAACCAGGGTCAGCGCGAAGAGCAGGTGCGTGCCGCGGAAGATCATCGCTTCCGGCGGCCCGAAGCCGGCGACGTACATGTGATACAGCGACATCGCCACCGCGATGCCGAGCACCAGCCAGCGCAGAGCCCGCAACACCGGCGTGCTCGCCGCCTTCTCTTCCGCCATGCTCCTCCCCGACGTGAAACGGGGCGGCCGCGCCGCCCCGCTTCGCCTGCGTGCGCGCGAGCGCTACATCGCTCCCGCTTCCCTGTAGAACTTGGCCGCGCCCTTGTGGAAGGGCACGCCGATGTCGAGCGCCATGTCCTTCGGCGTGATGCCGGAGATGGCCTTCACCACCGCCGCCATGCCGTCGACGTTGCCCGCCATGGTCTTGGTCATGCGGTAGACCGTGTCCTCGGGCAGGTCACAGGCGACCACCACGTGGGTCGAGTAGCCGACGACCGCCACGTCCCTGTCCTGCTTCGGATAGGTGCCGGCCTTGATCGTCAGCTTGTTGTAGCCCGGGTTCATCCTCTTCAGCTCTCCCATGATCTTGTCGTCCACCGGGATCAGCTTCACGTCGCGCGCGCTGGCGAGGTCCATCACCGCCGAGGCCGGCGCCGTGGTGCCGAGCGTGAACACCTGCGCGTGCCCGTCCTTCATCATCGCCACCGATTCGTTGTAGCTGTTGAAATTGATCTTGGAGAGCGATTGATAGCTCAGGCCGTTCATCTTCAGAACGAGCGCTGTAAGCAGTTCGCCGGTGTTGCCTCTGGCCTGCGTCACCAGCGACTTGCCCTTCAGGTCGGATAGCGTGCTCACGCCCGCGCTGGCGAGCGCGACAACCTGGAAGTACTGCGGGTACAGGTTGGCGAGCTGGCAGACCTTGGTGACCTTCTTCGGGTAGGGCGCGCGCCCCTCCAGGCCGTCCACGGTGGTGCTCGAGTTGGCCAGGCCGATGTGCGCCTTGCCCTCGTCCACGCCGCGCACGTTGGAGATGCCGGCGCCGGGCGTTTGCTGGATCTGCAGGCCGGAGATGTTCTTCTCCCACATGCCCTTCAGCGCGCCGCCGAGCGGGATCCACGAGCCGCCCTGCGGGCCGGTCATGAAGGTGACTTGCTGGGCTGCCGCGGGCGCCGCGAACACAACGCCCGCCGCGAGGGCGAGCAGGGACATTCTGTGCTTCATGTACTCCTCCTGATTGAACGACTTGAGAAACGAGTCGGCGACAAATGATATCGCGACTCGCGTGCAGAGGGATGCTGCGTCGCAGCAGACGAGCCTGGGCGATGGGCGAGCAGGAGCGCTGGCATGCCGAGCCTAGCCTCTAGTTGCGCAGCTTCCGGCCGTGGTCGGTGACCACATCCAGAAACGCGCCGATGCCGCGATTCTGAAGTTCGTTACTCCTTGAGGAACTTCACAATTTCGTTGAAGAACTCGAAGCGCGGCTTCTCGAACAGCACGAAGTGCGTCGCGTTGCGGATCAGGACGTGTTTTTTCACGGGGGCGTTGGTGAGGTCGCGCATCAGGCCCTCGCGGTCCTCGGGAAACGACCAGGTGTCGAACTCCCCGGCGATCACCAGTGTCGGGACGTAGATGGAGGAGGCGTTCCAGATGCGCCTCCCCGTCGCCTGCATGAAAGTATCCTCCAGCACGCCGTTCGGCGCGCGCAGGCTGGGAGGGGTGCGCGATTCGCTGGTCGGGTCGGTTTTCAGCGCCTCGAGCGCGAACGCGTCGCGCGCCCCCTGCTCGCGGTAGCTTTCCTTGTCCGCAACCGGGATCTCGCCGTCCCAGCGCCCGTCGTTCGCCGCCTTGGAACCGAGCCGGTAGGCGCCGACGCCGTAGTTGAATTCCGTGGGCTTGCGCTTGTTCTGCAGGCCGGAGCCCGGGCCGAGGTTGGTATGCAGCGGAAACGCGTAGGCAGGCGCAAACATGACGAGCTTGCCGACCTTGTCACTGTGAAGCGACGCATAGTAGCCCGCGGTCATCGCGCCCCAGGACCAGCCGATCAGCGTCACTTTGTTGACGCCGTGCTTTTTCCTGATGTGGTCGACGGCGGCGCCGATGTCGCGAATGACGAGGTAGGAGCGCGACACGGGCCTGTTTTTCGCCGCCGGTTCATCCATCGCCTTCTCGCGCGTCGAATAGCCATAGTTCCGCTTGTCGAACATGTAGACGACGTAACCCTTGTCCACCATCCAATCCGCCCAGGAATAGTCCTTGTACTGCAGATCGAAATCCGGTGCCGAGGGAAAGGTCGCACCGTGGATGAACAACACGATGTTGTCGTCGGTGAAGCTCTTCTGACCCTCTGGCATTTTGCTGCGCACAAACAGCTTGATGCCCGGGTCGACGGCGTCGATGAAATAGTCCTGCTTGACCACGCCGGCATGCGCTGCCGGCGCGAGCGACAGCCACGCGAGAATCAGTAAAAGTCTTGACATGGGCACTCCTCCCTTGACGACGGATCCTGTGCTTGCGGGAAGTCTACGCCTGATCACTCCCGGCCCGGGAACGCCGCGGTTGCCGGCTTCATCTAATGGTGCGAAACCGAAGCCCGCGGATCGCCGGCGAGCGCTGCGACCGGATCGCCGAACGCGTGCTCGCGCGGCTGCAGGATTCGCAGGCGCCCGGCGCCGGCGGATAATCGAGGGCGCTGCCCGGTGACCGGGCGCCACAGGAGGCCGACATGGCTCGAATCGTAAAACGCACGCAGACGGGTCCTTACAAGCTCGCGATCGGCGGCGAGGAAAAGTTTCTTTGCCAGTGCGGGCTGTCCAAGAATCAGCCGTTCTGCGACGGCTCACACAAGCTCGCCCAGGGCGAAGGCCCGGGCGACATCTGCTGGTACGACGACGCGGGCCAGCGGCGCGAGCACGCAGGCGACTTTCCGGGAATACGCACGTTTTGATCTAGGCCAACCGTGCCCGTCTATGAGACACGGCTGGTGCGGCGCGAGACCGTCGCGGAAGGCACGATGGCGTTCCACCTCGAAAAGCCCCCCGGCTGGCGGCACGAGGCGGGACAGAACCTCACGCTGACGCTGCCCGACCCGCCCGAGACGGACGGCGCGGGCAATGCGCGCACGTTCACGATCGCGTCGGCGCCGCACGAGCCCGAGCTGATGGTCGCGACGCGCATGCGCGATACCGCCTTCAAGCGCGTGCTCAAGACCGCGGCAATCGGCACTTCCCTGACGGTCGATGGGCCCAACGGCGTGATGGTGTTGCACGAAGCTGCGGATCGCGCGGCGGTATTTCTGGCCGGCGGCATCGGCATCACCCCGTTTCTTTCCATGACCAGGCACGCGACGCACCAGCGACTGCCCCATCGCCTCTATCTCCTCTATTCGAGCCGCCGGCCAGAGGACGCGGCGTTCCTCGAGGAGCTGCGGGCACTGGAGCAGGCGAATCCGAATTACCGGCTGGTCGCGACCATGGCCGAGCCCGGCAAGTCATCCCTGCCGTGGCAGGGCGAAACCGGATTCATACGGAGGGAGCTTCTCGAGCGCCATCTGCCCGATCTGCGGAGTCCCGTCTATTACCTCGCGGGGCCGCCGGCGATGACGGCCGCGATGCAGGCGATGCTCAAGGATATCGGCTTGCCCGAGGACGCCGTGCGGTCCGAGGAGTTCTACGGCTATTAGGCGCGGCCGTCAGGCGACGCGCGTCAGCACCGGCTTGCCGGCGAAGTGGGCGAGCAGGTTGTCCACCTGCAGGTTGCCCATGGCAGTGCGCGTTTCCACGGTCGCGCTGCCGACGTGCGGCAGGAGCACGGCGTTGTCGAGCTTGAAGAATTCGGGCGGTACGCGCGGCTCGTCGGCGAACACGTCCAGGCCCGCCCCGGCGATCCTCTTTTCCTGCAGGTATTTCAGGAGCACGGGCTCGTCCACGACCGAGCCGCGCGCGATGTTGACCAGGTAGCCCTCGGGGCCGAGGGCGTCCAGCACTTTGGCGTTCACCAATTTGTCCGTCGCCGCGCCTCCGGGAGTGACGATCATGAGCACGTCGGCGTTCTTCGCCAGGGCAACTGGGTCCGCGTCGTAGGGGTAGGCGACGTCCTTTTTCCTGCGGTTGTGGTAGCGGATCTTCATGCCGAAGGCCTGCGCGCGCTGCGCGATGGCTTCGCCGATGCGCCCCAGCCCGAGGATGCCCATGGTCTTGCCGCCGAGGGAGCTGGTGAGGGGATAGGCGCCCTTCGCCGCCCAGTGGCCCGCGCGCAGGTAGGCTTCGGCCTGCGGGAACTTGCGCATCACGTTCACCGTGAGCGCCATCGCCGTGTCGGCGACGCAGTCGTTCAGCACGTCGGGCGTATTGGTGACGATGATCTTGCGCCTCTTCGCCGCGTCGAGGTCGATGGCATCCACGCCGACGCCGAAGTTGGAGATGATCTCGAGCTTCGGCAGCGCGTCCATGAGCCCGGCGTCGGCGCCCGCCGGGCCGAAGGTGGCGAGGGCGCGCACGCTGGGCGCGAGCTTCGCCAGGAAAGCGGCGCGATCGGCGGCCTCGTGCAGCCTGTGGCAGGTGAATTCCTGGTCGAGGCGCGCCTGCGTCGGCGCGTAGATCTTCGTCGTGACGATGATTTCGTTTTTCATGGCCTGAATTTGGCGAGGAGGTTTTCGGCGCCGCGCGCGAGCAGGCCGACGTCGGCACCCACGGCGACGAACTGCGCGCCGGCGGCGAGCATTTTCTTGGCGTCGGCTTCCACCGGCGAAAGATAGCCCGGGGCCTTGCCGGCCTTGCGGATGCGCCGCACGCTTTCTTCGATCAGCGGCAGCACCGCGGGATTCGCGGTCTCGCCCGTGTAGCCCATCGAGGCGTGCAGGTCGGCCGGCCCGATGAAGATGCCGTCCACGCCGTCGATCGCCGCCACCTTCTCGATCTCGCCGAGCGCCGGCTGCGTCTCGAGCTGCACCAGGACGCAAATCTCCTCGTGCGCGCGCTTCGCGTAGTCCTTGATGCGCCCGAAGCGCGTGGCCCGCGTGGTGCCGGCCACGCCGCGCACGCCGGCGGGCGGGTAGCGCGTGCTCGCCACCGCCGACCGGGCTTCGGCCGCGTTTTGCACGTAGGGAATGAGCAGCGACTGCGCGCCCGCATCGAGCACGCGCTTGATGGTCACCATGTCATTCCAGGGCACGCGCACGACCGGATGCGTCGCATACGGCGCCGCCGCCTGCAACTGCGCGAGCAGCGATTCCAGGTCGTTCGGCGAATGCTCCATGTCGAGCAGGATCCAGTCGAAACCCGCGCCGGCGATCACTTCCACCGTGTAGTTCGAGGACAGGCTCGACCACAGGCCGAGCTGCGGCCGGCCTTCGCGCAGGGCGCGTTTGAACGCGTTCTTCGGCAGTTCCATGCAGGGGAGCGGGGCGGTTACCGGATGCTGCCCGGCGATTCTACCGCGGGCAGCAAGAGGCGGCAGGAATAAGCGCCGCGGGCGCCGCGTTTCCCCCATGCGATGCGCGCAGGGCGACGCCCAGGGATGCTAGAGTGCTCCGCATGAGGCCGAGTGCGGCGCTGTTCCTGCTGTGGACGGCCGTCGCGAGCGCGGCGGAGGGCCTGTCGGTCGAAACCATGCGCCGCGGGTCGGCGGTCGAAGTCCGCGCGTACGCGCTGATCGAGGCCGAGTACGGCACGGTCTGGAGCACGCTGACCGACTACGAACACCTGTCCGAGTTCGTTCCCGGCATGAGCAGCAGCCGGGTGCTCGAGCACCGGGGCAACACCTGGATCGTTGAGCAGCGGGGTGTGACGCGGTTTCTGTTCTTTTCCCATCCTGTCGAGGTCACCGTGATCGCCACCGCGCGGCCGCCGCAGGCTCTCGACGTCCGCCTGTTGAAAGGCAACCTGAAGCGCCTGGATGGCGGCTACCGGGTGGAACAGGCGCGCGGCGGAAAGATCGCGCTGCGCTGGATCGGCCTGGTCGAGCCGCAGGCGCTGCCGCCGCTCCTTGGCGAGCTGGTCATGCGCGCGAATATCAGGGCCCAGTTTGCCGGCATGGTGCGCGAGATCGAGCGCCGCGAAGGCGAGCTGCGGCGCGGGCCGCGTCCCAAAGAGCAATGACGAGCCGGCTGGCGTTCCTGCTCGCGCCGCTGCTGGCGGCGGCCTGTGCGACGCTGGAGACTGCGCCGAGCGAGCGCCTTGGCGCGACCGATCGCGCGCTGCGCGAGTGCGCCGAGTGGTTCCGCGATCTCGATGCGCGCGTGGACGCAGCCGGCGTGCGCGACGCGCAGGAGCGGCGCATCGCGGGATATCCGTATCTGCGCACGAACCGCCTGCTTGTCTCGTTCCGCGAGGAGGCCGTGCGGGACGAGGCCGTGCGGCGCGCGCTCGTGGACCGCATGCAGGCGCTCGACCTCGCGGCGCGCGGGCACGAAAGCGCAAACCTGCGCGCCGGGTCGCCGCTCGAGCGCGCGCGCGAATGCGGCGCGTTCCTGCGCCGGGCCGACCTCGCCGATGCGCGCCTGCGGGAGCAGCTCCTCGAGCGCGCCGCGGTGCCGGACGACTACTTGACGGCGAGCCGCGTGCTCGGGCTCTACGCGCTCACGAAATGGCCCTTCCTGGCCGGGGTGCAAAACCACCAGGACGGCGTGCGCGCCGCGTTCCGCAGGGAGCTCGCGCCGCCTCCGGGGGGAACGGTAGTGCGCTTCGGCCCGCCCGGCGCGCCGCCGGTAGCGCGGAGCGCGCTGGCGTCGATGATCGAGCGCGCCGCCGAGAACGCGCTCGGCATTCCAGAGCCGCACGGGGATGCGCTCGACGCGCTCTTCGCCGCGCACGCGCCGGTGTTCGAGATCGAAATCGCGGGCGCCTACGACCGTCCCGGCGCGCTCGTCTGGCGTCGAGGCGAGCCCGTACCCGGGGTGGACGCGACCGCGCCGGCGGTCTACCGCAGGGTGGCGTGGACGCGCTACCGCGGCCGCGTGCTGCTGCAGCTGGTGTACACCGTCTGGTTTTCGGAGCGGCCGCCCGAGTCCGCGGGCGACATCCTCGCCGGCAAGCTCGACGGCGTGACCTGGCGCGTGACGCTGGCGCCGGACGGCGAGCCGCTCGTGTACGACGCGATGCACCCGTGCGGCTGCTTCCACATGTTCTTTCCTACGCCGCGCGCCGACCCCGTGCCCGCGACCGGCAGCGCCATGGAATGGATGTTCGCGCCGCAATCGCTGCCCGTCGTCGAGGAGGGCCAACGCCCGGTGGTGCGCGTCGCCACGCGCACGCACTACGTGGAGCGCGTCGGCATGACGCGCGAGCGCGACTTCGACGCGCGTTACGCGCTGCGGGCCTACGACGAGCTGCGCGCGCTGCCGCGGCCCGGCGGCGGGCGCCAGAGCATCTTCGGGCCGGACGGGCTCATCCCCGGCACCGAGCGCGCCGAGCGTTTCCTCTTCTGGCCGATGGGCATCCCGTCGGCGGGCGCGATGCGGCAGTGGGGCCACCATGCGACGGCCTTCGTCGGCCGGCGGCATTTCGACGACGCCGACCTGCTGGAGAAGCGCTTCGTCCTGCAGCTCCGGTGAGCTTCGCCCTTCAGTGGATCTCGGGCTCCGCGGTCGGCGCCGTGCCTTCGAGGAAATCGAAGTCGCAGCCCTCGTTCGCCTGCTTCACGTGGCGCGAGAAGATGGCGCCGTAGCTGCGCTCGTAGCGGGGCGGCGGCCGTTTCCAGGCCGCCTTGCGCTTCGCCATTTCCGCCTCTGAAATCTTCAGGTTGAGCAGCTTCCTCTCGACGTCGAGCTCGATCGGGTCGCCGTTGCGCACGAAGGCGATCGGCC
>Ga0214471_10003657_pt1 | contig 11896 bp, 10 predicted proteins | sample RVTome_5_FD_207665 | JGI IMG/M metagenome (GOLD analysis project Ga0214471, IMG submission 207665) | Soil microbial communities from uranium-contaminated site in the Upper Colorado River Basin, Wyoming, United States - RVT142D155 | ecosystem: Environmental > Terrestrial > Soil > Contaminated >... | reverse complement strand
ACAGGAAGCCGTACTCCGTGAGGGCGTTCGGCACCGTGAAGCTCTCCCCGGCACCGTTGGTGGCCGGACCGGCGTAGACCGACACCAGCACCGGGTATTCCCGGCTGGGGTCGAAGTCGGAGGGCTTGTGAAGCATGCCGTGGAGCTCGGTGACGCCGTCCGCCGCCGGGAACGTGAACATCTCCACCGGCTCCAGCCCCAGAGCCTCGAACCTGGACAGGTCGCTGGCGGCCAGCTCGGCGACCAGCCCTCCATCCCGGTCGAAGAGGCGAGAGATCGGGGCCTGGTCGTGGGTCTGGGCCACGTCCACGAAGTGCCCGCCGCCAGGCGCGATGGTCACCGAATGGTTGAAAGCCGTGTCGGTGAGGCGCACGTCGCCGGAGCCGTCCAGCCCCACCCGGTGGAGCTGGAGCTTCATGTGGTTGTCCCCGCTCCGGGCCATGTACCACACGACGCCGGCGTCCTCGTCCACCTCGACGATGCTGGCCACCTCGAAGGGGTGCTCGGTGAGGGTGGCCAGGAGCTCGCCGCTCAGGTCGTACAGATAGAGGTTGGCGAAGCCCGTGCGCTCGCTGATCAGGAGGAAGCGGTGGCCGTCGGCCAGGTACCGCTTGGGCGGATGATTCTCCACCCAGCCCGTGGGCCATTCCTCCCGCACCACCGTCCGACACGTTCCGGTGGCCGGGCCGCACGCCGTGAGCTCCATGACGTTCTGGCGGCGGTTGGTGCGATTGAACGTCAGCTCGCTGCCGTCGGGGGACCATTCGACGGCATACACGTAGTGGCCGACGACATCGTCCGCGAGCGGTTGGCCGTCCCGCGCGTCGATGCGGGTGGTCCCCCCGCTGGCCAGGTCGTAGACGAAGACCGCCACCTGCGGGTTGGTGGTGCCGGCCTTGGGATAGGCTTCGACGTCCAGCGTGCTCTGGATCTCCGTCTGGCTCATCTGCAGGTAGTAGTCCTGAACGCCGCTCTCGTCGAAGCGGTAGTAGGCAAGCTTGCTCCCGTCCGGAGACCACCACATGGCTGTGTTCTGGTTCAGCTCCTCGCCGTAGACCCAGGAGGCGGTGCCGTACTTGATGCGGCCTTCCTCGCTGCCGTCGGTCGTCACGGCCCGCTCGCCGCTGCTGTCGGCCCGGCTGATCCACAGGTTCCGGTCCCGGTAGAAGGCCCGCATGGAGCCGTCGGGCGACTCGGCCTCCTCGAACTGTCGACCCCGGGCCGGCCCGCCTCCGAGGCGCGGGCTACCCCGGCCGCCACCCTTCGACGCGCCCACGTCCACCGCGCGACCAGCGGACAGGTCGAAGCGGAAGCGCCGGCCCTCCCGGTCGTACTCGAAGCTCTGCCCGTCCTCGGCCCACTCCACCGACAGCGCCCCCGACACCACCGCGTCCCGCATCCGCGGCGCCATCTCCAGGAAGCGGTCGTGGCCGGGCATGCCGGCGATGCGGCCCTGGGCGGCGGCGGGCGGGGGCATCACCGCCGACGGCGCTCCGGCGAGGAGGGCGAGGGCGAGGCCGGCGACGAATCGGCTGGCGGGGCATGGGCTCCTGGTCGTCATCGAACCGGGCTCCGGAGGTGTGGTTTCGGCTGGGGGGTCGGCCGCCGGTTGCGGGCCGCGTCCGGGAAAGCTGCCGGATGGGGCCGGTGCGGGGCAAGCACCACAGGCGGGGGGACTCCGCCCACGTTTCCGCGGAAACGCCGACGCGGCCCGCCCGGCGCCCGGGCACGCCCGCCCACGCCACACCCGGCCGCAGGCCGTCTCCCGTCAGGGAAAGGAACGCGCGGGAGCTGTCAGCTCAGGCGGTACGACGCCACGGGGTGCCCCAGCACATCCTCCCGGGGCTCGACGCCCAGCCCCGGCGCGGTAGAAGCGGCCAGGCGGCCGCCCGCGCGCACGGGCGCGCCTTCGGCGGTGCTCACCGTGACGTAGCTGTTGAAGTCGGTGGCGGTGAACAGGAAGGCGGGAGGCGTGCTGTGGGCCACGTGGGCGATGGCGGCGGTGACGATGTCGCCTCCCCAGGAGTCCTCGATGGTCACGGCGACGCCCAGCTCGACGCACAGGTCCCGGGCCTGCCGGGTCTTCGTGATGCCCCCGAGCTTGCCGATCTTGAGGTTCACCGCGTCCATGGCGCCGTCGGCGTGGCCCCGGAGCAGCGGCCCCAGGCCATCGATGGACTCGTCCAGGATGAAGGGGTGGTCGGTGCGTCGGCGGACGCTCAGGCACTCCTCGTACGTGGCGCAGGGCTGCTCGATGTAGACGTCCACGTCGCGCACGGCCCGCACCACACGGGCCGCGTCCTTCATCAGCCAGCCCGTGTTGGCGTCCGCGATCAGGACGTCGCTTTCCTCCAGGGCCTCCCGTGCCGCCCGGATGCGGCGCACGTCCGTCTCGGGGTCGCCCCCCACCTTGAGCTGGAACCTGCGGTAGCCCTGGTCCCTGTACTCGGCCACGCGCCTGGCCATGGCCTCGGGCGCCTCCTGGGAGATCGCGCGGTACAGGACGAAGTCCTTTCCGTAACGCCCGCCCAGGAGGGTGCACACGGGCTGCCCCGTGGCCTTCCCCACAATGTCCCAGCACGCCATGTCCAGCGCCGATTTCACGTAGGGGTGCCCCAGGAGCGCGGCGTCCATGAGCCGGTTCAGCCGTCCGATCTCCAGGGGATCCTGCCCGAGCACGTGGGGGGCCAGCTCGGCGATGCCCGTCCGGGCGCCGGGTCCGTATGCGGGGAGGTAGAACGGTCCCAGCGGGCAGACCTCTCCCAGCCCGGTCAGGCCCTCGTCCGTCTCGATGCGCACGATGGTGCTGTCGAAGACCTGGACGGACTTGCCCCCGGACCAGTTGTAGCTCCCCTCGTGGAGGGGCAGGTCCACCTGGAAGACGTGGATGGCGGTGATGCGCATTCCGGGTATCGTCCTTTGGAACGCGGGGGCGAAAGCGGCTCAGGGCGCGGCGCGGGTGCCGGTCGCCTCCTGGCATCCTACACGTCGCGGCGGCGACGGGCGATACCCCCCTGGCGCGGGCGGCGAGGCGGGCCCACTCCACCGAAGTCGCGGAGGCTTCGCGTTCACCTCCGAAGCACCGACCCGGCTTCCCTCCCCAGCGACCGCAGAAAATCCGCGAACGCTCCCCAGGCGGCCTCGTCCTCCATCAGCATGGACGCGCCGTGGCTGCCCGCCGGCGCCAGGATCATCTCCTTGCGGCGGCTGCCCAGGGCCCGATAGACCGGCCAGACCCTCCCCTCCTCGTCCACCCCGGCGCCGATGAAGACGGGTACCGACATCTCCTCCGCCCATCCGCGCACCATCGTCGTGTCCTTCTCGAAGTACTCGGCCGGGGAGAAGGAGAGGACCGCGGCCACCTCCTCGTGCTCGGAAGCCATGCGGAAGGCCAGGATGGCCGAGAAGGACGAGCCCAGGACGAGCCGGGGGCCGGAGAGACCCTTCCCCCTGGTCCACTCCAGAGCCGCCTCCATGTCCTGATAGGACTGGAAGATGGTGGGCCAGGGCGAGGCCCGCCCGCCCTCGATGGCCGCCACGAGGGCCTCCGTGCCGTTCCGCCGCGCGGTCTCGTTGTCCACGCGGTGCCAACGGTCCTTGCCTCCCCAGCGCAGGTCGACCGCCAGGGCGTGGAAGCCCATCTCGTTCAAACGCGGGGCGATGTCCCGGAACTCCCCGCGACTGGCCTCCGATTGGTGGAAGAGGATCACGACCGGCGCGTCGGGGCGGTCCCGCGCGTAGTAGTCGGCCGTGATCAGAAGCCCATCCCGGCTCCAGAACTCCACGGCGGTGAACCTCGCTTCGTCCTGGGCTCGGGCCCCGGTGGCGGCCGACACGCCCAGAACGAAGCCGGCAACGAGCAGGCGGCCAGGGAATGGCCGGCGCGTCGTATCGCTCAGCAGCCGCCCCTTCCGTCCGCCGCCCGCTCCATGAGCACCACGATGGCCTCCATGGTCTGCCGACCCGCGTCCTCGTCATACCAACGGGTCTTCTCCACCAGGAAGTCCTCGCTGCTCATCTCCCCCAGAGCCTTCAGGGCCCACTCCTGCAGAACCGACGGCCTCTCCAGGAAGCAGCCCACCTCCTCGTACGCCTCGTCCAGGAGCACGATGGTGGGCGTGGCGGCGCGCCCGTCGGGTGTGCGGTGGGCCTCCATGACGGGCCGTCCCACCGTGGGATCCACCATGCGCATCTCCAGCCTCTCGACCGCCTCCACGAGGTGGGTCAGGTACGGGATGGTCCCGGCCGAGTCGCTGCACGCATCGAGGGTCACCACCAGAAGGCGCCAGGTGCCCGGCACCGCCCGAGCCCGGGCCAGGAGGTCGTCCGGCACCGTACCGCGGGCGTAGTTGTCCACCCACGTCCTCCGCCGCCGTACGGCCCTGTCCAGGAACGTCTCGAAGGGAATGCCCTGGGCGTAGATGGCCTCACGGTTGGTGGAGGGCTCGGCAAGGAGGGGCCGGGGGGCGGGCTCGGCGCAGGCCGTGCCCAGCAGGACCGCGAGGGACGTGACGATCACGCGGGAGTGGGCCGGAACGTGCCCGACTTCTCCACGACCACCCGGAACCCGTCCACCGATTTTGGAACCCGCTTCCCGGCCTCGTCATCGCTGACGAAGACCTTGAGGCAGGGCTTGCCGCCCTGGAGGCCCACGGCGGTTCCGGTGACGCCCGGGCGGCCCATGACCTCCCCCGTCAGCTTCTTGCGGGCCGCTTCCAGCTTCTGGCTCATCCCCCGTCCACCTGGACGCCGAAGCGCCGCAGCACGACGTCGATGGGGTTGGCGATGGTGTGCGTCGGGCTGCCGGCAAAGAGAAGACCGACGGGCTTCCGGTCGGCGAGGAGGAGGCCTTTGGTCACGATGAGAGAGCCCGAGTCGCCGCCGTCGCTGAACTTCCCGCTCGCGCCCGTGATCATGATCTGGTTCTCGAAACGAGCGGTAGCCGCCGTATAGCTGACGTCGATCGTCGCGTTGATCCCGCTGATGTGACCCTGCGTGAGCCCCGTGGTGCGGCCGTACTTCTGGACCTTCATGCCCAACTTGGGCTCAACGGACCCCGACCTGGGGCTCCCGTAGCCTCCCTCGGGCGTTTCGAAACCGAGGTCGTCGACGCTCGTCAGAGCGATGGCCGCGTCCATGGCGTTCTTGGGACAGATGACCCTGCCGCAGAACTCGATGGGCTCGAAGTCGTGGAGCGTGCCCAGCACGTCGGCCGGGTCCCGTCCCCCGTCCACCGTGCCCGGCTGGAGCAGGTTGTCGCCCGGCCGGCCCCGGTTGTTGGCGGCGAAGACGTGGTTGTTGCTCAGAGCGTAGACGCGCTGTCCGTCGGAGACCCGAGCGCCGATGGTGCCGGCGGTGATGTCCGGGTGCCCCGTGGACACGCCGATGGGCACCGGGCGGGGGAAGCTCCGCTTGGGATCCACGGCCTCGTCGTCGGCCGCATCCTCGATCGCGGGCCCCGCCCAGCCGGGCGGCGAGTCGGCCAGGGCCACGATGGGCCCGGTGACCTCCATCTGGACGGGCACGCCCGCTACCGCCCGGGGAAGCACGGCCACTCCCGGAGCGGTGAGGTACACCTTGACCACCGCGCCACCGCCGGCGTCGAAGCCCACCGCCGTGCCAACCACGCCGTCCATGGCGAGCCAGTCGTCGGTGACCTGCGCCTGCGCGGCCATGGCCGCCCGCAGCGAGGCCTGGAAGGACAGATCGGGACGGGGAGGACCTCCAAAGAGGAGGAAGTCCCCGACGAGCACCAGCCCGAAGGCCAGCACGTACGGAATCACTCGCTTGATGTTCACCCTACCTCCTACGCCGGATCGGGCGAGGGGGTTTCCTCAACCCTATCGCCGAACGCAGGTTACCCCAGAGTCCCCCGAGGCCGCAACCGTTCTTCAGGAGATGTCCATGAGCCGGAGGAGAGGCCGGATCCCGGCCATGTCGGTCCTCCTTGTCGCCGCGGTCCTCGCCCCCGGCGCTGGCGCGGCCCAGAACCTGGGGCCCGCGCTGGACGCCGCCATCGCGGAGCGCTTCGGCACTCTGGCCCTGGCGTGCGTCCACCAGGAGTACCCCAACAAGATCGCGCACGTGCTGACCGGTGACGCCGACGCCGCGCCACCCAGGGAGCTGACGCCGGCCTTTTTCGGCTGCTACGACTGGCATTCGGCGGTCCACGGGCACTGGCTGCTGGCCCGGCTCGCCCGCTTCTTTCCGCACACGGAGATGGCGGGCCTGGCGCGCACAGCCCTCGGCCAGAGCCTGACGGCGGATCACATCGCCGGCGAAGCGGCCTACTCAGGAGCGGACGGCCGGACGGGGTTCGAGCGCCCCTACGGGCTGGCGTGGCTTCTCCAGCTCGCCGCCGAACTGCGGGAGTGGGACGACGCCGATGCCCGGCGCTGGGGCGCGGCTCTGGCCCCCCTGGAGAGGGCCGCCGCGGACCGACTCGCCGAGTGGATGCCCAAGCTGACCCACCCCATCCGGGGCGGCGAGCACTTCCAGACGGCCTTTTCGTTCGGGCTGGTTCTGGACTGGGCGGAGACGGCGGAAGACGCGGCCATGAGCGACCTCCTGACGCGTCGGGTCCAGGAGCTCTACCTGGGAGACCGGGACTGCCCGATGGCGTACGAGCCCTCGGGCCAGGACTTCCTGTCGCCGTGCCTGGCGGAGGCCGACCTCGTGCGCCGCGTTCTGGAGCCGGAAGCGTTCGCGTCGTGGCTCGGCGCGTTCCTGCCGGACCTCGGCCGAGGCGAGGCGACCGCCTGGTTGGAGCCCGCCGTGGTGACCGATGCCAGCGACGGCAAGCTCGCCCACCTGGACGGCCTGAACCTCAGCCGCGCCTGGATGCTGGACGGGATCGTGGCCGGTCTGCCCCGGGACGACCCCCGTCGCCCGAGCCTCGAGGCAACCGCCCGGGCTCACCGGGAGGCGGGCCTGGCCGCCGTCACCGGCGAGCACTACGAGGGCGGACACTGGCTGGGCAGCTTCGCCATGTACCTCGTGACGATGCGGGGGATCCGGTGAGGGTGGCGGCAGGAAGGGGTGGGCCTCGGCGGGCCGAACGGGGCATCCTCACCGGGACGGGCGCCGCATCCGCCCGCGTCACGGCCGCCCCCGTCGCGCACGGGTTCATCGCCCTCGCTGCCCTCACCCTCGCGGCCTGCGGCGGCGACGGTGCGGTTCACGACTCCCTGGTCATGACCCGGGACACCGTGGGCGACACCATACGGGTCCACATCGAGTCCGGAAGCGTCTGGTCCCGCCCCGCCCGCCTCCGGAAGACGCTGGAGATCGGAGCCCTGGAAGGCGCCGACGAGGAGACCTTCGGGATGATCGCCGAGGTGGGGGTGACCGCCACGGGGGACATCCTGGTCTTCGACGGGCAGGTGCCGGCCCTCCGCCGCTATGACGCCGACGGCCGATACCTGGGGAGCCTGGGTGGCCTCGGCCAGGGCCCCGGCGAGTACGGCCACAGGATTCGGGGCCTGGTCGTGCGCCGGGACGGCACCATCCTGCTCCGGGACATGGACAACCAGCGGATCATCGTCTACCGGGACGACGGCACCGTGGCGGACCACTGGCGCGTGGAGAGCGGGCTCTACACCCGCCAGGCCACCGTGGCGGACGCCGAGGGGCACGTCTACGTGAAGGCCCTGGTGGGGCCCTTCGATCCTGGCGCACCCCTTCCGTTTCCGTGGCCCATCGGCCTCCTGCACCTGGACGCCGGCGGCGCCCTGGTGGACACCGTCCCGCCGCCGGCCCATCGGGACGAGCCGCAGGGCCGCTGGGGGCCGCTCCACCCCGGTAAGATCTGGGCCCTCCACCCCGACGGGCACATGGTGATCGGGGTGAACGGCGACTACGCGTTCGAGATCCGGCGCACCGATGGCACGGTGGTGCGGATCAGCAAGGCATGGGAGCCGGTGCCCGTGAGCGAGGCGGAGCACGCCGAGTACGAGCGACGCCTGGTCGACGACGACGACGACGACGCCGCTCTGGAGACGGCGTGGACCAAGCCCGCCTACGGCCAGTTCCACTTCGGTGGGGACGGCCGCATCTGGGTGCCCAGGCCCACCCCGTCGGAGCCCACCGCCGAGCCCCAGGGAGCCCTGGGCCCCACGGTGGCGCCCATGCCCAACTGGCCCTTCTACGCGCCCTTGCTCTTCGACGTATTCGAGCCGGACGGCACCTACCTCGGGGAGGTGCCCATCCCCCGGGACGTGGCGCCCTACGTCTTCGGGTCGGACCGCATCTACGGTGTGCGGGCCGGAAAGTACGACGAGCTGTACGTGGTGCGGTACGCGCTGGACGTGGGGTGAGCTCCGGCGCCCTGCCGATGGCTGTGGCGGCGCGGGTGCCGGCCTGGCCGCGGCTCCCCTCCTCCGCCCCGGTCCCCGGGCGACGTTATTACCTGTAACGCCGCCGACGATACCCTCGGGAAGGGCGGGTGCTGCGTTCGCGGTAATTATTCACTCGAACGCCGCCAGCGTCGCTGACGTGAAGCGGCCCGTCTGCGTTTTCGTCAATAATCCACCGAAACGCAGCCGTCGCGCGTTCGCAGTTTACCAGGGCTGCATTCCCTGCGATTCGGGAGCCGGCGTTCCCGCGACCGCCCGCGGCCTGGAGTCACCAGCCGGTGGTCTTCCGTGAGGGCCCTGGTGCCGGCGCCCCCACGACCGCACGCGGCCCGGAGCCGCCAGCCGGTGTCCTCCGCGAGGGCCCTGGTGCCGGCGCCCCCACGACCCGCCCGCGGCCTGGAGCCACCAGCCGGTGGTCTTCCGCGAGGGCCCTGGTGCCGGCGTCCCCGCGACCGCCCGCGGCCTGGAGCCGCACCGGTGGTCGGAACCGCCCGACGCTGACCCGCCTACCGCGGCACCCCCACCAACCCCACCAGCTCCGCCAGCTCCTCGTCCCACCCATGCGTGTTCTGCTGGTGATGAAGGTCGGTGCGGAAGCCCGTCTCACGGAGACGCAGGGTCGTGCCGCCGTCGTCCCGGCGCTCCAGGACCCACTCGACGCGCGTGGCGGGCGCGTCCTCGAAGGCCACCCCTGCCTCGTGGACCCAGCTCCACACCAGCCGCCGGGGCGCCTCCACCTCCTCCACGCGCACGGCGAAGCTGCCGTGCTCCTCCCAGATCATGGCGCCGTCGCTACCGGGCCGCAGCTCCAGGACCGTCCGGTCCCCGAACCAGCGCGACAGCTCCGCCGGGTCGGTGATCGCCTTCCACACGCGCTCGATGGGGGCGTCCAGTTCCAGCGTCTTCACCACCACCCGCTCCGTCATGGACCTCATCTCCTTGTTCTGATGGGACCGTCTCTCTACCAGAGCCACCATCCCGGCATCAGGCGGGGCTCCGTGCCCACCACCCGCCCCGCCACGGAGTCCAGCACCACCCTCACCCAGCCGATGTCCGACGAGCCGAAGGTCTCGATCCGGGCGAAGTTGTCCAGCGGCCGGCCGCTTTCGGGGTCCTCCAGGGGATGATCCACGATGTACGTGTGGTCGTCCCCGTGGACCAGGAGGACCTCCCCCGGGAAGGCCGCGACCCGCTCCGCCAGGCGGCGCACGAAGCCCCGGAACTCCGGGTAGGGCTGGGGTCGGCCCCCGTCCCACATGGAAGCGTGGAGCGCCAGCACGATCCCTTTGGCCGCGTCGCGCTCCGCCACGTCGAACGCCTGCTCCATCCAGGCCTCCGCGGCCTCAGTCCGCCGCGCCACCGCCTGGTCGTGGGCCTCCGTCCGGCCGGCGAACGGTTCCGTGGCGTTGCCCGACCCCACCAGGTGCAGCGTGGCGAAGACGAACCCTCCCCGTGTCCACCGCACGTTCTCCACGAACTCGGCGAACGCGGAGTCCGCGGCCTGGGACTCCACCTCCATGGGCGAGCCCCCGAACGTCCTCCCGGGCTCGGGAAAGAAGATCGCCCGGAGGCTCCGCAGGCGGTCCAGAGGCTCGTACTCGCCCGCGATGGGCTCGTGGCAGTCGGTCCATTCGTTGTCGCCGGGGGTGTAGACCACCGGGTGGCGGATGGCGTTCAGGGCCCGGAGGCGCGCCCGGTACTCGACGTCGGAGCACGGATACCACAGGATGTCCCCCACATGGAGGAACCAGGCCAGGTCCGACCGGTTCACATCCTCCACCAGCCTTCGAAAGCGCCGGTTCTCCCAAGCTCGGTAGGGCCCGTCCCCGAAAACGGCGAAGGCGAAGCTGCCCGCTGGGAGAGGCTCCGCATCGGGCAGCGCGCACGAAGCCGTCAATGCGGCGACAAGCAGGGGAAAGGTGGGTCTCAACGCGGGAGCCGGAATGCCGTGGGGGCGGGACGGGAACCCGGCAAGCTGGGTGCGTCGCCGCGCGTGGGGCAAGGGCGCGGCAGCGCGGCAGCGTACCGGCCGAGCGGCCCGCTACCGGCCGAAACGCCGCCACCACGTCCCGGTCCAGGAAGCGGGTGGCGCCCGGCGGGTCAGGCATGGGCGTCGGAAAGCGAGTCCCACCTCGTCCAGGCTCATGGCCACGCAGTAGAGGATGCGTCTCATGGACGTGCGCTCCCGTCGGGGAGGCCCGGAGCGTCCCGCCCGCCCCGCACCGCCGGCCGCTCCTCCTCCTTCTCCACGGCGAGCTGCGCCCGCGCCAGGGTCAGCTCTGCCGCGAACTCCTCCGCCAGCAGAAGGTCCCGGCGCCGCAGGCGGAGGCGCACCTCGGCCGGGTGCTCCAGGCGGAGGCCTCCCTCGCCCGTCAGCACCTCGAAGGCGCGCAGGTCCGCCGCGGTGAGGACGATCCGGGGCCCAAGCAGGTCCCACCACCTGTTCCACACATGGGCGCCGGCCACGGCGGCCAGCGGGATGGCCACCTGCCGCACCTGGCCCAGCTCCTCGTCGGTGCGGATCTGGCTTCCCACGTACTCCGTCCTCCGCGCGAGACGCCACTGGATCGTGAGGCCCTCCCCGTCCAGACGCAGCAGTCCGTGGACCGTCTCCGTGGTGGACATGATGGCCTCCATGGAGACGGTGTCCTTGCTGCGGCGCAGGGTGAAGGGGAGGGCGGCGGTGTTGGGCATGGCGCGACTTCGTCGGAGGTCCGTAGCAGGTTCAGGTCACCCTGCCTTCACCCACACGTAAACTCTGCAAGCTGAAATCTCCAGACCTGGATACGCGGCACCCCCAGGACGCACTCTTGCATCGCCTACCAAAGCCCCCCCCAGGAGCCCCCCCCAGGAGACCCCTTGCGCCGGGTGGTCGCGCGCCGCATCCTATCTGAATGAACGTTCATTCAGGTTCGCCGACCGCCCCGCCGGCACGCTCTCCCGACGCACCTCCCACTCCTCCGGCCCCCGACAAGGAGGACCGCATCCTGCAGGCGGCGGTGCGCGTTTTCGCGGAGCACGGCTACTACAGGAGCAACATGGCCACGGTGGCCCGGGAGGCCGGGGTGGCCACCGGCACGATCTACCTGTATTTCGAGCGCAAGCAGGACCTGCTGATCACGCTGTTCCAGCGGCACCTGGGGGGCTACATCGAGCGGTGCCGCCCCGCGCTGGAGGAGGCCGCGGCAGGCGCGCCCCGGCTGCGCTTGCTCACCGAGCTGCACCTGGCGTTCTTCGCCGAGGATCGGGACCTGGCCACCGTGTTCCTGATTCACGCCCGGGACCCGGACCCGGCCCTGGCCGAGGGCATCGGGCCGGCGGTGGCAGCCTACTTCGACGTCATCACCGAGGTCATCGAGTCGGGGATGACGTGCGGCGCCTTCCGGGAGGACCTGGACGTTCGCCTTTCCCGCCAGGTCTTCTTCGGAGCCCTGGACGAGGTGGTGACCGGATGGGTCCGCTCGCAGCGCGAACGTCCACTCATGTCGGCCCTCGAACCCGTGGCGGCGATGCTGGCCCGGGGCTTCGGTGCCGACGCTGAA
>Ga0214471_10003656_pt1 | contig 11898 bp, 8 predicted proteins | sample RVTome_5_FD_207665 | JGI IMG/M metagenome (GOLD analysis project Ga0214471, IMG submission 207665) | Soil microbial communities from uranium-contaminated site in the Upper Colorado River Basin, Wyoming, United States - RVT142D155 | ecosystem: Environmental > Terrestrial > Soil > Contaminated >... | reverse complement strand
CTCGATCTGGTTGGCGACCGCCTCGGCGATCTCCCTCCGGCCGTAGCCGATGTTGGCGTACCACAGGGAAGCGGTGCCGTCGAGGTAGCGCCGGCCCGTAGTGTCGTACACGTACACGCCCTCGCCGCGCTCGATCTCGATCTCATGACCGGCGACAGCCGCCATGTTGGCGAACGGGTGCCAGAAGGAGCTCATGGCGAGGGATGCTAAACGGATCCGGGCCTGTCCGGCCGGTTCGGTCGGGCGGTCCTGCCGCTCACGCCTCCTCGAAGCGCGCGCCGGCAAGCAGCACTGCCGTGGTGCCGCACGAGCAGAAGGGTGCGAGGGTCGCCAGCAGCACCGCACCCCCGGTCCCCGCCACGCCGCGACGGCGCAGCAACATCGAGACGCGTTCGGTACCGACGTACACCGAGAGTACCGCCGCCGCCACCACCGAGGCCAGCAGGAACGGCCATACCCGAACCAGGGTGCCGAAAACGTCGGAGACCACCCGTCCGAGGAGATCAGCAGTCGGGCTCACCGTTCTCTCCATATATCGACTCTCATCTATATATGGACACATGGCATACATATTGACGGTTGTCAATATATTGACGGGCTGTGCACCGGGAGGGCTCGATGCGCAGGATGAGGCGGCTCGCCGTGCGGCCTTACCGCGGTCACCAGTGAAGCCGGGTCCACTCCGGTAGGGGTTCGCGACGGCGCAGCCACTCCTCTGGGATACCCTGGATGCCCACGCGAGCGCCGACGATGCCGCCGACCATGGCGCACGTGGTGTCGACGTCGCCGCCGGCGTGTGCTGTCAGCCAGAGGGCGGCCGGGTAGTTGTCGAGGTGGAGCCCGGCCGCCCAGATCGCCAACGGAACGGTGTCCTGTGCCGTGGTGCCACTGTCGTTGCCGAGGAGGGTCGCGATGGACGCCAGGCTCGCCTCCCGGCGCAGCCGCCGGGTTCGTTCCAGGCGGTCCCTCACCTCGCTGTGAGGTATGCGCCTGATGACACTCTCCACGAGCGACCCCGGCGCGGTCATTCCGGACGCTGCGATCCCGGCGGCGACCGCGACTGCGATCGCGCCGGCTACGCCTTCCGGGTGCGTGTGGGTGATCTCGGCCTGCTTCGTGGCTTCAACGACGGCCTGATCGAGATCGTGAGCGAAGTAGGCGCCGAGCGGAGCGACGCGCATCGCAGCTCCGCTTCCGTACGAGCCGCTCCCTTCGAAGAGTCGCGGCGCAACACTCCGCCAATCAGCGCCGGCCGCGTACTCGGCCAGGAGGTCGGGCATGGCGCCCCGGTACCCGCGCGAGGCATCGAAGTGCTTCGCAAAGGACACCGCCAGTGCATCCTGGTCCACCGAACCCGACTCGCTCAGGACGTCGACGAGGGACAGGGCCATGTTGGTGTCGTCGGTCCACACCCATGGCCCCGCCGGCGGTTTGCGGTCGGCCAGGCACTCCTCGACGACCGCCGGCGAGAGGAAACACTGTCCGAAGGCGTCGCCAACGCTCAACCCGGTCAGGCTCGCCCGCATCCGGACGAGGGGATCAGCAGTCATCGACCCATACGGTATCGCCAATCAGGGCGGCTCCGGTCCGATTGGGCGAATGTGGGCATGACGGCCACGGGCGGTTCTCGTGGCCGTGGGTTGCGACCCCGCAGGCGGGTAACAGGAACGCAGCACTGGATGGCTGGTCGAAGGGGGCCGGCCGGCCCGTCCTGGGCAGGTCAGCGCTCGTGGACCAGGTCGCCCTCGATGAAGGTGAGGTCGATGGTGGCGTCGATGAAGGTGGGGTCGCCGTCGAGGGCTCGCCGGCCGAAGCCGGCGAGCGTGCGATCGACGACGGCGAGGTCGGCCAGCTTGCCGGGGGTGATGGAGCCGGTGGAGCCGTCGAGGTGGTTGACGTAGGCGCTGCCCATGGTGGCGGCGGTCAGCGCCTGATCGAGCGTGAGGCGCTGATCCGGGTAGAAGACGCCGTTGCGCCCGTCGGGGTGGTGACGGTGCACCGCAACATGGATGAGCTCGAAGGGGTTCGGAGTCGAGACGTTCCAGTCGCTTCCCATCGCAAGGCGGGCGCCGGCGGCGGCCAGGCTGCGCCACGGGTACTGGCGGGCGGACCGCTCCGGCCCGAGGAAGGGGATCGTCAGCTCGTCCTGGTAGGCATCGTGGTGGGCCCACAGCGGCTGCATGTTGGCTGTGACTCCCAGCTCGGCGAAACGGGGCCGGTCGGAGGGGTCGATCACCTGGAGGTGGGCGACGTGGTGGCGGTTGTCCGACGGGCCGTTGGTGGCACGAGCAACGGCGACGGCGTCGAGGCACTCACGCACCGCCCGGTCGCCGATGGCGTGGAAGTGCACCTGGAAACCCAGTCGGTCGAGGGCGGTCACCTGCCTCGCCACCTCGTCGGGCTCCACGAAGCTGATGCCGACGCGATCCGATGGCCGGCCTCGCTCGTCCAGGTAAGGCGTCAACATCGCCGCGGTGAAGTTCTCGCACACGCCGTCCTGCATGATCTTCACCGACGTCGCCCGGTAACGCCCGGTCGTGGCATCGGCACGCTGCTCCACCAACTCGGGAATCTGATCCGCGCCGCGGTCGCGCTGCCACCACAGGCAACCGACGACCCTGGCGAGCAAGCGGCCGTCCCCGGCGAGGTCCGTGTATGCGGCGTGTTGGCGAGGCGTCACCCAGGCGTCCTGCCACGCGGTGATGCCGAGCGACAGGAGGTATCGCTGGGCCTCGAGGATCCCGTCCGCGATCTCGGACTGGTGAGGGTCGGGGGCGTAGCGGTCCACCAGCTTGATGGCGCCCTCCTGGAGGGTGCCTACCGGCTCGCCTACGGCGTCGCGCTCGATCCGTCCGTCGCCGGGATCGGGCGCGGCGGCGTCGATACCTGCGAGGTCGAGGGCGGCGGTGTTGACCCAGGCGCCGTGGCCGTCGCGGTTGACGAGCATCACCGGCCGGTCCGGGACCACCGCGTCGAGGACGTGACGCGAGGCGATGCCCCCGGGAAACGCCGATATCGCCCAGCCGCTCCCCAGGATCCAGGGCAACTCGGGGTGGGCCGAGGCGTAGTCGGCGACGGCGGCCGCATACGCCGCCGGGTCCTCGGGGAGTCCCGAGACGTCGCACTGGCGCATCTCGATCCCGGCCAGGCACGGATGTGCGTGCGCATCCTGGAAGCCGGGGACGAGGCTGCGGCCGCTCAGGTCGACGACCTCGGTGCCCGGGCCGATCCACGCTCTCACCTCCGGGGTGGACCCGACTGCGACGATCCTCCCGCCTTGCACCGCAACCGCCTCCGCATGCGGTCGCGCAGGATCCACTGTCACCACGTGCCCGTTGAGGAAGGCGAGGTCGGCGCGCATCGCCCCGGAGACTAGGAGGGCCGGCCTCGAGCCGTGCCTCAGCCGGCAAGCAGGCCGCGGTAGAACGCCTGCACGTCCTCGGTGGGCCAGCGGAATCGCCGCCGGATGGCAGCGGCGTTCTCCTGGGCAGCGTTGCGCAGCCGGTCATCGGCGAGTGCGCCGGCCACCGCCGATGCCAGCGCCGTGACGTCGCCGGGAGTCACCAGCACGACGCCGGGCCGGCCGGCAATCGCCTCGCGAGTGCCCGGTAGGTCGCTGGCGACCACCGGGACGCCTATGCCGAGATACTCGATCACCTTGGTAGGCAGCGAGTGGCGGTAGTTGTCGAGGTCGTGGAGCGGTGACACGCCGACGGCGGCACGCCGGGCGATCTCCATCGCCTCGGGATGGGGGCGCCGCCCCAGCACGGCGACGTGCGGAAAGGCCCCGAGCCGGTCGGCCAGTCCGGCGTCACAACGTCCGACGATTCGCAGTTCGGCGCCGAGCCCGGTGGTCGCCTCTGCCAGGTCGAGCACGCCGCGAGCCTCGGTGACGTCGCCGACGTAGACGACGTAGCCCTCCCCGGGGGCGGGTTCCGGGAGGCCATCCGGGTAGTTGGGGAAGACAGGGTGGGCTCGCCGGAACAGCATGCCGTAGCCCGGCTCGGCGAGGGTGATCGGGCAACGGCGCTCTGCCAGGCGCAACAGCCAGGCCGCCACCAGGGCCGCCGGCCGCCGCAGCGGTGGCCAGAGCCATTGCTTGGTGCGCAGCTGGCCGGGTACGTGCTCGTGGACATCCACCACCACCTGGCGCCGCATCAAGGAGGCGACGACGGCGGCAGGCAGCAACTCGGGATCGTGGATCACCGCGACCGCCGAACGCCGCGACAGGAGGAGGCGCCAGGCCCGCAGGTTGCGCCGCACCCTGCCTCCGGCCAGTTCGACCCACTCGGAGATGCCGTCCGCATCGCTCGGGCCCGGCCCGCGTGTGGCGTAGGTGACGGGGCCCAGCGGGGCCAGGGAGCGGATCAGCTTCTCCCGGATGCGGGTGTCGTCGGACTGATGAACGGTCGTCACGACCAGGAACGACGGCTCGTGCGCAGTGGGCCCGGAACCAGCGGAGTCGGTCAAAGAAGACCGCCTCCCCCGTCGCGCTCTTCCCTCCCTCGTGGGGGCTGTCGCTTCCGCAGTGGGTGACCGCCAAGGGTCGGTAGCGACCCGCTCCTGCGGGCCTGCAACCTCCCGGCGGAGCCGGGAGGCCCCCTCCCTTGTACTTGGATCCGCGGTTGTTTGGGCACTGAACGGGCCGGAAGGCTGCGGTGGTGGGAGAAACGGTTGTTGGCGCCGAGCACGAATCAGGTGATGCCCGGCGTGCCCGAGGCTGCCCTCACAGCGCCCTCCCCCGCCGCCGGTGGGGGAGGTGGCTGGCGGCTGCCGTCCACGACAGCCGCCAGACGGAGGGGGTATCCCGACGGCGCTATCGGGCCTGGTGGCGGGTGAGGCTGTGCTGTTGGGGGTGTGGTTGGTGGTGCCAGGTGGGGCCCCCTCCGGCGCCGACATGCCCCCTCCGGCGCCGACATGCCCCCTCCGGCGCCGCCCAAAGCGTCGGCGCCACCTCCACCGGCAAGCCGGGGGAGGGCGTAGGGGCGAGCCGGCAATCACGGATTGAGGTACGAGGGAGGGGAAGAAGCGGGAGAGAAAGAAGGGGGAGGGGAAGAAGAGAAGGGGGAGGGGCAGAACAGCCCTCGAATGGAGACACGGGCGGGTACCGCGACAGCCCCGCAAGGGATGGGCCAGGACTGCGCTCACAACACGACGACGTTGGAACGCTCGATGGCCCTGCGACGGTAGGCGCCCCGGCTGTCGAACACGATCGGCACCGCGTCGGCGATCGCCGCGAGGTCGACGGCGTCGTGGTCCGTGAGTACGACCGCCACGGCGGGGCCTCCCAGGTCGTCGGCGTCAACCGGCTCGAAACCCCAATGGCGAATGCGGTCGTTGCCGACGATCGGGTCGAGCACCGTCACCTCGGCGCCGCGGCGCTTCAACTGTTCGAGCACCTCGATGGACGCAGACTCGCGGTCGTCGTTGATGTTCGGCTTGTACGAGATGCCGATACCGAGGACCCGGGTGCCGAACAGCGGGAGGCCGTGGGTGTTCAGCAGATCGGCGACCCGCTCGGCGACGTAGGCCGGCATGGCGGTGTTGATCTGCTCGGCGATGTCGATGAATCGGGTGGCGAACCTGGCCTGACGGGCTCGCCAGGCCAGGAACTGGGGGTCGAGCGGGATGCAGTGGCCGCCCACCCCCGGCCCCGGATAGAACGCCTGGAACCCGAAGGGCTTGGTGGCGGCGGCGTCCACCACCTCCCAGATGTCGATGCCGAGTTGGTGGGCGAGTTGGGCCATCTCGTTGACGAGTGCGATGTTGACCGCCCGGTAGGTGTTCTCCAGGAGCTTGGCCATCTCCGCCGCCCGCGCCGTCGACACGACGTGCACCGTGTCGAACATGCGCCGGTAGGCGGCGGCGACGACGTCGCCGGAGGTAGGTGACACCCCGCCGACGATCTTGGGAATGGCGGTTGGGTCGAAATCGCTGCCGGGGTTCACCCGCTCGGGTGAGAAGGCCACGAACACGTCCTGGTCGATCTTGAGCCCGGCTTGCTCCAGTGCAGGCACCACCAGGTCGTCGGTCGTGCCGGGGTACGAGGTCGACTCCAGTGAGACCACCATGTCGGAATGGGCGACCCGGGCGGCGGTCGCAGCGGCCGCCTCGATGTACGACAGGTCGGGTTGGCGGTTGACACCGAGAGGGCTCGGCACGCAGATGAAGATGGCGTCGCATGCCGCCAGGTCGGCCTCGCCGTCGGTGAACGTCAGGCCCGCATCGATGGCTGCCTTCAACTCGGTGTCGGTCACGTCGTCGACATGGGAGCGACCGGCGCGTAGGGTTGCCACCCGATCAGAGTCGACGTCGAACCCGACGGCTCCGAGGCCCCGGCCGGTGGCGGCGATGGCGAGGGGGAGCCCCACATACCCGAGGCCGATCACACCTGCCGTCCAGCGGCGGTCGTTGAGGAGGGCGGTCAGCCGGGCCGCCGGACCCGGGGAAGCGTCGGACATTGGGCCCCTGTCGGTCGTGTCTTCGCGATTCTAGGGGGGACTCCGCTCCGACTCCGGTCTGAGATGCCGGCGTGGCGACCGCTACGGCACGTTGCTGACTGCCTCGCACGTATTCGCAGCGTCGATGCCGCGGCCGCCATCGCAGCGGTCGGAGCCGGGCCCCCCTACGAGCCGGTCGCCACCACCGCCCCCGTACAACCTGTCGGCGTGTTGTCGGCCGCGCAGCACGTCGTCGCCACCGCCGCCTCGCAGCACATCGTCGCCCTGCCCGCCGTCGAGCAGGTCGGGGCCCGGCCCACCGCGGAGAACGTCGACACCCCCTTCGCCGAACAACCGATCTGCTCCGCGTCCTCCGACGATGAGGTCGGCGCCGGGGCCGCCGAGGAGGGTGTCGTTGCCGGCACCTCCGTAGAGCCGGTCGCGGCCCGCACCGCCTTTGACGGTGTCGCTGCCGGCACCGCCGCACACCACGTCGTCGCCACCCCGGGCGTTGATCACATCGTCGCCACCGAGGCCCACGATCACGTCGGGCCCGTCCGTTCCCCGCAGCCGGTCGTCGCCTGCGGTGCCGACGATCGTTGCGATGTTCCCGGCGCACGACGGTCCGTCGATACGCACTGCGAAGATCGACGGCGAGCGCATGTCGAACATGCCGTCCACAGCGGCGCCGCTCTTGTCGACGGCCACCCGCGTCCCACCGTCCCATCCTTCGAAGTGGATGACGGAGCCGGGTGGGCCTTGCACCAGCCATGCCCCGGTCACCTGATCCCAGCCGAGGGCTGCCGCCATCTGCTCCAGGGTGACGGCCACTTCCCACTTCGCCAGGGGGTTGATGCCGGAATCAGCGGACCACGGATCGTCGACGGACACCAGGTAGGGATATAGCAGCGGCGAGTTCCAGACCGTGACGTTGGTCTCCGAGATGCCGCCGTTCGACGATCCGAAGAACGCCTGGATCACGTGCGAGCGGGTGAACGTCGTCCAGTCCGAGCCGAAATAGGCGATCACCTCGTCCTCGGTGGCGTCGACTGCGGCCACCCACGACGCCTTCATCGCGTCGAGCCCGATGAAGGCCTGGTCGGCGGTGGTGGCGTAGAGGTGGCACCAGCACCGCTCCTTGCGGTCGGAGGACAACCCGGCTTCGGTGGCGGTGCGCAGCGCAGGATTCTCGTAGGTGAGGTATTTGAAGAGCCCATAGCTGCGGCTGGCGAGCGCCTGGGCCTGCAGCGCTTCGGCGGGCCAGGATGTCAGCGACTCGGCTATGCCGTAGAGGTACTCCTGCACCCCGAGGGCGTTCACGACGTGGAACGAGTTGCTCCCCGGTGCCCGCCGCAGCTCGATGGTGCCGTCGGGGTAGCCCCGGGAGTAGTACCACACCACGGTGGGGTCGTCGTGGAGGATGGTCACGGCACAATTCGCCGCCACCAGCGGTACCTTCTCGCCGTTCTTCTTTCGCATGACGGGCTTACCGTCACGGGTGAAGGTGCAACCCTTGTCGGGGGCGCTCCACGTGGCGGCGACATGGACACCTTGGCCTGCGGCGATCCGGCGCCCGCAACCACTGGCACCCGGTTCCACACACACCGTGCCGGGGCCGCTGCTGAAGGCGAAGTTGGCGGTGGTCACATACTGGCCCAACCCAACCCACAGCGGATTCTCGGGCGAGAACATGCCGGCGGCGATCGGGAGGTCGGCGAGGTCGGCCACTTCGGTCCCCGTGTAGTAGTAGGTCACGATGTCCTCGGCCGTACGCCCGTCGAGCGATTGGCCGTAGGCGCCGTACTGGCTCATGCCGATGGCGTGGCCCCAGCCGCCACCCTCGAACACGATCTCGGGGTCGCGCTGGTCCGCGCCGGCGGCAGCGGTGGCGGTGTCGGCGACGGCGGGCGCCGGGGCCAGAGGGCTGGCGGCGAGCAGCGTCAACGCCACGGCCAGGCGGCGTCTCACGTGGCGGGACGCCCCCGGCTGTTGCCGGGGCGACGCGAATGTGGCTCCTACCATGGCCCCACTTCCATGCGTGCCTTCTTGCACCGAAACTACTCTCTCTGTCGTCTGGGTGCTCGCCTGGTATGGGGCGAGGTGCGTCGCGGGCCGGCAGCGGCGGCCGGACTGGTGCGAGACGCCATGTTCAGTCTCTTCGGCCGCTCTGCCCTCAACCGTAACGAAAAGAATCCTGTGGCGAGCGCGGTGAGGCAGGCCTCGGCCGGGCCGTCGTCGCCGCGCGGCCGGGGGCGCCGTCTGGTGACTTCGTTCTTCATCCAGTTCGGGCTGGGCCTCCTCCACCAGGGCCACGTCCTCGACGCTGCCACGGTGCTGCGGCTCCGGCTGGACAAGGACGCCGGCGACCCGGGGCTCGCCGCCGCGGCCGAGGTCGTCGAAGGGGAGCGGGCGGTGCTGTCGGGGTCGTGGCGGGCTCCTGTGGCCTCTGCGGCCGCACCCCGCGTCCCTCACAAGGTGCTGCACATCGTCGGCAAGTCGATGCCGTACGTCGTCGCCGGATACACGGTGCGAACCCAGTCGGCGGTGGAGGCGTTGCGCGACGCCGGATTCGCTCCTGAGGTGGTGACCCGCCTCGGGTTCCCGTGGGACGCCGGCGTCGCCCCGCAGCGTCCCGAGGAGCGCGTCAACGGCATCGTGCACCACCACATCGGGGGCGCGGCGGTGCCTGCGCGGTGGGACGACCGCCTCACCGCCAACGTAGAGGCCCTCGGGCCCGTCGTCGAGGCCGTGCGCCCTGGTTTGCTCCATGCTCACAGCGACTTCGAGAACGCGCTGCTCGCGCTGGCGTTGCGCGACCGGTACGGCCTCCCGGTCGTCTACGAGTTGCGCGGCTTCTGGGAGGAGACATGGCTCGCCGAGACCCCGGCCCACACCCCTGCCGCCGACCGCTACCGCTGGCGCCATGAGAGGGAGATCGCAGCCGTGGGTGCCGCCGACCACGCGGTGACTTTGGCGGAGACGATGAGGGTGCAACTCGTGGAGGCGGGCGTTGCCGCCGAGCACGTGTCGATCGTGCCCAACGCCGTCGACCCCGACCGCTTCCCCCGGGTGGAGCGCGACCCGGTGCTCGCCGCTTCGTTGGGCATAGGGCCGGACGAGGTCACGGTGGGGTACGTCAGCTCGCTGAGCGGCTACGAGGGCGTCGGCACTCTGCTGCGGGCGGTGCGCAGGGTTGCAGCGTCGGGCCGCAATGTACGCGGGATTGTCGTCGGCGACGGCGACGAGCGGGAGTCTCTGGAACGGCTGGCTCGCCGCCTCGGCCTTGCCGACCGTGTCGTCTTCACCGGCCGGGTGGCGCACGACCTGGTGTTGGCGTACTACTCGGTGATCGACGTGTTCGTGGTGCCCCGCACCAACGACAGGGTGTGCCACCTCGTCACCCCGCTGAAGCCGTTCGAGGCGATGTCCACCGGGCGGGCCATGGTGATGTCCTCGGTGGCGGCGCTGCGCGAGATCGCCGAGGCTTCGGGCGCCGCCGCCACGTTTCCCCCCGAGGACGACGCCGCCCTGGCGGAGGTGCTGGAGGGGCTGCTCGACGATCCGGGCCGCCGTGGCGCCCTGGCCGATGCCGGTGCCTCGTGGGTGCGGGAGCACCGCACCTGGGCGGCCAACGCCCAGCGGTACCGCCGGGTGTACGCAGGGCTGGGCGTCGGATGAGGTGATTTCCGCTCGGGCGACCTACGGCCGTGTGATCTGCGCGGTCGCCAATGCCGCCAACGGGGCGCCGGGCAGGCGGCTAGGGGGAGGAGATGGCTGCCAGGATGGCGGCGATCCGCTCGCCTGCGGCACCGTCCCACAGAGCGATGGCCGCCGGTGACCAGGCGGCGGCCAGCGCCTCGGCCGCCGCCGATGCGATCTCGGCCGGTTCCACGAGGCGGTTGGTGCCGGCCGTCACGGTGATCGGGCGTTCTGTGTTTGGCCTGACCGTCAGGCAGGGGATCCCGAGGATGCTCGTTTCCTCCTGGATGCCGCCCGAGTCGGTGACAACCAGGGCGGCTCCCGCCATCAGCGACATGAAGTCGACATAACCGAGCGGGTCCACCACTGCGATGCCCGGCGTGTCGAGTAGGCCGGCGCCCGCCAGCAGGTCGCGTCCCCTGGGATGGAGGGGGACAACCAGGGCCAAGCGGCTTGCCAGCTGCGCCAGCGAAGCCACGATGGCCGTTGCCCTGGCAGGGTCGTCGACGTTTCCGGGGCGGTGCAGCGTGACGACACCCCAACGGTCGGGCAGGCCGAGCGCCCGCCTCGTCCCGTTCGGGTCGAGGCGGTCCCGGAACCGCACCAAGGTGTCGATCATCGAGTTGCCGACGAGGTGGATTCGCCTCTCTTCGACCCCTTCGTTGCGCAAGTGGGCCACCGCATCGTCGCTGGGCGCGAACAACATGTCGGCCACTCGGTCGGTCACCACCCGATTGATCTCCTCGGGCATCGTGCGGTCGAAGCTGCGCAAACCGGCCTCGACGTGGGCCACCGGGACGAGGAGCTTGGCGGCCACGAGTGCCGCCGCCATCGTCGAGTTCACGTCTCCGTACACCACCACCTGCGAGGGTTTGGCGTCGAGCATCGTGCGCTCCAGCGCGCTCATGAGTGCCGCGGTCTGAGTTGCGTGCGAGCCGGAACCGACGCCCAGGTTGAGGTCGGGCTCGGGGAGCCCGAGTTGGTCGAAGAAGATCTCGCTCATCCGGCGGTCGTAGTGCTGGCCGGTGTGCACCAGCATCGGGTCGAGGCCGAGGCGGGCCGATGCCGCAACCACGGGTGCCGCCTTCATGAAGTTGGGCCGCGCCCCGACGACATGGAGCGGGCGGGCGGTCATGTGATCATGGCGAAGTCATTGATCCAGGCCTCGGTGGTCTCGTCGGCCTGACGCTCGAGCTGGACCTCGTCGCGGGCCCGGTTGGCCACGATGCCCTCGGGATCGGGGAGGTCGAGATTGCGAGCAATCGCCAGCAGGGTCTCGTCGCGTCGGCTCGGCAGGTCCTCGTACACCAAGTCGATGGCGGGCTGGAGACCGGATGCCGCGAACTCCCGTTGCCACTGGGTCTCCCACACGACCAGCTCGACGATGATCCCGGCTACCTCCTCGCGGTCGTAGGTGGGCTTGCGCAACGCCTTCCGCAGCACTCCCCACTGGCCGGTCTGGCGGGCTTTCATCAGCGAGATCGCCTGGCGCAGTTTGTCGCGCCGCAGCAACTGGATCACCAAGGTGTCGTCCTCGGTGCCGAACTTTGCGGCCAGGGCGCGCAGCCTGCCCTTGCCCTCGGGCCGGAGCAGGCCCTCGCGCTCCAGGCGGATGAGCTGGCTCACCATGATCTTCACGGCGATGATGCCGTTGGGCGACGCCGTGCGCTTCTTCATCTCGGTGACGTAGGCGTCGAGGTCGCCGGTTTCGAGCTGCCATCTCTCGATGAGCCGTCCCATCCGGTTGGGGTTGAAGTAC
>Ga0214471_10003655_pt1 | contig 11899 bp, 11 predicted proteins | sample RVTome_5_FD_207665 | JGI IMG/M metagenome (GOLD analysis project Ga0214471, IMG submission 207665) | Soil microbial communities from uranium-contaminated site in the Upper Colorado River Basin, Wyoming, United States - RVT142D155 | ecosystem: Environmental > Terrestrial > Soil > Contaminated >... | reverse complement strand
AAGGCCACGCTCAGCCGGTTTACACGGGCGCTGGCGGTGATGATGAAATCGGGTGTGCCGATAGTGCTGGGCATGACCACGGTCAGTCGCGCGGTGGACAACGATTACATCAGCGATCGCATCCTGCAGATGCGCGACGGCATCGAACGCGGCGAGACCATCGCCCGTACGGCCGCCGCCACCGGCATGTTCCCAGCGCTGGTGATCCAGATGATCGCCGTGGGCGAAGAAGCCGGATCGGTGGACGAGCTCATGTTCAACGTGGCGGATTTCTACGAGCGCGAGGTGGATTACGACATCAAGAATTTGAGCGCCGCGATTCAGCCGATATTGATCGTGTTTCTATCCATCATGGTATTTATCCTGGCACTGGGCGTATTCCTGCCGATGTGGGATCTGGTCCAGGTAGCACGGAAATCCTAGCCATTTCAAGGGTTATGGCTGAGATTGCGAAACTGGACAAGGTTAGTAACGTAACCTACTGTAATTTAATAAACTGCCTTGTTTTTGCAGAAAGGGATTACTAGTGAGTCGGCATGGCCAAAACCCGCGGGGTCGGGGGGGCGCAAGAGATACTAACGCCGGCTTTTCCCTGCTCGAGCTGGTGATAGTGATTGTGATCATTTCGGTGCTGCTGGTGCTGGCGATTTCGCGCCTGCTGGCCCTGCAGGTAGATGCGGAGCGGGTAACCATGGAGTCGGTTGCCGGGATCCTGCGTAGCGCACTTGGCATAAAGGTTGCAGACAGTATTGTGCAAATGAAGGTCGCCGACCTTCCGGCCCTCGAGGGCAGCAACCCGATGGATTTACTGGCGGAAACACCGCGTAACTATCTAGGCGAACGAGATGGCGTGGACCCGGCGAAGCTCGAAGACGGTAATTGGTATTTCGATAAACAAGACAAGGTGCTTGTTTATCTGGTCCGCCACAAAGGTTTTTTTGACGGCGGACTGCCCAATCCTCCACGGGCGCGATTCGCTCTGAGGTTGGTCTATAGTGATAAAAACGGGAATAGCGTGTTCAACCCGGGCGTGGATGCCATCGAAGGCATGCGTCTGAGTCCCGTGGAACCATATTCGTGGTCCCGGTAACGGATACCGGGTCGGTAACGAAGGCCCACAGGCAACGAAGCGGTTGTCGGGTGCGGTAAAGCAACAGTTAATATTTGTGACTCTGGAGATTGAAATGTCTAAACAGCAAAGCGGTTTCACCCTGATCGAACTGGTCATCGTCATCGTCATCCTCGGCCTGCTGGCGGCCACCGCCCTGCCGCGGTTCTCGAACCTGACGCAAAGCGCGCGCGTGGCCTCGCTCAACGGCGTGGCCGGCAGCTTGCGCAGCGCCGCCTCCATCGCCCATGCGACCCAATTGGTTACCCCCGGGGCTAACTCCAACACCGCGGTGACCATGGACGGGCAGTCCATCTCCATGGCCAACGGCTGGCCCACGTCCGCCAACGTCAGCAATGTGCTCACGGACTTCACCGGTTACACGTTCGCCAACGGGATATTCACCCTCGTGACTGACTGTACGGTAACCTACGCCGATTCTCTCGGCGGGGCCTTCCCGGTAGTAACGGTGGCTTCGACAGGTTGCTAACACGTACCTCATTCAATCAGGCAAAAGGGATCGTTATACGCGCCATCCCTGTGTAGCTAAGGGATGGCAAGAGTGAAGTCAATTATTTTTCAGAGAGGGAGCAAGCTATGAAATCGCAGAAGGGTTTTACGCTCATCGAACTGGTCATCGTCATAGTAATCCTCGGCCTGCTGGCGGCCACCGCCCTGCCGCGGTTCTCGAATCTGACGCAGAGCGCACGCGTGGCCACACTGAATGGTCTCGCCGGCGGCCTGCGCGGCGCCGTCTCAATCGCCCGCGCCACGCAGCTGGTCACCCCCGGGCTTAACTCCAACGACAGCGTGAGCATGGACGGTCAGACCATCGCCATGACCAACGGCTGGCCCACGGCCGCCACCGTCAGCAACGTGCTCACCGACATCACCGGATTCACGTTCACCGGCACGGACCCGGCCTCATTCACACTCGTGTCCGGCGGCAACTGCGAGGTGCGTTATACCCAGTCAGTCGCGGGCGAGTTCCCGTTGGTAGCGGTGTTTTCCAGCGGCTGCTGATTAATCAATTCTCGTCTGCCAAGGGAGAGGTGAGCGTTCAACGCTCACCTCTTTTCGTTTTTCCATCCCGAACACGGCCGGGTTGAAGGGACGAATGAAGAAACGGATCACCCCCCCAAAACGCGCGCCAGCCATGCCGTGGCTCGGCGCCGGATTTTTCTTCCTCGCCGTCGTCTCGGCGCTGTACTTTCACGGATTCGTCGCCGACTTCTTCTGCATCACGCAAATTCTCTTATTATTGTGGCTGTTGTCTTCGCTGTGGAGTTGGGGCGGGAAGAGCATCCCTTTGCCGCGCAGCCATTTGGCTCTGTTTTTAGCGGCGTATACCGGCTGGTTGGCACTATCGCTTATCTGGGGCACGGTTCCCAATTACAACATCATCACTTTCTGGTGGCTGGCCAGTATGCCACTCGCATTCTGGCTCTACACTGTCAGTCCTGAACGTGAGGCGGTCTGGCATCGGGTTGCGCCGCTGTTGCTGCTACTCGCATTGGTCCTGTCGGTGCATGCGACCTTCCAAATAGTGATAAGAGGGTGGGAGCCGAAGTCAGTTTTTCTCGACATCAACTCGCACGCGGCATTTCTGGCGCTCATTGCGCTTCCCACCGCTGGTTATTTTCTCACGGGTTTCGCGGCGCGCGCCAAAATTGATCGCAAGACGCTGATGCTCGGCGCCACGGTGTTCGTAATGGTTTTCGCGATTGCCCTGACCGGCGGTCGCGGCGCCATGATCGTGCTCGTGGCCGGCATGGCGACACTGATCGGCGTCGCCTGGGGTCGTGTGTCGCGCCCCGCCATCATGAGTTTTATTGCGCTCGTGGCGGTCGGCCTGATCGCAGGGAATATTGTGGCGCAAGGCAAAACCACGGCCCGTCTTGTGACGTTGATTGACCCTGAATCCGCGGGCATGACGCGTTTCCTGATCTGGGAACGGACTTGGGAAATCATCAAGGAGTCCCCATGGCTGGGAACGGGCCTCGGCATGTTCGGCCTGGTTTTCCCGGCGCACCGTAATCCCCTCGACTCGAGCGCGGGATTCATGGTCCACAACGACTATCTTCAGATCTGGCTCGAGGCGGGCCTGCCGGGGCTCGTGTTGCTGATTGGAGTCTACGTGACCACTCTCGTGATGTTCATCGGAGTGCTGCGCCGGAGAATCCACAACAACGCACGCGTGATCGAGATCGCAGGCTTGTTCTCCGGATTGCTCGTGGTGGCCATGCACAGTTTCGTAAATTTCAATCTTTATCTATTGCCGACGTCATTGGTGGCGGGCTTGGTTCTGGCGCGGTTTCATGAACTGGCCGTCGCGGGGCAGCGCCGGCTGGTCTGGAAATTTTCTCCAACCCGCCATCTCCGACCGGGAGTTTACCGGCTGGTCGTGTCGCTTCTCGTGCTGCTCGGCGTAAGTTTCTGGGTCGCGCACTCGCTGGCCAACTATGCCATTCAGGAGGCCGTGCACCTGGTCAGCCAAGGCAAGCTCGATGAGGCGGATGAGGCGTTATCGCGCGCGCAGCGGCTGTCGCCGGATTCCGAGACGACGCTCATGGGGCGCGCAGAGCTCTATCGCTACGTCATCGCCGCGGCGCCGGCCTCGGCGCTCGAGGACAAGCAGCGCCTGTTTCACGCGGCGTTGGAGACTCTTGCCCACGCCGAAACGCTCAACCCGTATCGCGCGGATATTCCGTTCCTGCGCGCGCGCCTGCATTGGCTGGTCAAGAGCATGGCCGGGGAAAAGTGGCTGGAGCAGACGGAACGTGGTTATGAACGGGCGGTTCGTCTCGAGCCGCGCTTTTACACCGCGCGGGTTGAACTGGCCGCTTTCTGGCTCGAACGCGGTGAACGCGACCGGGCGCGCGACCTGCTGGAGCAGGGCATGGCTTACGCGTATATCGATCAGGAGCGCATCCTTCCCTACTATCTTCTGACTGCGGCCCTGCGACGGCAGGGCGGGGATACCGAGGGCGCGCGGCAGATCGACCAACGCATCGCGGACTTCCAGGCTACCCCTCTGGAAAAACGTCCTATGCCCTTAGATCAGGTCAAGTTCTTCTCGCTTTACGACCTCTGGCGCCGGTTTTGGGAGCTATTTTCCCGGGCTTGAACCTGTGGGGGTTATTGCGTTTGCTAAAGTATTAAGCAACAGCTTCGAACTTCGGTGTAGCGGCAATGGTGATTTTTCCCAGAGAGACAATTCACAATGGGTTTTAACCTGTTCAAACGAGGGCGTTCATCCTGCACAGCGGGATTTACGATCGTGGAGCTGGTTGCGGTGATTTTGATCGTCGGTGTTATCGCGGCGGTGGCGGGACCGCGCTTTTTCGATGTCAATATATTTCGGCAGCAGGGGTTTTATGACGAAACCATCGCTGCGATCCGCTACGCGCAGAAATACGCGGTGGCGACCGGTTGCGCCGTGCAGGTGGCGGTCGCCGGCAATGGTTATACATTGACCCAGGTTCCGACTGCGACCTTCAATCCGAACGATTACGCGACATGCAACACGCCGCCGTATTCTGGCGGAGTCAGCGATCCCACCAAAGCTGGCAACAGTTTCACCCGGACCGCGCCCACGGATGTCACGCTTGCCGCCGCGCCCGCGACATTTGTTTTCTGTCCCCGGGGCGATACCTCGTCCGGTGCTTGCACCGGCGCCTACCCGAATACTAACGCGACCATCAACGTGAACGCCCAGACGATCACCGTCTGGGGCGCGACGGGATTCGTGCAATGAGAATGAACCGGAAACTTGCCGGATTTTTCGCGCACGGCGTGACGCTGGTGGAGCTGGTCGTTTCCATCGCGGTGATCGGCGCCGCCCTGGCCGGCGTGATGCTCGTCATCGTGCGCAACACCAGTTCGAGCGCCGACCCGGTGGTCTGGCGTCAGGCAACCGCGGTGGCCGAGGCCTACCTCGAGGAAATCCTCACGAAAAATTTTACCGCCGATGGCCCTGAGGCATCCCGCGACCTTTACGATGATATCTTTGACTACAACACTATTGTCGCAGAATCACCGCCGCGCGATCAGAACGGAAATATTATCGGCGCTCTCGCGGGTTATACCGTAAACGTCCAAGTAGCAACGGAAGCGTTGAACGATATCACCGCCGGGAGCGGCAACGCCGCGCGCGTCCAGATCACGGTCACCACTCCGACCGGCGACACGATCGTCGTCAGCGGATACCGGACAAACTTTAACTGACATGCGCCACCCACCGCCCGCCCACGAGTCAAGGTCTCACGGAATTCACGCCGCCCGTGGCGTGACCCTGATCGAACTCGTCGTGGTGATCACCATCAGCGCGATCATCGCCACGATCCTGGGAGTGATCATCGTGCGGCCGATTCAGGGCTATCAGGCGCAAGTGCGCCGGGCCGAGCTCGTGGATGCCGCCGAAATGTCACTGCGGCGCATGGGACGGGAAATCCGCCAGGCGCTGCCCAACAGCGTGCGGGTGCGCGACTCGCTCGGCAATGTCGATAGCGTCAATTGCTCGACCACGGGCGTGACCTGCAGCCTGGAAATCCTGCGGACGGTAGACGGCGCGCGCTACCGTGTCGGACCGGGCAACCTCGGCCACAATCACGGTCCTACTCAATACCGTTTGCAAATCCCCGGGTCGGACAACAATGGTTTTAATGTCGTCGGCTTTTTTCCGAACATCGCAATTCCCTTCGTATCAGCCGCTCAGATCCCGCCGGCCCGGCTTGCGATCTATAACCAGGCGGCGAACGGCCCCAACAGCGCTTATGCGGATGCGGTGCTTCCCATCGGTCCCTATGTAATCACCAATCCGGCGAACACATCATTTACTATCGACAATGATGATTTCCTCCCAACCCCTGACGAGCACCATATCACGCTTAATTCCGGTGATTTCAACTTCCGCTGGGCTTCTCCCAATCAACGCTTTTTTATCGTTGACACTCCGGTGAGTTATGTCTGCAATGCCGGAGCCAACGGCAACCTCACGCGTTACACGAATTATCCCATCACCGCCGCCCAGCCGGTGACACCGGCCGGCGGCAGCAGCGCGACGCTGTCGGCCCCGGTAACGGCCTGCAGCTTTTCCTATTCCGCGGGATCGAACGAACGCACCGGCCTGGTCTCGCTGTCCCTGACTCTCACGGACGCCGTCAGCGGCGAGCAAGTTAACCTGCTGTATCAGATGCACGTGGACAATTTCCCATGACGCGGAGGATCCCACCTCGACATCCCGGGGAACGCGGCTTCGCGCTGGTCGCCGCGATTTTCATCGTGGTGATTCTGGCGTTGCTCGGGATCATGATAGTCACGATCGGCGGCATGGAGCGCGCCACCGCGACGACCTCGATGCGGGGCACCCAGGCCTATTTTGCGGCGCGTACCGGAATGGAATGGGGGATTTTCGGGGCGCTCAACAACACGGTCGCCACCTGCGGCGGCGCGCCTTCGACGCCCACCACCAACACGTTTAATCTCGCGGTTCCCGGTCTGGATAACTATTCCGTTTCCGTGCTTTGCCGATATACCGAGCACCGCGAAGGTGGCCCGCCGAATATCAAAGTCTTCGTGATTACCTCGACAGCGACCTCCCGCACATTCGGCGATATCGACTTCGTCTCGCGCATCATCCGGGTGACCGTGACCGACGCGACGCCCTAACCTTCATCCACACAATGCGGGATCCGGCCGATCTGATACGCCTCTATTGCCGCGACGGCGATGCCGGCGCGTTCCGCGAGTTCTATCGTTCCCAATCACCGCGGTTGTGGAAGTTCCTGGTTGCGCGCGGTTGCAACCCGGAGGACGCTTACGATCTCGTCTCCGAAGCGTTCCTGCGTTTCGTTAAGACCGTCTGCCGCGACCCGCGCGCGCCGCGGGCGTTTTTATACCGTATCGCCACCAATTTGCGAATCGACGCCCTGCGCCGTACGCGCGCCCGGCCCACCGAGCCGCTCCCTGCGGAAATCGCCGATAAATCAGATGAATCGGTGCGAGAACAGGCGTACCACCTGCGGGAATTGGTCGGCCGCTTGCTCGAGCGTGAGCAAAACTTGCTGCTGCTGCGTTACTGGATAGGACTGAGCCATCAGGAGGTGGCGCACGCGCTGGACCTGCCGGAGGGCACGGTGCGGCGCCAGTGCGCCGAGCTTATCGCCAAACTGCGGGAATGCTGGGGTGAGGATGAAACGGGAACCACCGACTGAGCGCGAAATCGCGGACTTGATCGCCTCGGTCTTTGAGGGCTTGCCGGCGCCCGATGCGCGGCGCCTGGCGGTGATCGAAGAGCGGTTGCTTATGCTCCCGCGCCGTCGTGCGGGTTTCGCTTGGTGGTGGCTCGTTGGCGCGTTGGTGGCGGGCGCGGCCAGCGCGCTGTGGTGGACCGTGGACTATGATTCAAACGATGGGCTGGTAGAGCCGGTGCCGACTCTCGCGTCCCCGACGGCGGCGCCATCGGCGGCGGATCAGCCAGCCCGTTCAAGCCGATCCGAAAACGCGGAATCCGCGCCCGCCAGCAAGCCGGTGCAGAAACAGGGACCCGTGATTTACCAGCGCGAGCGATAGTTATCACCCAATTTTATAAACCAAGTTGGGTTGCAGGGTCGGAGACAAGAGAGTTCAGTATGAAGCTAAACAGAGTCAGTCGCGAAAACAGTCGTGATCGCTCCTCCGTGGCAGCGGTCGTCGTTCTGGTTGCGTCCCTTGTGGCCGCATTGCTCGCCGTGCCCGCAAAGGCCGCCATTGTCTATATCGACCAGTCCAGCGGAAGCAACGATGCGCTGCCGACAAACGGAAGCGCGGGTGCGTTGACTATTCCCAGACCAGCCGGGGTATCCACCGGCCGCACCTTGATCGCGTCGATTGCGGCGCGCCCGAGATCCATGACGGTTACCGTGCCTTCCGGATGGGTTCTGATGACGTCTACCGATCAACCCGCTGGCGGCGTATCCACCGCGCCGGGCGGCATGACACTCCTGACTTACTACAAGATCGCCACCGTGTCCGAACCGGCGAGTTATACCTGGACTTTCGCCAACCCGACACTCAACCAGGGAGGCAGTGCCGTCGGCGGCATCCTGGTGTTCTCCGGCGTCGATACCTCCGCGAGCCCGATTGATGTATGGAGCGCCAGGCTTACCCCAAATGGCACGACACACGCCACCAACTCGATTACGCCCACGGTGACCAACACCATGATCGTGTCGTCCATCAGTTTCTTGTCGTCGAGCACTTTCGGAAATCCGAGCGGTATCGCCGGGATAACCGAGAGACTTGACGTGGCGGCGCCGCCGCCGAATGCTGCCATCGGCACGACCCTCCAGATGGCGACCGCCCCCTGGGCAACCGCCACCGCGACAGGGGCTTCCAGTGCGGTGGCGGCCTCCGACGCTGACACCGGCGTCGGCCACCTGATGGCGTTGAAACCCTCCGCGATCGATCTGGATATCAGCATGACGCGCAGCGGCCCGTTGAATCCAGGCGGTAGCGCCAGCTATACGATGACAGTAATAAACAACGGGCTGAATACGGAGCCCGGCCCGCTGACCATCGTCGATACACTGCCGGCGGGCCTGAGTTACGCATCGTCATCGGGGGGGTGGACGTGCAACGCAGCGGGACAGGTCGTTACCTGCACGCTCGCCGGCGCGCTGGCCGCCGGCGCCACGGCCCCGGCGCTGGTGCTGAACGTGAACGTGAGCGCCGGCGCCTCGGGGACACTGACCAATACCGCCACCGTGTCCGGCACCGGCGGCGACGGCAACACCGCCAACAACACGGCGGTGGATAGCTATACCATCCCAATCCAGGCTTACGCGTACTACGCCATGGACGAAACGAGCTGGGGCGCGGTAATTGACTCGAGCGGTAATGGCCGGGATGGAACCGTCCTGGGCGCGGCCACACCGACGGGTTACCCGCCCCCGAGTCCGCCCGGCAGTGCCATTGCCGGCAACCCCGGCACCTGCGGCGCGGGCGCGATCCCGGTAACCGCTGGCACCCAGGCGGTGGACACCGGGATCGACGTGAACAGTATCGGCAACGCAGGCACCATCGCCTTCTGGTACAACGGCAACGCGGCGTGGAACGACGGCAACGCCCGTATGTTGTTCGACGCCTCGAACGAGCTCGGCAACGGCGGCGCCGACAAGCACTTCTATCTCGTCAAGGAGGGTAGCGGCCGCCTGCGGTTCGCGTTTGAGGACAGCAATGATAATAACTACCAGGCGCGATCCGGCGGCAATTCCTTCCCCGCCGGCGAATGGCACCACATCGCGGTGACTTGGGACATGGGGGCGGACCGGGCGCGGCTGTATCTCGACGGCGTGCAGGTCGCGCAGTCCGGCACCACCAGCGGTACGCTGGGGAATACCGCGACACTTTACTTAGGTGACCAGCGCTTTGGCACCATTGGGGGAGCTCCCGGTTACACCGCTAACTCCGCCAACGGTTATCTCGACGAAGTGCACCTGTACGCTTCCGCGCTGAACGCCGCCGACATCACGGCGGTCATGAACGCCTCGCATTCCTGCGTGGCGCTCGACCATTACGCCATCAGCCACAGCGGCACGGGCGTCAACTGCCAGGCCGAGCCGGTGACGGTCACGGCCCACGACGCGACGCATAATCCGATCGCGCTCACCAACGCCACCACCATTACCCTGTCCACCTCGACCGGACTCGGCGACTGGTCGCTCACAACCGGATTGGGCATTCTGAACAACGGCACCGCCAATGACGGCATCGCCACCTATCAGTTCGGCGCCGAATCGTCCGCGCTATTGGCGCTCAAGCACACCACCCCGGCGCCCTCGCCTGGGGTGAATATCAATGTCACCGACGGCACCGCGACCGAGACCTCGGGCGCGGCCACCGCCGGCGAGGATGCCGGGCTGATCTTCGCGCCTTCCGGATTCCGTTACACCGACGGCACCAACCCGGTCACGATCGGTACCCAGATCTCGGCCAAGCCGTCCAACGTGGCGCCGGGCGCGCAAAGCCTTTACCTGCAGGCGATACGCACCGATACGAATACCGGGGCGTGCGTCGGTGTGTTTCCCAGCGGGACCAGCGTGAACGTCGACATGGCCTCGCAATGCAACAACCCGACGACCTGCACCGCCGCGCAGGTATCCATCACCAACAACGCCATCACCACGGCGCTCGCGGGTAACCCCAACACCGGAGTGAGCAGCTACACTTCAGTGCCGCTGCTGTTCGGCGCCAATTCGCAGGCCCAGTTCAGCTTCACCTACCCCGACGCGGGTAGCACCAGTCTGCATGCGCGTTACAACATCCCATTGGAAGGCGGCGGTGCCTCGCCGGACACCATGTTCGGCAGCAGCAACGCCTTCGTGGTGCGGCCGTTCGGTTTCCGTATCACCGACCCGCCGTCGGGACGCACCGGCGGAGGCAGCGCAGTGTTCACCACGGCCGGGACTCCTTTCAACACCACGCTGACGGCGGTGACGTGGGAAGCGGCGGACGACACCGACAACGACGGCGTGCCCGACAACCAGGGCGCGCTCGCGGCCAATGCCGCCACGCCCAATTTCGGACGTGAAACAACGCCCGCGACCGCCACGCTTTCGCACGCCCTCGCCGAACCGGTGGGCGGAGCACCTGGCACGCTTTCCGGAACGACCACGTTCAGTGGTTTCTCCACCGGGGCGAGCACTCAATCGGTGGCGTTCAGCGAAGTTGGTATCATCGACCTACTGGCACAGACGACGAATTATCTGGGCAGTGGCCAGAACATCACCGCCGGTGCGAGCGGGCTGACGGGGGTCGGGCGCTTCATCCCGCATCACTTCGATGTCACAAAAATTCACGGGTGCACCGGTGGCGCGACATTTACTTACTCCGGGCAGCCGTTCGCGACGTTGACGGCGACCGCACGCAACCTGGCCGGCGTCACCACGAGCAACTACCGAGATTTCGGCGGCGGGGTGGTTTTTTCCAAGGACACGACCGTTTCCAACGCTGGAGCCACCGCCAACTTCACGAACAATGTCATCGCGGCGTCCAGTTTTGCGAACGGCATTGGGAACCAGAACACCGTGACCTACACGTTCCCGACCCCGCCGGGCAAGGACACCGTGCCCCTGACGCTGACGCTGCGGGCGGTGGATAACGATAGCGTCAGCTCTGCCGGCTTTACCGAAGAAACCGCGGAGATCCGCAGCGGGCGGCTCCGGATAATAAATGCCTACGGTTCGGAACTTGTGCCAATGCCTGTTCCGATGCGCGTCGAGTATTATTCCACCGATGGCTGGGTCACGAACGCCGCGGATACCTGCACGTCCGTGCTCGCAGCAAGTCTGAGTCTGTCCAACGCCAGTGCACCCTCACCGGTTTCCCCACCGACCCAGAAAAAAATGAATGACACCAGCGCCGCGACAACGGGAGCCAGCGTCGCCAATTCTCCCTTCCTGAACGGTGACGCCGGACTGTCATTCAGTGCTCCGGGTGCGGGAGGCGATGGCTATGTGGATGTGACCCCGGACCTGTCCGCCAAAACCTGGTTGCGTTATGACTGGGATGACAACGGCTCGCTCGATGACCCTTCCGGCCGTGCCACCTTCGGCCTGTATCGCGGCAGCCCGCGGCATATTTATCAGCGCGAGCGTTATTGAATCTCTCGAAGTGATTCTCCTGATAGCGGCGGTTAGGCGGCCCGCGTTATCTCCGAAAATGTGAGGTTTTGCCAGTCTTTTCGCCATTTTCCGGTCAGGAAACCGCATTGACAACAGGTAGTTGTTGACCGATTCTTAAGTCAAACCT
>Ga0214471_10003654_pt1 | contig 11899 bp, 15 predicted proteins | sample RVTome_5_FD_207665 | JGI IMG/M metagenome (GOLD analysis project Ga0214471, IMG submission 207665) | Soil microbial communities from uranium-contaminated site in the Upper Colorado River Basin, Wyoming, United States - RVT142D155 | ecosystem: Environmental > Terrestrial > Soil > Contaminated >... | reverse complement strand
ATCGATGCCATCGAAAGGGCGGCCCGTGGCGGCGATGGCGATCTCGAGCAGCGGGCGGCCGCCGCCGCGGCTTCGGTGATCCGCCCATTGCGCGAAGCGGCGGAGCTCCTGGGACGAGACCGAGAGACCAACGGGAGAGGCGACAGGGCGAGCAACTCGGGAGACGACAGCGAGAGAAACGCGGGAGGCGCCGAGTGAGCGATTCGAAGAAGCGCGCGCAGGCCGCGATCGACGCGGCACGGGTCGAGATCGACCGCATCGACGGCGAGATCCTTCGCCTGCTGAGCGAGAGGGCCCGGCAGGTGCGCGACATCGGCGACGCCAAGCACCGGTTGGGGGAGCCGATCTACCAGCCCGACCGGGAAGAAAAGATCTTCGATCGGCTGATCGCCGCCAACCCGGGACCGCTCGACGACGGCGCCATCCGCCGCCTGTTCGAGCGCATCCTCGACGAGGCCCGGCGCCTCGAGCGATCGTCCTACAAAGACGATGAAGACGGTGCACGGTGAAGACCGCGGGCGCTGAGGACCGCGTTCGCTGAAGACGAAAGACGATGAACGCCAAAGACACGGAAACGAGTGAGACGATTACGCGAGCTCTCGTGCGGGGGCTGGGAGGAAACGGCATGGTCGTAGTCATGAAACAGGGGGCCACCGAGCCCCAGATCGAACACGTCATCGAGCGGCTTACAGAGCTCGGCTTCGACGCCCACCGCTCCAGCGGCGCCGAGCGGACCGTGATAGGTGCCGTCGGGGGCAACGTCGAGGCCGTCGACCCGCGCGAGCTCGAGGTGCTCGCCGGCGTCAAGGAGGTCTTCCGGATCAGCAAGCCCTACAAGCTGGTGTCGCGCTCCTTCCGGAGCGAGAACACGGTGATCCCGATCGACGGCGCGCGGATCGGCGACGAGTCGGTCGTCGTCATGGCCGGGCCCTGCTCGATCGAGAGCGAGGAGCAGATCCGCGAGGCTGCCCGGATCGTCGCCGCGGCGGGCGCCCGTGTCCTGCGCGGCGGCGCCTTCAAGCCGCGCACCTCGCCCTACTCGTTCCAGGGGCTCGGCGGCGAGGGGCTCCGCTACCTGCGCGAGGCGGCCGACGCCCACGGGTTGGCGACGGTCTCCGAGGTGATGGACACCTCGCAGGTCGAGCTGATGAGCGAGTACGTCGACATCTTCCAGGTCGGCGCCCGCAACATGCAGAACTTCGCCCTGCTGAAGGCCCTCGGCCGCGTCGACAAGCCGGTGCTGCTGAAGCGCGGCCTGTCGGCGACCGTCGAGGAGATGCTGATGTCGGCCGAGTACATCCTCTCTGGCGGCAACCACAAGGTGATCTTCTGCGAGCGCGGCATCCGCACCTTCGAGACGGCGCTGCGCAACACCTTCGACGTCTCGGCGATCCCGGTCGTCCAGCAGGCCACCCACCTGCCGATCATCGCCGACCCGAGCCACGCCACCGGCATCCGCGACAAGGTCATCTCGATGGCCCGCGCCGCGGTGGCCGCCGGCGCCGACGGCCTGATGATCGAGGTCCACCACGACCCCGAGAAGGCGCTGTCGGACGGGCCGCAGTCGCTGTTCCCCGAGCAGTTCGAGGAGCTGATGGGGCAGCTCCGCCTGATCGCCAAGGCGATCGGACGCAGCATCGCCTGAGCTATCGGCGCGCTTGACCGCTGAGCGGCCCCTGGTTAGCCTCGTTTCGACGGGGATCCTCCCCGCCCTCCGAGACCCAGGGCACCATGCCGGCGAGCCAAACGACAGCCATACGCGAGCGCTCGCTCGCCGCCGCGGCACTCGCCAACGCCGCCATCGTGCTCGCCTTCGCGGCGACGATCTTCATCGCCGGCCAGGTGCGCATCCCGCTGCCGTTCACGCCGGTGCCGATCACCCTGCAGACCTTTGCCGTGTATCTGGGCGCCGCCTGGCTGGGCGCCGGGCGCGGCGTCGCCGGCCCGCTGGTGTTCGCCGTCGCCGCGGCCTCCGGGCTGCCGGTGCGCTCGGGCTTCCAGGCCGGCCTCACCGGGGCGACGGCCGGTTACATCCTCGGCTGGATGCTGGCCGCCTTCCTGCTCGGGCGGGTGCTCGGCGGCCGGCCGGCGCCCGCCGGCAAGATTGTCGCGGCAATGGCCGGCGCCTCGGTGCTGGTCTACACCTGCGGCATGCTGCACCTGACGCTGCTGCTCGACCTTCCGCTGCGCGACGCCCTGATCATGGGCTTCCTGCCGTTCATTCCGGGCGACATCCTCAAGATCGCGCTGGCGGCGACCATCTATTACCGCCGCCCGAACCTGCTCTCGTCGCCTTGAAGCTGCACGAGTTCCAATCGAAGGCGTTGATGCGCCAGGCGGGGATCCCCGTGCCCGAGGGGGAGGTCGCCGAGAGCGCCAGGGCCGCCCAGGCGGCCGCCGCAACACTCGCCCGCAAGGGCTACGAGCGCTTCGCGGTCAAGGCGCAGGTGCATGCCGGCGGGCGCGGCAAGGGAGGCGGGATCAAGCTCGCCTCCAGCCCGAAGGAGGCCGGCGAGATCGCCCTCGCCATGCTCGGCTCGCAGCTCGTGACGCCGCAGACCGGCCCCGAGGGGGTGAGCGTGCGGCGGGTCCTGATCGAGGGCGGCGCCGAGATTGCCAACGAGCTCTACCTGGCGATCACCGTCGACCGCGCCCGCCGCCGGCCGGTGATCATCGCCTCGTCGGAGGGCGGCATGGACATCGAGGAGGTCGCCGCCACCCGTCCGGAATGCATCCACCACCAGTGGATCACTCCCGGCTGGGGTCTGGAGTCGTTCGAGGCCGCCGGGGTCGCCTACGCGCTCGGCCTGAAGGGCCAGGCGCACCGGGCGGCGACCAAGGTCGTTTTGAAGCTGGCGCGCCTGTTCGCCGACATCGACGCCTCGCTCACCGAGATCAACCCGCTGATCGTCACCCCCGACGACGAGGTGATCGCGCTCGACGCCAAGATCGACATCGACGACAACGCCCTGTTCCGCCACCAGGAGCTGGCGGCGCTGCGCGACCCCAGCGAGGAGGACGAGCTGGAGGCGGAGGCCGCCAAGCACAACCTCTCGTACATCTCGCTCGACGGCACCGTCGGCTGCATGGTCAACGGCGCCGGCCTGGCGATGGCCACCATGGACGAGATCCTGCTGGCCGGCGGCTCGCCGGCCAACTTCCTCGACGTCGGCGGCGGCGCCTCGGTCGACCGGGTGGCGGCGGCCTTCAAGATCCTGCTGCAGGCGCCGGGGCTGAAGAGCGTGCTGATCAACATCTTCGGCGGCATCGTGCGCTGCGACCGGGTGGCCAAGGGCATCATCGAGGCGCTCGAGACCGTGAAGGTCGACGTGCCGGTGGTCGTGCGCCTGCAGGGAACCAACGCCGAGGAGGGACGGCGCCTGCTGCAGGAGTCGTCGCTGGACTTCATCGTCGCCGAGACCCTCGACGAGGCGGCGCGCGAGGCGGTTGGGGAGGGAAAATGAGCATCCTGGTCGACGCCGACAGCCGCGTCCTCGTGCAGGGGATCACCGGCACCGAGGGATCGTTCCATACCCGCCAGTGCGTCGAGTACGGCACCCGCGTCGTCGCCGGGGTCACGCCCGGCAAGGGCGGCCAGAAGTTCGACGACGCCATCCCCGTCTTCGACACCGTCACCGCCGCTCGGGCCGAGACCGACGCCGACGTCTCGCTGATCTTCGTGCCGCCGCCGTTCGCCGCCGACGCCGTCAAGGAGGCGGCCGACGCGGGCATGCGGCTGGCGATCTGCATCACCGAGGGCATCCCGATCCTCGACATGGTCGATACCATCGCCTACTGCAACGATCGCGGCACCCGCCTGGTCGGCCCCAACTGCCCGGGGGTGATCTCGCCCGGCGCCTGCAAGGTCGGCATCATGCCGGGCTTCGTCCACGTGGAGGGCGCCGTCGGGGTGATCTCCCGTTCCGGCACGCTCACCTACGAGGCCGTCGACCAGCTCACCCGCGCCGGGCTCGGCCAGTCGACATCCATCGGCATCGGCGGCGACCCGGTCAACGGCACTAGCTTCAAGGACTGCCTGCAGATGTTCGCCGAGGACGAGCAGACCCGCGGCGTCGTCCTGATCGGCGAGATCGGCGGCAGCGCCGAGGAGGAGGCCGCCGCCTACATTGCCGACGACTACCCGCTGCCCGTTGTCGCCTTCATCGCCGGGCGCACGGCGCCGCCGGGCAAGCGCATGGGCCACGCCGGGGCGATCATCGCCGGCGGAAAGGGGACGGCGGCCGAGAAGATGAAGGCGCTCGCGGAAGCGGGCGCCACCGTGGTCGACAGCCCGTCGGTCATCGGCGCGACGATGGCCGAGATCCTGGCGACGGGATGAGCGCGAAAGAGCGGGGCGGCGGCGGCCGCAAGGGGAAGCGCAAGACGCGCCGGCAGAGCTCTTCTCCTTCTTCTTCTCCTCCTCCGGCCTCGCCATCCTCCTCACCCCCTTCCGGTGCGGGCGGCAAGCGACCGGTGCGGAGAAAGGAGAGCGGCGCGCGGCCGAGGGCGACGCCGAGGCCGAAGCCCGACTGGCATCTCGACACCCGCGCCGTCGCGGCCGGCAAGAGCTTCGCGGCGCCGGCCGGCAAGCCGACCTCGACGCCGATCTTCGCCAGCTCGGCGTTCGAGCAGGCCGGCGTCGACGCCCTCGACGAGGTCTACGCCGGCGGCCCCGGCTACGTCTACGGCCGCTACCACAACCCGACCGTCGACGCCCTGGAGGCGGCGGTCGCCGATCTGGAAGGCGCCGAGGCGTCGCTCGCCTATGCCTCGGGCATGGCGGCGATCGCCGGTGCCTTCGCCGCCCTGGAGCTGCGGTCCGGCGCCAAGGTCCTCGCCGCCCGCGACCTCTACGGCACCACGATCAACTGGTTGGAGACCGAGGCCGTGCAGCGCGGCTGGGAGATCGTCTACGTCGACTTCGCCGACCGCTCGTTCACCTCCAAGGCGGTGCGCAAGGAGGGCCCCGACGCCGTCTACTGCGAGACGCTCTCCAACCCGCTGGTGCGCCTCGTCGACCTCGACTCGCTCGGCCCCGCCTGCCGCGACGCCCACGTGCCGCTGATCGTCGATGCGACGTTCACGCCGCCGCCGCTGCTCCGTCCGATCGAGCACAACGTCACGCTGGTGGCGCACTCGGCGACCAAGTACCTCGGCGGCCACGGCGACGTCATCGCCGGAGTCCTCTCCGGCCGCGCCGAGGTCATCGAGAAGGCGCGGGCGCGGCGGAGGCTCGACGGCACCATTCTCGATCCCTTCGGCGCCTGGCTGGTGCTGCGCGGCCTGCGCACCTTGCCGCTGCGCGTCGAGCGCCAGTGCGCCACCGCCGCCCGCATCGCGAACCATCTGAAGGTCCACCACGCGATCGCCCAGGTGCACTACCCGGGCGTCGGCCGCCGCGACACGCCGCGCGAGAAGGCCACCCTCCAGCGCCTCTACCCGCACGGCCGCCACGGCGCCATCGTCGCCTTCGAGATCACCGGCGCCGACGACGAGCCCCCCCGCCGCTTCCTCGACGCCCTACAGCTCTGGGGCACCGCCACCACCCTCGGCGACGTCGCCAGCCAAGCGCTGGTCCCGGCGATGACCTCGCACCGCCACCTGCCCCCCGAGCGCAAGAGCTACCTCGGCATCGTCCCCGGCCTGGTCCGCCTGTCGGTGGGCATCGAGAACGCCGACGACCTCATCGCCGACCTCGATCAGGCGCTGGAAGCGGCGCTCGAGCGGCGGTAGCGAGCGCTTCGGGAACCGCAGTGGCAATGCTACTTCTCGGGGATCACGCGAATGCCCTCGAGGCCCTCGAAACCGCGGTCGAAAGTTGCGACGTGCTCGGCCTTCAGACGCCGGGCCGCGGCCACGATGGCGGCGTCGGCAAAGCTGAGACGACCGCTGGACTGGGTGCGAAACGTCTCGAGCGTGTCGAGAAAGAAATCCGAGCAGGGGACGAAGTCGATCTCCGAGGCCTCGAGCAGCAGCGCGCCGACGCGCAGCGCTCCTTGATGGCCTCGTCGCGCCAGCAGCACGGTGACGACCTCGAGAAAGACGTACTCGAGCAGCAGTGCCTGCCCCCACCGTCCGACGAGGAGGTTCTCCATCGCCTTGGCCGCGGCATCGTGGTGAGCGTCGTTGCGGTTGTGGAAGGCGATGAGAAAGCTCGAGTCGAGCACGATCACGGGCTCAAGCCCCGTAGACAATGCTGTCGATCTCGTCGCTCAGGCGCTCGGTCCCCGGCGGGAAGTCCTCGGGGCGAAGATCGGCCAAGCTGCGGCGCTTCGGAAGGTTGAGCGGCCGGCCGAGATACGCCCCCATGGCTTCGTTCACGACCTCGCCCATCGTCTTGCCGGCCCGCGCCGCGCGAGCTTTGAGCTCGCGGTACAGCCTTTCGTCGAGATTGCGGATGGTCGTATCCATGGGCCGATGGTAACACAAGCATGTATTGTGTTACGAGCTGCTGCACTCGCCGGCAGATTCTTCTCCTCGATCCGATCGCGGACCTTCTTCTTCGATCGGAAGGGCACCAGCACGTAGTCGATATCGGTCGTCGAGCGCGGGCAGTCGAACAGACGCAACGCGATCCCGCCCTTGAGGATGGCGTGGTCCTCGAAGACCTCGGCGAAACGGTGCGCTACCCAGAGAAACAAGCCGTCGGGTGTGGCTGGACGTCGCAATACGGCAGGCGCCCTGGTGAACGGCCAGCTCTCCCAGCCGGACTGCCGCAGCGGTCGCTTGCCGCCCGCGCCGGGATCCGGCGCTTCGACGAGCGGCGATGGCGCAGCTCGACTGACCCCGGAAAGGCCCTGCCGGTGGCCGTCTCATCCTTGAGAGGACGCGACTACGCCGCGAGGCCCGCGCCGTTGAGCCTGGTGCATGCCCGCTGTAGGGTAGGAACCGCGTCTCGCGTCTACAATGCCATCGTGGAGTTCGGCTTGTGAACCTTCGGGCAGCTGTGTACCCGCCGGTATCGTCTCCGAGCGGCCGTACTCTGTTCGTCGCTGAAGGTCCGTCCAGCACGCCTCCTCCGCGGCTCCTCGACCGCGTGCGAGCCGCCATCCGCGCGCGCCACTACAGTCCCGTCACTGAACGCGCCTACGTGAGCTGGATCCGCCGCTACGTTGTCTTCCACGGCAAACGGCATCCGGCCACCATGGGCGCCGAGGAGATCACGACCTTTCTTTCACACTTGGCGACGCGCGGCCGGGTCAGTGCGTCCACCCAGAATCAAGCACTGAGCGCGCTCCTGTTCCTGTACCGCCATGTACTTGAGCAGGACGTCCCCTGGCTCGACGGGTTGGTCCGCGCCAAACGTTCGGCACGCCTCCCGATCGTGCTCACGCGTGCCGAGGTTCGCTCGCTGCTCGCGAACCGCCCGGGAACAACCTGGCTGATGGCGTCGCTGCTGTACGGGAGCGGCCTCCGTGTCAAAGAGTGCGCCAGCCTGCGCGTGCAGGACATCGACGGCGCGCGCCGTGAGATCACAGTGCGTGACGGCAAGGGACGCCGTGACCGCCGAACCATGCTACCTGAGCATCTCGTCGCGTCCCTTGCGGAGCATCTCGGCCGGGTGCGGATCCTTCACCGCGCCGATCTCGCCCGAGGTGCCGGCAGCGTCGCTCTCCCCGATGCCCTCGACCGCAAGTACCCGCGTGCCCCATGGGAGTGGGCCTGGCAATGGGTCTTTCCCGCAACCCGGACCTATGTCGATCCGGTCACCGGGAACCGTCGCCGGCATCACCTCCACCAAACCGTCCTGCAGCGAGCCGTACGCGACGCAGCGTTGCGCGCCACGATCCCCAAACGCGTCAGTTGCCACGTGCTGCGCCACTCCTTCGCCACGCACCTGCTTGAGGCTGGCTACGACATCCGCACCATCCAGGAGCTCCTCGGTCACAAGGATGTACGCACGACGATGATCTACACGCACGTCCTCAATCGCGGTGGGCGCGGCGTTCGCAGCCCGCTGGACCTCGAATGATGGGGCCACTCCGCTTCCTGCCGCTATCTAGCGCCTCTTCGCTACATAACATGCCGTTCGTTCCCATGCCCGCGCACCGCAACCCCAACGTGGTCAAGATCTTGGCGTGCCTCGAACCCCGCCACTTACCGATCGCTATCAAGAACTCCTTATCCCGTATCACGGAACGTGATACTACTTGTTGGGCGGCAGCGAACGCACCGGTGCCTTGTTCATGCAAAGGGAAGGAGAAGATACGATGAGAGTTTTTTCTACAATTGTTGCCTTTGTCCTCACATCGTTGTTGCTCAGCGCGCAGGCGCAAGAGCCGTTGAAGGTCGATACGAAAGGAGTCACGGCGTCTATCCTCTTCGAGGCGCCGATCACTGGTGGCCACGTTGCCGACCTTAGAGACAAATACAAGCTCCGCGTGACCGAGATCGCGATCGCCGGCGGAGGTTACGTCGGGCATCATAATCATCTGGGCCCCGGGATCCGCCAGATGACGGAAGGGGAGATGGACTACATAATGCCAGACGAGACGGTCGTCTATCGTGCGGGGGACTTTTTCTTCGAGACAGGCGACGTCAGCCACCGCGTTGAATCCCCTCAGCCGAGTAAGCACCTGCTATTCGAGATACTACCGATGGACGTCGATGGGCCGTCCTTGATCCTTCCGCGAGACAAGTAGTCGGAGCTGGAGAGGAAGGTGAGCGCGCAATACGCGAGTCTGCCGCCCAACAAGGCGATGCACCTGACGGCGCTACACGCCGCAGGTGATCGCCACGACGTTAGGCTGCTTACCAGGATTCGGTGGCCAGGGATTGTCTTCACGAGGGAGGGATCGAACCATGAAAGTGCTGTTCGTTCTGTATAGGAGATCCGACCTGACCCATGAACAGGCTTTGGCCGAGTGGAGCGGGCCGAGGCACACCTCCATAGTGAGGGAGGTTCCAGGGCTCAAGAAGTGGGTGCAGAACCACGTCGTCCAGGTCCCAAGCGAGGGAGCGGCCGATGGTATCGGCGAACTATGGTTCGACAATGCAGACGCGATGGAACAGGCAATGAAGTCGCCACAGATGGGAGCTGCCGTTGAGGACGCGAAGCGGTTTCTCGACATGCAAAAGACCTACGCACTCGTCGTTCAAGCGAAGACGGTGATAGAACAACAGCTTAGTGTGTAGAACGGGCTTCGTGCACACCAGCGGCCGCGGACGCCGGCGCGTTCGGGGGTCGCGACAGGAAGTAGGACTTTTCACGAGGCGTTCGAGGCTGCGGCCAGCCTGTGGCAACGCAGCCTAACAGGCGCTGCAGCCGACGAGCCGCGCTCAGCACCTTGCCATGTTGACGCGACACGGGCGCGCGGCTCGCGGCTGAGCGCCGGGCCGTTATACAGCATCATCTATACACGTACGGGCGAGATTTCTGCGCCAAAGAACGCGGTACACACGATGGTCCCTGGTATAAAACTTCGCCGAAAAGCGTTCTTCGCTGCCTTCATCACCTCGGCGGTGGTCAACCTCGTAGGCGTGCTGTTCTTTTTCGAGCCCATCGCGAGGCATGACTCTCCTGGGGCTGCACTGGTGCACCCCGCCGTCAACCTCCTCGTGTACGTCGGACTCACCGTCGCCCTTTTCGACTGGACGGCGCGTCAGATGCGTAGCGCATACAAGGCAGCTTTCGTGGTGGCAGCCGCCCAGATGTTCCTAGTAAACGTCGACTACGTGCTCTCCGGGAAGCGGGGTGTCGTCACGGCTGGAGCGAGCACCGCCTTGATGGTCGTTACCTGGCTCGCCGTCGCAGCCGTCTACTCCCGCTTTGTGCGCTGGGAAAACCAGCCGAAAAAGGACGGGTGATGTCGCTCGAGACTGCCGGATCGCGGTGACCAAATTGTGTGTCATCGAAATCAGGAGCGTCCCATCCGCAAGGCTGCGCTGCTGTTCCGCAGAGGGCACGCGTACGGAGACGCGCACCAGGGACTAGGAGGATCAGGAGTTCATCGTCAGTAAGACAAGCAGAAGCAGGAGTTGAGATGCTGTTATAACAAGGCGATGCAGACGGACGGCGCTGCGCGCCGCCGGTGATCGCCAATCCGTTATGCTGCCCCCGCACATCGCAGCCTGCCGGGCCAAAGGCCCCAACCCTTGACGGCGCGTATATCGTCGTAGTATACAGCATCCATGGACCTTCTCCCGGAGTACTTTCCGGACCTCACGGGCTTTCAGTGGGACGCCGGAAACTCCGAGAAAAATTGGCTCGCCCACGACGTGACACAGGGCGAGACGGAACAGGTCTTCTACAATCGTCCGGTCCTGATGATGCCTGACGCCGCGCATTCGCAGGTTGAGGGGCGGCATTACATACTGGGCAGAACCAATACCGGGCGGCGCCTGACGGTCGTCTTTACGGTTCGAGAGTCGCTCGTCCGGCCGATCATGGCCCGAGACATGAGCCGTCGGGAACGCCGCCGCTACGCGGAGCAGGAGAATGCCGAAGAAGCGCCTTAAGCCGATTCCTCGATTCCGTAACGAAACGGAGGAGCGGGAGTTCTGGGCTACGCACGACACGACGGACTATATTGACTGGTCCAAGGCGAAGCGCGCCGTTTTCCCGAATCTCCGTCCCTCAACCGAGAGCATCTCGCTCCGGCTGCCGGCTCCGCTCCTGGCTGATCTCAAGGCGCTGGCAAACGAACGAGATGTCCCGTACCAGTCACTGCTCAAGGTCTTCTTGGCGAGGCAAGTGCGCCAAGAGCAGGCTGGTGCTGCGCAGCATAACAAGCGTTTGCAGCGGACGAAGGCGCGGCGCCGGACGACGACTCGCAAGAGTGCGAAGTAGGCGGCGCCGCGCCTTCGCCGCTGAAACGCGGCACGTTATGTGGCGAGAATGCAGACCGGTGGAGGAAAGCCGGCATGAGAGGACGTTAGGTCGAGGAGGAGCTTCGATGCAGAGAGCATCTAGGTTGAAATATCTGCTTGCTGTCGCCGTGCTCGCGGCGGGCTGTGGGTCGCAACCTTCAGGGCGGGAATCCGAAGTGCAGTCGTCGGTCGCTCGGGGCTACGTGCTCCCTCCTGATGATGCCGAGACGCTCGTTGGTGGCAACGGGGTGGTTACGATCATCGCGAGTCCTTCAACCGGCTCCGAGATCTTCGCGATGGGAACCCAAAAGCTTTACCCAAACTCTTCGATTCCTGTGCATCGGCACGAACACGCGGATGAGGCGTTCTTCGTCCACCAAGGAGGCGGGGTCGGCATCGTAGGAGATAGACACACGGTCCTAAGTCCGGGAGACGCCGTGTACGTTCCGCGAGGCGTGTGGCACGGATTCGAGACAGGGACCGAAGAGCTCAACGTCGTCTGGTTCATAGCTCCCCCAGGCCTGGAGCAGTTTTTCCGTGAGACACGCGTTGAGCCCGGGACTCCCCTGAGGAATCTGACCCCCGAGCAGATGGAACAGATTGGCCTAAGGCACGGCATAAGGAATCGCTGACGATCAGCTCACGTTTACGGCGGTCCGAGCAGGAGTAGTTGGGGGCACCGCTGGTTCTGAGTCCCCGCGCTCAGGTACGCCGAACAGAAGGGGGAACCTGTCGCCACATAACGGGGGCGTGAACCTGTCAGTCGCCTTCGGCGCCTGCAGGTTACGCCCGAGACGGCTGTTGAAGTCCACTGACTGGTGTGGAGAGGAAACCCATGGAGCTCACCAAAGAGGACGAGTCAGAGATCCGAATGATCCTCGACGACTACATCCGACTCTGGATGGAAGGACAGGCGCAGGCCTGTGCGGACCTCTACGATGTTGACGGTGATGCCCTGGCTGTCGACGGCACCTTCCTACAGGGGCGAGATGCGATCAAGCAATACTATGACACCGTGATGTCGGTGAAGTACTCGGGATTCGCGGTTCGAAACTTGGAGATAACCGGCCTGCGCGCGCTTGAAGCCGGA
>Ga0214471_10003653_pt1 | contig 11899 bp, 11 predicted proteins | sample RVTome_5_FD_207665 | JGI IMG/M metagenome (GOLD analysis project Ga0214471, IMG submission 207665) | Soil microbial communities from uranium-contaminated site in the Upper Colorado River Basin, Wyoming, United States - RVT142D155 | ecosystem: Environmental > Terrestrial > Soil > Contaminated >... | reverse complement strand
TGGGCGCGGTCGGGGGTCGGATCCGGTGGAACGGTTCGAGGCTCCTCGGCGACACCCTCGACGTGGCGGGGGCGCCGGGACTGCGCGTCGGAAACCGGGAAGGGGCCGGCCGGGTCCGCATCCTCGCGCGGAACGGGGAACTGCTCGCGGTCGCCGTGGCGCCGCTGGAAGCGTATGTCGCCGCCGTGCTCAGCCGGGAGGCCCCGCCGCGGTTCCACCCGGAGGCGTTGGCGGCATTGGCGGTGGCCGTGCGGACGTACGCCGCAGGGGCGGCCGTGAAGCCGCGCGACTCCGCGTACGACGTCGTGGCCGGCGTGGAAGACCAGGTGTTCGACGGGATGGACGGGGTCGCGCCGGTATACCGGGAGGCCGCCGGCCGGACGCGGGGGATGGTGGTGCGCTACCGGGGCGAGCTTGCGCGGACGGTGTACCACTCCACGTGCGGGGGCCGGACCGAAGACGCCGGATCCGCCTGGGGAAAGGACGTCCCGTATCTGCGGGCGCAGTTCTGCGACGATTGCGCCGACAGCCCGGTCTACCGGTGGGAGTACCGGATGTCCGGGGCGGAGGGGCGCCGCGTGGCGAAGGCGCTCGGTGTCCCGCCCGGGAAGGATCTTCGGATCGCCGTGACGGGCCGCACGCCGACGGGGCGGGCGAACCGCGTCCGGATCTCCTCCGGCGGCGTCTCCCGGGAGCTGCAGGCCGCGGAGTTCCGGAAGGCGGCGGGGTACGCGAACGTCCGCAGCCTGAAGATGGAGATCGTCCCCGTCGCCGGGGATTGGCGGATCACGGGGGAAGGGTGGGGTCACGGGGTGGGGATGTGCCAGTTCGGGGGAAACGGCATGGCCCGACGCGGGGCGGGATATCGCGAGATCCTCGCCCGCTACTACCCCGGGACCGACATAAGCGGAGAGACCCCTTGAGGACCGACCTGCTGGAGTACGACCTTCCGGAGAGTCTCGTCGCGCAGCACCCGGCTCCCCGTCGACGCGACGCCCGCCTGATGACCCTGTCCCGCGCGACCGGCGAGATCGGCCACCGCGTATTTTCGGAATTGCCGTTCCTTCTTCGCCGCGGGGACCTGCTGGTCGTCAACGATACGAAGGTTCTCCACGGGCGGCTTTGCGCGGTGCGAGCGACGGGCGGGGCCGTCGAGGTCTTTCTCCTGTCGCCCCTGCCGGAAACCGGAGCCGCGGGGGAGGAACGTTGGGAAGCGCTCGCCCGGCCCTCGAAGCGACTGAAGGAGGGGGAGGAGTTCGAGATCGGAGGCGCCCTGCGGGTCCGCCTCACGCGCCGGTTGGAAGGGGGACGCTGGGAGGTCCTCCTGTCCGGGGGGAGCGTCCCCGTCGCGAAGGCGCTGGAGCGCGCGGGGGAAGTGCCGCTGCCGCCGTACATCCGGCGAGGCAAAGGCGATCCGGCGGCGAAGGAGGACGCGGTCCGGTACCAGACGGTGTACGCGAGGAATCCCGGCTCCGTGGCGGCGCCGACCGCGGGACTTCATTTCGACGAGGACCTCCTGGGGGAGATCGCGGCCGCGGGCGTCGGCGTCGCGCGGTTGACCCTGTCGATCGGGTACGGCACCTTCTCCCCGATCCGCACGGAGGAGGTCGAGGCGTATGAGATCCACCCGGAACGGTACCGGTTGCCGCCGGAAACCGCTGCGGAGATCAACGCGGCGCGCGGCCGCGGCGGACGCTTGGTCGCGGTGGGCACCACCAGTGTCCGGACCCTCGAGACGTGCGCGGAGAAGAACGGAACGGTGACGCCGTCGGGAGGGACGACGCGGAAGTTCATCTTCCCCGGCTACCGGTTCCGGTCGGTCGACGCCCTGCTGACGAACTTCCACCTTCCGCGCTCCAGCCTCCTGGCCCTGGTGATGGCGTTCGCCGGCGTCGACGCGGTGCGGGCGGCGTACCGGGAAGCGGTGTCGCGGGAATACCGCTTCTACAGCTACGGCGACGCGATGTTCATCTCATGACGCTCCGGTTCACGGTCGACGCGCGGGACGGCGGCACCGCCGCGAGGGCGGGCACGATATCGACCGAACGGGGCACCCTGCGCACCCCGGCGTTCATGCCCGTGGGGACCGCGGCGACGGTCAAGGGGGTCTGGCCGGAGCAGCTGCGGGAGATGGGGTACGGCTGCATTCTCGGCAACACGTATCATCTGTACCTGCGCCCCGGTCACGAGCGGATCCGGGGCCTGGGGGGGCTCCACCGGTTCATGGGGTGGGACCGCCTGATCCTCACCGACAGCGGCGGGTTCCAGGTCTTCTCCCTCAGCGCATTGCGGAAGGTGTCCGACGAGGCGGTGACATTCCGATCCCACCTCGACGGGTCGGCGCACACCGTCACCCCGGAACTCGCCGTGGAGGTGCAGGAGGCGCTCGGGTCGGACGTGCGGATGGCGCTGGACGAGTGCGTGGAGTACCCGACGGGCAGGGGAGAGGTCGAAGAGGCGGTGCGCCGGACGACGTTGTGGGCGACCCGCTCCCTCGCGGCGCGGGCCTTCGAGGGCGGCGGCATGTTCGGGATCGTCCAGGGGGGGATGTTCCCGGATCTCCGGCGGCGCAGCGTCGAGGAGATCTGCGCGCTCCCGTTCCAGGGATTCGCCATCGGGGGCGTCAGCGTCGGGGAGGGGAAGGAGCTCCAGCGCGAGACCGTGGCCGGTACGGCACCGATGCTTCCCGCTTCCTTGCCGCGCTACCTGATGGGGGTGGGAACGCCCGCGGACATCTATTTCGCGATCGCGCGGGGCGTGGACCTGTTCGACTGCGTTCTGCCGACGCGAAACGCGCGAAACGGGATGATGTTCACCTCCGCGGGGCCGGTCTCGATCAAGCAGGCCCGGTACGCGGACGACCCCCTTCCGCCGGACGAGCGGTGCGACTGCCCCACGTGCCGCGGCTTCTCCCGCGCGTACCTTCGCCACCTCTATCTCCAGCGGGAGATGCTGGGATCGATGGCGATGACCGTGCACAACCTCCATTTCTACGCGAGGATGATGCGGAGGGCGCGGGAGGCGATTTCCCGTGGAAATTTCGGGGAACTTGTGAAAGAATCAGTCGTTTCGGAAAACGAGTAAAGGTCAAGGAGGGGAAATCCATATGTTGACTACCGGCGTGGCGTACGCGATGGGCGGATCCCCCGGCGGCGGGGGCGGCGGCCTGATGGGACTTCTCCCGATCCTGCTCATGTTCGTCATCTTCTACTTCCTGCTGATCCGGCCGCAGCAGAAGCAGGCGGCCAAGCAGCGCGATTTCATCAAGAATCTCAAGGTGGGCGACCGGGTCGTGGCCGCGGGGGGGCTTCACGGCGAGGTGAAGGGATTGACCGAGACGACCATCACCCTCGAGATCGCCGACAAGGTCCGGGTGAAGGTCACCCGCAGCGCCGTCTCCGGCTCGAGCCAGGACGCGGCCGTCCCCGAGGCGCAGAAGCCCGCCTGATACGAATAAGGTAAAGGAAAGGAGCACCAGCGGATCATGTGGAAGAGCATCACCGGAAGAATCACGATGATCGTCGTCCTGACGACGGTCTCCATCATCGTTCTCGCCCCCTCGCTGACCGACCGGCTCCCCTCGGGGTGGAAAGACCGGGTTCCCAAGATCAACCTCGGGCTCGACCTCCAGGGAGGCGTGTTCCTGCGCCTGGCCGTCGAGATCGACAAGGCGATCGAGAACACCTCCATGCGGTATGCGGACGACGCGCGCGCCGTCTGCCGCGACAAGGCGCTGCCGGTCCTCGCCTTCCAGAAGGCCGGGGAAGGAGGGTTCTCCCTCCGGTTTCCCCCGGGAGACTTCGCCTCCCGCGCGCAGGCCGCCCTCAAGGAGGAGTTTCCTTCCCTCGACGTGGCGCTGGGCGAGGTGAAGGCGGACGGCGCGACGGTGATCGCGCGGATGAAGCCCGCGGAGATCCAGGCGATCCGGACGAACGCGGTGGTGCAGGGGGTCGAAACGATCCGGAACCGGATCGACCAGTTCGGCGTCCGGGAGCCGCAGATCATCGCGGAGGGGGAGGACCGGATCGTCGTGCAGTTGCCGGGCGTCAAGGATCAGCAGCGCGCGATCGAGCTCGTCGGCAAGACGGCGCTGCTCGAGTTCAAGCTGGTCGACGAGGGCGCGAGCGTGGAAGAGGCCCTCAAGGGGAACGTCCCCGAGGATGGCCAGGTGCTCTACCAGAAGTCGGTGGACCCGCAGAGCGGCCGGGCGACGAAGACCCCGCTGCTCGTGAAGAAGCGGGCGCTGCTCACCGGCGACACGATCAAGACGGCGAGGGTGAATTTCGGCGACCAGGGCAGGGGCGCGCACGTCTCCCTCTCCTTCGACACCCGGGGGGCGAAGGTCTTCGACCGGGTGACCGCCGAGAACGTGAAGCGCCGCCTCGCGATCGTCCTCGACGACACGATCTACTCCGCGCCCGTCATCCAGGAGCGGATTTCCGGCGGCGAGGCGCAGATCACCGGGAGCTTCACCCCGGAGGAGGCGTCCGACCTTGCGATCGTCCTGCGCGCCGGCTCGTTGCCGGCGCCGGTCAAGGTGATCCAGAACGTCTCCATCGGCCCGTCGCTCGGGCAGGACTCGATCCGGAAGGGGGTGCGGGCGGCGCTGATCGGCGCACTGCTGGTGGTCGCCTTCATGGCGTTCTACTACCGGTTCGCCGGGATGGTGGCGGACTTCGCACTCGTCTTCAACATCCTCTTCCTCCTGGCGGGGATGGCCGCCTTCTCGGCGACCCTCACTCTGCCCGGCATCGCGGGGATCATCCTGGCGATCGGGATGGCGGTCGACTCGAACGTCCTGATCATCGAGCGCATCCGCGAGGAGATCCGCGCGAAAAAATCCGTTCGGGCGGCGATCGACGCCGGGTACGACAAGGCGTTCTGGACCGTGGTGGATTCCCACGTGACCACGCTGATCACGGCCGTGATCCTCTTCCAGTTCGGCACCGGGCCGATCAAGGGGTTTGCCGTAACGCTCTCCATGGGCGTGGCGATCAACCTCTTCACCGCGCTCGTGTGCACCAAGGTCGTGTTCGACTACCTCAACGCCAGGAAACCGATGCAGGCGTTGAGCATTTAAGGGATACGGGGACGAATGACGATGATCGAGCTGGTAAAAAACACCAAGATCGACTTCATGGGTCTGAAGAAATACGCTTTTGTCTTCTCGGCGCTGCTCCTCGTCCTCGGGTTGGTCGGCACCGTGCAGATCTACCGCGGCCAGGCGAACCTCGGGATCGACCTGGAGGGCGGGACGTCGATCCAGTTGAAATTCCAGAAGCCGTTCTCCATGAACGAGATCCGCTCTCTCCTTGCGAAGGCCGGCCACGGCGAGGCGGCCTTGCAGGAGGTTTCGGGAGAGAACATCCTCATGATCAAATTGGGCGCCCATGGCAGTCAGGTGGAGAAGATGGTCGCCGGGCCGGTGGAGAAACTCCTGCGGGAATCCCTCCCGGGCAACCCGTTCGTCGTGGAAAGCGTTTCGGAGATCGGACCGGCCATCGGCCACAAGTTGCGCCAGGACGCCGCGCTGGCGCTGCTGATTTCCGCCCTGGCGATCATCCTCTACCTTGCGTGGCGGTTCGAGTTCAAGTTCGGCGTCGCGGCGGCGATCGCCACCTTCCACGATGTCTTCGTCATCGTCGGGATCTTCTGGGTCTTGGGGATCGAGATGGACCTTCTCTTCATCACGGCGCTGCTCACCATCGGAGGGTACTCGCTGACCGACACGGTCGTCGTCTTCGACCGGGTCCGGGAGAACATCCGGCTCCGGAAGATGAAGACCTTCTCCGAGACGATCAACCTGAGCGTGAACGAGGTCCTCAGCCGGACCATCATCACTTCGCTGACCACCTTCCTCGCAACGGTGTCGCTGCTCGCCTTCGGCGGGATCGTCCTGCGCGACTTCGCGCTGGCCCTTACGATGGGGATCGCGATCGGAACCTACTCCTCGATCTTCATCGCCAGCCCGGTCGTCGCCCTCTGGCGCGGCGAGAAGATGACCGACGTGAAGAGGTGACCGGGGCGGAGGCTTGAAAGGGGCGGCGAAGCGGGAGTGGATCCTCCGCTCTCCCGATCCGGGCGTCGTCCGGGAGCTGTCTGCACGCCATGGCCTGGCCACCGCGGCCTCGAAGGTGCTCGTCAACCGCGGGATCGTGGAACCGCCTGAGGTCGAACGCTTCCTCCGCGGGACGCTCTCCGAGCTCCCCGACCCTTCCCTCCTCAAGGATGCCGACAAGGCGGCGCGACGCATTGCGGCCGCCGGGTCGCGCGGGGAACCGCTGCTCATCTACGCCGACTACGACGCCGACGGGGCCACCGGCGCCGCCTGCCTCTACCTCTTCCTGAAGCGAATCTTCCCCGGTCTCCCCGTCCGGATCCACCAGAACGACCGCCGCAAGGACGGCTACGGCCTGCAGACCCACGTGCTCGCCCCCGCCGCCCGGGAAGGATATCGGCTCGTCGTTACCGTCGACTGCGGGATCTCCGATGTCGCGGCCGTAAGGGAGGCGAACCGCGAGGGGGTCGAGGTGATCGTTACGGACCATCACCTCCCGGGCGAAACCGTACCGGAGGCGTACGCCATCGTGAACCCGATGCAGCCCGATTGCGCGTTCCCCGGGAAGGAGATGGCGGGGGTGGGGGTCGCCTTCCTGCTCGTCTGCGCCCTGCGCAAGGCGGTGCGGGAGATCGCGGGATTCGGGCTCCTGCCGGAGCCGCCGCTGCGGCCGTATCTCGATCTGGTCGCCCTGGGAACGGTCGCCGACATGGCGGCCCTCAGGGGAGAGAACCGGCTGCTCGTCCGGGAGGGGCTCCGGGAGATCCGCAAGTCGCCCCGCCCGGGGATCGAAGCGTTGTTCGAGGCGTCGGGCGTCCCGCATGCCGCGGCGACGGAGACGGATCTCGGTTTCCGGGTCGGGCCTCGCCTGAACGCCGCGGGCCGGGTCGGAGACGCGACGCGCAGTTCCCGGATCCTCGTGTCGGAGTCCCGGGGCGACGCGGCGCGCCTTGCCCGCGAACTGAACGAGGACAACGCGCTGCGGCAGCGGGAGCAGGAGCGGATCGTCGTCGCCGTGGAAGCCGCCCTCGCCGCGGCGGGGGAGATCCCCCCGGCGATCGTCCTGTCGAACCCCGCCTGGAACGCCGGGGTTCTCGGTATCGTCGCCTCGAAGGTCCTCGAGCGGTACGGCCGCCCGGTCGTGCTCCTCCAGGAGGAGGACGGCACGGCCAAGGGGTCGTGCCGCAGCGTCGAGGGGTTCCACATCGTGTCGGCCCTGTCCAGCCTCTCCCATCTGCTCACGCGGTACGGCGGACACGCGCAGGCCGCAGGCCTCGCCCTCTCCCTCGAGCACCTCCCGGCCTTTCGCGACGGCTTTGCGGAGATCGCCGACCGGCACGCGCGGGAGACCCCCTTCGTCCGGCGCCGGCCGATCGACGCGCAACTTCGGGTCGCCGAGATCACCCCGGACCTTCTGTCCGATCTCGACCGCCTGCGCCCCTTCGGCGTCGGAAACGAAGAGCCGCTGTTCCTCCTGCCGGACGTTCGCGTCGCGGCGATCTCGCCCATCGGGGCGGGGGGACGCCACCTCCGGTTCGCGGTCGAAGAGGGCGGGCGTCGTCTATCCGGCGTGGCCTTCCGCCGGACGGAGATCCCCGTCTCCGCCTCGGGCCGCTCGGACCTGCTCTTCGCCGTACAGGAACACGTATACCGCGGCGCGCGCTCGCTGCAGCTTCTGCTGAAGGACGCGAGACCGGCCGGGGGCCCGGTATTGTGCGGGGAATCGCCGCCGGGGTAGAATCTGCCGGACGGCACGCCGTACTCCAACCGTTCCACAGGAGGTCCTCATCGTGATCCCATACTCCGTCACGTTCGGAGGGATATCCGGAAGGTACGCGTCGTGGAAGTCCGCGTCCTTCGTCGTGATCCCGTTCCCGGTCGACATGACCACGACGTACATGACCGGAACGCGGAACGGTCCGCGCGCCATCCTCGACGCCTCCTCCCACATGGAGCTGTTCGACGAAGAGAACAAGATCGAGCCGTACCGGGCCGGGATCTTCGTCTCCACGGAAGTCCCGGTCTCACTGACGGGTCCGGTCCCGGCGCTGAAGGAGGTCGAGCGGCGGGTGAAGGCCACGGTGCGGGCGGGGAAGATCCCGGTGCTGCTCGGCGGGGAGCATTCCGGAACCGTCGGGGCGGTGGCCGCGCTGCGGAAGAAGTACGGGGACCTGACCGTGCTCCAGTTCGACGCCCACACCGACCTTCGGGACACGTATCTCGGGACCCCGCACAACCACGCGTGCGTCGGCCGGCGGATCGTCGACGCGGGGGCCCGTCTCGTCCAGGTCGGCATCCGGAGCATGTCCGAGGAGGAGGACCGCTTCCTGAAGAAGTCCGAGGAGGTGAAGACGTTCTACGCCTCCGAGGTCCGGGACAACGTGGCCGACGTCACGAAGGGGATCGTAAGCTCCCTCTCGGAGAACGTCTACATCTCGATCGACCTCGACGTGTTCGACCCGGGGATCATGCCCGCCGTCGTCACGCCCGAGCCCGGCGGGCTCTCCTGGTTCGAGGGGGTCGACATCCTGCGGGACGTGATGCGTTCCAACAGGAACATCGTCGGGTTCGACGTGATGGAGCTCGCCCCGATCGCGGGGATGGCGGCTCCGGACTACCTGGCGGCGCGCCTCTGCTACCGCCTGATGGGCTGGCTCGTCGCGCGCCAGTCCGGGAAGTAAGGAGAGCCCGGGCATGTCCGTTCCCACGAAGATCTTCTTCACCAAGGGGGTCGGCCGCCACCGCGAGCAGCTCACCTCGTTCGAGCTCGCGCTGCGGGACGCCGGGATCCAGAAGTACAACCTCGTCCAGGTGTCGAGCATCTTCCCGCCGAAGTGCAAGATCGTGAGGAAAGAGGAAGGACTCAAGCTCCTCGCTCCCGGCGAGATCGTCTTCGTGGTCATGAGCCGGTGCAGCAGCGACGAACCGCGGCGGCTGATCGCCGCCTCCGTCGGGTGCGCGCTCCCCACGGACCGGTCGGTGTACGGATACCTGAGCGAGCACCACGCTTTCGGGCAGAACGAAAAGGTGGCGGGAGACTACGCGGAGGACCTGGCGGCAGCGATGCTCGCGTCGACGCTCGGAGTCGAGTTCGACGAGGAGAAGAGCTGGGACGAGAAGCGGGAAGTGTGGAAGATCAGCGGGAAGATCTACCGCTCGTTCAACATCACGCAGTCGGCGATCGTAAGGGACGAGTACACCACGGTCGTTGCCGCGGCCGTGCTGGTCATATGACGGAAGGAGCGGTGATGCGCGGAGCGCGGATCATCGGCACGGGGCGTGCCCTGCCAATGCGCGTGGTGAAGAACGAGGAACTGACGCTGCGGATGGACACGTCCGACGAGTGGATCGTCCAGCGTACGGGAGTCCGGGAGCGCAGGTACGTCGATCCGGGAACGGGGTCGTCCCACCTCGGCGCCGAAGCCGCGCGCAATGCGATCGCGAACGCAGGGATCACGCCGGAGGACATCGACCTGATCGTCTTCGCATCCCTCTCGCCGGATCACGTCTTTCCCGGGAACGGCGTGCTGGTCCAGGAGCGGCTCGGGATGCGGACCGTGGGCGCCCTCGACGTGCGCGACCAGTGCAGCGGCTTCATCTACGGTCTCTCCGTGGCCGAGGCGTACGTAAAGGGCAGGTTCCACGACCATGTCCTGGTGATCGGCGCCGAGGTGCAGAGCACCGGCCTCGATTTCAGCACGAAGGGGCGGGACGTGGCGGTGATCTTCGGGGACGGCGCGGGCGCGGTCGTCGTCGGCCCCGCGGAACCGGGGAGGGGGATCCTCTCCTCCCACCTGCATTCCGAGGGGAAATACGCAAAGGATCTGTGGCTCGAGGCGCCCAGTTTTATCGATAACCCATGGATTACCCACGAGATGATCGACGCAGGAAAACATTTCCCGAAGATGAACGGTCGGTACGTCTTCACCCACGCGGTGCGGCGCTTCCCCGAGGTGACCCTGGAGTCCCTCTTAAAGAACGGCCTCACCATCGCGGACCTCTCCCTGCTCATTCCCCACCAGGCGAACCTGCGCATCACCCAGGCGGTCGGGGCCGCCCTCCAGCTTCCCGAGGAAAAGGTGTTCTCCAACGTCGAGCGGTACGGGAACACGACGGCGGCGTCGATCCCGATCGCGCTCGACGAGTGCGTCGAGCAGGGAAGGATCCGGGAGGGGGACATCGTCTGCCTCGCCTCGTTCGGCTCCGGATTCACCTGGGCCTCGACGCTCCTCCGCTGGTAGCGCGGGGACGTGCGGATCCGGGAGATGGGCCCGCCGGACCTCGACGGCGTGATGGCGATCGAGGAGGTCTCCTTCCCGACGCCATGGTCCCGGGCGATGTTCCTCGAGGATTTTCCCCGCGACTTCTCCGACGCCCTGGTCGCGGCGGGGGCGGAGGACGAGGTCCTCGGATACGCCGTCTGCTGGACCATCGCGGGGGAGTCCCACCTGTTGAATATCGCCGTGCACCCCGCGCGGCGGGGGCGGGGGATCGGACGGGCCCTCCTGTCCGAGTGCATCCGCCGCGCGGCGCGGGCGGGGGCCGCGCTGATCTTTCTCGAGGTGCGCGCCGGCAACGAGGCCGCGGAGCGGCTCTACCGTTCGATGGGGTTCGTGTTCCGGGGGGTCCGGAAAGGGTATTATACCGACACGGGGGAGGACGCCGTCATCCTCGACCGGGAGGTACGGAAGAGCGATGCCGCAGGGTAGCGCCCGGTTCGTCCACGGGAAGATCCTTCATAACACGGGGAGCGGCATTTTCTACCGGATGGAGGTGGCGATCCCGGAACGGATCGACTTCGTCCCCGGCCAGTTCGCGATGGTCTCGGGGTGGCCGGGGAACGATCCGCTGCTGCCGCGGCCGCTTGCGATCTTCCGATCCGGCGGCGTTCGGGGAAAGGGGACCGTCGAGTTCGTGTACAAGGTCGTCGGGCGCGGAACGGCCCTCCTGTCCGGCCTCCACGCCGGCGATCCCCTCGCCCTCACGCTTCCGCTCGGGCACGGGTTCGAGTTCCCCGGCGAGGACCGTTCCTGGTGGCTGGTGGGGGGCGGGGTCGGCTTTTCCAGCGTCTTCCCGGCGGCGGCGGCGCTGGAGGCGGAACGGGCCGATTTCGAGATCTTCCTCGGAGCGCGATCCCGGGACCAGCTTCCACCGGGGGAGTGGATCCCCGGCGGCGCCGTTCCGGGCAGGGTGCATCTGTGCACCGACGACGGGACGGCGGGATTTTTCGGGACCGTCGCCGCGGCCCTCAGGGAACGGATCGACCGGCGGAAATCGTCCGGGCCGTCCCGCGTTTCGATCCTCGCTTGCGGACCCCACGAGATGCTGAAAGCCATTGCGGAACTCGCTCTCCCCCTCGACATCCGGGTTCAGGTGTCCCTAGAAAGCTCGATGGCGTGCGGTTTCGGCGTCTGCTGGGGGTGCGTCACTGCGATACGGGACGGCGAGAAGTCCGGGTACCGAAGGGTCTGCCGGGAAGGACCGGTCTTCGATGCGAGGGAGGTCGTCTGGTGACGCAGCCCGTGGCCCCCGACCTCTCCGCGCGGGTGGGGAGCGTGCTCCTCAAGAACCCGGTGATGAGCGCCTCCGGCACCTTCGGATACGGGCTGGAATTCATGCCGTTCTACGACATCTCCCGACTGGGGGCGGTGATCGTCAAGGGCCTGTCCCTCCTCCCGACACCGGGCAACCCCCCCGGGCGGATCGTGGAGACCCCCGCGGGGATGCTGAACGCGATCGGCCTGCAGAATATCGGGGTCGAGCGGTTCGTGAACGAGGTGGCGCCGCGCCTGGACGACGCCGGCGCCGTGTACGTCGCGAACGTCTACGGACGCACGATCG
>Ga0214471_10003652_pt1 | contig 11900 bp, 8 predicted proteins | sample RVTome_5_FD_207665 | JGI IMG/M metagenome (GOLD analysis project Ga0214471, IMG submission 207665) | Soil microbial communities from uranium-contaminated site in the Upper Colorado River Basin, Wyoming, United States - RVT142D155 | ecosystem: Environmental > Terrestrial > Soil > Contaminated >... | reverse complement strand
GCTCGGGGAACGAGAACCGGTCGTCGTTCGCCGTCACCGTGTGGCCGCCCTCGCGCGACACCCAGGTCACGGTCTCGCCCTTGGCGATCGTGATCTTCTGCGGCTCGAAGAAGTTGTTGAAGATCTCGACGACGTTGATGGCGTCCGCGCGCGCGGGTGCCGTCGCTGCTGTTGCGGCGAGCATCAGCCCCGCGGCGAGGGCGCGCCGGTTCACGGCGTCGCGATCACCACCCCGCCGTTGACCGCATCGGGCTGCACGAGCACGGTGCGGCCGATCGACGGGACGGGTCCTTCGGCGGTGTCGTGCATGGCGAACACGTAGTACGCGCCGGGCGGCAGCACGCTGCCGTCGCCGCCATCGGGCAACGCTGCGATCACCGCGGCGCCATCGGTCGAGTGCTCGAGCACGACCGCGCGCATGTCGGCGTCGACCGTATGGGTCGCTGCGCCGAGGCGCACCAGCACGACCTCAGTGATGTCGCCTGCGTCGGTAGCCTCACCGAGGGCAAGGGTCAGGGCGCGCCCGTCCTGTGTCGGTGCGACGGCCGACACGATCGGCCTGTCTCCACGATGCAGGTAGGGCGGCTCGTAGATCTCGAAGGTGGGGTCGCGGTAGTTGTTGCTGCGGGCTGCCGGGTTGGTGTGCTGGGTGTAGTACGCCTGATGCGGAGCGTTGCCGCCGATGAGCACTCGACCGTCTGGCAGGAGCAACGCGGTGTTGTGGTATCCGCGATCGCGCGCCGCGGTTGCGACCGCCCGCCAGGTGTTGGTCTCCGGATCGTAGAGCTCAGCGGTGCGAACGCCAGATCCCGCGCCGGGGATGACCACATCGTCGAGTTCGTTGCCGTTGACCAGCAGCACTTCGCCGGTTGGAAGCATCACGCTCGAGCCGAACCACCGCTGGGCGCGAAGCTGGGACGGATCGCCTGTGAGACCGTCGATGGGCAGAGCCGGCGATTGGTTCGTGATCCCGTCGGGGGTCCACCGTATGACTTCGCTCAACGTCGTTCCGATCCATGATCCGGGGGTCGGACCGAGCGTTCCGCCGGCGACGAGGATCGACGCTTCATCGTACGGGGGTTCCAGACGGAGCAACGTCGATGTCGCGCCGCTCCGCACGCCGTAGGTGCTCTGGCCGACGGCCGTCCACGTCTGGGTCGCGGGGTCGTAGACTCGCTGCTCGCCCCAGGTCACCATGTCCGGTGTCTCACCGAATTGCGCCCACGTCTGACCTGCCGATGCGTAGAAGACTTTCCCATCGGGCAGCAGATGGATGCGTGGGTAGAGCGGCAGTGAGAAGTCGTGTGTTCCAGCGTCGGTCCAGGCCTCAGTCGAAGGATCGTAGATCTCGTTGAGTCTGACCTGGCTGAACGAGGTATCCGGATAGGTGAACGAGCCGACGACGCGCCGAAGCCCGGAAGTGATGAGCACACGCCCGTCGGCAAGGGTCACCATCGATGGGTACCATCGCGGCTCACTCATCTGATCGACAGGTGTGAACGTGTCGGTATCAGGGTCGAAGACGCGCGCCTCGTCGTCGCCGTAGCCGTCGAAGGTGGTCGGGTCCTGGAGATAATTGCCGCGCCACTCCGATCCACCTGCGATCAGCACCGTGCCGTCGTACAGCTGCTTGAGGTCGGCGCAGAACATGTCCTTGGTGCTGTCGGTTCCTTGGTCCCGCGCCTCGTCGGTCAAGCCGCGCTCCATGGTCGGGATCGTCCACGTCGGCGCGTCGCCACGCAGGTCCAGGATGCGCGCGCGAGAGTTGTAGATCGCGAGCGTGCCGTCCATCTTCCCGGCCCACGCGTCGCCATCCTCGCTTCCCTCGAGACCGTTCCAGTACAGGATCCGGCCGTCCGGCAGCGCGACGATGCTGACGGCAGCCGGGAACATCGCCGAGGTTTCTTCCGACGGCGGGTCGTAAGCCAGCGCACCGCCCTCCCAGAAGGGTGCCGACCACCGACCGACCTCGACCGGATCGGCCTCTGCCGGCGCCACGACCAGAGCTGAGGTCGTGATGAGCAGCGCAACAACGGCTGCGAGCTTGGTTCTCATGGTTGCTCCCCCCGCCCCCGGCCGCCGTTCTCGCTGGTCGCAGGCCCGACGGCTCGGATCGGTCCTCCCAAAGACTTCTCTTCACGTCGAGCTTCACCTGCTTCCGACCGAGGCGCGGTCCTCGGTGATGCATGGTCCGTGCCGGTGCCTTGATCCGACACGATTGTGCACGTCACCAGGACGAGAAGACACCACTCACCTGAGTGATGTTCTGGAGCGGCGACCCTCACTTTCTCGGGGAGCTCGATCGTCGCCACACGATCACACCACTCAGCTGGGCGCTCGACCACCACCCTCCGCCGATCCCGACTGCTCTTCGGCGCGCGCGGCCGCGGCGGCCAGCTCGACGCGCGAGGCGAGTCCGAGCTTCTGGAAGACGTGAGAGAGGTGCGTCATCACCGTGTACTTCGAGATGAACAACCGCTCGGCGATCTGGGGATTCGTGAGACCCTCGGACGCCAGGCGCGCGACCTCCCGCTCGCTTGACGTCAGCGCCGCCCATCCCGTCGCCGGACGCCGCAGCGGCGCTTTCGATCCTCGACGGATGCCAGCGGCGCGCATGGCCGCCGTGACGCGCGCAGCGTCTCGCACGTCCCCGACCTGATCAAAGAACTCGAGGGCTTCGTCGCACAGCGTGCGCGCATCTGCCCTCTTCCCGGCTCGCGCAAGTGCGGTCGCGGCATCGGCGCACGTGAGGGCGCGCTCGAACCCCCAGGGGCTCCTGCGGTAGGCATCCGCTGCAGCGACGAGCGCCTGCGGATCGTCCTCGAGCAAGCCTTTACAGCGGAGCGCAGCTCCTTCGGCAGAGGCAACACCGTCGGCACGCCGCGCACCTTCCTCGGCTTGCTCGGTCACCGCACGCGCTCGATCGATCTTGCCGGTCGCAAGCGCTAGGCGCACGAGATCGGGCGTCACGAGCCGCCACGTGATCCAGTAACGCCCCGCCGACGCCTCCCAACCCGCCAGGCAACGATCTGCTCCTGGGAGATCGCCGGCGGCCTCACGGCACAGCGCCTCGGACCAGTCGATGGCTTCCGGGAGCATGGTTGGGCCCTTGTCGCTGAGTAGTCTTCGGGCTTCCCTGACCTTCTGAGTTGCACCCTCGAGATCGCCCCGCCGCAGGCGGGTCTGCGCCAGGGTCGCGTGTGCCATCAGAAGGTTTACGGGGGATCCCACGCCTTCGGCAACCAGCTCGAGCGCTGTCTTGGCCTCGACCACCGCTTCGTCCCAGGCACCTTCGAGGAATGCGATCAAAGCCAGCGTCGCTGCCATCGGTGCCTGTGAAGAGATGTCGCCCGCCTCCTGGAGGCGGCGTCGCCCCTCGGCGATCGCCAGACGGGCGTCTCGGGTGCGATCGGCCCCGGCAAGGCCTCCTGCAAGTTGCATGTGCCCGAGGAAGAGGTAGGTCGCGCGCTCCGTATGGAGATCGATCGCCTCTGTGAGATGCTGGATGCTCTCGTGAGGCCTCCCAGAGAGGAGATCCGCGGACCCGAGGCTGGCCAAGCCCGTGGCTAGGCTCCGATGGTCATCGATCGCCCGGGCCTCGGCGATGACGCGCATCGCCACAGGCCGCGCAGCATCAGCTTCACCGGCTCGTACATATGCGCTTGCAAGGGTCGCGCGCACGGTTCGCCTGAGCGCGTCGGGGTAGCGCTCGTCGTCGCCCATCTCGACCAACTCCGGGATCCACTCGGCGATACGACCGTCGCGCATCTTGATCTCGATCCGGGCGAGCCGTATCCGGGCCTCGATCTGTGGCTCGTGGTGCCCGGTGAGCATCTGCTCGGCCATCGCTATCGCTTCGATCCCTCGGCCGACCGCTGCAAGAGGCATGAGTATCTGCGATCGCAGCCGCACGGGTGCCTGGTCCCCGAGCAGGTCGATCGCGCGCTGGAAGAGTCCTATCGCGATCTGTGGTGCCGAGAACCGCAGGCCCACTGCCGTTTCCGTGACCATGTCGAGCTGCTCGGGGGTCGCGACGTGCACGCCGCGCAGGAGCTGCTCGGCGACCCGCGTGAGCGGCACAGACAACGAGCGGAGCCCCCTCGCAGCCTCAGCGTGCATGGCGGCGCGCAGCGGTGCCGGGATGTCCTGGTAGATGGCTTCGTGGATGAGATCGTGCTGGAAGCTCAGGCGCGTACCGCGCTCGCGCACCACCTTCGATGCGACCGCGGGTGCGAGCCCCCCGACTACCGCAGGAACCTTCGCCCGTGCGAGGATGGCCAATTCTTCCACGCCGAAGCTCGACCCCAGCACGGTCGCGAAGCGAAGCAGATCGATCGTCTCAGCGGGCAGGAAGCTGAGTCGCCGGAGGATCGTGAGCCGCAATGTAGGCGGGAGGGAGCCCACCTCCGCGTCCGCGACGCCATCGCTGGTCCGGAGGACTCCCTGCTCGTTCAATCCCTGGATGAGCTCGGCGAGGAAAAGCGGATTGCCGGCGGCCATGCCTAGGGTGCGCGCCAACCCGGCACCTACCTCGGCCCCGAGCATGTCGCGCGCGAGCTCGATCACGGCGGAACCCTGCAGCGGGCTGAGGGGGATCGTTATCGCGCCCTCCCGGGACACCGCATCGAGCAGGCGGGAGAGCTCAGATGTCTTGGGATGCGGGCGGTGGGTGCAGACCATGAGGATGGGCAGGTAGGCGAGCCGTCGCGTGATCGACCGTATCCCCACGATGGTGGTTGGGTCGGTCCAGTGCAGGTCCTCGAGGATCACCGCTGCCGGACCTGTGATCGCCAACTCCTCGATCAGATCGAGGAGCGCGTCGACGAGCTGCGGCTCGGGTGTTCCGGGGTCGCGTAGCAGCGATCGGAGCGATCGTTCTGCGGCGGCGGGCTCGTGGTCGCCCCCGTCGAGGACAGAGAGTGCATCGGTGATCGCCCCCATGGGCCGCATCCGCTCCAGCTCTTCGGCCCGTCCGGCCATGACCCGGAACCCCGCGCGGCGGGCTTCGACCTGGAGTTCCTCGACCAGCCGCGTCTTGCCGATGCCGGCTTCACCTTCGATGAGGATCGTACGGCTGCGTCCCGACGTCGCGACCGCGCTGAGGCCATCGATGAGCTGATGCAACTCCTCCGCGCGCCCGACGAGTGGTGCCGCTGCCGGCCCCTCATCCTGCTGTCCTGAGGCGCCGATGGTGCCCCGTGATCGCGGCGACATCCCCCCTGAGCCCTCCCCGTGAGCAGTCCAGTTTAGTCCGGCTCTCACGCGTGGGGGTCTTGCGCGGGGAGTCTTGCGCGCGCGGGTCTTGCGCGCGGGGCGTTCTGGTACCGATCTACGCCCGAATCCGAGCGCTGCTTCATACGGGTTGGGTTCAAGAACCTCCCGCGGCCTCGCGAGCAGGTCCGCGGACCGCCGCCGGTGCTTCGTACCGCACTGGGCGCAGGGTCCGGCCGCCCTAACTCCGCCGCAGGTACTGTCCGGGGAAGTCCTTGGCGATCTCGCCGTCGCGCAGCATCGGGATGCCGCGAACCAGCGTCGCGACCGGCCAGCCCTTGACCTTGACGCCGCCGAACGGTGAGTGATCCTGGGCCGAGCGGCAGAGGTCGGGCGTGACGGTCTGCTCGAGGTTCATGTCCACCACGGTCAGGTCCGCGTCGGCGCCGACGGCGATGGTGCCCTTCCGCGGGTAGAGGTTGAACGCGCGCGCAGGCGTCGCCGAGCACACCTGCGCGATGCGGTCCAGCGGGATGCCGCGCTTGTGGTGGCCTTCGCTGATCAGCACCGGATACAGCAAGGCGGTGCCGCCGAAGCCCGGGAGTGCCGGCCATAGATCATCACCCTTCGATGATTCCATGCAGCAGGCGTGATCGCTGGCGACCGTACCGACCTGGCCGTGCCGCAGCCCCTCCCAAAGCGCCTCGTTGTCGGCGCGCGCGCGGATCGGCGGGTTCACCTTGCCGCCTAGCCCCTGCAGGTCCTCGTTCGACAGCGCGAGATGGTGCACGGTCGTCTCGAGGTTGGCTTCCAGGTGCGGGTACCGGGTCGATACCTCGAGCGCGGTCCGCAGAGCGAGGTCGCTTGACAGGTGCAGGAAGTTGACGCGCGCGCGCGTGGCGTCGGCCAGCACGCCCGCTTCCTCGATCGAGAGTCGCTCGGTGAGCGGAGGGCGCGCGGCCGCGTACTCGGCCAGCCCGGACACCGAAGGGTCGGCTTTCGCGCGCTCGATGAACACGCGAAGCAGCTCGGCCTGCTCGCAATGCAGCGACAGCGAGATGCGTCCTTCGGTGGAAGCGTCGGCGGCGGCGACGGCCTCCATGATCTCGAACAGATGCCCCAGGTCGTACTCCTCGGCCATCGTGTAGCCGCGCGCGTCGCGCGAGTCCGCAGCGAGGTTCAAGCCCTTGTAGAACATGTAGTACTTGAAGCTCGCGACGCCCATCTCGCCGACGAGCCAGGGGATCTCGTGCACATGCTCGGCGGTCATCGGCGCGAGATGGAAGCCGTAGTCCACCTTCGCGTGGCTTTCGACGGCGGCGAGCACCTCGGGGAAGATCTCTCGGTACGGGCCGGTCTTGTTCAGATAGTGCGAGCCGGTGCGGAAGTAGGAGATGACGGTCGTGACGCCGCCGACGAGCGACGAGGTTGTCTCGGACTCGGTGTCTTCGGTGATGTCGCGGTAGATGCCAAGGTGGTAGTGGGAATCCACCGCGCCGGGAAGTACAGCCTTGCCGCGCGCGTCGATCGCCTCGTCGGCGTCGCCGGCGCTCAGCTCGTCGGCGATCGCGACGATACGTCCGTCGCGTATCCCGATGTCGCCGCGTACCTCACCCACGAAGGGGATCACGAGGGTTCCGCCGGTCACCACGATGTCGAACGTCGCCATCCGCTCACTCCTTCTTCGCGTTCGCGGTCGGGGCGAGCAGCTGCTCGACCGAGGCAAGGTCATCCAGGCCCGCGCACGCGTCGGCGATCTCCGATGCGGTCTGTTCGTCGAGCACGCGCAGCGCGTTGTCCCGGAACTTGATCCGCAGCTCGTCGTCGCTCAACGGACGATCCGGCCCGCCGCGATTGGTCATCACCCGCTCGAGCAGCTCGCGGTCGTCGCGCGTCCGCACGCGCAGGATCGCGGGGAACTGCATGGGGTAGATGGCGTCGCACTCGCGGTCGGCGACCACGTCCACCAGCGCCATCAGCGCACACCGTCGCGGATCGTGCGCGAGCGCGTCGGTGAAGTCATCCAGCCCCAGCCCGAGCCCCGACCCGCCGAGCAGCGCAGCCACGACGGTATACGGACCCGAGAACTGCGCGAGGTAGCCGGTGGCAGGCGCGCGCTTGGCCTCGATCGGCTCGCCGATCGTGCGCACCGTTGGGGTCGCCACGCCGAGCCGGATCGACTCGATGTCATCGGGCGCGACACTCGACGCGCGCACCGCGATCGCCGCATCGATGCCGGCGTGCGTGAAATGGTTCGCCGGATATGGCTTGAAGAAGATCCGCGGGACCTCCCATCGCTCGCCCAGCCCGTCACGCAGCGGGGCCTCGTCGAACCGTCCATCGAGCCACGCCTGGAAGAAGCCGAAGCGGCCCTCGAGCGCGGTCGGCGGTCCGGTGAAGCCGCGCCGAGCCAGCAGTGCCGCATCGACCGCCGACCGCGCGGCGATGCCGCAGTGCAAGCGCTTCACCGTCCCACCGGCGCGATTCGCTTCGATCACGCCGGAGCCCATCGACACCGCGATGCCCATCGCGTGCGCGATCCCTTCCGCATCCAGCCCGAGCAGCTTCGCAGCGCTCGCCGCGCCGGCGACCGCGCCGCAGATCGATGTGGCGTGCTGGCCGCGCTCGAAGAACAGCGAGTTGCCGACGACCGGGTCGTAGCCGGCCATGCCCAAACGCACGCAGATCTCGAGCCCCGCCGCGATCGCGGCGATCGTCTCGGCGCCGCTCGCGCCGGATGCTTCGGCCGCGGCCAGCGACGCGGGCACGATCGACGCGCTCGGATGAAGGATCGACGGCAGGTGGGTGTCGTCGTAGTCCAGCGAGTGCGCGAGCACGCCATTGACGAACGCGGCCGACGCAGCCGGCAACCTCTCGCCGACCCCGATCGCGCGCGCCTGCGCCGTGCCGCCCTGCTCGAGCGCGTGCGCGATCACCGCGCTGCTCGTGTCGAGGGTCAGCGCAGCGAGCGACACCCCGACGATGTCGAGCACGCGCTGCCGCACGCTGGCGCGCACCTCGTCGGGCAAAGTGGCGGCGGTGGTCGCGGCCGCGAACGACGCAAGGCGCTCAACCAGCGTCGTCAACCGAAACCACCGCCAGGGGCCGCACCGGCGAGCCGGTGCCGCCCACGATCTTCAAAGGGGCGCAGACGAACACGAACTCGCGCGCGCCCGCCGCCGCGAGCTCTTCCAGCGCGAGCGTCTCGAGGATGTGGATGCCGTGCTCGACCAGCAGCACGCGATGCGCGGGCAGCAGCGCGTGGCCGGCGCCGGGAGAGAGCTGCTCGAACGCGATCGTGTCGGCGCCGGCGGCGAACACGCCCTTCGATGCGAGCCACTTGGCGCTTTCCTCGCCGGGGCCGGGGACGCCGGAGTCGCGTCCGACGTAGGCATCCGGGTCGTCCCAGCGCTGCCCCCAGCCGGTGCGGATCAGCGCCACGTCGCCCGCGCGCAGCTCCATCGTCCCAAGCGCCGCATCCAGGTCGTCGGGGGTCACCTCGTACCCGGGCGCGCGCACGCCCACGTCAAGCAGCACGCCGCGGCGCACGATCGGCTCGACGGTGTCGATCCCGAGCGCGCTGAAACGCCCGCCGGTCTGCGCGTCGGCGGCGTCGATGCCACCGAACATGCGACCGTCGTGCGAGACGTGGCAGAGCGCGTCGATGTGGGTGCCGACGTGCCCGCCGGCGATGATGGTCTCGCTCGCGGCCGAGCCGCCGTCCGCGCGCACCACGTCGCCGTGGCGGCGCTGCAGCGCTATGCGGAACGGCGGGTGGTTGGGCGATTGCGGCATGCCCTGGAACAGCGGGCGGCCGAGGTCGAAGATGCGCACGCCGCGCGCGAGCTGCTCGAGCAGCGGATCAGGCAACGATCCCTCGCTCTCGCAGCGCGGCGATCCGATCGGCGTCGATGCCGATCTCGGCGAGCACCTCGTCGGTATCGGCGCCGAGCGCGCGCCCGGTGTGGCGGATCCCACCGGGCGTGTCGCTCATCCGGAACAGGACGTTCTGCATGCGGATCGGACCAAGCTCGTCGTCGGAGACGGTCGTGATCATGTCGAGCGCACGCACCTGCGGGTCCTCCATCAGCTCGGCGGCATCGTAGACGGGCGCGATCGCAGCCTGCGCTGCCTCGAACGCATCGATCACCTCGTCGCGGGTTCGCTCGGCGATCCACTCGGCCACGTATTCGTCGAGCAGCTCGCCGTGCTCGGCCCGTCCTTTGCCGGTTGCGAACCACGGCTCGTCGATCACCTCGGGATGCTCGACCAGGCGCATCACGCGCTCGGCGATCGTATCGGCGCTGGTCGAGACGGCGACCCAGCGTCCGTCCTTGGTCTTGTAGGTGTTGCGTGGCGCGTTGTTATCGCTGCGGTTGCCGGTGCGGCGCTGCAGTTCCCCGAGCTGGTCGTAGATGATGGCCTGCGGGCCGAGCGCGGTCACGATCGGCTCGAGGATGGAGATGTCGATCTGCTGGCCCTCGCCGCCGCGCGCGTCGCGGTGGTACAGCGCCATCATCGCCGCGCTCGCCGCGGCCATCCCGCAGATCGAGTCTGCGAGCCCGAACGGGGGCAGGGTCGGAGGTCCGTCGGGCTCGCCGGTGATCGCGGCGAACCCGCTCATCGATTCGGCGAGCGTGCCGAACCCGGGACGGTCGCGATAGGGCCCCGACTGGCCGAACCCCGTGATCCGCACGAGCACGATCCCGGGGTTCGCTTCCTTCAACGTTTCGTATCCGACGCCCCACCGCTCGAGCGTGCCGGGACGGAAGTTCTCGACGATCACGTCGACGGTAGCCGCGAGCCGCCGGAACACGTCGGCGCCCTCGGGGTCACCCAGGTACAGCCCGATGTGGCGCTTGTTGCGCGAGACCATCTTCCACCACAGCGGCACGCCGTCTTTGGACGGCCCGTGTCCGCGCATGCTGTCGCCCTTGGCGGGATGCTCGATCTTGATCACGTCGGCGCCGTAGTCGCCGAGGATCTGACAGCACAGCGGCCCCGCCAAGACGGTGGAAACGTCCAGGACGCGCAGTCCCTCCAGCGGGCCCGGCATCAGCGCATCAGCGGCCGTCGCCGCTCCACGCGCCCATCGACTTCGAGCGAACCGGCTCGGTGAGCGTGGGCCCTTGGGTCTCGCCGTCGTAGTTCTCGGCGGTGCCTTCGACGATCACGCGCTCGTTGGTGGTGTAGTAGTTGATCAGGTCGCCGTCCGAGCGGATCAGCCAGGCGCAGCCGTCTGGTTCGTGTGAGATGAAATGGCCGTGCTTCATCCACGCGGGGCGGAAGAAGTACGTCCCCGGGGTCAGGTCGCCGAAGTTGTAGACCATCGAGCCCCAGATCGTGTAGGCCTCCTCGTAGCACGGGTGGTGCGCCAGACGGTGATCGTCCCAGCCCGGCTTCGCCCAGATCAGCCGCGAGTAGAACCCCGTGTCGGGGTTGCGGTGCAGCATCTTGATCATCAGGCCGGGCTTTGGGCCGGGCTTGTCAACCGCTTCCCACGGTGTCGCCTCGGTGTCGAGGACCGTCAGGTCCTGCTCGCTCGCCCAATCCGCTCTGCGGGTGGTCGGCTCGAAGCCCCAGTCACCGTACTCGCGGTACAGCAGGATCCGCGTGCCTTCCTTGGCCTGGGTGCGCGGCACGACCATGCCCTTCGGCGCGTGCAGGTATCCGCCTTTCCCGAGCACCTGGTCGCCGATCGCGATCTCACCCTCGAGCACGTACCACTCGGTGTCGGCCATGTGATAGCCGGCCTCGCGGTCGAAGGCTGCGTCGAACACAACGCTGGTCGAGGCAGAGCCGTCCTCCTCGTCGAGGGAGAGGTTGCGCTGGCGCGCGCGGCCCTCGCTGCGGGGGAGTTCGGCAGCATGCCAGATGTAGTCGTCCTCGTGGATCAGCTCGACGTGCGGACGCATGCGGGACCCCCTTGGGGCGTGTTCCATCTAGCGGTACAGCGTTCCAGAATCGTACCGGCGCCCGGAACCGGGCGTCAACGGCCGGCGATGCGGCCGCTGGGGCTGAAGCGCCCGACGTCCGGTGCGGCACGAGGCTCCGCCACGGAGGATTCCGGTCCTAGCCCGCCGAAGCCACCGCCGACACTGCGGTTGAAGCCAACCGCCGACTGCGGATCTCGAAGGGGGAGGGCATGCGACGACTAACCTCGGGGTTGTTGCTGATCGTGGCGCTGGGGACGTTTCCCGCGCGCGCGGAGACCGTCTGGGACTGCGAGCAGGACGGCAGGGTCGGAGGTCGTCCGAGCGGACTGTGCACCACCGCGGTGGCGCCGGGCTCCTATGAGCTGGTCATCCAAGGACTTAACCGCGAGAGCAGCGGCGAGTTGCACTTCTCCGTCGGCGAGCAGCTCTCCGCCGAGTGCCTGGTCCTCGCCGGCCTCTGGCAGTGCGACCAGTCGACGGCGGGCGCGGGACAGGCGGGCGAGTGGCCGACGTTCGCGTTCGAGCTTTCGGAGACGGCGCAACTGCAGTTCCGGATCAGACCACCTGAGTGCGGCACCATCACCTGCGACCGCGACCCCCAGGTCATCACCGGCCGCTTCCGCATCACCCTATCGACCGTCGAGGCGTAGCGGGTGGGCGCCGAGGCGAAGCAGAGTGGGCGCCCCGTTCGGTGGGCGGGAAGCCGCAAACGACAGCGCGCCACTTACACTCCTCATCCAGGTCCGAGCAGCG
>Ga0214471_10003651_pt1 | contig 11900 bp, 5 predicted proteins | sample RVTome_5_FD_207665 | JGI IMG/M metagenome (GOLD analysis project Ga0214471, IMG submission 207665) | Soil microbial communities from uranium-contaminated site in the Upper Colorado River Basin, Wyoming, United States - RVT142D155 | ecosystem: Environmental > Terrestrial > Soil > Contaminated >... | reverse complement strand
TTGCGTACCGCGACGGGCGGGACATCTACGTGATGAACGCGGACGGGTCGGCAATCAGGCGTCTGACCACCGGTGGCAGTAATGGCGATCCCGCCTGGTCGCCGGACGGAACGAGGATCGCGTTCGCCGGTGCCCCTGGGATCCGCATCGCCCCGGCGGACACCACCAGCATCGAGTTGACCAACACCCCGGGGGACGCCTCCCCGTCCTGGTCCCCTGACGGAAGCCGAATCGCCTTCACCAGGGTGGATCGCACTCCTGGCGTGCCGGAAACAACCCGCATCTGGATCGTCAACACGGACGGAAGCGGGCTCGCGCCCCTGACCGACTCTTACAGCACCGGCCCGGTGTGGTCGCGTGACGGCGGCAGGATTGCCTTCACGCGGCTGACGGCCGCCGACCGGGGCGGCCAGGTCTACGTCATGAACAGCGACGGCTCGGATCCGGTCCGGCTGACCAGCGGCGACCTGCAATGGCAGGCGGGCGGCTACTCGGCGGACGGCCGGATCGCGCTCCTCGCGACGCGGCACTGGGATTCGGACCTTGAACGCGGCGGGATTACACCTGGAGCATCTACTTGATGGACGCCGGCACCGGCGCCATGACGCGGCTAACAGCCGGCCCGCGGGTCTACGAGAGCTCGCCGACGTTCTGGCCAGAGCCGTAACCGGAGGGGCCAATGACTCGGCTTGGTGCTGCGCACATCGGTATGCGGCGGACCTGGTTCATGAAGTGCGTGGCCGCGGTTCCTCCGGCCGTCGCGCACTGGGGCGGAGTCGAGCCCGACATTGCCACGAGTTGCGTTGCGATCGTAACGCGGAGATGAGGTGTCAGATGAAGGCATCATGGATCTGCAGAACCCTGTTGGCGGGCGTGCTCGTCCTGGCCGCAGCCGCGTGCCGCGACCCCGGCCCGCTCGCGCCGGCCTCGCCGGTGGCTTTCGTGGCGGTGACACCGGACTCGGTCACGATCGCTCCAAACGACACGACGCGCCTGGTCGCCACGCCCCGGGATGCGGAGGGACACGCGCTCACGGGCCGGGCGGTGATCTGGTCTACCAGCAACGCGGCGATCGCCACAGTCACGGGAGGCCTCGTGACCGCCCGGGTGTTGGGTGCGGCGACGATCACCGCGACGGCCGAGGGGCGGAGCGGCGCCGCGGTCATCTCGGTCGTCACACCGGTAGCCTCGGTAACGGTGTCCCCATCCGCTCCGACGCTCGCACCAGGCGACACGGTCCAGCTCAGGGCGGACGCATGGGACGCCGCCGGTAACCTGCTGGCCGGTCGAACGGTGGTGTGGTCAAGCAGCGACCCGGCCGTGGCCCCGGTTTCGCCGACCGGACTCGTCAAGGCGGCAGCAGCGGGCTCAGCCACCATTACCGCCAGGGTCGGGCGTCAATCAGCGAACGCGAGCGTTGAGGTGGCTCAAGGTCCGATCACCTTCGCCAGCGTGAGCGCCGGCGGAGCGCACACGTGCGGGCTCGACGTGAACGGCGTCGCGTACTGCTGGGGTGCGAACAACGGCGGCCAGCTCGGGAATGGGACATTGGCCACAAGCGTCACACCCCGTCGGATCGTTGGAGATCTGCGGTTTTCGTCGTTGACCGCGGGCCAGCACTACACCTGCGGTCTCACCGCGGCTGGCGCGGCGTACTGCTGGGGCGACAACACCTGGGGTCAGCTCGGGAACGGCACGCTCCTCGTCGGCGACAGCTGTCCCGGCTTCTCCATCGGCCTCTGCAGTACGGTTCCCGTAGCGGTGACCGGTGGGCACAGCTTCGTCGCGATCGCTAATGGTTACGACCACACCTGCGCTGTCACGACGGCGGGGCAGGCATTCTGCTGGGGTTGGGGGGACGTAGGCGTGCTGGGTGCCGACGTGAGCCCGTGCAACGACTTTCCCGCTACACCAGGCTGCAGCAGCGTCCCGATACTAGCAGACCACGGTACGCCGTACGTCGGGATCGTGGCCGGGTTCGAGCACACCTGCGGCCTGCGTCCCGGGGGCGCGGCGTACTGCTGGGGCCACGAGCACAACGGGCAGCTGGGCACGGGGTCCGACGTCCTTGGAGGGCCAACCGCACGCGCCGTCACAGGTGGCCTGCTCTTCACCGCGCTGTCTGCCGGCGGCAACAGCAGCTGTGGCGTCGCGGTCGGTGGCGTCGCCTACTGTTGGGGTGAGAACAACGTCGGTCAGTTGGGCGACCAAACCACCGTCAATCGTCTGGCGCCGGTCGCGGTCTCCGGGGGCCTGAGCTTTACGTCCGTCGCGGTCGGCGGGGGCGTAACGCTGAACCACAGCTGCGGACTCGTGTCGGGCGGGGCCGCCTATTGCTGGGGGTCGAACTCCGTCGGGCAACTCGGCGATGGGACCCCGACCGGCCGCACGGCGCCCGGAGCCGTCGCGGGCGGGCTGCTGTTCGGCTCGATCACGGCGGGCGGTGAGCATACCTGCGGTCTCACGTCAAACCAGGTTGCGTTTTGCTGGGGCGCGAATGACGGTCGGCTCGGTAATGCATCCACCGCCGGAAGCAACCTGCCCGTCCGAGTCGCGAGGCAACCGTGACAGCGCTCCTGTCGTCGTTTCGCGACCGCGCCACCTACGGAGGCGCGCTGTGTGGCGCCCTGGCCGCCGCTCGTCGCTGCGCAATCATTGCCGTCCTGGTCGCGATCGTGACCTCCTGCGGAGACGGCGTGTCGCCAATCCAACCAGCCCTCCCACCGCTCGTGCGCACCGTCGTTGTCCGGCCCGAATCGGCGACGGTGGTTGTCGGCGCGATGGCGCAGCTCACCGCATCCGCGCTCGATTCGCGACACAGGCCGGTCAGCGGGCGAGCCGTCGTGTGGTCGAGCCGGGACAGTTCGATCGTGAGCATGTCCGCATCCGGCATGGCCTACGGGCTCGTTCCCGGGCGGGCGACCGTGATCGCCACGATCGATGCGATGCACGACTCGGCAGTCGTCATCGTGACGGCCTCGGCGTGGGACATCGCCTTTGTCGATGCGCAGTTTACACAGGCAGTACAAGCGAACGACAATTCGATTCCCATCGTTCTGGGCGGGAATGCGGCCGTCGTCAACGTGCTGCTGCGTGCGACGCCTGCGGCCCAAGGACCCGCGCGAGTCGTGCTGAGACTCTTCAACGCGGCGGGCACCCTGGTCCGTGCCGATACGGCAGTGTGGCTGACGCCGGCCGTGGTGGATTCAGCGAGTTATCTCGCACCGGATATCCAGTTTCGCCTTCCGGCGTCCGTGCTTGGACCCGGGATGCGGTGGCAACTGGTGCGGGATCCAGCGGGACTAGCGCCTGACGACTCGGCGGCGAATGACGTGCTGCCGCGCCAGGGAACCGCCGCGCTCGCGACGATTGCCGTGCCGCCGCTGAGGATCCGGTTTATGCCCGTCGTGTTGACCGCGCATGACAACGTGACGGGTCTCGTATCGTCCGCCGCGCTCTCCGTCTATATGCAGACGATCGAGAGCATCTTTCCGCTCGGCGCGATCGACGTTGCGGTTGGGGCGCCATTCGCGAGCGATGAGTCGTTTGTGCCCGTCGACTTTGACGGCGATCACATCGGTGCCATTCTTGGTCAACTCGATCTTGCGCGCCTCGTCGATCCGGATCCGTCGACGTACGTGATCGGCGTCGTGCAGGCGCCGACGGATTATCGCTGGTGGACCAACGGCATGGGATACATTCCGCTGTCAGGGCAGGCCATTGGCCCAGGCACGCGCACCGCCGTGTTCACTTCCAACGACGTGTTTTCGGACGCGCAGTTCACCCGCATCGTCGCCCACGAATTGGGGCACAACTTCGGCCGGTACCACTCTCCGTGTGGCGGAGCCCAGGGCCCCGACCCGTCGTATCCGTACAGCGGTGGCGTCGTTGGCGTCCCGGGCCATGACGTGCGATCGTGGGCCGTGGGGCGGACGACGCAGGCTCTCGCACTGGCGCCAACCCTTGGCGACGTGATGGGCTATTGCTCGCCGAGTTGGATCAGCGACTACACGTACCAGCGCATCGCTGCCTTCCGCGGTGAGAGGTCGTTGGCGATCGCGGCGACACAGCGCGCCACGCGCGTGCTGATCGTGCGCGGCACGGTCATAGAGGGGGGCGGCGTCACGCTTGCCCCCGTCTTGACGCTCCACGCGCGGGCAGCCCGCCCCGAGCGCACGGGCCGCTACCATCTTGTAGGACGCTCCGCTGGTGGACGCGTCCTGTTCGCCCGCGACTTCGAACCATCCACGATCGATCACGCACCTGGGCGCGGGCATTTCACGTTCGCCATTCCGGTGACCGCGGAGATGGAAGCCGCGCTCGCGACCATCTCGGTGGTGGGCCCCGCAGGCACGGCACAGATTGACGCTGCGCCGCCCGGTGCCGCGGCGGCGGCCGCGCCGGCCGCGCGACCGGTCCAACGTGCAGCGGGAGGTCTCGTGAGCGTGTCGTGCGCAAGCCCCGCCGCGCGGGCGGCCCTCCTCCTTGATGCACGGACCGGCGCCGTGTTGGGCGCTGCGACGGGGGCTACCGCGCGTGGGATCCCAAGCGCGGGGACGCCGCTTACGCTCGTGTGTAGCGACGGACTGCGAACCACGCGGGCGCCGGTAGTCGCTCCCTAATCGCGCGTCACACCAGGTCGCGCACTGAGGATCAACCACGGTGTGGCGGGGAGTGACTACCTCTCCGGTGGTACGCTCCACGCCTGGACTAGAAGGAGTACCGGGCTGCCAGTTGGATCTGGTAGTATGACTCCGGACTGTCCGTGTTGTATGGCCGGAAGGCGGGATCGAACCGGAAGATCGGCTGCGCATCCGGGAGCGCTGACGCCGTCTGCCCCACATGACTGAGGGGTGCGGTGTCGGGCGTGCGAACCAGGCCCCAACTCGGGCTCAACAGGTTGAGCAGGTTGAACACCTGAATCTCCACCGAGAGCGCGTGGCCCCGCGGCGCGGGCAAGGCCTGGCGAAGCGCCAGCGCCGTGGTGTGCACCCACGGCGCCCGGCAGCTGTTGCGCTCTGCGATCCGGCCCCGCTGGCGGCGCAGGCAAGGCGTTTGGTCAATGAATGCGTCGAACGCCACTTGTTGACTGAGGACGGTGTCCGGTGAACCGGCGAAGCGGATTTCCGCGGTGTCCGCTGAGTTCCGTGGCACGTAGATCGGATCGTTCAGATTGGTGCCGTCGGCGTTCAGGTCTCCGGCGCTCAGGTTCCCGGTGGCGGTGTAGGTGAATGGTGTACCCGACCCTCCCACGTAGTAGAAAGAGACATCAGTCCTCCAGCGCGACCACGGCATGGCGTACGAGCCGGCGATGACGACCCGATGGGGTTGGTCGAACTCAGAGATCCCGAGCTCGAGTGCGTCATGACGGCCGGATAACGCCCGTCCGCGCCAGTTGTTGATCGCGATGGGGTTGAGCGGGGTCTGCACATCCCGCACCTGCGAGTAGGCATAGCCGAGCGTCGCCTGGAGCCGATCTGAGAAACGCTTCTCGAGTTGCGCGACCAGCTCGTAGGAGTGATTCCGCGAGTGGCTGGCCAGGTCAATGACCTGGGGGAACCGGTTGGAGACAAGGTTGGCGAACGCCCCGCCCCGAAGAGAATCGAATGTGCCGTACAGCACTCGGCCATGACGATCGGTACCGACCGGGCCCCTAAGGTTTTGATTGATGAAGAGCACGTCGCGTAGCATCCGGGTGTAGACACCCTCCAGGCTCGCGACGACCTCCCATGGCAGCCGGCGGTCGTACCCGAGCGACACGCGCAGGGCACGCGGGAAGGCGAGACGCCGGTCCAACAGGTTGACCGGACCCATTTGGAAGCTCGAGTCGTTGGCGCAAGCGGTGGGTGCGTCCTGGTAGAGGGGTGTAAACGCGGGGGCCGGGCCAAAGTCGGATGGCCTGGTACCGCATTGGAGTGTCCGGACGCCCTCCCCGTAGTTCCTGAAGGCGTTCACCCACCAGTTCCACGGCGGTGGCCCCACAAAGAGCCCGACCCCCGCGCGGGCCTGGTTACGCTGGTCACCGGTGACATCCCAGTTCACGCCCAGCCGGGGTGACCAGAGCACGTCGGTCGCTGGCAGCACGTCGGTGCGCCGCTGAAACAGAGAGTCCACCGTCGCGGCGTACGGAGGCCTGCCGTGCATCACGGGAAGGTCCGCTCGAAGGCCGGCGATCAACGAGATCCGGTCACCCACCTCCCACTGGTCGGTGGCATGCACCCCGTAGAGCGCACCGGAAAACCGTCCCGTGCCGCCGCCGAAGTCCCTGGCGAGGGTAAAGCTCGAGGCCACACCCTGCTCCAGGGAGTCGAGGCTGGCGAACTCCCATTTCCCGAGGGCGTTGAAGACGCCAGTCTGTTCGACGTGGTAAAGCTCCACCCTGGCGCCGAGCGTGAGGCGATGCGTTTTCCCCAGCAGCAACGTGAGGTTGTCCCGGAACTCCAGGCCGTGCTGGCTGACCGACCCACCCACGTTTTCGTTGGTCCCGGCCAGAAGGGAACTCGGCCCGGCGCCGCTGAGCAGCGGAGCATTAGCGAGGACCAGCGGCTGCACCACGCTGGGCTCAAAGGTGAGCGGACCGGCGAAGTGACGGGCGATCAGCTCGTTTGCTGCGCCGTTGGAGAAGCTGGCGTAGAACCGGGCGGCGGTTACGTACGACCGGCTACCGTTGTGCCAGGCGTAACTGGACAGGGGGAACACGCCCTGGGGCAGAGGGAACACCCCCGGCCTCGACACCCGCTCGAAGCGGTCGTCGCGCACACGGGAATGAATGTGCTCGAGCACCAGTCTACTACCGCGCCCGGGAAGCCTCACGTCGAGGCGAGCGAAAAGGTTGGCCAGGGGATTGCCGTTGCTAACCGCGCCAGCGGAGCCCGGCTCCAGACCGTAGGAGCGCAGCAGCGCGGCGAACCGGTTGATGTCCGCCACGTCGACCGGGACCGGCGCGCCAGCCGAGTCTGCCTGCCCCACGAAAGGACCGCTCGCGGGCCGGGTGTAGTGCTGCAGCTCCGTCGCGAGAAAGAAGTGCGCCCGATCGCGCACGATTGGCCCCCCGAGCGAGAATCCATATTGGGCCCGCTGATACGGGGCGCTGCGAAGGAACGCGACATCTCGAGCCAGTTGCTCGTTGCGGAAGAAACCGTACGCGCTGCCTTGGAATTCATTGGTGCCGATTTTGGTCACGGCATTCACCGAAACCCCGGCGAAGTCCCCCTGCCACACGTCGTGCGGCGAGAGCAGCACCTGGTACTCCTTCACCGCCTCAATCGGGATCAGCTTCCCCCCGGCGGCCGTTCCCACCGGCAGTGCGCCGAACAGCGCCTGCGCGCTCGCCCCGTCAATCAGCACCCGATTGAAGCGAAAGTTCACCCCACCACCGGACAGGCCGCGTTGGGTGGACACGTGCGGGCTGAGGCGCAGGAAGTCATACAAATCCCGGTTCGCGGTCGGCAGCCGCCGCAAGGTGGAATCCGAGATCACGCTGGCGATACCGGTCCGGCCGCGGGAGAAGGCGGGAGATCGCTCGGCCGCCACGGTGATGCCCGGCAACATCACGGCGGCCGCGGTCAGCCGGAAGTCCACCCGGAGGGTCTGTCCCAGCATGAGGAAGAGGCTGTCACTCACTTGCTCCTGGAAACCCGCGGCTCGCGCCTTGACGGCATAGGGGCCGCCAACTTCGAGTCCCTGGACCAGGAACCTGCCGTGGCGAACCGGGCCATGCGCCGTGAACCCCGTGGCACGATGGACCACGAGTACCTCACCGCTCGCGACCGAACGGCCGTCGGCGCCGGTGACCGCGCCACTAATGGCGGCGGTCGCCAGTCCCTGGGCCCTGAGCTGGCTCCAGCCCGTTCCGATCCACATGAGCAGGGTAACAACAGCCAACGCGCTGGCCGGAGACCTAATCGAGCTTATCCCACGGGCATGACGCGGCGACGGGAGGGGACAGCGGCGACGTACCGCGGACGCGCGTCCATCGCGGTCGCTCAGGAGCGCCGGCGTTCCAGCCGCGCGAGTTCCGTCCGCACGCTGTCCACGGCCGGCTGGAGGGAGGGTTCCGGATTGGACCGAAGCGTAAGATAGTGCCGGTAGGCGGCGATCGCGCCGACGGTGTCTGCGGTGAGCGCCGCCAGACGGCCCTCTTCCCGCAGATAAGTGGATAGGTATTGCGGGGGGAATAACCCGCGGCCGCGGCGGACCGCCGCGAGGGCCCCCGGCAGGTCGCCTGCCCGCTCGTGCAGACGGGCGGACACGAGGTTGATGAACTGCGGCAGCGTACAGCAGCCGAGCAGCGCCGTCGAGTCGAGCCTGGCCAGTGTAGCCACAGCCTCGGGCCGCTTCAAGGTCCCGGCCAGCAGCGCCTCCAGCAACACCGCTTGTGGGACCCGGCCCCCGCGCCGATGGAGCTCCACGGCCTCCGCAGCGCCGGTAGTGTCGCCATGCCACAGTCGCCACAGCGCGAGCGAAAAACTGCGATACGCAAGGAGGCCCAGATCCCGAGCCTGGGGACTCCCTCTCGCCGATGGGCTGAGACTGGACTCGAACGCGCGCGCCGCACTCGTCCCGGCCAGGGAATCGCCGTCCCACCAGAGCGCATACCGGAGAGCGTATCCGTGGAAGAGTCCCGAATTGGGGTCCACCTCGCGCTTCAGTCGCATGAGCTGGAGCGTACGGTCCGGTTGCCCGCGGTTGAGTGCGAGAAACCCCGCGTACCAGAGCACAATCTGTCGCTGGTTCCTCTCATGGGTTCGGCCCAGAACGACCGAGATCGCCCTCTCCGCATCCTCCAGCGCAATGCCAAGCATCTGGCTGGTGCGCGCGATCCGCACCAGTATCCCCAGGTCGAGATCAGCGAACCGCGATCGAATGGTGCGCAGCGCGGTCTCATCGCGCCGAACCGCGGCGCCGAGCCATCGGACATATTCGGCCTCCTCGGCGAGCGAGTCTTGCGCCAGATAGCGTGCCTGCAAGCGGCGTAGCGTCGCGGTGTCGCGCTCGAGTGCCGCGATCTCGACCAGCCCGGTGATCGGGCTCAGGAAAGCGGAATCCAGCTCGAGCGCGTGCTGGAAGCTCGCACGCGCCCGCGCGCGGGAGTCGGCCAGACCGATCGCGAGCCCCTGACTCAGCAGCACGGACCCCAGCGTGTAGTGCGCCTCCGGCCGGTCGGGCGCGGCCCGCACCGCCTGCTCCCAGTGGGCCAGCATCTCACGCGCGAAGCTGGGGTCAGGATGGCGCTCGCCGCGCAATGCAAGCAGCAGCGCCCGATCGGCCCTATTGAGGCGGTTGCGTCCGCGCCAGGCGAGCTCCATGGCCCGGTCCCACTGGTCCAGCTCGCTGCTCGACGTCGGGGCCCCACCGCCGAACTGGATGCCGCGCGTCCGGATGATGGAGTCTACCCCGAACGTCGTCCACCGAAAGAGCCAGCCCCTCGCCAGTGCCCACTCGACGGCGGCCAGCGCGAAGGTAGAGTCGTAATCCAGCGCGCGGGCAAAGTACCTGCGGGCCGAAGCGTCGTGGCCCAGACGGGACTCGGTGCGTCCCTGGAGGAAGGCGCGGAGAGCCGGCAGCGAGGTGGACGTGAGTGATGCGAGACGCCGCTGATCTTCGCCCGCCCGGAGCGCCAGGAGCGTTGAACCAAGCTGATCGATGAGCGCGAGCAAACTGTCCGCCGGGCGGGTCCGCCCGGTGACGGACGCACTGGCGCCCGTACGGCCGTCCGCGCTCGCAACCACGCGGGCGCTGACGATGATCTGGTCGGGTGGTGTGACCACCACCTCGCCCAGGAGCAACTGGCCGGCGCCGAGGCCGCGGGCAATCCTGACCAGGGCGTCCTGAGGTACGTCGCCGCCACCCGCGGCAGCCGTGGCCCTCCGCCACGCGCCGAGCGCCGTTCGCGGATCAACGGCCACCGGACCGCCCTCGCCCGTCAGCCGGGTGGCGAGCAGGTCGACCATCCCCTCCCGCAGGTAGAGCAGCGACGAGTCGGCGCTGGTGACGCGGAATGGCACCACCAGCACGCGGTTCGGGTCCACCGCCACGCGGGACGAGGACTCGGCGACGCGACGGGCCACCCATGTCCCGGCCAGCACCACGCCCGCGACCGCCGCGAAGCCGACCAGACGGTACCGAAGGCGGTAACGGAACGTGGCGGCGGGCGACAGAGCCGGGGTCGCAATCTGGTCCTGGGGGGAAGGCGGCGGGCGCGAAAGTCCCCCGCTCGGGCGCGGCACACCCTTGAACGGAATGCCCGGTTCGGCCTCGGCGCGAAGCTGGGCAACATATACCGTGACGGCGGGATCCGGCGCGCTCTCCAGCTCACGCCGGACGGTTGATTCGTACTGCCGCGCATACTGCAGCGCGGCGCCGAGATCACCGGACGCAGCCAGCGCACGAATGAACCCCATCGCGGCGCGACTACTGAGGGGGTCAACCTCGGCGAGCTGCCGCCACCACCGTGTGGCACCGGCGTGGTCGCCCGCCACACTCGCCTCGCTCGCGAGCCGCTCGAGCGCGCCTGCGTGTCGCGCGGCTAAACGTGCGCGCTCCGACTCCGCCCATCGCTCGAATTCCGGGGCGTCGTCCAGGTAGAAACCGCTGAGGAACGGTCCTCGGTAAACCGCCACCGCCTCGGCGGGGCGCCCGTTCGCCAGCGCCCTTTCGAATTCCACCACATCGCTGGCCACTACCGCGTCATTCAGCCGCAGCGGATCGGTGCCGATGAACGCCGACTCGCCCAGCTCCCGGCGCAGTACGTGGATCAGTTGCTCCAATGAGTGCCGGGCGGCACCAGCGGCACTCTCGGACCACAGGTACCCCAATAGTTGATCGCGGGTTAGGCCCCGATCGCCCGAAGCCGCGAGCAAAGCCAGGAACGCCTGCCGGCGCCGCTGGCGAGAGAGTCCGGACGCGGCTCCGCCCGCCAGCGTAAGCCCGCCAAAGGTCTCCAGTCGAAAACCTGAGGGTGGCATGAGGGACGTGTGAGCCAGCCCTGAGCCCGGGATGAGTGTCGAAGTCTATTCTACGGGCGCGGGTGGGGTCGGGCAATCAGTGGCTCGGCGTCACGAGCCGTAAAGGCATAAACAGTCAGTCGTTTCTACCGGAGGTGGACTATGCACCGAAGGACAATCCTCAGTTTTGCCACGGCCCTCGCATCCGTCGGCGTCCTCGCTTGCACGGACTCGGGCATCCCCGCGGCGCCAGCCGTGCTCGAGAGCGGCCCCCAGTTCACCGCCAGCGCCGGGGTCACGAACCTGACGCTGGTTCGAGCCAACGCGGGAGAGATCGACGCCGGATCGACGTACAACGACCTCGGGTTCGTGTCCAAACTCAAGACGCACGCCAATACGGACATCGTGGTGAACAACAACACGATGACCGCGGGCGGCACGTCCGGATGGCACACGCACCCCGCCATCACGATCGTCGCCATCAAGACCGGCGCGCTGACGCTGTACGACGGTGGTGACACGCTGTGCCAGCCCAAGGTCTTCACGGCAGGCCAGGTCTTTGTGGAGTCAGGAAGTCACGTACACGTGGCGCGCAATGAAGGGTCCGTGCTGGCCGAGTGGTACACCACTTACATCGTGCCGGCCGGCGGTGCCACGCGCATCGACGCGCCCGCCCCGGGCAATTGCCCGTTCTAAGGAGCTCAACATGCCCTTCCGCAGTGCCGCGACGGGACTCGCCGCGACTTGTCTTCTGCTCTCCGGCCTGGCATGGGCCGTTGGATGTCAAACCGACCAGTTGCAGAGCCCGGCGAGTCCCGTTGCTTCCAGGCTCGCCTTCACCGTGCAACCGACCCCAACGACTGAGGGCATGGCCATCACGCCAGCCGTCCAGGTGACCGCCCAGGACAATTCCTGGAAAGCGGTCGCGGGCTTTACCGATAGCATCATGATCGC
>Ga0214471_10003650_pt1 | contig 11901 bp, 12 predicted proteins | sample RVTome_5_FD_207665 | JGI IMG/M metagenome (GOLD analysis project Ga0214471, IMG submission 207665) | Soil microbial communities from uranium-contaminated site in the Upper Colorado River Basin, Wyoming, United States - RVT142D155 | ecosystem: Environmental > Terrestrial > Soil > Contaminated >... | reverse complement strand
TCGCAGGTACCCCTGAGCGGACATCCGCCGGGCGCGCGTCCGGTGTTCTGCAGCCTCCCATCAAAAATCAATTCCTAATGCACTGAAATATTGCGATAATAATGGCTGCGTATTGGCTGAATGGCCGATAGTGATGGCAATATAATCGTTTTGCTGTATAGTAGGATTTATTAAGGGGAGAAATGGTTTTTCCCTTTGGTGGAGGACCTGAACATGAATGCTCCCGAATGGCTGCAACCTGGAATCTACGGCGCCGCTGCCGGCGCGATCGCTCTGGCGGTCGTCGGCTTCTCCTGGGGCGGCTGGGTGACCGGCGGCACGGCCGATAAGATGGCCAGCGACCAGGCCCGCCTGGAAGTCGTGGCGGCCCTGGTGCCGATTTGCCTCGAGCAGTCGAAGCAGGATCCGCAGCTGACCGAGACGATGGCGCAGCTGCAGGCCGCCAGCAACTACCAGCGCAGCGACCTGCTCATGAAGGCCGGCTGGGCCACCATGCCGGGATCGGACGATCCCAATCGCGCCGTCGCTTCGGCCTGCATGGAAAAGCTCGCCGCGCAGTTCTAGACGTCCAGCGCCTGTGATTGAGACTGCCGGCTGCCGCATAGTGCGGCGGCCAGGCAGCCCGGCCTGACGAGTTTCGTCCGGCCGCCGCTCAGCCGCCCTTCTTCATTTCCGCCTCATAGCGGGCACGGTTCTCGTCGTTGATCGGGTAGAGGCCGGGCAGCTTGGCGCCCGCCTGCACCTCCTTCATGATCCAGCCCTCCAGGCGCTCCTGCTCGAGGCCGAGCTCGGCGACCTCCTGGATGAGCGCCTGCGGCACCACCACGGCGCCGTCGCGGTCGGTGACGATGAGATCGTCCGGGAACACCGCGACGCCGCCGCAGGCGACCGGCTGCTGCCAGCCGACGAAGGTGAGGCCGGCGACGGACGGCGGCGCGGCGATGCCGCTGCACCACACCGGCAGCCCGCTCGCCTCGACGCCGTCGAGGTCGCGCAGCACGCCGTCGGTCACCAGGGCGGTGACGCCGCGCTTGGCCATCCGCGCGCAGAGAATGTCGCCGAAGATGCCGGCGTCCTGCACGCCCATGGCGTCGACCACCGCGATGACACCCGCCGGCATGTCCTCGATAGCGCCGCGCGTCGAGGTCGGCGAGGCCCAGGAGGCCGGCGTCGCGAGATCCTCGCGGGCCGGCACGAAGCGCAGCGTAAAGGCGGGGCCGACCAGACGACCCTGACCGCTGCGCAGCGGGCGGGTGCCGCGCAGCCAGACGTTGCGCAGCCCCTTCTTCAGCAGAATCGTGGTGATCGTGGCCGTGGTGATGTTCTCGTAGGCTTCACGCAGGGCACCATCGAAGGGGGCGGGATCGAGAGGCACGAAGAGAGCTCCTTGTGGATGCTTGGCTAGTAGCCGAGGGCGCAGCCGTCCTTGCGCGGGTCGGAGCCGCCGGCGAGGGTGCCTTCCGACCAGTCAATCTGGATGGCCTGGCTGCCGCCGATCGGCTTGGCCGGCGCCTTGAAGCGATGGCCGCGCTCTTCCAGCTCGGCGAGCACCGCGGCGGGCACCCCGCTCTCGGCTTCCACCAAGGTCTCGCCCGGCGGCGGGAAGAGGCGCCCGAGATCCATCGCCTGCTGCACGTCGAGGCCGAAATCGACGAGGCTGGTGACCAGGCGGGCGTGGCCGCAGGCTTGGTAGGACCCGCCCATGACGCCGAACGGCATCACCACGCGGTCGCCCTGGGCCATCATGCCGGGGATGATGGTGTGCATCGGCCGCTTGCCCGGGGCGATGCAGTTCGGGTGGTCGGGGTCGAGCGCGAAGGCGGCGCCGCGGTTCTGCAGCACGACGCCGCTCTTGGGGCCGGTGATGCCGCTGCCGAAGCCGGAGAACAGCGAGTTGATGAAGCTGACCGCGTTGCGGTCCTTGTCGACCACGGTGATGTAGACCGTGTCGGCATGGGCGGCGACCGGTGCCGGCGCCGGCGCCACCGAGGCGCGCCTGGGGTCGATGCGGGCACGCAGCTCGGCCGCATAGTCGGGCGACAACAGCCGCTCGACCGGCACGGCCGCCTGGGCCGGGTCGGCCAGGTGCGCGTCGCGCTCGCGGTAGGCGAGGCGGGCCGCCTCGATCTCCAGGTGCAGGTGCTCCGCGCTCATCGGCTGCAGCGACGGCAGGTCGAAGCCAGAGAGGATGTTCAGCAACAGCAGGGCGATGATGCCCTGGCCGTTCGGCGGGCACTCGTAGATGTCGTAGCCCTTGTAGGCGGTGCGGATCGGCGCGACGTACTCGCCGCCGGCCGCCGCGAAGTCCTCCAGCGTGTGCAGGCCGCCCAGCGCGCGCAGATGCGCCACGAGGTCCTCGGCGATGGCGCCCTTGTAGAAGGCGTCGCGGCCGTCGCGGGCGATCTGCTCCATGGTGGCGGCGAGCAGTGGCAGCCGCTGCACGCTGCCCAGTGCCGGTGCCTTGCCGTTCGGCAGGTAGATGCCGCGGGTGGCCGGATCGTGCGACAGCGTCGCGATCTCGCTCGACCAGTCACGGAACACCCGCTCGGTCACCGCGAAGCCGTCGCGCGCGAAGCGGATCGCCGGCTGCAGCATGTCGCCCAGGCTGCGAGTGCCGTGGTCGCGCAGCAGCTGCGCCCAGGCGTCGATGGCGCCGGGCACGGTCACCGCATGGGGCGTGTAGCGCTCGATCTTGGCGATGCCCTGCTCGGCATACCACCCGGGGTGGGCCGCTTGCGGCGCCCGGCCGGAGCCGTTGAAGGCAACGATCTCGCTGCTGCCGCGGGGTGCGTAGAGCACGAAGCAGTCGCCGCCAATGCCGGTCGAGCCCGGCTCGACAACGCCTTGAACGGCGCAGGCCGCCACCGCGGCGTCCATGGCGTTGCCGCCAGCGCGCAGCACGTCGAGCGCCGTCAAGGTCGCCAGGCTGTGGGAGGTCGCCGCCATGCCGTTCAGCGAGCGGGCGACCGAGCGGCCGGGCAGGTCGAGATTTCGCATGTCTTCCAACGTTCCTTTGTCTGCGCGCCGAAGCCGGCGCAGCCGGCGGCAAGTGGCATTTTCGGTGGACCTGGGGAGCGGACGCCCGGCCGCTCCTGATTTAGCGGTCCCTGGGGAGCTTGGGAAGGGGACTGTGGCGCCCGCCGCGGCGCCGCCTGTTGCATAGCGGGGTGGAACCCAAGTCGACCTAAGTGCGTTAGGCGTTCGGAGTAGTACCGGCGAGACGCGCGACTCCAACGAATCCCGGGGAACTGGCCACAATTTCCGTCACGCCCCCTTCATCGTTTCGACTATAGTGGTGCTGTTGAGAGACAGGTACCTCGCTCCTAAGGCACGCGTCAGAGGGAAGGGCGGCGTCGCGATGCACGGTCTCAAAAACTACAACCTCATCGTCGAGCCCTGGCCGGGCAATCCTGGCCCGATCAGGCCGCGCGGCCGGCCCGGCTATCGCTGGCGCGTCACCTGGAAGCTGCAGGGCGAGTTCTATGCCGAGGGCTTCGAGGATTCGCACGCCTCCGCGCGGGCGGCGGCGGAAGCCTTCCTGGCCAAGCAGGGCATCCAGATCATGTCGCTCAGCCGCCCGCTGCTGCGCGAGGCGGCCGAATTCGCCGCCGCCCCCGCGCCGGTCAAGCCGCAACTCAGCCAGCGCGGCTGACGGCCGATCCGCCGCTTGGGGAGACCGCACACCCCATTCCATCGGGCTGCGGGCCTTCACCTCATTCCCCAATGCCGCCGACGGAGGAACGCCACAGATCGAGGAAGATCTCGCGTTTCTGCCGGTCGAGGCCGACCAGCAGGGCCGGCGAGAAGGCGATGGGATGGAGCGTCGACGGACCGCCCGAGAGCAGCGGCGAGCCGCCCTCTTCGCTGCTTCCGACCGAGACGATCAAGGACGCTTCGGCAAGCTGTTGCCGGCCTTCCTCCGACAGCAGGAAGTCGATGAAGCGCTTGGCCGGCTCCGGGTTCTCCGCCCAGCGAGGAATCAGGGCGGCGCGCGCCAGGATCAGCGTGTAGTCATCAGGCGCGACGACACCGATCCGGGGGTCTACCTCGGCCCGCGCCAAGGCGTAGGAGCCGAGCATGTTGTAGGCCAGCAGGTAACGTCCCTCCGCGACGCCGTCGATGATCTCGGCCGAGCAACAGGTCGCGACCATCCGATTGCGGGCGAGGGCTTCGATCAAGCGGCCAAAAGTGGTCGCGTGCTGCGAGTCGACGAAGGCGAAGAGGTAGCCGAGACCGGATTGCTCGATGTCGTAGGTGGCGATCCGCCCGGCGTAAGGGTTCTCGGCCGGCCGCACCAGGTCGATGAGGTCGAAACGCGACCGCGGCACATGCTCGGGCGGAACGCGCATGCGGTTGTAGACGATCACCGCCGGCTCGAAAGTGATGCCGAACATCTCGTCGCGCCAGTTCGCCCAGTCGGGAAGCGCCTCGGTGCGGCCCGACACATGCGGTTGCGCACAGCGGTCGTTGACCAGCTTGACCTGCAGATCGATGGCGGAGCTGATCACCAGGTCGGCGCCCGCCGCGCCGTCGTCACAAGCGCGCCGCGTGCGCTCGTAAAGCTCATTGGTCAGGATCTCCTCGTAGCGGATCGCGAGGTCCGGCATGCGGGCGGAGAAAGCCTCGAGGATCGGCGTGAACGGCTCGACGTCGGTGGAACCCTGGATCAGGAGCCTGTCACCCGCCTCGTTCCAGGGCGGGCCGAGCGTCACGATCTCGTCCTGCGCGAGCACGCCGCGCGTGGCGAACGCCATGGCCAGGCTGATCAGGAGGACCCGGCAGCATGCCTTCATGATCCCGGCTCCCGCTGCAGGGGCAGGCGCAGCGCCGCCCGGAACCGGCCATCGGCGGTACGCGAAAACTCAAGCCTGCCGGCGTGCGCCTCGGCGACGGCGTTGACGATGGCAAGCCCGAGGCCGGCGTCACGCGCCGACGATCCGGCGGTGTTGGCGAAACGCCTGCCACTGTCGGCCCAATGGGAGGTCGGCACGCCAACGCCGCTGTCGGTGACGGCAATCTCGGCCCCGTCTTCCTCGGCCCCGTCTTCGCCGGCCCTGTCTTCGCCGGCGATGGTCTCGACGGTCAGGCGGACGGGACGTTCGCCGTGCCGAAAGGCGTTGTTCACCAGATTCTTGGCTGCTTCCACCAGGCTGAAGGCATCGCCGCGAACCTCGACCGGATCTTCGGGGAGATCGAGCCGAAGGTCGCAGCCCATCGCCGGCAGGTCGTGGTCGATCTCCTCAGCCACCCGCACCGCGATGGCGCGCAGGTCGAGGCGCTGCTGCTCGACGGCGTCGGCGCGATGGATGATGAGCGCCTGATTGAGAAGCTGGTCGGCGAGCCGGCTCAGACCCACCGTGCGCTGGTGGATGCGCCTGACGATGCTGCGAAGCCGCTCCGGATTCTCCTCTGCGGCTGCCAGCTCCGCCTGGGCGCGCAGCGCGGCGATCGGGGTGCGGAGCTGGTGTGTTGCGTCGGCAATCAGGGTCTGCATCACCGTCACCCGCCGCGCCAGCCTGTCCATGAACCGATTGATGGCGACGACGATCGTCTCGATCTCCCTGGGGCTCGAGACGCACAAGGGCGATAGATCCTTTGGGTTGCGGCCCAGGATCGCCTGCTCGATCCGCCCCAGTGGGCGCAGGGACGAACGCACGGCGAACACCGTCAGCGCGACCATTGCCAGCCCCGCCGCCACCAGAATCCAAAGTGCCTTCGCCGTGATGTCCCACGCGAGCGCAGTGCGCGCCCTGGTGGTATGGCCGACGACGATACCAACCTCGCCGCTGTAGGCCCGCTCGGCGAACCGCCGGCGGGTAGCGGCAAGCCGCACGGTCTCGCCGCCGAACTCGGCGGCGTAGAAAACGACGTCGTCGGCGCTCTGCGGCGGCCGCGGCACGGAATCGTACCCCGTGACCGTGTTGCCGTGGCGATCGAGCACGCGATAGACCACACGGTCCTTCGGCGCCAGCGCCAGCAGCTCGAAGGCCGAGGTCGGCAGATCGACGATGACGCTGCCGGAGGTGACGGAAACGGAACGGGCTATCTCGAACGCGGCCCCCGCCAGCAGCCGGTCGTACGCCTCGCCCGCCGCCTGTCGGCCGTAAGCGTAGGCGGCGACGGTGATGAGAAGGCCGCCGGCACCAAGGATCAGCGTGATAGCGAGGGCGAGGCGCCAGGCGATCGAGGGAAGCCGAGCAGTCCGGCTATTCATGTCGCTCGAGCTGGTAGCCAAGACCCCTGAGCGTGCGGATTGACACCTTCGAGGCCGCGAGCTTGCGCCGCAGCCGCCCGATATAGAGCTCGACGGCGTTGAGGCCGACGTCTGTTTCCTCGAATGAGAACAGCTTGTCGAACAGCCGGTCCTTCGGGATCACCCGGCCCTGATTGGCGAGCAGGATCTCCAGCAGCCTGAACTCGCGCCGGGTGAGTGGCAGCGGTGCGCCCTGCACGCTGGCCGTCCGGGCGGCGGCGTCGAGGCTCAGATCGCCATAGAGGACGACACCTGAGCGCACTTCGCACTGGCGGCGGATCAGGGCGCGCGCCCGCGCTTCCAGCTCGCGCAGGTCGAAGGGCTTCGTCAGGTAGTCATCGGCGCCGGTGTCGAGGGCGTCGACGCGGTCATCGACATCAAACCTGGCGGTGAGGACGAGAACCGGTGTCGGACAGTGCGCAGAGCGCAAGCCGCGCAGCACCTCGAGGCCGGAGCCATCCGGCAGCATCAGGTCGAGAATGATGAGATCATACTCCTGCACGGCAAGCGCATCCTCTGCCGCCTCCCGCGTCGCCATGTGATCGACCGCATGTCCGTGGCGGGAGAAGGTGGCAACGATAGGCTCGGCCACGTCCTCGGTGTCCTCGACAAGCAGAATCCGCATGTCTTGCTCCTCCCCAGACAAGACACTTCGCCCGCTGCCGGGCCGCACTTTCCGGCAGCATGCCGACAGCAGGCGCGGAATCAATTTGCACCAAGCGGATGCCGAAAGCTAGCTTTGGGGGGCTGGACCGGGCCAGACATCGGGGCGCCGGCATTCCAGCGACAGTTTCGTGACAGGTTCCGCCTGTAGATATCGCCGTGGACGAGAAGGGGAGACGAGCCCCCCAAGCCATCACTGCAAGAAACGTCAGGGAGGAAACATCATGACTGCGTTTACGCGTGCGAGCCTCGCCGCGGCCATTGTCGCGTCCACAGCCCTCTTCGCGGGCGGCCCCGCGACCGCCTTTGAGCCCGAAAACGTCGAATGCATCGCGCCCGCCAATCCGGGCGGCGGCTGGGACTTCACCTGCCGTCAGGCCGGCAAGGTGCTCTACGAGCTGGGCAAGACGCCCGGCCCGGTGCAGGTGGTCAACAAGGCCGGCGGCGGCGGCGCGGTCGCCTACGCCGAGGTGGTCAGCAAGCGCAACAGCGAGAACAACCTGCTGGTGGCCGCCTCGACGGCGACCACCACCCGTCTCGCCCAGGGTCAGTTCGCCGGCCTGACGGCCGACCAGGTGCGCTGGCTGGGCGCGATGGGCGCCGACTACGGCGTCATCGGCGTCGCCAAGGACAGCCCCTTCAAGAGCCTCGGCGACCTCATGGCCGCGCTGAAGGAGGATCCCAGCAAGGTCTCGATCGCCGGCGGCAGCGCGGTCGGCGGCTGGGACCACCTGAAGGTGCTCATCGCGGCCAAGGCGGCCGGGATCGAGGACGTGCGCACCATCAAGTACATCGCCTTCCAGGGCGGCGGCGAGGCGGTGACGCAGCTGGTCGGCGGCCACGTGCAGGCCTTCACCGGCGACATCTCCGAGGCGCTCGGCTTCATGGAGTCAGGCGACCTGCGCGTGCTGGCGGTGCTGGCACCGGAGCGTCTGCCGGGCAAACTGGCTGACATCCCGACCGCCAAGGAGCAGGGCATCGACGCCGTCGGCGCCAACTGGCGCGGCTTCTACGGGCCGGGCGGGATGTCCGACGAGGCCTACGACTACTGGTCCAACGCCCTGGCAGAGGTCTACGGGTCCGAGCAGTGGCAGAAGATCATGGCCGACAACGGCGTCATGCCCTTCGGCCTCTCGGGCCCCGAGCTGCAGACCTTCGTCGACGAGCAGATCGTCGAGATCGAGGGCATCTCGCGGGAAATCGGGCTGATCAAATGATCGGCTCTGACCGCATCCTCGGTGCGGTCGGCCTGATCCTGGGGGTGGCGTTCATCTGGGGCGCCACCCTCATCGAGACGGGCTTCATGGTGGACGCCCTGGGGCCGAAGACGTTTCCCGTCATCATCGGCTGCGTGCTGGTGCTCAGCTCCGGCTACGTGCTGGTGCGGCCCGATCCGGAGCCGGCTTGGCCGGCGCTGGGGCGCGCCGCCGAGATCCTCGGCGCCGTGGCGGTGCTGGTCGGCTACACCTTCGCGCTGGAGCCCGTCGGCTTCGTCATCGCGACGGCGGTGGCGGCGGCGCTGCTGAGCTGGCGGCTCGGCAGCACGCCCCTCTGGGGCGCCGTCTCGGGCATCGGCATCTCGCTCGGCATCTACGTCATCTTCCACCTGATCCTCGGCCTCTCGCTGGCCAGAGGCCCGCTGGGGTTCTGACGCTTGGACATTCTCGACTCGCTCGCCCAGGGTTTCGCGGTCGCCCTGACCTTCCAGAACCTCGGCCTGGCGCTGCTCGGCTGCTTCCTCGGCACCATCATCGGGGCCATGCCCGGGCTGGGGCCGTCCAACGGCGTCGCCATCCTCATCCCGCTGGCCTTCACCCTCGGCCTGCCGGCCACGCCGGCGCTGATCCTGCTGACCAGCGTCTACTACGGCGCCATGTACGGCGGGCGCATCTCCAGCATTCTCATCAACATCCCCGGCGACGAGCCGGCACTGATGACGACGCTCGATGGCTATCCCCTGGCGCGGCAGGGGCGAGCCGGCGAGGCGCTGGCGCTGTCCGGCCTCGCCTCCTTCGTCGGCAGCTTCGTCGCCACCATCGGCGTCGCGCTCTTCGCGCCGCTGCTGGTGAAGCTGGCGCTGCTGTTCGGGCCGGCGGAGTACTTCGCGCTCTTCACCCTGGCCTTTGCGACGCTGGGCGGCGTCTCCAGCAAGAACCAGGCGAAAGCGGCCATGGCCGCGGCGCTGGGCCTCGGCATCGCGATGATCGGCATCGACGGCTCGACCGGCACGCAGCGCTTCACCTTCGGCGAGATCCACCTGCTCGACGGCATCGACTTCCTGGTCGCCATCGTCGGCCTCTTCGCGATCTCCGAGGTGTTCCTCTTCATGGAGCACAAGGGGGCCGACTCGGCGATCGGCACCAAGCTCGACCGCATCACCATCCCGCTGGCGACCCTGAAACGCAGCATCGGCGCCATGGCGCGCGGCACCGGCATCGGCTTCGTCGCCGGCGTGCTGCCGGGGGCGGGCGCCTCGCTCGGCAGCTTCGTCGCCTACACTGTTGAAAAGCGCGTCTCCGACCGCGACGGCACCTTCGGCAAGGGCGACGTGCGCGGCCTCGCGGCACCGGAGGCCGGCAACAACGCCTCAGCCGGCGGCGCGCTCATCCCCATGCTGTCGCTCGGCGTGCCGGGCTCCGGCACCACCGCGGTGCTGCTCGCCATGCTGCTCACCCTCAATATCACGCCGGGCCCGCTGCTGTTCACCAAGAACCCGGACGTGGTGTGGGGCCTCATCGCCGCCCTCTTCATCGCCAACTTCATGCTGCTGCTGATGAACATCCCGCTGGTCGGGCTGTTCGCCAGGGTCCTGCAGGTGCCGGCGCGCATCCTCATGCCGGCGGTCGCCATGGTCAGCTTCGTCGGCATCTACGGCATCTCCGGCAGCACCTTCGAGCTGCTGCTCATGGTCGGCTTCGGGGTCGCCGGCTACGTGCTGCGCAAGCTGGAGGTGCCCTTGGTGCCGGTCATCCTCGGCATCCTGCTGGGCAACCAGATGGAGGACAATCTGCGGCGCGCCCTGCAGATTTCGAACGGCGACTGGAGCATTCTCTGGGGCAGCCCGCTGGCGATCGGCCTCTGGGCCTTCGCCATCGTCGGCTTCGTCGCGCCGATGATCGTCGGCCGCCTGGTGCGGCCGCGGCTGCCGGCGGCGGCTACCGAGTCCGCCGATCCGGACTGAATCCTTCGGCCTTCCGGGGCAAAATCCGCTATCAATCCGCTCGGGCGGCGATTCGGGCCGCCGCGGCGCTTGAGGGGGGCCTTGCCGCATGCAGGTGACCAGTCTTGCCATCCCGGAGGTGCGCCTGATCGCGGCGGTCAGGCACGGCGACCACCGCGGCTTCTTCTCCGAGACCTACAGCAGGCGGGCCTATGCGGCGGCCGGCATCGACGCCGACTTCGTGCAGGACAACCACTCCCTCTCGGGCGAGGCGGGCACCGTTCGCGGCCTCCACTTCCAGGCGCCGCCGCACGCCCAGGCGAAGCTGCTGCGCGTGGTGCGCGGCGCCGTGTTCGACGTGGCGGTCGACCTGCGCCAGGGCTCGCCGACCTATGGGCGCCATGTCAGCGCCGTCATCTCGGCCGCGGCGTGGAACCAGATCTTCGTTCCCGTCGGCTTCGCGCACGGCTTCTGCACCCTGGAGCCCGGCACCGAGGTGCTCTACAAGGTGAGCGACTTCTACGCGCCGGAGGCCGAGCAGGGCCTGCTGTGGAACGACCCCGAGCTCGCCATCGACTGGCCGGCAGGGGCCGGAGCGGCCCTCTCCGAGCGCGACCGCGGCTGGCCGGCGCTAAGGAATTTATCAAGGGTTTTCCAATATGACAAAGGGCGTTAGCGCGGCTTTTCAAGCCAGGATGGGAACCCCATGAAGATCCTCGTCACCGGCGGCGCCGGCTTCATCGGCTCGGCGGTCATCCGCCACCTGGTGCGCGACGGCGAGGCGGCGGTGGTGAACGTCGACAAGCTGACCTACGCGGCGACCCCGGAGGCGCTGGAGGCGGCGGCGGCGAGCCCGCGCTACGCCTTCGCCAAGGTCGACATCTGCGACGGGCCAGCGCTGCGCCGGGTCTTCGCCGAGCACCGGCCGGACGCCGTGATGCACCTGGCGGCGGAATCCCATGTCGACCGCTCGATCGACGACGCGGCCGACTTCGTCGAGACCAACGTGGTCGGCACCTACCGCCTGCTGGAGACGGCGACCGCCTGGTGGCGCGAGCTGGAGGGCCGCGCGCGGCGCGACTTCCGCTTCCACCACATCTCGACCGACGAGGTCTTCGGCAGCCTCGGCGCCGAGGGCCTTTTCAGCGAGGAGACGCCCTACCGGCCCAACTCGCCCTACTCGGCGAGCAAGGCGGCGTCGGACCACTTCGTGCGCGCCTGGCACCACACCTATGGGCTTCCGGTCGTCACCAGCAACTGCTCCAACAACTACGGGCCCTACCAGTTTCCGGAGAAGCTCATCCCGCTGATGATCATCTCGGCGCTGCAGGGCAAGCCGCTGCCGGTCTACGGCAAGGGCGAGAACGTGCGCGACTGGCTGCACGTGGAGGACCACGCGCGTGCCCTGGCCGCCGTGCTGATGCACGGCCGCCCGGGCGAGACCTACAACATCGGCGGCAACAGCGAGCAGCGCAACATCAAGGTAGTGGGCCTGATCTGCGACCTCGTCGACGCGCTGCGGCCCGGCGCCGGCGGCGAATCCTGCCGCCGCCTCATCACCTTCGTCGACGACCGCCCGGGCCATGACCTGCGCTACGCCATCGACGCCTCCAAGGCGGCGCGCGAGTTGGGCTGGACGCCGCAGGAGAGTTTCGCCTCCGGCCTCAGGAAGACCGTGGCCTGGTACCTCGAGCACGAGGACTGGTGGCGGGGCATCCTGGCGCGGCGCTACCAGGGCGAGCGCCTCGGCCTCGCCAAGGGCCACAAGGCGGGCTAGATGGCGGCAGGACGGCTGCTGCTGCTCGGCAGCGAGGGGCAGGTCGGC
>Ga0214471_10003649_pt1 | contig 11901 bp, 8 predicted proteins | sample RVTome_5_FD_207665 | JGI IMG/M metagenome (GOLD analysis project Ga0214471, IMG submission 207665) | Soil microbial communities from uranium-contaminated site in the Upper Colorado River Basin, Wyoming, United States - RVT142D155 | ecosystem: Environmental > Terrestrial > Soil > Contaminated >... | reverse complement strand
TGCCCAGCGCAGCCAGCGCCTGGTAGCCGACCACCGCCGACACCAGCAGCAGCGTGACGCCCAGGATCCCCCAGACGACGTGGAAGGTCAGCGCGAAGAGCGACACGAGCCCCACGACGAAGCCCAGGACGGACCAGCGCAGACGCACGAGGTTGCCGCGCGGGGTCGAGGCGCGTCGGGTCCGTTCGAAGAAGTCCGGATCCTCGGCCGCGAGTCCCCGCTCGATCTCAGCGAGGATCTGCTCCTCGTGATCAGAGAGCGCCATGCGGGTTCTCCAGGGGCTGCCACCGCCGAGTGTAGCGGCGAGCACGGGGCCCGTCCGGGCCTGGCTCGCCGGTTGCGCCCTCGGCGGACCAGGTGGGCGGGCCGCGAAGCCGATCGCGTCGCCGCCAGACTAAACCACGGTCCGGGTGGGCCGACGGGAGTCCCATGAGGACCATCGAGGAGTGCCGCCACCTGCCGGCGCTGGCGCAGACCCTGTGGGCCGAGCGCCATCTGGTCGAGCATCTGCTCTACAAGCTGGTCGCGGCCAACCTGATGCTTGCCGCCGACGACCGTCGGTTCGTCTCGCGCGCGCTCGACGAAGTCGACGCCGTGGTCGAGCGGCTCTGGGACGCCGAACGGGCACGCAGCAGCGCCGTTGCCGAGGTGGCCCGTCACTGGCGGGTCCCGGCTGACGAGGTCACGCTCAGCAGGCTCGGCTCGGAGTGTCCCGAGCCTTGGGGCTCCATGTTCGACGAGCACCGTGATGCCTTCGACCGCATGACCGCCGAGATCGAGCGGACCGCCGACGACAACCGTCGCCTGGCCTCCGTCGCGCTCAGCGACATCCGCGCGTCGCTCGCGGCCCTCTCGGGACCGCAGGCACGGACCGACACCGCCCGGGGACAGCCGGTCGGGCACCGGACCAGCCGGAGTGCGTGGACCGGGTGATGGAGGGGATCGTGGACGAGAGCCTGCTTCGACTGCTGAGCCTGCGGGGAGACGCGATCGCCCTGCTCGAGGACGCGGACCGGGCGGAAGCGGTGATGGAGCTGCAGATGCAGGAGGTCGCGTACCAGTCGACGCTGGGCGTGCTGGGCCGCGCCCTGCCACCCTCACTGCTGAGCTTCCTCGGCTGACGGGTCGTGCGCGGTGCAACTGATCCGATGTCCGCTGAACGCACGGCCGGACTGGTCCGTTTGCCCTGTCAGCGGCGCTCGCGACCCCCAAAGGACTAGCCCTTCCGGGTGGTTCTGCCACGGCCGCGTGTCCCGGCCTGGTGACACCCCCGAGCGCGTGGAACCCTCGGACGCGGCAGGAGGATGCAACTGTGAGCGCACCCACCCGGACCCCGACACCGCTCGAGACGAGCAACCAGCTCGTCGAGGCCAATCTGCACCTGGTGCACCACGTCGTCAACCAGCTCGCCGCACGCTACCCGCGCCACGTCGACCGTGAGGAGCTGTGGAACGCGGGCGCGCTGGGGCTGGTCGATGCATCCCGGCGCTTCGACCCCACCGCGGGCATCCCGTTCGCCCGGTACGCGAGCATCCGCATCCGCGGCGCGATCATCGACTCGACCCGCGGCCGCGACTTCTCGACCCGCAGCCTGCGGCGGGCGGGACGCGCCATCATGGCGGCGGCCGACGCCTTCGCGGCGACCAACGGCCGGATACCAGAGGAAGACGAGCTGGCGGACGCGCTCGGGGTGAGCCTGGACCACCTGGGGCGCCTGCGCGAGGGCCTGCGGCGCGCCACCGTGCTGCGGCTGGACCAACCGGCCGGGCACGACGACCAGGAGGCCGTGACGCTGGCCGATCTGCTCGAGGAAGGCGACGCTCGCCAGCTCCCCCAGCACGACCTCGAGCATCGCGAGCTGATCGGGTCCCTGCTGACCGCGATCGAACACCTCCCCCATCCGATCGATGAGGTGGTCCGGCGCTACTACCTCGACGGCGACCTCCTGAGCACGATCGCGTTGGACCTGTCGGTCACCGAGGCACGCGTGAGCCAGATCCGCCAGGAGGGACTGATCGCGCTGCGCGCGTACTTCAACCAGGAGTTCGGCGAGCTCGTCGAGGACGTCCCGGACGGCACCGCCGGCCAGCGACACCGCGACACCTTCCTCACGTCGGTCGCGCACGTCGCGTGGCGTGATCGCGTGGCCGCGGCCGACCGGTGGGCCGCCGACCAGGAGCCTGCGGCACTGGCGAGTTGACCACCACCGTCCCTGTGGAGGATGCCCGGGTCACTCGCCCACGAACTCGGGCTCGCGCCCTTCGAGGAAGCTGGCGACGGCTTCGCCGAAGTCGGGGCCAGCCATGGTCTCGAGCTGGGTGCGGCGCTCACGTTCGAGGGCAGGTTCGCGGCCGGCCCCCCAGTTGTCGCGTACGAGCCTGGGGATGCGCCGCACCGCTCCGGGGCCGTGGGCCAGCCGCCTGGTGTACGCGAGCACCTCGGCGAGCGGGTCATCGCCGTCGAGCGTGACCTCCACCAGACCCATCGCAACCGCCTCGTCGCGGCCGAAGCGCCGCGCGGTCATGGCCAGCTCGGTCGCCCGCCCCATGCCCACCAGCCTCGGCAGGCGCCAGGTGCCTCCGAGGTCCGGCACGAGGCCGCGCTTGGCCTCCATGACGCAGAACTCGGCGCTCGGCGCTGCTGCCCGGAGGTGGCACGCGACCGCGAGCTGGATGCCGCCCCCGAAGCAGTAGCCTTCGATGCACGCAACCGTCGGCTTGTCGAGCTCCTCGAACGCGGTGACCGACTCCTGCAGGTCGACGATGAAGCGCTCGTCGGGCTTCCCCGCCTCGGCCAGGGCGTTCAGGTCGAGCCCCGAGGAGAACACGCCGCCCTCGCCGCGCACCACGACGGCTCCGACCGACGGGTCCGTCGCAGCACGCTCGGCACACTGGCGGAGCTGCCGGAACACGTCCAGCGACATGGCGTTCCTGACCTCGGGGCGGTCGATCGTGACCACGGCCACACGGTCGCCGACCTCGTAGCGGACGACACCGCCCACACCACACCTCCGGGTCGGCTACGTGCCGGCGATCTCGCTCTCGGGCGCCACGGCCGCGGCAGCCGACCACACGCCCCGACGGGGCAGGGCGACATTGAAGGTCGAGCCCTTGCCCAGCTCGGACTCGACCCAGATGCGCCCGCCCTGGGCCAGAACCAAGGACCGGACGATGTACAGGCCCAGCCCCACGCCGCCGGCGATCGACTCGCCGTCCTCGCGCTGGCGGAAGCGCTCGAAGATGACGTGCCGCGCGTCCTCGGCGATGCCCTTGCCGCGATCGCGGACCGAGAACATGACCTCCTGATCGGTCTGCGCGACCGTGACGTCGATCGGTGCGCCTGGCGGCGAGTACTTGACCGCGTTCTCGAGCAGGTTGAGCAGCACGCTGCGCAGCGCCCCTCGGTCGGCCTGGATGGTGATGCCGGGCTCCCCGTGGACCGTGACGTCCCGTTCGATCTCGTCGCGGCCCCGAGCGACGCTGCGCGTGACGTCCGCCAGCTCCTCGGCGAACTTCACGGCGTCGATGTCCTCGGGGCGGACCGTGACGGTCGCCTCGACGCTGGCCCCGCGCAGGATGTCGTCGACCATCCGCAGCATCTGGTCGGCCGACTTGTTGAGCTGCGAGAACGACTGCTCACGCCGGTCGGGTCCCATGGTGTCGGCGCGTGCGTGCAGCAGCTTGGTGAACCCGATGATCGACGACAGCGGTGCCTTCAGGTCGTGGACCAGCGTCGCCACGAACTCCGACCGCCGCTCCAGCATGTCGGCCAGCCGCTCGACGTTGCTGCGCTCGGATTCATAGCGCCGCGCGTTCATCACCGCGGTCGCGGCATGCGACGCGAACAGGGCAACGGCCCGCAACTCCCACTCGGTGAACTCGGGGCTCTCGGGCGAGCGCTCGATCGCCAGTGTCCCGACCAGCTCGTCACCGACGATCATCGGCGCCACGATCGATGACGATGGCGACCGCTCCCGATCGCGCCGCTCGCGGATCTGCCCGACCCCGACCCGGCCGTTGATCAGCAACGGCTCGCGGGTCGTGGCCACGCGGCCCGCCACGCCGCTGTCCAAAGACTGGCGCGAGCCCACGGGCGCCGGGGCGGCGCCCGCGCTCACCGCGACCACCAGGTCGGCGTCGGCGGCGAGCATCACCGATCCCGTGACGGCCGAGGTCAGCTCGAACGCGCCATCGAGAATGATCGTCAGCACCTCCTCGGTGGTCAGCACCGAGTTGACGACCTGGCCGACCCGCGACAGCGTCGCCAGGTCGCGGACGCGCGACTCCAGCGCGCTCGACAGCACCCGTTCGTTCACCAGCGCCGCCGACAGCCGCCGCATGCGGCGCTCCTGGTCGAACACGTACAGGAGGAACGCCACCGACAGCGCGACGAAGCCGAGGCGGATCGCGGGGTTGTCGGGGATGGTCTCGACCGCGTCCGGCGCAGCGATGAGCAGCAGGACGGTCGCGGACGCGGCCAGCAGGAACAGCCCGGCGACCGTCCAGAGCTGGCTGCGCCGGCGCTCGACGGCTTCGAGCGTCGGCAACCGCCGCCGCATGTGCACGATGTCGGCGGTGACGTCGCTCAAGCGCCCGGATCCACGGGAACGGGGGTCAGCCACAAAGCCCTCCGTCCGCAGGGTGCAGGTGACCACGGGACCGTAGCGCACCACACCCGGTCACGACTCGCACCCGGACGGCCGGGCGCTCAGGCTCACTCACTGGTCACCGCGGGTGCCTGCGCCTGGAGCCAGCGCCCGACCACGTCAGACGGCATCGGCGGCGAGAACCAGTAGCCCTGACCCAGCGGGCAGCCCCACGAGGCGAGCAATTCGGCCTGCTCGCCGTGCTCGATGCCCTCTGCGACGACCCGCAGGTCCAGCGTCTCGCCCAGCCGCACGATCGCCTTGGCGATGGCCGCGTCCTCCGGACCATCCAGCACCACGCTGACAAAGCTGCGGTCGACCTTCAGCACGTCCAGCGCGAACCGGTTGAGGTAGTTGAACGACGAGTAGCCGGTGCCGAAGTCGTCCACGGCCAGCGACACACCGAGCTTCGAGAGATCGTCGAGCACGGAGATTGCGCGTTCGGTGTCGTGCATCATCGCGGTCTCGGTGAGCTCCAGCGTCAGGCGCTCCGGGGCCAGCCCGGTGATGGCCAGCGCGTCGGCGACATCCTGGACGAGTTGGGCATCGGCGATCTGGACCGACGAGAGGTTGACGCCGACGCTGACCGGCTCGGGCCAGTGCGTCGCCTGCTCGCAGGCGGTCCGCACGACCCAGCGCCCGATCGGCACGATCAGGCGGGTCTGCTCCGCCAGAGGGATGAAGTCATCGGGAGCGATGCGCCCGCGCTCGGGGTGCTGCCAGCGCAGCAACGCCTCGAAGGACACCGGTTGGCCGGTGCGAAGATCCACGATCGGCTGGTACGCCAGCACGAGCTGGTCACGCTCGACCGCCAGCTCGAGGTCGGCGCGCAACTCGAGGTGCTCCAGGTCGACCGCCCGGAGCTGGGGGTGGAAGACCTGCGAGGTGCCCTTGCCGGCCATCTTCGCGGCGTACATGGCGATGTCCGCATCGCGCAGCAACTCCTGCACGCCACGCTCACGACCGCGGCTGACCACGACGCCCACGCTGGCGCTGACGCTGACCTTCTGCCCGGACAGGTTGACGGGCTCGCGCAGCTCCGTGAGCAGCCGGTCAACGACCTCGGCGGCCGAGGCCTCGTCGGTCACGTCCTCGAGCAGCAGTGCGAACTCGTCGCCCCCGAGCCGCGCCGCCAGGTCCACGTCGCGGACCCTGGCGCGAAGGCGGCGGGCGACGGCCACCAGCAACCGATCGCCGGCTTGGTGACCGAGGTTGTCGTTGACGACCTTGAAGTCGTCCAGGTCGATCAACGCGATCGCGAACGGCTCGCCACTGCGGGCCGACCGGTCGATCGCCTGGGACATCCCCTCGAGCAACCGGGCCCGGTTCGTGAGCTGCGTCAGCGGGTCGTGCGAGGCGCGGAACGCGATCTCGGCCTCGAGCTGCTGGCGGCGCCCGACGTCACGGATGGTGGCGACCAGCGCCGGCCGGTCGTGGTCCGCGATCGCACGCGTGGCGACTTCGACGTTGCGCCACGTGCCGTCGCGGTGGCGAAGCTGCAGCTCGGCGGTCCTGGGCTCGGCCAGGTCCCCCCACCCGTCCGCGAGTGCCGCTGCCAGGCCATCGCGCAGGTCGTGATGGACGAGGTCGAGCACCGATCGCCCGTTGATCTCGTCCGGGTCGTACCCGAGCACGTCCCGGATCGCCGAACTGGCGAAGCAGACCTCGCCGTCCCTCGCAACGATCGCGATGGCGTCGCGCGAGTTGGCGATCAGGCCGTCCAGCACCGACATCTGCCGTTGCAGGCTCGCAGCCAGATCCCGCGCCCGAGCCTCCGCCAGGCGGATCCTGCGGGCGACGAGGGTGCCCGTCACGACCAGCCCGACCAGCAGGGTCGCCACGGCCACCACCCACCAGAGCCAGTCCATGCGCCTCCACCTCCAGGGTCCACCTCACGAGTAGACCTGCCGAGTTGGTCGCCAACCAGAGCCGAACGGGCCACATTGCCGTGCCTCACCCGTACTAGTCCGGTACTCGTCCCGGTGTGCACCATGGCGCTCGCGGGCGGAGGCTTTATCCTGCGGGTCCCGCGTCGGCCTTCGCCGGCACCCCAGACCACGAGGACGTCCGTGCCGCTCGAACGCGAGTGGGTCACGATCACCGACCCCGAGGACGACCACGTCCGCTACACCTTCGACGTGTCGTTCCTGCTGAGCAACTACCGCTGCATCTACGGCGACGGTTGTCAGGGGGTGGCCTCCGACGGCCCCGACGAGGCGCTCGGCTGCTGCGAGCACGGCGCCTACCTGACCGAGGACGAGTCGCCCCAAGACTACGAGCAGCACCTCGCCGAACTCGATCCTGCCACGATGCAGTACCACGCGACGGCTCTGAAGAAGGGTGCCTTCGTGGTCGACGACGAGGGTGAGACGCACACCCGCATCGTGAAGGGCGCCTGCATCTTCCTGAACCGCGCGGGCTTCGAGGGCGGCGCGGGCTGCGCGCTGCACCAACGGTCGTTGCGCCGAGGTGAGCGGCCGATGGACGGCAAGCCGGTCGTGTGCTGGCAGGTGCCGATCCACCGCGACATCGATGAGCTGACCGCGAACGACGGCAGGACGCTGGAGGTCCACCGCATCGCGGCCTTCGAACGCGGCACCTGGGGGGACGGCGGCGCGGACTTCCACTGGTGGTGCACCGAGCAGCCCGAGGCGTTCACGGCCGCCCAGCCGCTGTACCGCAGCATGCAGGACGAGCTGCGGGAGATGGTCGGTGACGACGTCTACGACGAGCTCGCCGACCACCTCGAGTCCAGGAGGCGCCAGCACAACGTGGTGCCTTTCCTTCCCGTCGTCTGACCGGCCACGAGCTGCCCCGCTCGTCACCACCTACGGTCGGCCGCCGGGGTGGCTGATGTCGTCCCTGGTCGGGGCCACCTGCAGGTCCTCGTCGTCGAGCAGGCTCGCGTAGGTCACGGCGCGCCCGCCGAACCGGTCCGACGCCCGGTCGGCAGCGCGTTCGGCGTCCTCCCAGCGAGCGTCGCCACCGAGCAGGAGCTGCCTGGCCGCGTCGCCCTCCGAGAGGTTCGACACGCCGACACCGAGCAGGCGCACACGGGCACGCTCGAGGCGCAGTGCCCGGAACAGGGCGGTCGCGGTCACGACCAGGTCGTGGGTGCGATCGGTGGGCAGGTCGAGCGTGGTGGACCGCGTGATGGTCTCGAAGGTGTGGAACCGGACCTTCAGCGTGATGGTCCGGCCCGCGAGGCTGGATCGCCGGAGGCGCCTGCCCACCCGCTCGGCCAGCGCCAGGATCTCGCGCTCGATCACGACCGCGTCGTCGAGGTCGTCCTGGAAGGTCTCCTCCGCGGACACGCTCTTGGCGGACTCGTGCGGCACGACCGTCCGGGAGTCCTCGCCACGAGCCAACCGGTGCAGGTGCGCGCCGTTGGCCGCGCCGACCACCCGCTCCAGCGTCCGCCGGTCGACGTCGGCGAGCTGGCCGACCGTCTTGAACCCGTACCGGTGCAGCCGCTCGACCGTCTTCGGACCGGCGCCCCACAGATCGCCGACCGGCAGGGGACGGAGGAAGTCGTGGACCTCGTCGGCACGCAGGTGCAGCAGGCCGTCGGGCTTGGCCTTGCCCGAGCACAGCTTGGCCAGGAACTTGTTGGGAGCGATCCCGACCGACACCGGCAGGTCGAGTTCCTCGCGCACCCGGTCACGGATGAGCTGGCCGATCTGCACCGGGGACCCGAACAGCCGCACCGCTCCCGAGACGTCGAGGAACGCCTCGTCCAGCGACAGCGGCTCCACCAACGGCGTGACGTCCTCGAAGATCGCCATGACCTGCTGGCTCACCTCGGTGTACCTGGCGAAGTTCCCCCCGACGACGACGAGACCTGGGCACAGCCGGCGGGCGCGCACCATCGGCATGGCCGAGTGGATCCCGAACTGGCGCGACTCGTAGCTGGCGGCCGCCACGACGCCACGCGCGCCCGGTCCACCGACGACGACCGGGCGGCCCCGCAGGGACGGGTCGTCGCGCTGCTCGACCGAGGCGTAGAACGCGTCCATGTCGGCGTGCAGGGTCACCTCGACCACGACCACCTCCTCGCCGGTACCAGCCCGAACGCGTGTTCGTTGATGGTACCCGCGGCGGGCGTGGGCCGCTGCGCTACCGCGACGCTCGGTCGTGCTGCTGGTGGGCGGCCGGGGTGCCCCGCTCGGCCAGCGCGTCGGGCAGCCAGCCCTCCTGCCACGCCCGCCACAGCCGCGACAGGTCCCACACGCGGTCGCCCGCAACGGTCACGCCCTTGGTCCCGCGCTTGCGCACGCGCCCCTCGGCCACCAGCAGCCACGCGTGCAGGATCGTCCACGCGCAGCCGTCGAGCGCCCGCTCGAAGTAGGTGACCTGGCTGGTCGAGGTGCGGTCGTCCAGCGACAGGAACAGCACCCGCTGGCCCGACCTCACCGGAGGCGACTGCACCGCGACCTTCACCCCCGCCACCCGGACCCGCTTGGTGTCGGGCTGGTCGTGCAGCCGGTTGGACTCGATGACCCCGAGCTCGTCCAGCAGTGGGGCGTAGAAGTCCAGCACGTGCCGGGTCACGTCCAGTTGCAGGATCTGGAGCTCGTCGCGCACGACGTCGGCCTCGGTCTGCTCCGGCAGCATCGGCACGTGCTCGGCGTCGAGGTCCATGCGGGTCTGCCGCGACGCGGGCCCGGGCCGCTTCGAGCGCGAGCAGCCCCACAGCTCCTCGACCGCCAGCAGCACGTCGCGCCGGGTCAGCCGGTAGGGCGTGGCCGGCTGCGACGGGGCCGGACGCAGCACCGTCCGCCCCACGCCGCAGACGTGGTCGAACCCGCCGGAGCGCGCGAGGTGCTCCGCGGTCGGACGTGACAGCGCGGCCCGACGGCGCACGTCCTCGAGACAGGTGAACGGGCGGCCTTCCAGCAAGGAGGCGACCTCGTCGTCGGTGATGCCACGCACGTCGGCCAGCCCGACCCGGATGGCGTAGCGGTAGCCGTTGCCGGCGTCCCCGGCGTCCCACCCGCCCGGAGGGTCGAGCCGGCCGCCGGTCACGCGCAGCAGGTACAACGCCAGGCCCTGGTCGACCACCTCGACGGTGTAGGCCGGCTGCGAGCGGTTGACGTCCGGCGGCAGCGCCGCCACCCCGAAGTTGCGCGCCTCGTCGAGCATCAGGCGCTTGGGGTACATCCCCGGGTCGTGGGTGAGCAGTCCGGCGATGAACTCGGGGAGGTAGTGGGCCTTGAGCCACGCCGAGCGGTAGGTCGGGATCGCGAACGCCGCCGCGTGCGCCTTGCAGAACCCGAACGACGCGAACTGCGACACCTGGTGCCAGATCCGCTCGGCCGCCTCCCGCGTGAACCCGCGGTCGACCGCCTGTGACACCGCCCACGCCTGGAGGCTGCTGACCTTGCGCGGATCCCCGAGCTGACGGCGGATCAGGTCGGCGTAGCTCAGGTCGCACCCGGTCAGCGCGGCCACGACCTTCATCACCTGCTCGTGGTAGACGATGACGCCGTGCGTCTCGGCCAGCGCCGGCTTCAGCGACGGGTGCAGGTACTCCTCGGGACGCTCACCGTGCCTGCTGGCAACGAAGGGCTCGATCATGTCGGCCTTGACCGGGCCGGGACGGAACAGCGAGATCTCGACGATGAGGTCGCTGAACCGGTCCGGCTGCAGCCGACCCAGCAGCTCGCGCTGCCCCGGCGACTCGACCTGGAACACCCCGATCGACCGCGTGGTGCGCAGCAGCTCGTAGGTCGCGGCGTCGTCGTCGGGCAGCTCCGAAAGGTCCAGGTCGATCCCGCGCGTGTCGCGCAGCAGATCGACCGTGTGGGCCATCGAGCTCAGCAGCCGCACCGCCAGCACGTCCAGCTTCAGCAGTCCCATGGCCGCGACGTCGTCCTTGTCGAACTGCGACATCGGCCAGTCACGACCGCCACCCGCTGGCTCCAGCGGCGTGCGGTCCTGCAGGTGCGTGTCGGCCAGCAGGATCCCGCACGGGTGCAGGGCGATGTGGCGCGGGAAGCCGTCGATGCGCTCGACGATCCCGAACAACCGCTCCAAGGACCCGACGCCGAGGTTGGCGTGCTTCAGCTCGGGGGCGGTGGCGACCATCCGGCGCACGTCGCGGGCGCGCGAGCGGTGGAAGCTCTTGGCGATGATCCCGATCTCGTCGGGGGGCAGGCCCAGCACCTTGCCGACCTCACGGATCGCCATGCGTGCCTGGAAGGTCTCGATCATCGCGACGCAGGCAGTGCGCTCCTCGCCGTACCGCGCCAGGACCATGCGGTAGACGTCCTCGCGTCGGGCCGACTCGACGTCGACGTCGATGTCGGGCAGCTCGTCGCGGTACGGGTTCATGAAGCGCTCGAACGCCAGGTCGTGGGCGACCGGGTCGACGTCGCTGATGCGCAGCGCGTAGCAGACCAGGCTGCCCGCCGCCGAGCCCCGGCACGCCGCGATGATCCCGAGCTCACGGATGCCCTGCACGATCTCGGCGGCGGTGAGGAAGTAGTCGTGCAGCCCGAGCCGGTCGACCATCGCCAGCTCGCGCTCCAGCCGCTCGCGGATGCGCGGCGTCACCCGCGGGAACCGGTCGGCCACTCCCGCCCAGCACCGGCGGTACAGCTCGCCCGCTGCGACCTCGTCGGCCAGCCCCGTCAGCCGCGGCACGTGGAGCTGCCCGAGTCCCAGGTCGACCTCGCACGACTCGGCCACCCGCTGCGCGTTGGCCAGCAGGTCCGGTCGCTGCCCGAACAGCGGCGCGAGGTCCGCAGCCGCCTTGAACCAGCCCTCGGCCGACCGCCGCCCGAGGTGGTGCCTGCCCAGGGGCACCTGATCGCGCACGCAGGTCAGCACGTCGGCCAGCACCACGTCGTCGCGGGTGAGGTAGCGCACGTCGTTGACCGCCACGGCGGTCAGGCCGTGCCTCTCCGCGAGCGCCAGCGCGTGCCGGTTGCGGCGGTCGTCGGTCGCCCGCCCCGACGGGTCGCGCTCGAGCCAGTTGCGCACCCCGAGCAGCACGCCGTCGCGACCCAGCACCTGTGACCACCGCCGCAGCTCGGCGTCCGCTTCCTCGACCCGGTCCGCGGCCAGCAGCCGCCCCACCGGCGAGTCCGGGCCGAGCAGCGCGTAGCTGCCCTGGTGCCGTGCCGCGGTCGCGACCCCGTCCCACGTCAGGTGCGGCGACGACCGGTTCGCCCCGTCGCCCTCGGGGCCAAAGTGCGCGGAGGTGACCGCGCGGCAGACGTCGCCGTAGCCCGCCTGGGTCCGCGCGAGCAGCA